>Ga0302349_1001334_pt1 | contig 19749 bp, 19 predicted proteins | sample PhyAR1_FD_202176 | JGI IMG/M metagenome (GOLD analysis project Ga0302349, IMG submission 202176) | Leaf surface microbial communities from alfalfa plants in UC Gill Tract Community Farm, Albany, California, United States - DLSL A.R1... | ecosystem: Host-associated > Plants > Phyllosphere >...
CGGATCCGTCACCTTCCCCGGTCAGCTCCGCCCCGACGAGGCGCGCGAACGCGTCGGCATCGTCGTGCCCGAGTCGGACGACTACGACACGGTCGGCGGATACATCATGAGCGCGCTCGAGCGCGTTCCCTCGGTCGGTGACACCGTTCGGGTCGAACACGGATCCCTCGAGGTCGTCCGAATGGACTCGCGCCGCGTCGACCGCGTGCGCTACATCCCGGATCCCGTGCCGGAAGCCGCAGAAAGCGAGGACGAGCGATGAGCGACTGGGCTGGACTTGCATGGCTGGTCGTGCTGCTGCTCGGCAACGCCTTCTTCGTCGGCGCGGAGTTCGCCGTCATCTCCGCGAAGCGCTCCCAGATCGAGCCGCGAGCGGAGAAGGGATCGCGCGCAGCCAAGACCGCGCTCTACGCCATGGAGCACGCCACGGCGATGCTGGCGACCAGCCAGCTCGGCATCACGATCTGCTCGCTGCTGATCCTGAACGTCTCCGAGCCGGCGCTGCACCACCTCCTGATGGCACCCCTCGGCCTCACGGGCCTCGGCGAAGCCGCCGTGGACACGATCGCGTTCATCATCACGCTCGTCTTCGTGTCGTACCTGCACGTCGTCTTCGGTGAGATGGTCGCGAAGAACCTCGCATTCAGCGTGCCCGACCGCGCGGTGCTGCTGCTCGCTCCGCCGCTCGTGTGGGTGTCGAAGGTGTTCCATCCCCTCATCTGGCTGCTCAACGGCATCGCGAACAGCATCCTGCGCCTGTTCCGGGTCGAACCGAAGAACGAGGCCAACTCGACGTTCACGCTCGAGGAGGTCGCAACGATCGTCAGCCAGTCGCGCCTCGAGGGCGTGCTCGACGACTCCTCGGGCACCGTCACCGCGGCGCTCGAGTTCACCGACAAGCACGCCTCCGACATCGCCGTACCGCTGACCGAGCTCGTGACGCTTCCGGAGAACGCGACCCCCGCCGAGATCGAGCGCTCCGTCGCCCAGCACGGCTACTCGCGATACGTGATCGTCGACGAGGAGGGCGAGCCGATTGGGTACGTCCACCTCAAGGACATCCTGCGCGCCTCCGACGAGCAGGCCGACGACCCCATCCCGGCCAAGCGCATCCACCACATGGTGCCGATGAACGAGACCACCGACCTCGAGGACGCCCTGGCGCTCATGCGCCAGCAGGGACGCCACCTCGGGCGGGTGCGATCCAGCAGCGGCGACACGGTGTCGGTCCTGTTCCTCGAGGACATCCTCGAAGAGCTCGTCGGCGAAGTCCACGATGCGACGGAGCGTTCCCGGCGTCGCTGACGCCGCGAACGCCCCGTCGCTTACGACAGTGCCGGTCTGCGTCCTTCGGACGCGCGCCTTCGGCGCCGAGCGTTCCCGGCATCGCTGACGCCGCGAACGCCCCGTCGCTGACGCACCGACAAGACACAAGAGCGCCGCCCCGGCCATAAGACCGGGGCGGCGCTCTTGTGCAGGAGGCTCAGTGCGGCTCGGCCTGCACGTCCTTCAGGCTCGACACGATCCGGCGGCGAAGCTCGTCGGGGGCGACCTCTTCGAGGCACGCGCGCTGGATGGCGATCGTCATCGTGCGCGCGACGGTCGCCTCGTTCTGGCATCCCGGGCAGCTGTCGATGTGCTCGCGGATCTCGGCCTGCGCGGTCTTGCAGTAGTCCAGTTCCCCGCGCACGAACGCTTCCAGGTCGGCGCGTGCTTTCTCACACCCGCAATCGCTCACTTCTTCGCTCCTGTCTGTGCCGCGGTGATGCCTCGCTCCGCCGCGTAGTCCTGTAGTTTCTCCCGCAGCAGCTTCCTGCCGCGGTGCAGACGGCTCATGACCGTGCCGATCGGCGTCTGCATGATGTCGGCGATCTCCTGATAGGCGAAGCCCTCGACATCGGCGAGGTAAACGACCATGCGGAAGTCTTCTTTGAGCTCCTGCAGGGCAGTCTTCACCGCCGAGGACGGCATGTGGTCGATCGCCTCCGCCTCCGCGGAACGATGACTCGACGAGGTCGTCGATTCCGCGCCGCCCAGCTGCCAGTCTTCGAGATCGTCGATGGCGCTCTGGTACGGCTCGCGCTGCTTCTTCCGATACCCGTTGATATAGGTATTCGTCAGAATGCGGTACAGCCACGCCTTCAGGTTCGTGCCCTGCGTGAAGCGACTCCACGCGGCAAAAGCCTTCACGAAGGTGTCCTGCACGAGGTCGGCGGCGTCCTGCGGGTTGCGCGTCATGCGCATCGCCGCGCCATAGAGCTGGTCCATGAACGGTAGCGCCTGCTCCTCGAACTGGGTTCGCGGATCGGCGGGGGTGAGATCGATGTCGTCCATCTCTGGCCACATTACGCCGAGATCGTCGATGAGCCGCTGGGTATCGTCGGCGACGCACGTCGTGGATGACATAGGCTCTCCTCTCGAAAGTTCACTATGGTTAAACCAATGACCACGCGAGGCTATTCCCCGACATCCGCCGACGCCACCGAGCGGCCCGCGGGCCGCTACGACGCGCCCACCGCATCGGCGCCGCTCGAGGCCTCCGTGGAGGTCCCCGGATCCAAGTCGCTCACCAACCGCGAGCTGATCCTCTCGGCGCTCGCCGACGCGCCCAGCCGCGTCCAGTCGCCCCTGCACTCCGCCGACTCGCAGCGGATGGAAGAGGCGCTCCGCGCCCTCGGAGTGAGCATCGAACGCGTTCCGGGCACGGGATCCTTCGGCGACGACCTCAAGGTCACGCCCCCGCACACGCTCGCGGGCGGATGCACGATCGACAGCGGACAGGCCGGCACCGTGATGCGCTTCATCGCACCGCTCCTCGGCCTCGCGTCCGGCGACGTACACCTCACGGCCGCGGACAACGCCCTCCACCGCCCGATGGGCACAATGATCAAGGCGCTGCGCGACCTCGGCGTCGATATCGATGACGGCGGCAGCTGGAGCCTCCCGTTCACGGTGCACGGACGCGGACACATCCGCGGCGGCGAGCTCGAGATCGACGCCTCCGAGTCGAGCCAGTTCGTGTCGGGGCTGCTGCTCGCGGCGCCCCGCTTCGATGTGGGGCTGCACCTGATCCACCGCGGCGACCGCCTGCCGAGCGTGCCGCACATCGAGATGACGATCGAGACGCTCGCGCACCGCGGCGTGCACGTCGAACGCGTCGCGCCGGGCGAATGGATCGTGCCCGCGGGTGCCCCGCGCGGCAAGACGATCGACATCGAACCCGATCTCTCCAACGCCGCGCCCTTCCTCGCCGCGGCAATGGTCGCCGGCGGATCCGTGACGATCCCCGCGTGGCCCGCGCACTCGACCCAGCCGGGACACCAGCTGACGGAGATCCTCTCGCTGCTCGGCGGCCGCGTCACGCGGCGCGCCGGGGCGGTGACGGTGAGCGGCGGCCCCGTGATCCACGGCGTCGACCTCGATCTCTCCGCCGTCAGCGAGCTCACGCCGACGCTCGTGGGCCTCGCCGCGTTCGCGGACGGCCCGTCGTCGTTCACGGGCATCGGTCACATTCGCGGGCACGAGACCGACCGCATCGCGGCGCTCGTGCAGAACCTTCGCGCCGTGGGCTGCGGCGCCGAGGAACTGCCGGACGGGATCCGCGTGATTCCGCAGCCGATGCACGCCGGCGAGTGGGGCGCGTTCCACGACCATCGCCTCGCCACGACGGGCGCACTCGTCGGGCTGCGCGTGCCGGGGGTCGTCGTCGACGACATCGGAACGACCGCCAAGACCATGCCCCAGTTCGCAGCGCTCTGGCAGGGGATGTTGGGCGCGTGAGCGTGAGCTGGTGGGACGCCGACGACGAAGACGATGACCTCTTCGACGAGGGCGACATCCGAGTGCGCCCCAACCCGAAGGCGAACCGGCCGCGCACGAAGATCAGGCCCGCGCACGACGACGCCGTCATCGGGCGGATCCTCGGGGTCGATCGCGGACGGTACCGCGTCCTGATCGACGAGGACCTCGCGAGCGAGCACGAGATCATCGCCGCGCGGGCGCGGGAACTGCGCCGCACGCCCATCGTCACGGGTGATCGCGCGAAGATCGTCGGCGACACCTCCGGCGCCGAGGGCACGCTCGGTCGCATCGTGGGCATCGAAGACCGCTCCTCGCTCCTGCGTCGCTCCGCCGACGACACTGACAACGTCGAGCGCGTCATCGTCGCGAACGCCGATCAGATGCTGATCGTCGTGGCGGCCGCCGACCCGCCGCCGCGCCCGCGCCTCGTCGACCGCTACCTGGTCGCGGCGCTCGACGCGGGGATCCGCCCGCTGCTCGTGGTGACGAAGACCGACCTCGCGGATCCGAGCGAGTTCCTCGCGCACTTCGAGGGGATCGACGAACTGCGCGTGTTCCGCTCGGCGCAGGACGCCTGGCCCGTGGACGAGATCGGCTCGGCTCTGAAGGGCCATTCGACCGTGTTCGTCGGCCACTCCGGCGTCGGCAAGTCGACTCTCGTGAACGCGCTCGTGCCCGACGCGAAGCGGGCCACGGGCCACGTCAACGCGGTCACGGGCCGCGGACGCCACACATCGTCCTCCACCGTCTCGCTGCGGTACCGCTCCGATTCTGGTTCGGGGTGGGTCATCGACACGCCGGGCGTACGCTCGTTCGGCCTCGGCCACGTTGACCCCGAGAACATCCTCCGCGCCTTCCCCGACCTCGCTGAGGCCGCCGAGAACTGCCCGCGTGGCTGCACACATCTGCCCGACGCCCCGGACTGCGCGCTCGACGCGGCGGATGTCGCGCCCGCGCGCCTCGCATCGCTACGGGGCTTGTTGGAAACGTTCGCGTCGCGCGAGGAGTACTGAGCGACGCCGAGCGCACAAGCTTTACGCGAGTGCCTACGTTATTTCATGGGCGTTCGGATAAAGCTTGTGCGCTCGACGTTAGAGTTCGTGCCGCCCCGGCCCCACCTCAAGCTCGCGGCCGTCCGGCAATGCGATCAGTGCCCTGGTATTCGCGGGGATCTCGATCGTGAACGACGCACCGTCCCATGCGCTCTTCACCTCGCCATAGGGGCTACGATAGCTCGCGCTCGCGTGGGTAAGAGATCCACCGGGTGTCGGGCGGATCTCGAAACGGTTCTCACTCGTGACACGAATCCCCGCGACACTGTCGAAGAGCCACTGGCATACGGCACCCGGTGAGTAGTGATTGCGGCTCTCGCGCCCCTCCCAGTCCTCCCAGATCGTCGTCGCTCCCGCCTTGACCTCGGCGAGCCAGCTCGGTGATTCGTCGTTCTCGAGCATGCGGTAAGCGACATCGGGCCGCCCTGCCTCGGTCAGTGCCGGTAGCACGAACGGCGTCGAGAGGAAGCCTGTGCCGATGCGGTGGCCGCGGCTTTCGATGGCCGTGACGAGGCGCTCCTCCACGCGCGTGCGCACTTCGCCTTCGAGTAGACCGAGCGCAAGCGGGCGCACGAGCTTCGCCTGGCGGTCGGTGTCGATCATGCCGTTCGTGACGAAGAGCTCGTTATACGCGCGCTTCGCGCCCGCCGCGTACTTCTCATAGAGAGAAGCGTCCTCGCCCAGTGCCTGAGCGATCTCGGCGAGGTGGCTCATCGTATAGTGCAGGTAGGCGGTCGCTTCCTCGGCACGGGGCACCCTGCCGCGCACGTTGTCGCGAAATTCGTCGGGCTCGAGCCATTCGCCGAGGTGAAAGCCCTTGGCGTAGACGTAGTTCTTGTCGGTGTGGTCGATCATGTATCGCGCATATGACGTCATCATCGGATAAAACTCACGGATCAGATCATCGTCACCGTAGCGTTTCCAGAACCGATACGGCACGAGCACGAGCGCATCGGCCCAGCCGACGGATCCGCCGGTCGCGTCGTACATCATCGCGATGCCGTTGTAGGGGACGACGGCCGAGACCTTGCCCGACTTCTCCTGCGCGTCGCTCACGTCACGCAACCACTTTCGGAAGAAGCTCGCGACGTCCATGAGGTAGGCGGCGGTCTCGAAGAATATCTGTGCGTCGCCCGTCCAGCCGAGCCGCTCGCGCGTCGGGCAGTCCGTGGGTACGTCGAGGAAATTGCCCTTCATGCTCCACAGCGTGTTCTCAAGCAGCTTGTTGATGCCGTCGTGCGAGCACTCGAAGGTTCCCGTCGGCTCCATATCGGAGTAGATGGCGATGGCACGGAAGTCTTCGAGCGCGAACCTCACATCGGTCTCGATGAGTGCATATCGGAAACCGAACACCGCGAACTCCGTCGCATACGAGTTTCTGCCCTCGGCGCACGTGTACACGATTTCCTGCTTCGGCGTGGGCTGCAGCTCGCCCGGAATCAGCTTCTCCTGCCCGGTCATGAGCAACAGCTCGGTCGCGCGGCCGAACTCTCTACCGGGCTTTTTCGCCTGCATGTTTGCCTGCGTGAACTCGCCGTCGTCGTCGAGCATCTCGCCCATCCGCAGGCGGATCGTCGCTCCCTCGTGGGCCACGAGATCGAAGGCGACGACGCCGGCGATGTTCTGTCCGAAGTCGAGAATCCGCGCGCCCGACGGCGCCGTGACGAGCGTCGGGACGAACTCTTCCTGTCGCTTCGGCGCAACGTTGTCGGACGCGACCGGGATCTGCGTCGCCGCAGCGAGCGCCGCGGACCCGCCGTACGTCGGGCGCATGCGCGCGTCGACGATCTCGCCGTCTTTCAGGTCGGCAAAGCGCACCGATCCGTCATCGCTCCAGGCCCACGATCCATCGGTGCCGACGGTCTCGCGCGTGCCGTCGACATAGCGGATCTCGAGCTGCGCGAGCACGGCGGTTTCGCGACCGAAGACATTCGTCTGCCCGTAGCAGCCAACGGATCCGCGATACCAGCCGTCGGCGAGCGCGATCTCGAGCGCATTGTCGGTAGCGAGTAGCTCAGTAACGTCGTAGGTCTGGTACTGCAGGCGGTGACGGTAGTCGGTGCTGCCAGGTGCGAGGCGGAACTCTCCGACCCGGTGGCCGTTCAGGCGTGCTTCGTAGACGCCGTGTGCGGTCGCGTAGAGGCGTGCGGAGGCGATCCCGCCGCGAGCGGTAAAACGCTTGCTGAAATGGTCGACGGGGCGTCGCTGGTGCCTTTCTTGCTTCACGGGGGCCGTGATCCACCGTGATACCCAGCAGGCGGGGTCGAGGAGCCCGAGCTCGAAACGCGAGCGGGCAGGCTCCCCGAAGATACCGTTCTCATCCCAGACCGTGACGGACCACTCGACGAGGTCACGGCTGCCGAGGGGCACACCTTCATAGCGAATATGGTTCGTACGGCTCGATTCGACGCACCCCGAATCCCAGACGGTCTCGCCGTCACGTACGGCGAGGATGCGGTAGGCGCTCTGCGAGATACCGCCGGTGAACCACCAGGAAAACCGCGGCTGGGCGACTCCGAGGCCAAGCGGGGCATCGAGGTATTCGGTACGAAGGCGCGTGGCGGTGGCGGTCATTTACTCCCCCGCTCCTGCGCTCAGTTCGATGGTCACGGGGCTGAGACCATCGGCCTCGGCCGTCACGGTGATCGCACCGGATCCGTTCGGACGCACGATCGCGAGCGCACGGCCCTCAAAGGTGCGTGTGGTTGGCGTGCCGAAGGGCTCGTATTCGTCCGGGCGCGCGGATGCGACGGCGGCGAGCGTCGCCGGCCCGTCGACCTTCACCCGAATCATTGCCTCGGCGCTCGTAACGACTCGACCGTGTGCATCTTCCAGTGCAATGTCGAGGTATGCAAGGTCATCGGTGCTCGCGCGTAGCGTCGTTCGGTCAGCCTGTATGCCCAGGCCTACGGGCTCGTCTGCTGTTTGGAGCATCGTGCGTGCGACTTCCTCGCCGTTGCGGAAGGAGATGGCCTCTAGCGTTCCCGGCTCGTACGAGAGATCGAAGTCGGCGCGGAACGCAAGCTTTTCACCCACCGTCGCACGACCGAGAGAGGCGCCGTTGAGGACAAGTTCGATCTCTTCGGCGTTGCTGTAGACCTCCACGCGCACGGGGGATCCCGGATCGATGCCCCAGGTCCAGCTCGATTCCGTGTCGCTCCACGCCCACATGCCGGGGATGACGGTTCGGTCGTGGTTCTCCGGTCGCTGCACTGCGATATAAGGCTTGCTGCGCAAGCCGAAAACGATCTCTCGGTAGTATGAGACCGGCCGGCGCCTACCCGTGACATCAATATCCCCGGAGCGCGCGGATGTCCACGGGTAGGGAGCCTCGAACGACATCTCCTCGTCGGCGTACTTCACCCCGCCGATACCCACCTCCCCCAGGTAGTCCCATCCCGTCCACGTGAAGTCACCGATCACGTGCGCGTTGCGCATCACGAGATCCCAGTTGTGCGCGATGTGTGGCGGATACGTCTCAGAGCCCACGATCACTCGGTGCGGGAAGGCCTCGCGGTCTGCCTCATAGCGCGCATCTGCGTAATTCATGCCGGCAACGTCGAGGATCGCGAAGGATGACTCGGTATGTTCGGTCGCAATCGGCGAGACGCTGATCTGCGCCATCATGTCGGCCATGTTCATCACGGCGTTAACGCCGCCCTCCGAGCCCGCGGCGGACATACGATCGGCCAGCTGGTCGAGGATCGCGACGAAAGGATTGATCCCGTTCGTGACGAGGCGAGACGGATCGAGCGACCGCACCCTCTCGGCAAGAAGGCGTCCCCATTCGGCACCGAGAGGATCACCTGCCTCGAACACCTCGTTTCCAATCGAGTACATGATGACGCTCGGATGGTTGATGTCCTTCGCCACCATCGCTTCGACGTCCCGCTCCCACCATTCGGGGAACGACAGCGAGTAGTCGAAGTTTGACTTGCCCTCGGTCCACATGTCGAAGGTCTCATCGACGACGAGCATGCCGATCCTGTCGCACGCATCGAGCATGGCGCGGCTCACGGGGTTGTGCGAGCTGCGGATCGCGTTAAAGCCGGCCTGCTTCAGCAACTCGACGCGGCGCTCTTCTGCGCGCGGAATTGCCGCCGCACCAAGTGGGCCGTTGTCGTGGTGAATGCAGGCACCGCGTAGTTTCACCGGCTGGCCATTGATGCGCAGGCCGTGGACGGGATCTGCCTGCAGAGAACGGATCCCGAAGTGCGTCTCGGTGCTGTCGTCGCCAACCGATACGACGGCCGTGTGGAGCGCGGGGCTCTCGACGCTCCAGCGCGCAGGCGATGCGATGTAGAGACGCTGCCGTACGATACCGCGTGCGCCGGCGCGCAGAGTGATCGGTGCTTCGTCGGCGGCTGTGCTCTCGCCTCGCGGATCACTAATGTGCGCATGCACGCGCACCGTCGCCGTGTCGGTGCCCTCGTTGACGACGGGAGTCACGATTTCAATGAGCGCGCCAGCTTCGTCGAGATCTTTGGTCGTGACGACGATGCCGGCGTGGTCGACATGCACGAGATCGGTGACAATCAGACGCACGCCACGGTGAATACCCGCGCCGGCATACCAGCGCGAGTCTTCGTGGGTGCGAGCGTCAACGCGGATCGTATTCGACTGACCGTATCTCAGGTGCGGGTCGAGCGCGATGCGGAAGGGCGAATAACCGTTCGGACGTTGCCCTGCGAAGGTGCCGTTAACATACACCATGGCATCGCGGTAGACGGCCTCAAACTCGACCGAGACGCGCTTGTCGCGCCATTGTTCGGGAACGTCGAAGGTTTTGGAGTACTCGACAGCGGCACTCGGGAAATATGCTGTACGCCCGCGCGAGGGCACCTCGGCCGAGCGGGGCCTCGCCAGGAGCGCATCGTGCGGCAGATCGACTGTCGCGTTAGCGGCGCCATGCCCCTGCAGTTTGGCGAACGGGCTGATCTTCGGCCCGACGGCCCAGCCGTGGTCAAAGGAGGTGAAGCTCATCGGACGGCCTTCTGCGAGGGGATCCGAATCGTGACGGTGCGCGGCCTCGCCGGATCGACGAAGAGGATCGTGCATCCCGCGATCACCGCGATCACCGCGGCAACGATGTAGACCGTCGTGTAGCTCCCGCCCGCCGCGACGAGAACAGCGGCCACGATGAACGGGCCGATTGCCTGCGCGATCTGGTTCGAGAGGTTGAAGATACCGATGAAGCGGCCATTTTCGCCCTGATCGTTCGGCAGGGTGTCGAGGCCGATCGCCTGGTCTACGGCGCTGAAGATGCCGATGCCGAGCGTCGCCACTGCGCTGCCGATGTAGAACTGCGGGATCGACGACACAGTGCCAATGAGCACGAGGCCGGTGCCAAGCACGAAGCCTGCGCCAATGATGAATGGCTTGCGCACTCCAAGCTTGTCGGACAGGGTGCCGCTCGCGATGGATCCGAGAATCGCAAAGAGGATGCTGACGAGGCCGACGGTCGAGACGATGCCGGCGATCGTCGCCGTCTCGAGGTCGAGGCGGTCGGCGAGCAGATACACCTGATACACCTGCATGAACGACAGCGCGAGGAACATGAGGCCGCGGCTGAGCCACACCCAGGCGAAGTTGGGGTGGCGACGGGGGCTGAACCAGTAGCCGCGGAAGAACTGAGCGGCATTGATGTGCGGCACATCGGTGGGCGCCGGCTCGTCCTTCATCATGAATACAAAGACGAGGCCGATCACGAAGGCGACGGCGGCCGGTGCCGCGAACATCACGATCGGCGAGTCGACGAACGCACCAGCGATCGCCACGCCGATCACCGGTGCGAGCTGGGTGACGGCACCGGTGAACCCGGCAACCTTGCCCTGCTGCGCGGGCGGAAGCCGGTCGCTGAGGTGCGTGAGGAACATCGCGCCCGTCACTGTGTAGCCGAGGTAGGCGAACGACCACGCAGTGATGAGGAGCGTGATGTTTGGCGCGGCGCCGACGAGCGAAGATCCGATGAGGCCCGCCAGCATTCCGAGCAACATCCAGGTGCGGCGCTTGCCGAAGCGCCAGCGGGTGCGGTCGCTGAGGATACCGAAGATCGGCCCGCCGATGAGCGAGATGACCCCGGATACGCCGAGCACGATCGGCAGGATCGCGTCCTTACCATCGGGGTCGAGCGCTTCGACGCGCACGGCCATCGAGAACCCGACGGGGGCGATCCACGCGAGGTACAGCGCGAGGTATGCGACGACGAGAACCGTCAGATACCCCTTCTTCATCGGCACCGTAGGTACGAAGACGGACGCAGAGGTCATATCAACTCCATTGTTGGAAACAAATTAACACGTGATAATTCAGTATGCACACGTGATAACACGTTTGCAACTCCGCTCTGAAAGAATGTCTCTATGAACAAGGCCGTCGCACGCCCCGCCACCGCAGCCGACGTCGCCGCACGTGCCGGCGTCTCGCGCGCAACCGTGAGCCACATTTTTACGGGGCGCGGGAAGAACTTCGCCGAGGCAACGCGCGATCGCGTCCTGCGCGCCGCCGCAGAACTCGACTATCGCCCGTCTGCCGCCGGACGCAGCCTCGTACTCGGCCGCGGCGACACGATCGTCGTGCTCGTACCAAAGACAACCATCGGGCAGAACCATCTCGATGCACTCGACCGGCTCGCGTCCGACACGGCCGGAATCGGCGCCAATGTCGTGCTCCGCTTCGCCGACGACGACCATGACACGACTGTGACAGCACTCCTGCACATGCGTCCGCTCGCGGTCGTGGACCTCGGCGTTGCTCTACCATCATCCGCGATCGAGCGATTGTCAGCGCAGGGCGTTCCCCTCGCAATCCCCTCATCCGACGCGCGCGACGAGCTAACTCACGACGACGGCCGAATTGCCGAGATCCAGATCGACGAGCTCACTCGCAACGACAGCCGGCAGATCCTCTACACAATCGTTGACGACGGCCAACCGGATTTCTGGACTCCATCGAGAATGGCGTCACTCCAGAAAGCATGTAGCAGCCGGGGGCTCGCGGATCCCGTGGCGCTTCGGCTTCCACACCACGCACCAACAGCGGACGCGGCATTGTCCCGCCACCTCACTTCGGGGCCTGTCGGCGTTGCGGCTTTCAATGACACCGCAGCGATCGCCGTCGCCAACATCGCATCACGCCTGCATCTTCGAGTCCCCGACGACGTCGCGATTGTCGGCGTAGATGCCACGCCGCTCAGCCAGCTCGTCACACCCCGTATCACCACTATTGACGTGAACATGTTCAGCCTCGTAGACGCGGCAATGGATCGGCTCTCAGAGCAGCTGAGCCTCGGTCTCGCATTCGATCACGATCAGACCGCTGAGCCGTTCCGCCTCATTCGTGGCGAGAGCAGCTAAGAAGTCGCACGGATAGGAACCCTCGCTCGCGAGGCGATGGCGATCATCGAGGGCCATATCGCCGGCCTGCTTGCGTGCCTCGGTGTACCCACCGACGCTCAGACCGCGACGTCGGAAAACTCCCACGCCGGCGCCGAGGCTCGCCGCTCGATGGCTGCGCAGGTGGCCATTGTCTAGGGAATCGCGCCAAGCGAGGCGCGTGCACACCTGGAGTTCGCCGAGCGCCTCGGGGCGAACTTCCCGGAGACCCGCGCCGCACTGCAAGAGGGCGCTTTCTCGCTTCGCCATGCCGATCAGGTCGTGCGCGCGGGCGCGAACCTCGGCCCCCGGCGCGACGGCGGCGCTCGCCCACTACGCCGTCGAACCCGCTCCCGGCCGCACCGCGCGACAGCTCGGGCGGATCCTCACGAAACATGCGGCGGATCTCGACGATCGCACCTTCCGCGGGCGTCACGCTGACGAGCGCGCGCGCCGCCACGTCTATATCCGCAACGAGGGCGAGGGCATGAGCACGCTCGTGGTCTACGGGCCCACGCTCAAGATTCGTGCGGCATACGACATCCTGAGCCGGGTCTTCTTCCAGGACCTGGCCGCACCCGAGGTCGAACATGCACGCCTCATCGCCGAGCATGCCGCGGAGGATGCCTGCCGCGCTGCCATCGAACTCGACGAGGACCGGCTGGACGCGCGCTCCGTCGCGAGACCGAGGCTCTCCGCGTCGAGCGACGGAAAGCAGCTGGCGTCTGTGACGACATGATGGCCACGCCACTGTCAGACACCGGCCGATAGCCTGGGATCATGACCTCCACGCGCCTCGAGACCGGTACCGCAGCCCCCGACTTCACGCTCCTGAACCAAGATGGCGAGCCCGTGACGCTCAGCGACCTCCGGGGCCAGAAGGTCGTGCTGTACTTCTACCCCGCCGCGATGACGCCCGGCTGCACGACCCAGGCCTGCGATTTCCGCGATTCGCTCGCTTCCCTGCAAGGCGCCGGGTACACCGTCATCGGCGTCTCGCGCGACGAGCCCGCGAAGCTCAAGAAGTTCGCCGCACGCGACGGCCTCGCCTTCCCGCTCCTGAGCGACCCCGATGCGGCCATGCACCGCGCCTATGCGACGTGGGGCGAGAAGATGAACTACGGGAAGATCATCGAGGGCGTGATCCGGTCGACCTTCGTGATCGACGAAGAAGGTGTGATCGCACTGGCGAAGTACAACGTCAAGGCGACCGGGCATGTCGCGCGCCTGCGGCGGGAGCTCGGCCTGAGTTGATTTGCCCGTCGGGTAAACACCTGTTTACTCTGGACGGATGACCACCACCGACTCGGATCCGATCGTCCGTGCCGCCGTGATGCGCTTCGCCGTCGAGGGCTTCGACGCTCCGCTACGCGGCATCGGGGCGGACGCGGGCGTGTCGGCGGCGCTCATCATGAAGCGGTTCGGATCCAAGGAGGGGCTGCGCGAAGCCACCGACGCGTTCGTGCGCGCCTGGATCGACGAGGTGCGCGGCGGGAGCCTCGCGGACGCGTCGAGCGCCGATTTCCTCGCGCAGCTCGCGACCCGCGAGGAATACGCGGCGCTGGTGATCTATCTCGTGCACTCGATCCTCGATGGAAGCGACCTGGGCCGTGAACTCGTGGACGACCTCGTCGCCGATGCCGAGCGAACGCCCCGTCACGAGGTGATCGACGGCCTCGGCGGCTTCTTCCTCACGATGCTCCTGCGGGGCGATGATCCGACGGATCTGCCGACGCTGGCGCGCCGCTTCCTTGCGGAGCGCGCGTAACGGGAAACCGATTTCCGGCTATGCTCCTGAGCATGACCGTCTCGAAGAAGAGCCTTATCCGATTCGGCGCACTCGCGCTGGCGACCGTCACCGCGGGATCCCTCGCGGGCTGCTCCGCCGAGAGCGCGCCCGCCGAGCTCAGCGACGGACCCGTTACCATCAGCTTCACGTTCTGGGGCGGCGACGCCCGCGTGCAGGACACCGAGGAGGCCATCGCGGCCTTCGAGGCGGCGCACGAAAACATCACGGTCGAGGTGCAGTCGGCCGACTGGACCGGGTACTGGGATCAGCTGGCGACCCAGACCGCCGCCGGTGAGATGCCCGACCTCGTGCAGATGAGCGACCTCTACGTCTCCTCCTACGCCGACCGCGGCGCGCTGCGCGACCTCGAAGAACTCGATATCGACACCTCGAAGATCGATCCGGCGGTTCTCGACCTCGGACGCGTCGGCGGCACGCTCTACGGCATCACGCACGGCACGGGCATGTACGCCCTCGTCGCCAACGTCGACCTGTTCGAGAAGTACGGGGTGGAGCTGCCCGACGACGACACCTGGAGCTGGGACGACTACGCGCAGATCGCTCAGGAGCTCACCGAGAAGAGCGGTGGCGAGATCACCGGATCCGACCAGACGGGCGGCTTCGACGTGCACGGGCTGCGGTACTGGATCCGCTCGGCGGGCGGCGAGCTCTTCGACGAGGACGGAAACGTCGCGATGGATCCCGAGGCGCTCGCGGCCATGTGGCAGTTCGAGCTCGATCTCCAGGAGTCGGGCGGCATGCTGTCGGCCTCCGCGATCACCGAGAGCTTCAACGCCGGTATCTCCGGCAACGCGCTCGCGTCGAAGCAGGTCGCGCTCGGCGTCGCGACCGACAACCAGCTGACGGCGCTCGAGGAGTCGACCGGATCAGAGCTGCGCCTGCTCAAGCTGCCCGAACCGGAGGGCGTGAAGCCGGCCTTCTTCGGTCCGACGATGTACTGGAGCGTCGCGTCGACGAGCGAGCACCCGGCCGAGGCGGCCCTGCTGGCCGACTTCCTCGCAAACAGTCAAGAGGCGGGCGAGATCATCCAGACCGAGCGCGGCCTGCCCGCCAACAGCGATGTGCGCGCGGCGATCTCGGCGGAGCTGCCGGAGGCCGCGCAGGCCGCCATCGAATACGAGGAGTCGGTCGAGACGGGCGACGCCCCGCTCGTGGCCCCCAACGGCGCCTCCACGCTCGAGACGATCCTGCAGCGCTACACGCAGGAGGTCCTCGCGGGCCAGCAGGCGCCGCTCGACGCGGCCGAGGCCTTCGCGGCCGAGCTGCAGTCTGAGATCGACAACGCCCGTTAGGGGTCAGCGCACCCGCAGCGCGGCGGCGAGGCGGGTGCGCACGTCGAAGACCTCGTTGCCGCCGATCGTGCGCGATCCGGGGATTCCGCGGCGCAACGCGGCCGACAGCGCGCTGCGCCGCACGGCCGCTGCGAGGATCCCGCGCACCTCACCGAGGATCGTCGCGGGCTCGCCCAGGTCGTCGTCGGGCAGGATCAGGATCGCGCCACCGAAGCGCACGCGCGCCGCCCGCGCGACGACGCGGGCGCGCCGCACGAGGTCGTCGACCGGCGTCGCCCCGCCGACCCCGGATCCGATCGGCTCGCCGCCGCGGAACCGGACGAGGCCGCCGAAGTCCTCCGAGGTGAGCGCGTAGAGCCCCGTGGGCCCCAGCACGACGTGGTCGAGCACATCGCCGTCGAGCTCGACGCCATGCCAGGCGCTGAAACCGATGCCCAGGTGTTCGATCGCCGAGGCCGTCGCCTCCTCCGCGATGGCGTCGGCCAGCAGGCGCCTCTGCTCCCACGGCGCCTCGCGCACGACTCGGGCCGAGTACACGTCGTCATCGCCGGCCCACTCCCCGACCAGCCGGGCGTACAGCTCGCGCCGCCAGCCACCGGCGGTTCCGAAGCTTCTCGCCCCCAGGCGGGATCCCCGAGCGGCGGGCTTCTGTCGGGACCAGTGAGGCTCCCCCGCTCCACGGTCGTACGCCGCGCGCGACGACGCGGTTCCGAGAATCTCCCAGGCCTGCTGCACCTGGATGAACTCGGCCGCGTCTCCCCCGACGTCCGGGTGCGTGCGCCGGGCCCGCACGCGATAGGCGCGCCGGATCTCCTCGTCGGCCGCGCCCTCGGGAACACCGAGAACCTCGTACGGCGAGGCCGACAGGGGGCTCGTGAACATTCCCCCAGGATCCCACACCGGCGGCGGCGCGCCGTTAGAGTCGGGCCAGGTCGACCGAAGGAGATGAGATGGCGCTCATTGCGGGCCTCAGATCGGCGGGCTTCGTCATCGCGACAGCATTCGGATTCATCTGGGGCGGAATCTGGAGCACGGGCCGCGTCGAGAAGCACGGGGAGCTCCTCGTGTTCCGGGGAATGCCCCGCTGGACGCATGCGCGCGGCGGGGTCTGCGTCGGTCGCTGCTACCTCACGCACGCGGTGTCGGAGAACCCCCGGGTGCTCGTGCACGAGCTCGTGCACGTCCGCCAATGGCGGCGCTATGGGCTACTCCTGCCGGTGCTGTATGCGCTCGCCGGCCGAGACCCCTCCCGCAACCGCTTCGAGATCGAGGCCGGTCTGGAAGACGGAGGGTATGTGGGGCGCACGGAAGGATAAGGAGTCAGTCAGAATCTTGACTGGTCCCTTGTGTGGTGGAGGCTCTCGCGCGCTATTGAAAGTACGGAGACGGCAGGAGATCGGGGACCTCCCTGATCGAACAAACCTCCGGATGTCGCGCGGACGCCCTGACGCGCCCGGCACCTTCCGGGAAACAAACCCAGGCTCACCCATGGGTGAGCGGGCTCACGTCGCGTGAGATCGATGAGCTCATCGCCGCAAACGAGGCCGGCGAGTCGACGTACGCCCTGGCCCAAGGATTCGGAATCCGGAGGGAGACCGTCACTGGTCAGCTCAAGCGTCACGGCATCATGCGGCGAAGCAACCCTCGGTTCGATCTCGACGCGGAGACGCGTCCGATCATCATCGAGCTCGGGATGTGGTGCACCGGTAAGTGTCGTTGCGAGGAAGCTCGGCCTGATTGATCGGGTCGTTGCAAGGACGCTGGACCATGCAGGCGTCGCGCGCCGAAACGCCAGCCCTGCGCGGTAAGGGCAATGAACTGACGAGCAAGACCGGTCGTGTCAACGGAGAGTCGAGTGTCCTGGCCCTTCGCCATGAAGTGCGATGGAGGTCACATTGTCTAAGGAGATTTGCCGGCTCTTCGCAAATGAGGGGGTAGCTCGCCGCTGAGCACCCTCGCGCGCGTGGCGTTCCCGGAAGGCAGATCGAGGCCTTCTCAAGATGGAAGTCTTCACACTGCCGATCCAGAAAACCTCGACGTGCACCACGCTACCTCCTCCATCCCCGGACCTGGCCACATTCTGCCGCCTCGACGAGCTCGGCCCCATCGCCATCGGCCAATACCCCGACATGACCGCGCGGTCCCTGGAGTGCCGTCTCGCCGAGCCCGACCCGTGGTGCCACCACTGCGGCACCGAGGGAGTCTCGCGCGGCACGATCGCGCGGCGTCTCTCGCACGAGCCCTTCGGCCACCGCCCCACGACGCTTCTGGTTCGCGTCCGCCGATACCGGTGGCCCGGCTGCGGGAGGGCCTGGCGCGAAGACCTCTCCCCGGCCGCACCGTCCCGGGCGAAGCTGTCTCGTCGTGGGGCCCGTTGGGCGCTCGAGGCCGTCGTGGTCGATCACCTCTCGATCTCGCGCGTCGCGGCAGGACTCGGCGTCTCCTGGCACACGGCGAACGACGCCGTCATCGACGCCAGACGCGAGCTCCTCATCGATGACGAGACCCGCCTCGATGGTGTCACCACGATCGGCGTCGATGAGCATGTCTGACGCCACACACGCCGCGGCGATAAATATGTGACCGTCGTGATCGATCTCACCCCGATCCGCGAGAAGACAGGGCCCGCACGGTTGCTGGCGATGATCGAGGGCTGCTCGAAACAGGCTTTCAAGAGCTGGCTAGCCGGACGCGCTGAAGACTGGCGGGACGGCATCTCTGTGACTGCGATGGATGGGTTCTCGGGCTTCAAGCCCGCCACGGCGGAGGAAGTCCCGGCAGCGACGGCCGTGATGGACTCGTTCCATGTCGTCCGTCTCGCGGGCGAAGCGTTGGATGTCTGTCGCCGCCGCGTTCAACGAGATATTCATGGCTGGCGGGGCCACGCCGGGCATCCGCTTTACGGCCCCGCCGGCCCCTGCATACGCGCGGCGGTCTCCTCACGGATCGGCAGCGCGACAAGCTCACTGGCTTGTTCGCGAATGAGCGTCACGTCGAGGTCGAAGCGACCTGGGGTGTCTATCAGCGGATGATCCTCGCTTACCGGCATCCCGATCGGAGGCAGCGCGGCGGGCTGATGGGCAACCTCATCGAGGACGTTTCAGCGGGCGTTCCGAAGGAGCTTGTCGAGGTAATCAAGCTCGGGAAGATGTTGAAGCGGAAGGCGGCGGACGTGTTGGCATATTTCGATCGGCCGGGGACCTCGAACGGCCCGACGGAAGCGATCAACGGGCGGCTTGAGCATCTGCGCGGGACCGCGCTGGGGTTCCGGAGCCTGGGCAGCTACATCGCCAGGTCGCTGCTCGAGGCGGGTGGGTTTAGACCGTTGCTACACCCTTGAATGCGAAGAGCCGCTTTACCCCCTCGTCTCCCTGGCAACGTCGATACACGCTCAGCCGGTCGTCCGAGCAATCCTGCTCGGGTCGGGAGTTTCAACTGCTGTGGGGATTCCGACGGAATAGGGCGTCCGCGTGATTTGGTCCGCCGTGTCGCGGGGCGCGTCAAGCGGTTGCCAGACGCCGAGACAACGGCGCTCGTCCAGGTGGACACAAGCAGGGCGCTTCGGTTTACGAACTCGAATGCCGCTTTCGCATCCACCGCACGACGTTCTCTGACCATCTCTCCCGTGCAGGCGCGGCGCTATACGCGGGGCGTCCAGACTCGCGAGCGAGCACTCGAACCGCGCAGGCTCGCATGTGTGCCCGGCGGTTCGCGACGCTGGACAGCATTGCCAAGCGGTTGACCGACGAGTGGCGCGAGCGCCCGAGCAACGACGGTGGAATCCATGCACGCGCCCCCGGAGGAACGAACCGAGCGACTACATCATGTCGTATACACGCGACAACGACCCCCTGGCGCCGAGGCCCAATCTTTGCGGCACACGGGGGGTGGCCATCGACGCCGTGTCCCGCCTACCGGAAGATGGCCTCGGCGACCCTAGGCAAAACACGTGGCCAAGATATCGGCCAAGCTCGCGTAGCGATGTCGGATCGCCCAGCGGAGGCCGGTGTACCCGCCGTCCGGACTCGCCGTGCGGTACTCAACTCGGGACGTCGATGGGCTGCCACGACTCGATCAGACGCAAGCTGTCGGTGACTCTCGTCAAGCCGCGGCCAGCAGGACGGAGAGCCCTGCGGAGTGGCACCGAGATTGCCTCGGCCGGCCTCATGGAAGATAGAAGACCGTTAAGCTGCTCTACCACCGTGCCGAGCCCGCCGAGTTGTTTCAGCATCGAGTTGTACCCGACGGCGACGCTGCTATCGATTTCCAGCAGATCGACCCCGGTGCGGCGAAGTCGCTTCATATCCAGATCGAGCGCCTTTGTCGTACTGAGCATGCTTTCGCCAGATGCGCTCAATTGAGCAGCGGGGCCGTCGAACGCCGCGGCAGCTCGCCGGCTCCATTGCTGGAGCTGTTGGGGG
>Ga0302349_1001339_pt1 | contig 19701 bp, 16 predicted proteins | sample PhyAR1_FD_202176 | JGI IMG/M metagenome (GOLD analysis project Ga0302349, IMG submission 202176) | Leaf surface microbial communities from alfalfa plants in UC Gill Tract Community Farm, Albany, California, United States - DLSL A.R1... | ecosystem: Host-associated > Plants > Phyllosphere >...
GCGGAAAATTACCGGCAATGACGATATCGCGTTTGGTCATTTTGGCACCTTGGGCTATATCCTTTCAGGCTGGCTCGGTGGGCGAGTGGGTAAAGGTTCGCGCTCAACCGAAGAGATGAACCTGCCTAAAAACCTCAGCTTTTTGCGCGACAGTTCCATTTCCATCTCTCTGACCATGATGGTGATTTACCTGATTATGGCGGTGAGCGCAGGCTCGGCGTTTGTCGAAGCCACCTATAGCGCCGGTCAGAACTATTTGGTCTATTCCATCATAATGGCGATTACCTTTGCGGCCGGTGTGTTCATTATTCTGCAAGGCGTGCGCTTGATTTTGGCTGAAATCGTTCCTGCATTTACGGGATTTTCTGAGCGTTTGGTTCCTAATGCACGTCCCGCACTTGATTGCCCCGTGGTTTACCCATATGCCCCTAATGCAGTATTGATCGGCTTCCTATTCAGCTTCCTCGGCGGGCTGGTGGGACTGTTCCTTTTAGGCCAATTTAATCTGGTGCTGATTTTACCTGGCGTTGTTCCTCACTTCTTTACGGGTGCAACGGCGGGGGTGTTTGGCAATGCCACCGGCGGCCGTCGTGGTGCCATGATTGGCGCATTTGCTAATGGTCTGCTGATTACCTTCCTGCCGGTTCTCTTGTTGCCGGTCCTAGGTGCGCTCGGCTTTGCTAATACCACCTTCTCAGACGCCGATTTTGGCGGCATCGGAATTGTGCTGGGCAACATGGCGCGCTTTATGAATAAAGACATGATTATGGCGGTCATTATCGCAATCTTCGTGGCGCTTGTGGCGCATAACTACTTCTTCTCTCGCAAGATTTCTCCATCCACCTCCGCTGATAGCGCCAACAAATAAGGGGTAACTATGCTTAACCTGAAAGAGGTTCAACGTTACGCGACAGAAATTCGGGTAGAAACCTTAAAAGCGTTAACGAATCTGGGTTTTGGTCACTACGGTGGCTCAATGTCGGTGGTTGAAACGCTGGCGGTACTGTACGGAGCTGTGATGACGGTTGATCCTGCCCAGCCACAGTGGCCGGAGCGCGATAATTTTGTGCTGTCTAAAGGTCATGCCGGGCCAGCGTTATATAGCGCTTTGGCGCTAAAAGGCTATTTCCCTCGCGAAGCGTTAGCCACGCTAAACGTAAACGGAACCCATTTTCCCAGCCATCCTGACCGTTTGCTCACTCGTGGCGTCGATGCGACAACGGGATCGTTAGGGCAGGGAGTTTCAATTGCGACAGGGATGGCGCTGGCACATCATCTGGCAGGGCGTAAAAACCGCGTATTCTGCATTTTGGGTGATGGTGAACTGAATGAAGGTCAGTGCTGGGAAGCCTTCCAGTTCATCGCTCACCATAACCTGAACAATCTGACGCTGTTTATTGACTACAACAAGCAACAACTGGATGGCACCTTAGATGAGGTCATCAAACCATTCGATCTCAACGCGAAATTTAGCGCATTTGGTTTCGATGTCGTCAGGGTGAAAGGCGATGATATTACGGCTATCTACGAGGCTATTGCCCCAGTTCGCAGCGGTGAACAGCGTCCGAGAGTCGTGCTTCTCGATAGCATCAAAGGTCAGGGCGTTCCCTATATTGAGCAACTGCCCAATTCACATCACCTGCGCTTAACTGACGATATAAAAGCGGAAATGCAGAAAGCGATCGCAACACTGGAGGCAACGCTATGAGCCATAAATTCCTGCCGTTACAGAAAGACAAAATGGAAATGCGCAAGGTGTATGCCCAAGCGATGCGCGATCAGTTCATCGCAAATACGCCGGTGATAGCTTTAGAAGCCGATTTGATGAGCTCTATGGCGATGGACAGCGTTCACCGTGATTTCCCCCAACAGGTTATCAACTGCGGAATTATGGAGGCCAATGTTATCGGTACAGCGGCTGGGCTCTCTTTAGCCGGACGTATTCCGTTTGTGCATACCTTCACCGCTTTCGCGAGTCGTCGCTGTTTTGATCAGCTGTTTATGTCGGTGGATTATCAAAAGAACAATGTGAAGGTGATTGCATCCGATGCAGGCGTCAGCGCTTGTCATAACGGTGGAACCCATATGTCGTTTGAAGATATGGGGATCGTGCGTGGTCTGGCTCACTCTGTGGTGATGGAGATGACGGACGCCACGATGTTCCAAAACATTCTGCGCCAGCTGGTAGATATAAAAGGCTTCCATTGGGTGAGAACCATCCGTAAGCAGGCGTACACGATTTATCCTCAGGGGACAGAATTCACGATTGGTAAGGGCAAGGTTTTACAAGATGGGAAAGACATCACGTTGATTGCCAATGGGATTATGGTGGCTGAGGCTCTGCAAGCCGCACAGATGCTTGCTCAGCAAGGCTACAGCGCTGCGGTTATCGATATGTTCACGCTTAAGCCTATCGATAAAGATCTGATTGTTGACTACGCCGCGAAAACAGGACGAATGATTACCTGTGAAAACCATAGCATTCATAATGGCCTTGGTTCCGCCGTGGCAGAAGTGCTGGTGGAAAACCAACCGGTGCCGATGCGGCGCGTTGGAATTAAAGAGCGTTATGGTCAGGTAGGGACACAGGATTTCCTAATGCAGGAATATGAACTCACGGCAGAGGACATAGTGAAACAGGCGATGGGATTGCTAGAAAATAACCGATAGCTTGCTTTAGGTATTGTGATGCACAAAATGCCATAGTAAATATGGCATTTTTTACATGTGGTAAAATACTATGCCAACGAGTTACTTTTGTCTTTATTAATGATTTTATTAACATCATTTTTGAGTTTCGATATATTCTCTTTATTTATGATGTCGACAATATCTTGGTTGCTGAGTAATTTATTAACATCACTGACAACCTCAGAATACTCTGAACCTTCCCCTGTGTTTTTAAATTCAAAATGTGGAACAATGGATTCCCCCGGCGACAGACGATAAAGGCTTATCATGGCAATATCATCAAAGATAATCACTGACATAGTATTAAACATGCTATGGATGTAGATTTTGAAGTCGTGCTTTTCGTGTACTTCATAATCTTGGAAAATTTCATCAAAAATGTTAATGAGCTTACGTTGGTAATATTCAGAATCGCTTTTCCCATTTTTCCTATTCAGGAGGTTTATAAATTCAGATCTTGGATCAAGTAGGACGAGGTTGGTTTCCTTACCCGGAATATTGAGCCTCTTCTTGAAAATAGCAGAATTTGCACTGATGAATGATTTCCCATCATTCATAACTACAGTTAATTTTTTACTGTTAATAATTTTATCTTGATAAGTATCTAGCTCAAATGAGTCTGAGATATTTTCAATTCCCCGCTCTTTCATTTTTAGGTAGATAGGTATTTTTTTGCCAATGATCTCTTCAAAATATTTGTCGCCACGGCTTACATAAATATATTCATATACGCACATAACAAGACCGGTGGCAAAGACGGAGATAGCGATAGTTTTGATTAATTCCTCTAATGGTAATTTTGCGATTAATGCGTAAGCAACCAGAGATATGAGAGAGATAAAAAGCAAGACAAACAAGCGAATATACTTCTGGATCCTTTGCGTAGTCATTAGACAATTGAGCTCCATATTTATTAGCGGTGTTAATCAATGCTAACAAAAAAATATGATAAAACTTTGAGCTAGTTTACATAATTAAATAGCAATTATTTTTTAGGAGATTAGATTTTCAGAGGCCGGATGCATATGAAGGAAATAGAAATAAAAAAGGCTCCCAAGTGGGAGCCTTTTAACGTGTAATCCGAGATTACTTAGCAGCAGCGGCAGCTTGCGCAGCCTGAATCGCAGTCAGAGCAACGGTGTAGACGATATCGTCAACCAATGCGCCACGAGACAGGTCGTTAACCGGCTTACGCATGCCTTGCAGCATTGGTCCGATAGAGACCAGGTCAGCAGAACGCTGTACCGCTTTGTAAGTGGTGTTACCGGTGTTCAAGTCTGGGAAGATGAACACGGTCGCTTTACCCGCAACTGGAGAGTTAGGCGCTTTAGACTTAGCTACGTCAGCCATGATAGCCGCATCATACTGCAGCGGACCATCGATGATCAGGTCAGGACGTTTTTCCTGAGCCAGACGGGTTGCTTCGCGAACTTTCTCAACATCGCTACCCGCACCAGAGTTACCGGTTGAGTAGGAGATCATGGCTACGCGAGGTTCGATACCGAATGCAGCCGCAGAGTCTGCAGACTGGATAGCGATTTCAGACAGCTGTTCTGCGGTTGGATCTGGGTTGATCGCGCAGTCGCCGTAAACCAGAACCTGGTCAGGCAGCAGCATGAAGAACACAGAAGAGACCAAAGAACTGCCCGGTGCAGTTTTGATTAGCTGCAACGGTGGGCGAATGGTGTTAGCCGTGGTGTGAACCGCACCAGAAACCAAACCGTCAACTTGGTTTTGTTCCAGCATCAGCGTACCCAGAACAACGTTGTCTTCCAACTGTTCGCGAGCAACAACTTCGGTCATGCCTTTGCTCTTACGCAGTTCAACCAGACGTGGAACGTATTGCTCACGTACTACGTTTGGATCAACGATTTCGATGCCTTTACCCAGAACAACGCCCTGAGCTGCTGCAACGCGCTGGATTTCTTCTGGGTTACCCAGCAGAACACATTCAGCGATGCCGCGCTCAGCACAGATAGCTGCTGCTTTAACGGTACGTGGCTCATCACCTTCTGGCAGAACAACGCGTTTGCATGCTTTACGCGCCAGTTCGGTCAGTTCGTAACGGAACGCCGGAGGAGACAGGCGACGTGAACGCTCAGAAGCCGCAGACAGGGAATCAATCCACTTGCTGTCGATGTGGCTTGCGACGTAGTTTTGCAGTTTCTCAACGCGCTGATGGTCGTCAGCCGGAACTTCCAGATTGAAGCTCTGCAGGCTCAGCGAGGTCTGCCACGTGTTGGTATCAACCATGAAGACTGGCAGACCGGTCTGGAATGCACGTTCGCACAGCTTAGCGATGCGTTCGTCCATATCGTAGCCGCCGGTCAACAGGATTGCGCCGATTTCCACGCCGTTCATTGCTGCCAGACAAGCGGCAACCAGAACGTCAGGACGGTCAGCGGAAGTCACCAGCAGTGAACCCGGACGGAAATGTTCCAGCATGTGAGGAATGCTGCGCGCGCAGAAAGTCACAGACTTAATACGACGCGTTTTGATGTCACCTTCATTCACGATGCGTGCTTTCAGGTGATTTGCCATATCAATGGCACGTGTTGCAATCAGCTCGAAGCTCCAAGGCACACAGCCCAGAACTGGCAGCGGGCTATTTTCGATCAGCTGTGCAGTATCCAGATTAGCAATGCTGGCTTTGTTGGAATCATCGAAGATTTCAGACAGGTCTGGGCGAGTACGGCCCTGATCGTCAACCGGTGCATTCAGCTTGTTGATGATAACGCCGGTGATGTTTTTGTTTTTGCTGCCACCGAAGCTAGAACGAGCCAGTTCGATACGCTCTTTAACCTGAGAAGCGGAGTCGTTGCCCAGCGCCATAACGAAGACGATTTCAGCGTTCAGGGTTTTGGCGATTTCGTAGTTCAACGCGTTAGCAAACTGGTGTTTGCGGGTTGGAACCAGACCTTCAACCAGAACAACTTCTGCGTCTTTGGTATTTTCGTGGTAACGAGCAACGATTTCTTCCATCAACACGTCTTGCTGGTTAGAGCTCAGCAGCGTTTCAACGTAAGACATGCGCAGCGGTTCAGCGGCAGGAATAGAAGAGTTAGCGCGGATAATGGTGGTGGTCTGGTCTAAAGAATCGCCGCCGGTACGTGGCTGTGCGATAGGCTTGAAGACGCTCAGACGAACACCTTTTTGCTCCATAGAGCGAATGACACCCAAGCTAACGCTGGTCAAGCCAACGCTGGTGCTGGTGGGGATCAGCATTATTGTACGTGACACGATAAAACCTCTTTACGGTTGTTCAACTGGCTGAACAATGGGTGATACAGCGCGGTGAACTTGGTCGGATAGGTTAGAATTTCTACGCTTGATTTAAACTTTGGAGCTTAAATAACACCGCCAGCCTTGGCTGACGGTGTTGAGATGCGTCTTATGCAGTCAGACGAGAGGCGTCTTGTGCAATAACCAACTCTTCGTTGGTTGGGATAACTACGGCCAGACGGCTGCCATCTTTAGTGATGGTGCCAGATTTGCCGAAGCGTGCAGCCAGGTTGCGTTCGTGATCGATTTCGAAGCCCAGCAGACCCAGTTTATCCAGAGTCAGTTCACGTACCATTGCCGCGTTTTCACCGATGCCGCCGGTAAATACGACTGCGTCCAGACGACCATCCATCAGCGCAGTGTAAGCACCGATGTATTTAGCCAGACGGTGGCAGAATACGTCCATAGCGCGCTTAGCGTCAGCTTTGGTTTCGTAGTTATCTTCAACATAACGGCAATCGCTGGTGACTTCGGTCAGACCCAACAGGCCAGATTCTTTGGTCAGCAGTTTGTTGATTTGCTCAACGCTCATACCCAGAGAGTCATGCAGGTGGAAGATGATAGCTGGGTCGATATCGCCAGAGCGAGTCCCCATTACCAGACCTTCCAGCGGAGTCAGACCCATAGAGGTGTCAACACATTTACCGTTACGAACCGCAGTAACAGAACCACCGTTGCCCAGATGGCAAGTGATTACGTTCAGTTCTTCAACTGGCTTGTTCAGCATTTTCGCTGCTTCTTGGCTAACGAAGAAGTGGCTGGTGCCGTGTGCGCCATAACGACGTACACCGTGGTCTTTGTACAGGCTGTACGGCAGGGCGTACAGGTAAGACTCTTCCGGCATGGTGGTATGGAAAGCCGTGTCAAATACCGCAACGTTTTTGTCTTTCAGGTTAGGGAAAGATTTGAACGCTTCAGCGATACCGATCAGGTGAGCAGGGTTATGCAGAGGCGCAAACGGGATCGCATCTTTAATACCTTGCAGAACGTCATCAGTAATCAGAGCTGATTCAGTAAATTTCTCGCCGCCGTGCACGATACGGTGACCGATAGCGGTCAAAGATGCTGACAGTTCAGGCTTCTGTGCCAGAATAGTATTAACGATGAAGTTCAGAGCTTCGCTATGAGCTGCACCAGCGCCTAAAGCTTCTTCGTGCTTAGCGCCGTCCATTTTCCATTTAATACGGGCTTCAGGCAGGCTGAAACATTCAGCTAAACCAGACAGGTGTTCTTCACCGTTGGCTGCGTTGATGATAGCGAATTTCAGTGATGAACTGCCGCAGTTAAGAACCAGTACCAGCTTCGACATGGAAGTACCTACTTGTTATGCGTGGTTAGAAATTGAGTCAATCAGACATTAAGCGTAGCGTAATATGTCGTCGACATTTATGATTAACATCATGCGTAGTGCTAATTCGTCATGATGAAGAACATCGCATTAAAAAACCGCGGTGCTCAAAAAAGCATTGCGTTGCCGGCAAGGTTTTCGCCAGACGCTGTCAGATTGTACAGGGTCTTAATGCTGAAAACTTAGCTTTAAGAAGCAGTCGTTAATGAAACACTTTATTAACGTTGTTTTTGCTTCTACAGGCCTCAAGGCCGCGCTAGGATACCGATTGCGGATGCCAAAAACAAAATAAATTTAAGACCGCTAAGTATACGTTGTGATTTTACACTGTTTTTTGATTTTTTATAAATGAAGTTGAGGTTCCTATGACATCTAAGCCAACCGGCCACGTAGGGTGGTTCCAGATTTTTCAACGCGGCCAGACATATATGAAGACGTGGCCGAGTGATAAGCGCTTGGCACCGATGTTTCCTGAAAATCGGATTGCGAAGGTGACGCGATTTGCCGTGCGCTTCATGCCGCCGATCGCCATTTTCACGTTAACTTGGCAGATTGCTCTGGGTGGCCAGCTGGGCCCTGCGATTGCCACCGCGCTGTTTGCCTGTAGTTTGCCGATGCAAGGACTTTGGTGGTTAGGTAAACGTTCTGTGACGCCGCTGCCGCCAACCTTATTGCAATGGTTTCATGAAATTCGCGCCAAGCTGGTGGAAGCCGGAAAAGCGCAGGCACCGGTAGAAGGGACACCAACCTATCAGTCACTGGCCGATGTTTTGCAGCGCGCATTTAAGCAGCTGGATAAAACGTTTTTGGATGATATCTAATCAATGAGAAGTGTGTTTTTTGCGCTCTCGAGTTATCGATTTGTAGCTAAAACACACTTCTTTTGCTAAAAAAATACTCAGTCAGCAATTTACCGCAGTTTCTCGTTCGTGAAACCCCGTTCCAAATCAAAAAAGTGATGTTCAGCACTATTTAGAATGTCAGGCTTATGCCATGCTGCGAAACATACAGTTCACCTTTTACATGACTTGACCCCGGCCTAGGTAGACCTTCGCCGCTCGATGAGGATATCAAAGATGGAAATGACTAATGCGCAACGCCTGATTCTTTCTAACCAATACAAGATGATGACCATGATGGATCCGGATAACGCCGAGCGTTATCGTCGTTTGCAAACCATCATCGAACGCGGTTTTGGCCTACAAATGCGCGAACTCGATCGTGATTTTGGCGAGCTGAGCGAAGATACCTGTCGCACGATTATCAATATTATGGAAATGCATCATGCACTGCAGGTGTCTTTCAATAATTTAAAAGAAAAACAAGATCTTGATCCGCGTCGTCTTGAGTTCTTAGGCTTTGATGCGGCTACGGAATCGCGCTATCTCAGCTATGTACGCTTTATGGTGGGTACCGAAGGGCGTTACACTCACTTCGATTCAGGTACGCACGGCTTCAATGCCCAGACTAAAATGTGGGACAAATATCAGCGTATGCTGTCAATCTGGCAATCATGCCCGCGCCAGTATCATCTGAGCGCGGTGGAGATTGCACAAATTATTAACGCGTAAAACAGAGGAATGCCTGTGAAGTGCAAAGGTTTTTTGTTTGATTTGGATGGAACACTGGTAGATTCACTGCCGGTCGTTGAACGCTCATGGGTGAACTGGGCGAAACGTCAGGGCGTGGACCCACAAGAGGTTCTGGATTTTATCCATGGCAAACAGGCCATCACCTCGCTGCGGCATTTTATGTCTGGTGAGAGCGAAGATCGTATTCAACAAGAATATGATTGGTTGGAAGAAATTGAATCACGCGATACGGATGGCGTTACGGCGCTGCCGGGTGCGAAGGCATTGCTGGATCGTTTAGATGAACTCGACATCCCATGGGCAATTGTGACATCGGGATCGATTCCTGTGGCCTACGCCCGCCGCGCGGCAGGCCAGCTGCCAAAGCCGAACGTGTTCATCACGGCGGAGCAGGTCGCTCGCGGCAAACCTGAACCTGATGCTTATCTGCTCGGGGCGCAAAAATTGGGTCTGGCGGTGAGTGATTGCGTGGTCGTTGAAGATGCTGCGGCAGGGATCCTTTCTGGGCTGTCAGCGGGTTGTCAGGTGATTGCGGTTAATGCACCTCAGGATGCACCCAAACTGGATTTAGTCGATCTCTACCTCACTTCGCTTACGCAAATCCGTATTGAGAAGGAAGGGGATTACGCGGTAATCCATGCGTTATAAATAGTAATTGATCGAAATATGATTAAGCCCCGTGATTATGGGGCTTTTTTTATGGCATTCTTAAGCTGTTTTTATCCCATGCCATCGGCATTGCTGTCCATCGATGCGGCCTCTGGCGTACAAAGTTTACCGGAGTAAATTCACAAAGGGAGATGTCGTGAACGGCGAATTATTGTGGGTTTTGACGTTATTGCTGATTGCCATTGTTCTTTTTGCTACCAACAAGTTACGCATGGATGTCGTAGCATTGTTGATCATTATTGCCTTTGTGCTAAGCGGTACGCTTTCCCTTAGCGAGGCAACCGCCGGATTTAGCGATCCCAACGTTATTTTAATTGCTGCATTGTTCGTAATCGGTGATGGGCTTGTTCGCACCGGTGTTGCCTACCAGGTTGGCGATTGGCTGGTGAAAGTTGCGGGCGACAGCGAAGCTAAGATGCTGGTTTTACTGATGATCACCGTTGCTGCATTGGGGGCGGTCATGAGCTCTACCGGCGTGGTGGCGATATTCATTCCTGTGGTGCTCAGCGTGGCCGCGCGGATGAAAATATCACCGGCACGCTTGCTGATGCCACTGAGTTTCGCTGGACTGATTAGCGGTATGATGACGCTGGTCGCAACGCCGCCAAACATGATCGTTAGCAGCGAGTTAGTTCGTGAAGGATTTCACGGCTTAAGCTTCTTTAGCGTCACTCCGGTAGGGATTATCGTTTTGCTGATGGGCGTGGGCTACATGCTGGTGGCGAGAAATTGGCTCGCAAGTGGCAAGGACGATAACGATAAAGACAGCTGGAAACGCCGTACCTTCCGCGATCTCATCCGTGACTATAAACTTACAGGGCGAGCCCGCCGTTTAGCGCTGCGCAGTGGCTCACCGCTTATCGGTCATACGCTGGATGAGCTGCACTTACGTAGCCGCTATGGTGCCAACGTGGTAGGCATTGAGCGCTGGCGTAAATTCCGTCGTGTGATGGTGAGTGCCATCGGTAACACCGAGCTGAAAGACCGCGACGTATTGCTGATTGACATGTCAGATTCAGAAGTGGATTTACGCGAATTTTGCGCTGAGCAGATGCTCGAACCGATGGTGCTACGCGGCGAGTATTTTTCTGAGCAGGCGCGTGACGTTGGTATGGCTGAAGTGACGATTGTGCCGGATTCCGATCTGATTGGAAAAACGCTGCGTGAGATGACTTTTCGTACCCGCTATGGGCTGAATGTGGTCGGTATTCGCCGCGACGGCGTGCCGATGGAAGGTAAGCTGGTGAATGAACCGCTCCAGCTCGGTGACATTCTACTGGTCATCGGTAATTGGAAGCAGATACGCCAGCTCCAGCTTCAACCTCGTGATTTCATTGTGTTGCATCTTCCGGCAGAGGTGGATGATGTCGCTCCGGCGATAAGTCAGGCACCGCATGCGCTATTTTGTTTAGCGCTGATGATTGCCATGATGCTGACGGATGAAGTGCCAAACGCCATCGCTGCGCTGATTGCTTGTATGTTAATGGGAAAATTCCGCTGTATCGATATGGAAAGCGCCTATAAATCTATCCACTGGCCAAGCCTGATATTGATTGTGGGAATGCTGCCGTTTGCTTTGGCTTTACAAAAAACGGGCGGTATTACGCTGGCGGTTGATGTGCTGATGGATTTAGTCGGCGGCATGGGGCCAAGGATTGTGCTGTTAAGCCTGTTTGTGTTCTGTGCGGTGACGGGGCTATTTATTTCCAACACCGCAACCGCGGTGCTTATGGCACCAATAGCGATTGCAACGGCGCATGCGATGCACCTTTCGGCGTATCCTTTTGCCATGATCGTGGCGATATCCGCGTCGGCAGCGTTTATGACACCGGTATCCTCGCCGGTGAATACGCTGGTGATGGGGCCGGGGAATTACAGCTTTGGCGATTTCGTTAAGATCGGTGTGCCGTTCACAATCTTGGTGATGATTGCCAGTGTGATTGTGGTGCCGTGGTTGTTTCCGTTTTGATGGGGGGATGATTTCGTTTGGTTGAATAAGGTGGATCAAGCGATCATTTAGATACGGTGCATATTACGTCCGCCTAAAACACCGGATTCTACCTGTGCATCGTGCAGGCGTCCGTGTTAGGGGGCCAATCGTCGCCCCCTAACAATCCGGCTTGGCACCCCCCTTCCAGCCCGTTACGCGGGTGCCCTCATTTCATCATTCCGGTCTTAACGGAACGAACGGCAATCGCCATCCTGGCTCCTCCGTTCTTTCGCCTACATCCCTGTAGGCGAATCCTAACCTGCATGATTCACTCGGCTGTCCGGTAACGTGCCGAATAAGCTCAAACCCAAAAGACAAAAACTCTATCTGTTTTTTAGTTTAAGTCGTGGCATTTAGAGCAGTGAAAACAGGATGTTTTCACGAAAGGAGGAGGCGCAAGGGATGGCGCATGCCGACCCGACGCGGAGATGGCGTCTCGGATAAAAGCGTGAGGATTGAAGGGGCGCGCGCTGGCGCCCCTCATCGGACGCCTTCGATTTAGCTATATGTGATAGCGGTTATTAATAGGCGGACGAAACTTTACACCACGGCCGCATAGGCACTTGGCGGTCGAAATCTTACTCAAATCCAGTATAGGCACTTGGCGAACGAAACCCTACATCACCTCATCCTGACTAATCTCATCCAGCGACAGGCTAAAACTCGGAATAAAGACTTCCATAAAGTATTCCATCTCAGGACTTGAGCGCATATCCAATGTTTTCTCGAGGCGTGCTTTGGCCAGCTTAAATTCATTATTTCCGGCTGACAGTTCTTCTAAACATTTGAGATAGGCGCACAGCGCATCAGCCTGTTTGACGACTAACTTCTCATCTTCGGTATAGTAGTGCTCATCCAGCAGCGGACGGAAATCGTTTTGTAACTCCGGTGGCAGCATTTCGATCAGCTTTTGCTGCGCGACTTTCTCAATTTTTTTGTACTCGTGCGCAATTTGCGGGTTGTAGTATTTGATAGGCGTCGGCATATCGCCCGTTAGCACTTCGCTGGCGTCGTGGTACATCGCCAGTAGCGCCACGCGTTCAGGATTAACATTACCATTGAACTTGCGGTTTTTAATGATGGCGAGGGCGTGAGCGACAAACGCGACCTGCAAACTATGTTCAGAGACGTTCTCGGTGCGAACGTTGCGCATCAGCGGCCAGCGGCTAATCAGTTTTAAACGGGACAGGTGGGCAAAAAAGTGACTTTGATTCTGGCTCATAACGCTCTCTCAATAAAACAGGTAGTGGAAAGACGAAGTCTATTGTGGGCGGTGATGGGAGAGGATGCAAATAAGAAACGGCACCAAAAGGTGCCGTTGGGTGATGCGAAAAAATCAATATTTCTGATGGTAGCCAGAGAAGAAACGGCCCAGCTTGTGGATCGCCATATCTAGGTCATCCACGCGCGGTAGCGTGACGATTCGGAAGTGATCCGGCTCAGGCCAGTTAAACGCGGTACCCTGAACTAATAACACTTTCTCTTGCAGCAGCAGATCGAGAACCATCTTCTGATCGTCGTGAACGTTGAAGCGCTTAGCGTCAATTTTTGGGAACATATACAGCGCGCCGCGTGGTTTCACGCAGGATACGCCAGGGATTTCGTTAATTAGTTCCCAAGCACGATTACGCTGTTCATATAAACGACCGCCCGGTTGGATAAACTCATTGATGCTCTGGTAGCCGCCGATAGCGGTTTGAATCGCATGTTGCATTGGAACGTTAGCGCACAAACGCATCGACGCCAGCATTTCCAGACCTTCAATGTAGCCTTTAGCATGCTTTTTCGGTCCACTCAGAACCATCCAGCCCTGACGGAATCCCGCCACGCGGTAGGTTTTAGATAAACCATTAAAGGTGACAACCAGCAAGTCAGGTGCCAATGAGGCGATAGAAATATGTTCTGCGTCGTCGTATAAGATCTTGTCGTAAATCTCATCGGCGAAGATGATCAGGTTGTTTTCACGCGCAATGATAACGATCTCTTCCAGCAGTTCTTTGCTGTAGACCGCACCGGTTGGGTTATTCGGGTTGATAATAACGATACCACGCGTGCGCGGGGTAATTTTGCTGCGAATGTCGTCCAGATCGGGGAACCAGTCGGCTTCTTCGTCACAGCGATAGTGCACGGCATTGCCGCCTGACAACGAAACGGCTGCGGTCCATAATGGATAATCTGGTGCGGGTACCAGCATTTCGTCATCGCTGTTGAGCAGTGCTTGCATCGACTGCACGATCAGTTCAGAAACGCCGTTACCAATATAGATATCTTCAACGGTAACATCATGGATATCACGCGCTTGATAGTGTTGCATAATGGCTTTACGCGCGGAATATAGCCCCTTGGAATCACAGTAGCCCTGAGCCGTTGGCAGATTGCGAATGACGTCCACCAGAATCTCATCGGGCGCTTCAAAACCGAACGGTGCCGGATTGCCGATGTTTAATTTCAGGACTTTATTGCCTTCTTCTTCGAGTCGTTTTGCTTCTTTCAACACTGGCCCACGAATGTCATAGCAAACGTGATCCAGCTTGCGGGATTTTTCAATAGGGGACATAAAACAGCAGCCTTAATAATACGTAGCCAGAATAAAATTCGGCATTGCGCGTGGAAATGCGTGTCCATACGAATAGAACACTGCGATGTAAAATAATGTACTCCCCGCGGCAGGGGTTTTGAAGGGTTCAGGCGGTTTTTGGTGCAAAACGTTAGCTTATCCGTTAGCCATAACCGATAACGCGTAATAATGGCTTGTTTGTTAGCGTTTAAAACTTAACAATAATAAAAATGTAGTTAAAAATTCCATGAAAAATCATTGGGGTTGTAAAAATAACGCCACATAACAGGAGATGTTGGGTGAAAAATAACGATAACCAGCCGTGGATCTCACCGCTGAAAAAAATCCCTACGGTCTTAACGCCTATCGTTCGAGCACAAGAGAAACATTATGGGCAAATTTTGAACCCTACGCGTTGGTGGGGGCGATTTCCTTTTCTGTTCTGGCTGGTGGCTTTTTTCGTTGGCTTTTTGGAAAGAAGAGGCTCGGGGGTAACGCCTACGGTACGGGCTTTGGTGATGACGCGTGTATCCCAGCAGTGTGATTGCGCTTTCTGCATTGATGCAAATAGTTTGAGATTAGCCGAGCGCAGTGGTTCGCTAGATAAAGTAATGTCTGTTCAGAACTGGCAGGCCGCGGATTGTTTTGACGAGCAGGAACGAGCCGCGTTAGCGTACGCGGATGGAATGACGGCGACGCCGCCGCGCATTGACGATAGTCTGAAAACAGAGCTGAAATCTCATTTCAATGAAAAAGCGATCACCGAGCTTACGGCGCTGATTGCGTTCCAGAATTTATCAGCGCGCTTTAATGCGGCGCTGGACATTCCTTCACAGGGGCTTTGTGTGCCTGAAACAGCCGTAAAACGTAAGGGAGCACCACGTGTTTGACCGTTATTTACATCCTCGGGTTAAGCCACTGCTTAATCAGATGGTTGCGCATCTTGATCGTCCTGCGATCACGCCGGATCGAATAAGTCTGGGCGGATTTGTGGTTGGTGTTTTGGCTCTGCCTTTTCTGGCTATGCAGTGGTACTACGCCGCTTTAATTGTCATCGTCATCAACCGGCTAGGTGATGGACTGGACGGTGCTTTGGCGCGCCGAAGAGGGCTTTCAGACGCCGGTGGTTTTTTAGATATTGCGTTGGATTTCTTGTTCTACGCGCTGGTTCCGTTCGGTTTTGTGCTGGCCTCTCCCGAGCTGAATGCGGTTGCGGGAGCTTGGTTATTATTTGCCTTTATCGGCACCGGCAGCAGCTTTTTGGCTTTTGCGGCAGTGGCAGATAAGTATCGGTTAGAAAATCTGGATTACCCGCACAAGTCATTTTATTACCTTGGTGGGCTCACCGAGGGTGCGGAAACCATATTGGTGTTTATTCTTTTTTGTTTGTTCCCTGCTTATTTCCCGCTGATTGCGTGGGTATTTGGTGGCCTGTGCTGGTTTACGACGCTGACTCGCGTTTGGGGGGGATATAACACGTTGACGAGAGTGGAGAAGATTTAGGTTTCATTCTGGTAGCCCCATCCCCTATATGAGGATGGGGAAACACCTACGAGTTACTTCCAGCTACTGTCTGGCCCACGTTCTCCGGTAACCACTGGGTTCTTCGGATTTGCGCTCCATTCATACCAGCCGCCATCGTAAACGCTAACGGAAGGCCAACCCATCGCGCGGGCATACATGAAGGTTTCTGACGCTCTCCAGCCGGTGCCGCAATAGAAAGAGACGTGTTGATCCGGCGTGATATGCCACTCTTTCCACATTGCAGCAATATCATCGGCTGAGCGCATGGTGCCATCTGGGTTATGGAAATCTTCCATATGCGTGGAATCGCTGCCAGCATGTCCCCAACGCGCGCCAGCAATTTCACCTTTTGGCTTGATGTAGCTGTAACCGCTGGTTTCGCCGGTAAATTCAGGCCATGAGCGAATGCTGACTAAAGAAGCATCTTTACGGTTTAATAATCCACGCGCCTGTTCTTCATTCAGCATGATCTGAGGCTGTCCAGAAATAGCTGCACCGAAATCTGGCGCTGGTTTTGCCTCTTTCGGCAGTCCGCGCTCAACCGGTAATCCCGCCGCTGACCAAGTCTGCCAACCGCCGTCCAGTAAGCGAACGTCTTTGACTCCCGCATAGAGCAGAATTTGAGCTACGCGGGCCGCAGCGTAAACGTCGCGACCGTATAGGATCACCGTGGTATCGTGCTTGATGCCCTGTTTAGCCATTAGGGCTTTCAGTTTGTCATCAGAAACTTTATTCCAGAGCGGTTCACTTTCGACGTCATTGGTATCGATGTAGCCCGCGTTGGGAATATGGCTGATGAGGTATTTTTTAGGTGCACCCCATGCAGCTTCAATCACTTTCCATTCACCAGCCGGTTTGGCGGCCACGGTTTTTCCCTGCTGGAGATCGTAAATCCACTGTGGGTAGACTAATTGTTCAAAGTGCGGCATGCGCTGTAGGCGCTTTGGTTGCGCTAAGGCATCGCTGAGTAATGTGATATTGGCATAGCCGAGTTTAGCTAAACGTTCTTGTACCGTAGAAGTTTGTGCTGCACTCCCGTAAAGAGCGACTTTACGGTCAGGGGGGATCTGGTGCTGAGTTGCCCATTGCTGTAGCTGTTGGTCATTCATCGCTCCCAGCCAGCCGGCTGAAAGATTCACCGCCTGAGGTTCATGACCCGAGGTGCCGTCAACGCCCTGTGGCCAGCCGTTGTAAAATGCGCTAGGGCGAGTATCAACGATTGCGCCTTTATGTGACTGAACATCGGCCAGCGTGGTTTGGGTCATGGGGATGGCGGCAGCGTTTGCCACTTGTAGCCAGCCAAGCAAAAGCGCAGAGGTGGCTAACTGGGAAGAGAATTTCATTAAGGTTCCTAGCAAAGAAAAGGGGAGGCGTCTATTTTGGCGGAACATTTTGTCGTGTTCTTTGTGCGAACGCACAATGTTTTACATTATTACGTGGGTGATAATGTTAAGCCGCTCTTCTATTAGCAATTTACCTAATGAGGAAATGAAATAACCATGTTTAAGCGCCGTCAGGGGTATGTCGTCATTTTATTGTGCCTGATGGGTGCCGTTATGATGTGGTCTGAGCCAGTACGCCAGCAACTGAAAATGCTATGGGGACTTTTTTCATCGTTGGACGTGAATGTCATGATGGCGTATTTGCGCAGTTTCGGGCCTTGGGCAATGGCTGTCTCATTTTTATTGATGATATTTCAGGCAATTGCCGCTCCACTTCCGGCTTTTTTGATCACCTTTGCAAACGCGGCGTTGTTCGGTTGGTGGCAAGGCGCTTTGCTGTCATGGTGCAGTTCTATGGTGGCAGCGTGGTTGTGTTTTGTGCTAGCGAGATGGTTGGGGCGAGACACCATCGAGAAATTTGTCTCAGCAAAGGCCTTAGAGAGTAGCGATCGTTTTTTCGAACGTTACGGCAAATACACCATCTTAATATGTCGCTTATTACCTTTTATCTCATTTGACATTATTAGCTATGCAGCTGGTTTAACCTCTATTAAAGTAAGGGTATTCCTAATAGCCACTGGAATAGGGCAGCTACCTGCAACCCTAGTTTACTCTTATGTTGGAGGAATGCTTACCGGAGGTTTGCAGTGGTTTATCACGGGATTATTAATTACGTTTTGTCTGAGCGTTGTGATTTTTGCATTAAAAAAGAAAAAGCTCTCTCAAGAAAACAACAGCTAAGCTTAATGAAACCGGTCTCTGTTATTTTGCTTACATTAGATTTATTAATTTATTTATTGTTTTAGCCATATGACTACAAAAAGAATAAAACTACTGTCATTATAAAGCTATTGTAAAACAATCTTTTAGTTGATTGATGGTTGTCTATCTGACCTAATTAATAAGAGAACCTCAACAATGTAAATCTTTTTGCGTATTTTATGCTTTAAATTTGTTTTTAAGCCATAATTAAACTTGCTGAAAAGTTTAATTAAGTATTTTCAGTGGTTGCTAACTGTAATGAGGGGAGGATGCCGTTTATCTAAGTAGTAATACGTTTTAAATACCAGGGTTTATAGTCGCTGACTAATAATGAGAAATAGATATGATAAACACACATCGTCCTACGATTAACTTAGATTTAGATTTGCTACGAACGTTTGTAGCTGTCGCCGATGTGAAGACTTTTGCTGCAGCTGCCATTGTGGTGCAAAGAACACAATCGGCGGTGAGCCAGCAGATGCAACGTTTGGAGCAACTGGTAGGCAAAGAGCTTTTTGCTCGCCATGGGCGTAACAAACAACTGACTGAACACGGAGTACAGCTATTAGGTTATGCGCGTAAAATTTTACGCTTCAACGATGAAGCCTGTAGTTCATTGATTTACAACCATCTACAGGGTTCACTGATCATCGGCGCTACTGATGATACTGCCGATAGCATCCTGCCATTTCTGCTAAGTCGCTTTACCAGCTTGTACCCCAAACTGGAAATAGACGTTAGGGTTAAGCGCAGTCCAGATATGAGGCAACTACTCAAAGACAGAGAAATTGATCTTGCCATTACCACGATGGGCTTCGATGAGTTCTCTTATGAAACTTTAAGACGCTCTCCAACCGTATGGTTTTGTGCAACGGATTACGACTTTCAGCCCAGCGAACCTGTGCCATTGGTGGTGCTGGATGAACCAAGTCCTTTCCGTGCTCTTGCCATCAAACATCTCAATGAGGCGGGAATTCCATGGCGTATTGCCTATGTGGCTTCTACGCTTTCAGCCGTTCGCGCCGCAGTGAAAGCAGGCTTAGGCGTAACTGCACGTCCTATTGAGATGATGAGCCCAGAGTTGCGTGTTCTAGGTTTGTCCGAGCGCCTACCTAAGTTACCTGAAACTGAATATGCGCTTTGCTTGGCACCGAACTGTACTAATGAGTTAGCGACTATATTGTTTAGCTCATTAAAAGCAGGCGCTGATCCTCATATTGAGGGCAGCACGGGTGTGACCGTACAGACTGTACAAGAAGACTCTTTTTCAAGCGGGCCAGAAGATGTGGTTTGAAATTGAAATTTCTGTGCTCGTCTGAGCGTAATTTCACACACCGGCAGAAGTGCATAAAAATGCCGGTGTGTGACTCTTATTTTTTTTGAAGAATAAATTTAACATTTTGTAGTCCGCGTCATATATTCCCCATCACTGAACCGATTCCGCTTTACCATCAATTAGTTAAATGAAAACCATTCTCATTAGGTGAGGCCTGGGTAAAATACATACAACTTTTGTTAAGCAATCTTCCGGCCATACATTCTTGAATGAATATTCATTTGTCTGCTTATCATTGTTAATGTGATCTGCGTCATAAAAATGCCCGAGATACCCACGATGATGAACGGGTAATACCTAAGAAAATGGTATAGTGGCTACCAAACATTCACTTTTGTTTACATAATCGACACGTTACTGATGCAACTTGCAAACCTTATGAAGGATGCTAATACGTCGTGCAGACGCATCAAATGTTAAGTAAAATGTGGTGTTGTAAATTAATGTGTTGTTACCTTTGTCAAAGTTGACAAAAGGTTATAGAAAGGAGTAAAAAGCCCACAGTAAA
>Ga0302349_1001341_pt1 | contig 19683 bp, 16 predicted proteins | sample PhyAR1_FD_202176 | JGI IMG/M metagenome (GOLD analysis project Ga0302349, IMG submission 202176) | Leaf surface microbial communities from alfalfa plants in UC Gill Tract Community Farm, Albany, California, United States - DLSL A.R1... | ecosystem: Host-associated > Plants > Phyllosphere >...
CGGACAAACCGCGCTATGTGGCGGGCGTGCTTGGCCCGACCAACCGCACCGCGTCGATTTCCCCGGACGTCAACGACCCGGCTTACCGCAACGTCACCTTTGACGAGCTGGTGGCGGCCTACCGCGAATCGACCCGCGCGCTGGTGGAAGGCGGCAGCGATCTGATTCTGATCGAAACCGTGTTCGACACCCTCAACGCCAAGGCCGCGATTTTCGCGGTGAAAGAGGAATTTGACGCGCTGGGCACTGAACTGCCGATCATGATTTCCGGCACCATCACCGATGCCTCCGGGCGTACGCTCTCCGGGCAAACCACCGAAGCGTTTTACAACTCGCTGCGTCACGCCGATGCGCTGACCTTCGGCCTGAACTGCGCGCTCGGCCCGGACGAACTGCGCCAGTACGTGCAGGAACTCTCCCGCATCGCGGAATGCTACGTCACTGCACACCCGAACGCCGGGCTGCCGAACGCCTTTGGCGAATACGATCTCGACGCCGACACCATGGCCGCGCAAATCGGCGAATGGGCGCAGGCGGGGTTTTTAAATATCGTCGGTGGCTGCTGCGGCACCACGCCGGAACACATTGCGGCAATGTGCCGCGCTGTGGAAGGCCTGCCGCCACGCGCTTTGCCGGATCTGCCGGTGGCCTGCCGTCTTGCCGGGCTGGAGCCGCTGAACATCGGCGCAGACAGCCTGTTTGTGAACGTCGGCGAGCGTACCAACGTCACCGGTTCCGCCAAATTCAAACGCCTGATCAAAGAAGAAAAATACAACGAAGCGCTGGAAGTGGCGTTGCAGCAGGTGGAAAGCGGCGCGCAAATCATCGACATCAACATGGATGAAGGGATGCTCGACGCGGAAGCGGCGATGGTGCGTTTCCTCAACCTGATCGCCGGGGAACCGGACATCGCCCGCGTGCCGATCATGATCGACTCCTCCAAATGGGAGGTCATCGAAAAAGGCCTGAAATGCATTCAGGGCAAAGGCATCGTTAACTCCATCTCGATGAAAGAGGGGGTTGAGGCGTTCACGCATCACGCCAGACTGGTGCGCCGCTACGGTGCGGCCATGGTGGTGATGGCCTTTGACGAAGTGGGCCAGGCCGATACCCGTGAACGTAAAATCGAAATCTGCCGTCGCGCCTACAAAATCCTTACCGAAGAGGTCGGCTTCCCGCCGGAAGATATCATTTTTGACCCGAACATTTTCGCCGTGGCGACGGGCATTGATGAGCACAACAACTACGCGCAGGACTTTATCGGCGCGTGTGAAGACATTAAACGCGAACTGCCGCACGCGATGATTTCCGGCGGCGTGTCGAACGTGTCGTTCTCGTTCCGTGGCAACGACCCGGTGCGTGAAGCGATCCACGCCGTGTTCCTCTATTACGCCATCCGCAACGGCATGGACATGGGCATCGTCAACGCCGGGCAACTGGCGATTTATGACGACCTGCCCGCCGAACTGCGCGACGCGGTGGAAGATGTCATTCTTAACCGCCGCGATGACGGCACCGAGCGCCTGCTCGACTTGGCTGAGAAGTATCGCGGTAGCAAAAGCGACGACGCGGCCAACGCTCAGCTTGCGGAATGGCGCAACTGGGACGTGCGTAAACGCCTCGAATACTCGCTGGTAAAAGGCATTACCGAGTTTATCGAACTGGATACCGAAGAAGCCCGCCAGCAGGCGGAGCGCCCGATTCAGGTCATTGAAGGTCCGCTAATGGACGGCATGAACGTGGTCGGCGATCTGTTTGGCGAAGGGAAAATGTTCCTGCCGCAGGTGGTAAAATCCGCCCGCGTAATGAAGCAGGCAGTGGCCTACCTTGAGCCGTATATCGAAGCCAGCAAAGAGAAAGGGCAGACCAACGGCAAAATGGTGATCGCCACGGTGAAAGGCGATGTGCATGACATCGGCAAAAACATCGTCGGCGTGGTGTTGCAGTGCAACAACTATGAAATTGTCGATTTGGGCGTGATGGTGCCAACGGAGAAAATCCTTAAAACCGCGCGCGAAGTAAACGCCGATCTGATTGGCCTTTCCGGGCTGATCACCCCATCGCTTGATGAAATGGTCAACGTGGCCAAAGAGATGGAGCGCCAGGGCTTTACCATTCCGCTGCTGATTGGCGGCGCGACCACCTCGAAAGCGCACACGGCGGTGAAAATCGAGCAGAACTACAGCGGCCCAACGGTGTATGTGCAAAACGCCTCGCGCACGGTGGGCGTGGTGTCGTCGCTGCTTTCCGCCACGCAGCATGATGATTTCGTCGCCCGCACCCGCAAAGAGTACGAAACCGTGCGCATTCAGCACGCACGTAAAAAACCGCGCACGCCGCCGGTGACGTTACAGGCGGCGCGCGACAACGATCTGGCGTTTGACTGGGAAAGCTACACCCCGCCTGTGGCGCACCGCCTCGGGGTGCAGGAAGTCACAGCCAGTATCGAGACGCTGCGTAACTACATCGACTGGACGCCGTTCTTTATGACCTGGTCGCTGGCGGGCAAATATCCGCGCATTCTTGAAGATGAAATCGTCGGTGAGGAGGCGCAACGGCTGTTTAAAGACGCCAATGACATGCTCGACATGCTGAGCGAGAAAAAAGCGCTCAATCCGCGCGGTGTGGTGGGCCTGTTCCCGGCAAACCGCGTGGGCGATGACGTAGAAATTTATCGCGATGCCTCGCGCACGCAGGTGCTGACGGTGGCGCGTCATCTGCGTCAGCAAACGGAGAAAGTGGGCTTTGCTAACTACTGCCTCGCGGATTTCGTCGCGCCAAAACTGAGCGGCAAAGAGGATTACATCGGCGCGTTCGCTGTGACCGGTGGTCTGGAAGAGGACGCGCTGGCGGAGGCCTACGACGCGCAGCACGATGATTACAACAAGATCATGGTGAAAGCCATCGCCGACCGTCTCGCCGAAGCCTTTGCGGAATACCTGCACGAGCGCGTGCGCAAAGTGTACTGGGGCTACGCGCCGAACGAGAACCTCAGCAACGAAGAGCTGATCCGCGAGAATTATCAGGGAATTCGCCCCGCGCCCGGCTACCCGGCCTGCCCGGAGCACACTGAGAAGGGCACTATCTGGAAACTACTGGATGTCGAAGCCCACACCGGCATGAAGCTCACCGAGTCGTTCGCCATGTGGCCCGGTGCGTCGGTATCGGGCTGGTACTTCAGCCATCCCGACAGCAAATACTTCGCCGTGGCGCAGCTTCAGCGCGACCAGATTGAGGATTACGCCCTGCGTAAAGGCATGAGCGTCAGCGAAGTCGAACGCTGGCTCGCGCCAAACCTGGGGTACGACGCGGATTAATCCCTGTCATATTTGTTTAATAATTATCAGGGCACCCACGGGTGCCCTGATTCTTTATTGCGTTTCAGACCTTATACTTAGCGGTAAGGAACCCTCACCCTAACCCTCTCCCTAAGGGAGAGGGGACAGATCGAGTGCGGACTCGCCTTTCCCCTCTGACTCGGGGAGAGGGAACATATTGAGCACGGACTCGCTTTTCCCCCTCTCCCTGAGGGAGAGGGCCGGGGTGAGGGGAAAATCCCCAATAACAACAAGGAGGCAACCACGCTGTGTTAACGCTTTTACACCTGCTTTCCGCCGTTGCATTACTGGTCTGGGGCACACACATTGTGCGCACCGGGGTCATGCGCGTCTTTGGCGCGCGCCTGCGCACGGTACTCAGCCGTAGCGTTGAAAAAAAACCGCTCGCCTTCTGCGCGGGCATTGGCGTCACCGCGCTGGTACAAAGCAGTAACGCCACCACCATGCTGGTGACCTCGTTCGTCGCGCAGGATCTGGTCGCCCTGGCACCCGCGTTAGTGATCGTCCTCGGTGCCGACGTCGGTACCGCGCTGATGGCGCGTATCCTGACTTTCGATCTCTCCTGGCTTTCACCGCTGCTGATTTTTATTGGCGTCATTTTCTTCCTTGGCCGCAAACAGACGCGCGCCGGGCAACTTGGGCGGGTGGGGATTGGTCTCGGGCTGATCCTGCTGGCGCTGGAGCTTATCGTGCAGGCGGTCACGCCTATCACCCAGGCCAGCGGCGTACAGGTGATTTTTGCCTCGCTGACCGGCGACTTGCTGCTCGATGCGCTGATCGGGGCGGTATTTGCCATCATCACCTATTCCAGCCTGGCGGCCGTGCTGCTGACCGCGACGCTGACGGCGGCGGGAGTCATTGCCTTCCCGGTAGCGCTCTGTCTGGTGATCGGCGCAAACCTGGGATCGGGCCTGCTGGCGGTGCTTAACAACAGCGCGGCCAATGCCGCTGCGCGTCGCGTGGCGATGGGCAGTCTGCTGTTCAAGCTGGTGGGCAGTCTCGCCATTCTGCCTTTCATTCATATCCTCGCGGAGATGATGGATCGCCTGCCGCTCAAAGAGTCCGAACTGGTTATCTATTTCCATGTTTTCTACAACCTGATCCGCTGCCTGGTGATGGTGCCTTTTGCCGAACCGATGGCGGCTTTTTGTAAGCGTATTATCCGCGATGAACCGGAACTGGACGCGCGCCTGAAGCCCAGACATCTCGATACCTCCGCCCTCGACACGCCTGCACTGGCGCTGGCTAACGCCGCCCGCGAAACGCTGCGCATGGGCGATGCGATGGAGCTGATGCTGGTTAATCTCAAAGAGGTGATGCACGGCGAACCGCGCCAGGAGAAAGAACTGCGTAAAACCGCCGATGACATCAACGTGCTCTACACCGCCATTAAGCTCTACCTGGCGCGGATGCCGAAAGACGAACTGGCGGAAGAGGAGTCGCGCCGCTGGGCGGAGATCATTGAGATGTCGCTGAATCTCGAACAGGCATCCGATATCGTCGAGCGGATGGGCAGTGAAATCGCCGATAAATCGCTCTCCGCCCGCCGCGCCTTCTCCCTTGCCGGGATTAACGAACTGGACGGTCTGCTCGATCAACTGCTCAGCAACCTGCAACTGGCGATGTCCGTCTTCTTCTCCGGCGACGTCCCCAGCGCCCGCCGTCTGCGACGTAACAAGCATCGCTTCCGCATCCTCACTCGCCGCTATTCCCATGCGCACGTTGACCGGCTGCATCAACAAAACGTGCAAAGCATCGAAACCAGTTCACTGCATTTGGGCCTGCTGGGGGATATGAAACGCCTCAACTCGCTGTTCTGCGCGGTGGCCTACAGCGTGATGGCGCAGCCGGATGAAGACGACGAGCGGGACGAGTATTAAGCCCTGTGCCTGAATTCTCTAGTGGAATTCAGGCCGCCAGGTTAAGACAGTCTTACCCGAAAAGTTCGCTATGGGTACCGATGTCAATGAACGTAACCAGGTTTTGCGCTTCATCCACCCGGTACACCAGCAAAAAATCACCACCGATATGTAGCTCCCTGGCACCAGCCCATTCGGGGCCCTTCAATTCATGATCCAGATATTCGGCAGGTAGCAGGCGGCCGCTGAAAATAAGCATCATAATTTCAGCGGCTTTATGCATATCATGCCTGCCTGCGTTGTTATAACGCTTCCAGGATTTTTCGAACGTTCGAGTATATTCAACGCGGCGGGGTTGTTTACTTCTCTTTTCCGTCATCGCTATTCAGTCCTTTGAACATGTCTTCCGCCGAGTTAAAGCGGGGGCTGGCTTTTGCTTCAATCGCTGTTGCTTCCTGCAAGGCGATTTTCATTTTTGCAGAGGGACGTTTGACCTCAAAGGGTATCCCCTGGTGGCTTACTACCTGCTCAAGAAAAAGACGAACGGCGCTGCTGACGGTCAATCCACAGTCGCGCAGAATCTGAGTCGCTTCATCTTTTAATTCTTCAGAAATACGCATTTTGATACTGGTTTGCATGTCACTCTCCATTCATTTGTGGGTACATTGTGGGTGCAAAAAATGACTTTTTCAAGCAGCCAATTCTCTCTCTTCTATCCCCGCGCACAAAACAGCTGGCGCAACCCACAAACCCGTTTTTCCTCCCGCGGCAGGTAAGGTATATTTCGCCTTTAAAGGAGAATTTATGCTGCCAGACTCATCAACCCGACTAAACAAATACATCAGCGAGAGCGGGATCTGCTCGCGCCGCGAAGCCGATCGCTACATCGAACAGGGAAATGTTTTTATTAACGGCAAACGCGCCGGGATTGGCGATCAGGTGTCGCCCGGCGATGTGGTGAAGGTAAACGGACAGTTGATTGAGCCGCGCGAGGCGGAAGATCTGGTTTTCATCGCGCTGAATAAGCCGGTGGGGATCGTCAGCACGACCGAAGACAGCGAAAAAGACAACATCGTTGATTTCGTAAACCACAGCAAGCGCGTGTTCCCGATTGGCCGTCTGGACAAAGACTCACAGGGGCTGATTTTCCTCACCAACCACGGCGATCTGGTGAACAAAATCCTGCGCGCCGGGAACGATCACGAGAAAGAGTATGTGGTGACGGTGAACAAACCCGTTACCGACGAATTTATTCGCGGCATGGGCGCGGGTGTGCCGATTCTGGGGACGGTCACGAAGAAGTGTAAAGTGAAGAAAGAAGCCCCGTTCTCGTTCCGTATCACCCTGATTCAGGGGCTAAACCGCCAGATCCGCCGCATGTGCGAACACTTTGGATTCGAAGTCACAAAACTTGAGCGCACGCGCATCATGAACGTCAGTCTTACTGGCATTCCGCTGGGTGAATGGCGCGATTTGACCGATGACGAACTGATTGACCTGTTCAAACTGATTGAGAATTCCAGCTCAGAAGCGAAGCCGAAAGCGAAGGCAAAACCGAAAACGGCGGCAGTGAAACGTCCGGTCGTCTCACCCGGCAAGAGCAGCGAGAAAGCGCGTCCGGCGTCAAACGGTAAACGTTTTACTTCGCCGGGACGCAAGAAGAAAGGGCGTTAACGTCTACCGCGTGTCGGCGTGCTCGCCGACCAGGAAAACGACGCTTCCGTGTCCGGTTTATAAGCCTGCTTTTTCTTCAACTGGCGGGCTTTTTTTGCCTCTGCTTCACGCAATTCCATCAGCTTGTCGATGTACTCTTTTTTCACGCTGTTTGTTTCCGCGTTGGTCAGCAGGCGACCATGAGCGATGCGGGCGCGGTCGAGCAGCGTTTTCAGTTCGCGCTGTTCACGCTCGGTCATCTCTTTTTGGGTAATGCGGGGAAGTGCCATACGGGTGCCCTCAGTCTGCCAGATGGCCCAGTGTACGGGATTACCGGGCGGGCTGATAGAGCGCAGGCCGGGTAAGCGTGAGCCACCCGGCCTTTTTCTTACTGCTCTTTCACCGTCTCACGCTTTTGCTTCTCAACGGGCTTACCGGACCAGTAGCCTGCCAGCAGCGAGCCGGAAAGATTATGCCAGACCGAGAACAGTGCGCCGGGGAGGGCGGCCAGCGGGGAGAAGTAGATTTTGCCCAGCGCGGCGGCAAGACCGGAGTTCTGCATTCCCACTTCAATCGCCAGCGTGCGACAGGTGGATTCGTCGAAGCCGAACAGCCGTCCGCCCCAGTAGCCGCCGAGCAGACCGATAGCGTTGTGCAATATCACCGCGACAATCACCATCAGGCCAACCGAGGCAATATGAGCGGCAGAGCCCGCGACCACGGCGCTGATAATTGCCAGAATACAAATCATCGAGAATGCGGGCAGGTAAGATTCAACCGCTTTTACCACGCGCGGGAACAGATGATGCACAATCAGGCCAAGGCCAATCGGGATCACCACGATTTGCAGAATGCTTAACAGCATCCCCATCACATCCACCTGAATGTGCGCATCAACGTACAGGCGCGTCAGCAGCGGTGTGGCCACCACGCCTACCAGCGTCGAAACAGATGAAATCGTTACCGACAGCGCCACATCCCCCTTCGCCAGATAAATCATCACGTTCGACGCCGTTCCGCTGGCGACGCTACCGACCAGCACCATGCCAGCGGAGAGATCCGGTGGCATATTAAACGCCATCGCCAGCAGCCATGCGGCGAGCGGCATTACCAGATAGTGCAGGAAAATCCCCGCAGCGACCGGCGCAGGCCGGGAAAGCACGCGCTTAAAATCGTCGATTCTCAGGTGGACGCCCATGCCGAACATGATCAGCATCAGCAGCGTACTGACCCACGGGCCGAGCGGGGTAAAGGTCGTGGGGGTGTAATAGGCAATAACAGAGAGCAGCAGCGCCCAGAGCGGGAACAGCCGCGTGAAGATGGCAAACATAGTTAATTCCTTGCAAACGTTGTGTGTTGTTTCGTTATAAAAAAAGCCGGGTTCGAGCCCGGCTATAGGTATTGTTTATCGTTTGAGGAGTTTTTATTCAAACAAATTATGATGAAGTTTCTGCACGACCTGCTCGGCTTCGGTACCTGGGACCAGGAAGCACAGGTTATGGCTGGATGCGCCATAGCAAATCATGCGGATGTTGAAGGGTTCGAGTACGCCAAACACCTCTTTGCCGACGCCGCAGGCTTTTGACAGATCGTTGCCAATCAGCGCTACCAGCGCGAGGTTTTCTTCTACTTCCACACGGCACAGGGCGGAGAGTTCCATCAGCAGACTCTGGGTTAACAACGTGTCGCCGGTGGAGGTGGAGCCGGTGGTATCCAGCGTCAGCGCCACGCTGACTTCCGAAGTGGTGATCAAATCGACCGAAATATTATGCCGCGCCAGGATGCCGAACACCTCAGCCAGAAAACCGCGCGAGTGCAGCATATTCAGGCTGTGCAGGGTTAACAGCGTCTGCTTACGGCGCAGCGCCAGGGCGCGGAACAGCGGCGGGTTCTGGGTTTCATTACACACCAGCGTGCCGCCCGCTTTAGGATCTTTGCTGGAGCCAACAAACACCGGAATATCGCTGCGCACGGCGGGCAACAGGGTGGCCGGATGCAGCACTTTTGCGCCGAAGGTCGCCATTTCAGCGGCCTCTTCAAAAGCAATTTCGTCGATGCGTTTCGCGGAAGGCACCACGCGCGGGTCAGTGGTGTAAATGCCCGGTACGTCGGTCCAGATATCAACGCGGGTCGCATGCAGCGCTTCAGCCAGCAGCGCGGCGGTGTAATCGCTGCCGCCACGACCGAGCGTAGTGGTGCGGCCTTTGGCTTCGCTGCCGATAAAACCTTGCGTGACGATCAGGCCTTCCGCCAGACGCGGCGCAAGCTGCTGCGTCGCCAGTTCGGAAAGGGCGGCAATGTCCGGTTCGGCACGGCCAAAACGGTCGCTGGTGCGCATGATTTTACGCACATCAAACCACTGCGCATCGACATTGCGCTCACGCAGAATTTCCACAAACAGCAGCGTGGACATCAGTTCGCCGTGGCTGACCAGTTCGTCAGTGAGTGCGGTAGAGGTCGCCAGCGATGCGGCTTCGGCGAGTGTGGTGATGTTTTCCAGCAGGCGATCAATCTCTTCGCGGATCACGTTCGGATTGCGCATACGTTCGAGAATATCGAACTGGATTTTGCGGATGGCATCCAGCTTCACAAATCGCTCGGTGGCCTCCAGGCCTTCGGCAAGGGCGACCAGTAAATTGGTGACGCCTGCGGATGCAGAGAGCACCACCACGCGCACGCTGGCATCGGAGAGCACCACATCGGCGCTGCGGTTCATGGCATCAAAATCTGCAACGCTGGTACCGCCAAATTTGGAGACAACTATTTCTGTCATTACAACCTCGTGTCAGGGAATGAAAAAAGCGACCATGGCACAAAGGCAAAACAGAAACCGGTGCAGGCGCAAATACCGTATTTATAAATAAAAGGTGTGGCGGAGCCTGTCAACGCCGGGATTATGCGGATTTTTCATGCTGGGATTACGCTCAGTAACAGTACTTATATCAATTATAATTTTTATCGGTATTTGACCGGGGCCAGGGGAATGTCATTAAAACAATCCCACTTTTCTGAGACTGACGTTACAATCGATCCCAGTCACAATTCTCAATTCAGAAGAGTATTGCTATGAAAAACATCAATCCAAAGCAGACTTCTGCCTGGCAGGCGCTGCAAAAACATTACGATGAAATGAAAGACGTTTCGATCGCTGACCTCTTTGCTAAAGATGCCGATCGTTTCAGTCAATTCTCCGCAACCTTCAACGATTCGATGCTGGTGGATTTCTCCAAAAACCGCATCACTGCCGAAACTCTGTCCCTGTTGCAGGATCTGGCAAAAGAAACCGACCTGCCGAGCGCCATTAAATCCATGTTCGCGGGCGAGAAAATCAACCGCACCGAAGACCGTGCCGTGCTGCACGTCGCGCTGCGTAACCGCAGCAACACGCCGATTATCGTTGACGGTAAAGACGTGATGCCGGAAGTGAACGCGGTGCTGGAAAAGATGAAAGCCTTCTCAGAAGCGATCATCTCCGGCGAGTGGAAAGGCTACACCGGCAAGCCGATCACCGACGTGGTGAACATCGGCATCGGCGGCTCCGACCTCGGCCCGTTCATGGTCACCGAAGCGCTGCGCCCGTACAAAAATCATCTCAATATGCACTTTGTTTCTAACGTCGATGGCACTCACATCGCCGAAGTGCTGAAAAAAGTGAACCCGGAATCCACGCTGTTCCTGGTCGCGTCCAAAACCTTCACCACCCAGGAAACCATGACCAACGCCCTCAGCGCGCGTGAGTGGTTCCTGAAAACCGCCGGCGATCAAAAACACGTGGCGAAACATTTTGCCGCGCTCTCCACCAACGCGAAGGCGGTGGGCGAGTTTGGTATTGATACCGCCAATATGTTTGAGTTCTGGGACTGGGTAGGCGGTCGTTATTCCCTGTGGTCAGCGATTGGTCTGTCGATCATTCTGTCCGTGGGCTTTGATAACTTCGTTGAGCTGCTCTCCGGCGCACACGAAATGGATCAGCACTTCGCCAGCACCGCACCTGAGCAAAACCTGCCGGTGCTGCTGGCGCTGATCGGCATCTGGTACAACAACTTCTTCGGTGCTGAAACCGAAGCGATTCTGCCGTACGACCAGTACATGCACCGTTTTGCCGCTTATTTCCAGCAGGGCAACATGGAATCCAACGGCAAATACGTTGACCGCAACGGCAATCCGGTGGATTACCAGACCGGCCCAATCATCTGGGGCGAGCCGGGCACCAACGGTCAGCACGCGTTCTATCAGTTGATCCACCAGGGCACCAAAATGGTACCGTGCGACTTTATCGCTCCGGCGTTAACGCACAATCCGCTGTCAGATCACCACCCGAAACTGCTGTCTAACTTCTTCGCTCAGACCGAAGCGCTGGCGTTTGGTAAAGCGCGCGACGTGGTAGAGCAGGAATACATCGACCAGGGTAAAGATCCGAAGACGCTGGAGCACGTGGTGCCGTTCAAAGTGTTCGAAGGCAACCGTCCGACCAACTCCATCCTGCTGCGTGAAATCACCCCGAGAAGTCTCGGTGCGCTGATTGCGCTGTACGAGCACAAAATCTTCACCCAGGGCGCGATCCTCAACATCTTCACCTTCGATCAGTGGGGCGTGGAGCTGGGTAAACAACTGGCAAACCGCATTCTGCCGGAACTGGGCGATGATAAAGAGATCAGCAGCCACGACAGCTCTACCAACGGTTTAATCAACCGCTACAAATCCTGGCGCTAAATTTACGTCATCCTTCGGGGTGCATTACTGCACCGCGAATGATTTAACAGAGCGCCTTTGTGATAAGCCGATATTATTATCGGCTTTTTTATCGGATAATTCCCGTTGTCTGTGTCTGACTGCAAATTCTCTTATTGAGTTTAATCTGAAAAAGAGCAATACCCGGTTATTACCTGTGGGTTATTTTAGGATAATACGGAGAGAGCAAATAATGATGTTTATTTTAATCTATTGATTATAAATAACTTTAAATAAAATAAATAAATCAACCCGACGCCTGTTATCCAATTATCTTAAAACCCTTCTGCTATTTCCCTGCGACATAATTCGCCTGCTTTAGTTGTGTATACTCGATTGCGCCTGAATCCCTTTCAGGTGAAATATCCATTCATTCAATGAAGGGAAATTGATATGCATAAAGTCCTGTATGGCATTTTTGCCATTTCCGCGCTTGCGGCGACTTCTGCGTTTGCGGCACCGGTACAAGTGGGTGAAGCAGCAGGGTCGGCAGCAACGTCGGTGTCTGCGGGGAGTTCTACCGCGACCAGCGTTAGCACCGTAAGTTCTGCGGTGGGTGTCGCGCTCGCGGCGACCGGTGGTGGTGATGGCTCCAATACCGGAACCACGACCACGACGACCACAAGTACCCAGTAATCAGGGGTGCATTAACCATAACCACACTTCGGTGTGGTTATTTTGACCCTGGAGAATTGTCGTGAAGCGACCCGGAATCCTTCTGCTTTGTCTGTTGCTTCAGGCGTGCTCAGGCACGACCAAAGGACTGGGCAATGCGCTGTGGGATAGCGTATTTGGCACACCCGGCGTGCACCTGACGGACGCTGATATTGCCGAAATGCCTTACGCCAGTCAGTACATGCAGCTCAACGGCGGGCCGCAACTGTTTGTCGTTCTGGCCTTCTCGGAAAACGGACAGCAGAAATGGGTTACTCAGGATCAGGCCAGCATCGTGACCCAGCACGGGCGCATCGTCAAAACGCTGCTCGGTAAAGATAACCTGTTAGAGGTCAGTAACTTAAACGCCGATCCGCTGATCAAACCGAATCAAATTGTTGATGGCGCAAGCTGGACGCGGGTCATGGGCTGGACCGAACACGGACAAGTGCGCTACGCCACGGCACGTTCTGAGTTTCGCTGGGCGGGCACCGACACGCTGACGCTCGGCAGCGACGTCACCACTGTTCGCGTGCTGGAAGAAGAGATCACCACCGGACAAAAAACGTGGACCAACCGTTTCTGGGTGGATAGCGAAGGGCAAATCAGACAGTCGACTCAGTACCTCGGCGCAGACTGGTTCCCGGTGAATACCCTGCTTATCAAGGCAGCAAAACAATGAAAATAAGAGCAATTGTTTCGTTTTTTTTAGCCCTGGCCTCACCGCTCGCTTTCGCGGCGGGCACGGTCACGGTCTATTCCTCGCAGGACACACAGCCTAAAAAATTAACCGACGCCGCCCATTTAATCGATCTGGTCGGTCAGCCCCGGCTGGCGAATAGCTGGTGGCCCGGTGCGGTCATCAGCGAGCGTCAGGCGTCCGTGGTGGCAGAGCAGCGCCATCAGGCGCTACTGGTAAAACTGACCGCGCTTGCCGGAGAGGAAGGGGGCGATGCCGCCGCTGCCATTAATGCGCTGCGCCAGCAGTTGCAGGCTTTTAAAGTGACGGGGCGACAAATCGTGCCGCTCGATCCCGATCAGGTGCGCGTCCAGCCGGGGGCGAATCCGCCGCTGGAAGGTGAATACACGCTGTGGGTCGGTAACCAGCCGTCCACGGTTACGGTCGTCGGGCTTGTCAGCCGTCCGGGGGAGAAGCCCTTCACGCCGGGGCGCGATGTGGTGAGCTATCTCGATGAGATGGATACCTTAAGCGGCGCGGAAAAAAGCGATGCCTGGCTGATTTACCCGGACGGGCAGACGCAAAAAGTGCCCGTCGCGTACTGGAACCGACGCCATGTCGAACCCATGCCGGGCAGCGTGATTTTCGTGGGGTTTGCCGATTCGCTCTGGACGAGCCGGTATAACGATCTGAACGCCGATATTCTCTACTCTCTGACGCACCGGATACCGGATTGATGAAAAAAACGTACCTTTACAGCCTGCTGGCGCTGGGCGTGAGTGCCGCCTGCCATGCAGAAACGTATCCGGCACCCGTTGGCCCGTCGCAGTCCGATTTTGGTGGCGTGGGCCTGCTGCAAACGCCAACCGCGCGCATGGCGCGGGAAGGGGAGATCAGCCTCAACTATCGCGATAACGATCAGTACCGCTATTACTCCGGCTCGGTGCAACTCTTCCCGTGGCTGGAAACCACGCTGCGTTACACCGACGTGCGTACCCGTGAGTACAGCAGCGTGGACGCGTTCTCCGGCGATCAAACCTATAAAGACAAAGCATTCGATTTAAAACTGCGCCTGTGGGAAGAGAGCTACTGGCTGCCGCAGGTGGCGGTCGGCGCGCGCGATATCGGCGGGACAGGGCTGTTTGACGCCGAATATGTGGTGGCGAACAAAGCCTGGGGGCCGTTCGATTTCTCGCTGGGTCTCGGCTGGGGCTATCTCGGCACCGCAGGTAATATCAAAAACCCGCTGTGCAGCTACAGCAATAAATATTGCGTGCGCGATAACAGCTACAACCAGGCGGGATCGGTGGACGCCAGCCAGATGTTCCACGGCCCGGCCTCGCTGTTTGGCGGCGTGGAGTACCAGACGCCCTGGCAGCCGCTGCGCCTGAAGCTGGAATATGAAGGCAATAACTACCAGCAGGATTTTGCCGGCAGCCTGCCGCAGAAAAGCAAATTCAACGTCGGAGCGATCTACCGCGTCACCAACTGGGCTGACGTGAATGTAAGCTATGAGCGCGGCAACACCCTGATGTTCGGCGTGACGCTGCGCAATAACTTTAACGACCTACGCCCGTCTTACAACGATAACGCCCGTCCGCAGTACCAGCCACAGCCGCAGGACGCCATCCTCCAGCACTCGGTGGTGGCGAATCAGCTAACCATGCTGAAATACAACGCCGGGCTTGCCGATCCGAAGATCCAGGTGAAGGGCGACACGCTGTACGTCACTGGCGAGCAGGTGAAATACCGCGACTCCCAGGAAGGCATTGAGCGCGCTAACCGCATCATCGCCAACGATCTGCCGGACGGCGTGCGCACTATCCGCGTAACGGAAAACCGCCTGAACCTGCCGCAGGTGACGACAGAAACTGACGTCGCCAGCCTGCAACGCCATTTGCAGGGCGAACCGTTGGGACAGGAAACGGAGCTGGTGCAAAAACGCATCGAACCGGTGGTGCCGGAAACCACCGAGCAGGGCTGGTATATCGACAAATCGCGCTTTGATTTCCACCTCGATCCGGTGCTGAATCAGTCCGTGGGCGGCCCGGAAAGTTTTTATATGTACCAGCTGGGGCTGATGGCGACCGCCGATCTGTGGCTCACCGATCACCTGCTGACCACCGGCAGTCTGTTTGGCAACGTCGCCAACAACTACGACAAATTTAACTACACCAATCCACCGAAGGATTCCCAATTGCCGCGCGTGCGTACCCATGTGCGTGATTACGTGGAAAATGACTATTACGTTAACAACCTGCAGGCCAACTACTTCCAGTATTTCGGCAACGGTTTTTACGGTCAGGTGTATGGCGGCTATCTGGAAACCATGTACGGCGGGGCCGGGGCAGAAGTGCTCTGGCGTCCGGTCGACAGCAACTGGGCGTTTGGTATCGATGCCAACTACGTGAAACAGCGTGACTGGCGTAGCCCGAAAGAGATGATGAAGTTTACCGACTACACCGCGAAAACCGGCCATCTCTCCGCCTACTGGACGCCGCCGTTTGCGCAGGATGTGCTGATTAAAGCCAGCGTCGGGCAATATCTGGCGGGCGACAAGGGCGGCACGCTGGAGGTGTCGAAACACTTCGACAGCGGGGTGGTAGTGGGGACGTATGCCACTATCACTAACGTTTCGCCGGACGAATATGGCGAAGGCGATTTCACCAAAGGGGTGTACGTGTCGGTGCCGCTGGATCTGTTTACGCCAGGCCCGACGCGCAGTCGCGCTGCGATCGGCTGGACGCCACTGACCCGCGACGGCGGCCAGATGCTTGGGCGTAAGTTCCAGTTGTATGACATGACCAGCGACCGGAGCGTGAATTTCCGCTGAGTTTTACTTCACCCTCACCCTGGCCCTCTCCCTGAGGGAGAGGGGAGAGATCGAGCGCGGACTTGTCCCTCTCTCCCTGAGGGGGAGGGGACGGATCGAGCGCGGACTTGCCTTTCTCCCTCTCCCTGGGGAGAGGGCCGGGGTGAGGGGTCATTCCTCCCTCATAAGTAAAAAATCTAGATCCAGATCACACTTCTGCGTTATACATGAAGCTCACCCCTGCTATGAGGTGCCGTATGACATCGCTAATTCGTCCACGCGTTGAGTTCATCTCCACCATTTTGCAGACCGTGCTCAATCTGGGTCTGTTGAGCCTCGGCCTGATCCTGGTGGTCTTTCTGGGTAAAGAGACGCTGCATCTGGCAGACGTGCTGTTTGCGCCGGTGCAGACCAGCAAATATGAGCTGGTTGAAGGGCTGGTGGTCTACTTTCTCTACTTCGAGTTTATCGCGCTGATTGTGAAGTACTTTCAGTCCGGCTTTCACTTCCCGCTTCGCTACTTTATCTACATCGGCATTACCGCGATTGTGCGGCTGATCATCGTCGATCATAAATCGCCGATGGACGTGCTGATCTACTCCGGGGCGATCCTGCTGCTGGTCATCACCCTCTGGTTGTGTAACTCGAAACGACTGAAGCGCGAATAAAAAAAGGCGCTCCGGGGAGCGCCAAACAACAGTCACAAGTTAAGGGTCAATACAATTTGAGGATAACAGTGGCATATCACGATGAAGCTTAACCTTTCACCCCACCTGCCGTCAGGCCGTTGACCAGCCAGCGCTGCGCAAGCAGGAACACGGCGGTGATGGGGATTGCAGAAAGGACGGCGGCAGCAGCGAAATCACCCCACAAATAGTTCTGCGGATTGAGGTACTGCTGCATTCCGACCGCCAGCGTGTAGCTGTTTACATCACGCAGCAACAGCGAGGCGACCGGGACTTCGGTAATGGCGGCAATAAACGACAGAATAAATACTACCGCCAGAATAGGGACGGACAGCGGCAACAGCACCAGACGGAAAGCCTGCCATGGCGTTGCGCCATCCAGCGCGGCAGCTTCTTCCAGTGAGTTGTCGATGGTTTCAAAGTAGCCTTTAATCGTCCACACATGCAGCGCGATGCCGCCAAGATAGGCGAAGATCACCCCGCCATGCGTATTCAGGCCAATAAACGGAATGTACTGGCCGAGGCGATCAAATAACGCATACAGCGCCACCAGCGACAGCACCGCCGGGAACATCTGGAAAATCAGCATCCCTTTTAACAGCGTCGCTTTACCGCGAAAACGCATACGGGCAAAGGCGTAAGCGCAGGTGGTGGAGAGCGTCACAATGCCCACGGCAGTGATCACCGCAATCTTAATGGAGTTCCACAGCCACAGCAGCACCGGGAACGGGGGTGGCGTCACGCGCCCGTCAGCATGTTCAACGCTAAAGCCCAGCGCCAGACGCCAGTGTTCCCAGGAGATCTGCTCCGGGATCAGGCTGCCGGTGGCGAAGTTGCCCGGACGCAGTGAAATCGCGATCACCATCAGCAGCGGGAACATGATCGCCGCAATAAAAATCAGCAGCCCTAAATGGGTGATGAGTAACCGCAGTTTTTGCGATTTGGGTTGCACCATAGCCATCGTTTTTTTCTCCCTTAATCAAACTTCATGCGTGTGGCTTTGAGGTTCACAATCGCCAGTGCCCCAACCAGCAGGAATATCAGCGTGGCAATTGCCGCCGCCAGGCCAAAGTCCTGCCCGCCGCCGCCTTCAAACGCGATGCGGTAGGTGTAACTCACCAGCAAATCGGTGTAACCGGCCGGTGTGGTGGTGCCGAGTCGGTCCGGGCCGCCGTTGGTCAGAAGCTGGATCAGCACAAAGTTATTAAAGTTAAAGGCAAAGCTGGCGATCATCAGCGGCGTCAGCGGCTTGATCAGCAGCGGCAAAGTGATCTTAAAGAAGTTCTGGAAGGGTCCGGCCCCGTCCATTGCCGACGCCTCGTACAGATCGTCAGGAATGGCTTTCAGCAGGCCCATGCACAGGATCATCATGTACGGATAGCCAAGCCAGGTGTTGACGATGACCACCATCGCACGCGCGGTATTCGGATCGCTGAACCACGCCGGTTTGATGCCAAACAGCCCGCTCAGCATCATGTTGATTTCCCCGAAGCTCTGGTTGAACAGGCCTTTGAAAATCAGGATAGAGATAAACGACGGCACGGCGTAGGGCAGGATGAGCAGCAGGCGGTAAACCGCTTTGCCTTTGAGGGATTCCCACTGCACCACGCAGGCCAGCACCATGCCTACCGCTACGGTCAGCACCACCGTCAGCAGGGAGAAAATCACCGTCCAGACGAAGATAGCGAAGAACGGTTTCTGGATCCCTTCATCGGTAAACACACGCATGAAGTTGCCCCAGCCGGTCGTCACGGTATAGCCCGGACTGAGTTTTTCGTCGCCCCAGTTGCCGTCGGCGTTTATCGCCTGGTAATAGCCGATTTCATTGTTCGGACGGTATTTCACGCCGCTCTGATTGTTGGTCAGCCCGCCGTCATCGGTACGCGTATAGAGCGGCTGGGTGCCGGAGAACTGGCGCAGCGAGCTCATTACCACTTTGCTTTCATCTGGCAGAATTGCTGAAAGCCGGGTCAGCGCCTGACGGTTTTGGGTGATGACGCGCAGGTTAGCCCGCTCGCCCGCAGGCAGCGCGTCGGCGGCTTTTAACGTCAGCGTTTGTTCGCCACCAAATTTGAACGGTTCAGAAACGAAGTTTTTACCGCTTTCACCGTCGGTCAGCGCCAGTTGCCACTGGTCACCCGCCGGGTAGAGGCCAAAGTTGAAGGTTTTCCCCGCCTCGTAAGAGCGGTCCATCAGCACCTGTTCTGCACGCTCCTGAGTCAGCTGGTTGGTGCTGCTGTAGTTGGTAAAAGCGATAGCGATGGTGCAGACCAGCGGAAACAGGACGAACAGCCCCATGCCCGCAAGACCGGGGTAAACGTAGCGCCAGGCGTAGGTTTTACGGTTGGCGAAAATATAGAGGCCAGCAGAGCTTAAAATCAGCGTCATGATGGCAAACAGGTACTCCCCCTGGGCGTACATCAAAACCACAAGATATGCCACCAGCAGGCCAATCACGGCGATCGCCGACCACTTCAGCGCCTCGCTTTGCCACCAATGACTCTTTTTAACGACATCCATGGGGATTCTTCCTCTTACCGCTATTGAACAATCTTTAGTGCATTTCCCCTCACCCTAACCCTCTCCCCATGGGAGAGGGAACCGATCGAGTGCGGGTCCGCCCTTCTCCCTCTCCTGGGGGAGAGGGTCGGGGTGAGGGGGGGACTTAAGGTTTACTTGGTAATACGACCCTGCGCATCTTTCAGCGCTTCATCAACCGTCTGGCGACCGCTGGCGGCGTTAATCACCGCGGTACGCACGGCATACCAGAAGGCAGCCATCTGCGGTACGTTCGGCATGATTTCACCGGTCTGCGCGTTCGCCATGGTGGCGGCAATGCGCGGATCTTTCGCTAACGTATCCTGATAAGACTTCAGTGCCACCGCGCCTAACGGTTTGTCCTTGTTCACTTCTGCCAGGCCCTGATCGGTCAGCAGGTAGTTTTCAAGGAACTCTTTCGCCAGCTCTTTGTTCGGGCTGGCGGCGTTGATGCCTGCGCTCAGCACGCCCACGAACGGTTTCGAGGCTTTGCCTTTAAACGACGGCAGCATGGTCACGCCGTAGTTCACTTTGCTCTTATCGATGTTCGCCCATGCCCACGGTCCGTTAATGGTCATCGCGGTGTCGCCTTTGTTGAAGGCGGCTTCAGCGATGGAGTAATCGGTGTCGGCGTTCATGTGTTTGTTTTTGATCAGATCGACCAGGAAGCCCAGACCCGCTTTCGCGCCTGCACTGTCCACGCCCACATCTTTCACGTCATATTTGCCGTTTT
>Ga0302349_1001345_pt1 | contig 19623 bp, 17 predicted proteins | sample PhyAR1_FD_202176 | JGI IMG/M metagenome (GOLD analysis project Ga0302349, IMG submission 202176) | Leaf surface microbial communities from alfalfa plants in UC Gill Tract Community Farm, Albany, California, United States - DLSL A.R1... | ecosystem: Host-associated > Plants > Phyllosphere >...
CGTGGTGCGGACGTGGGCGGTCGCGCTCACGGGCCTGCGCGGCGAGCTCATCGAGGTCGAGGCCGACATCACCCAGCACAAGCCCGACTTTCGACTCATCGGAATGCCGGACAAGGCGCTCGGCGAGGCGGTGCGGCGTGTCACGAACGCGTGTGAGAACAGCGGCCTCGCCCTCCCCGATCGTCGACTCACGGTGAACCTGTCGCCGGCGAGCCTGCCGAAGCAGGGCTCCGGCTTCGATCTCGCGGTCGCGCTCGCTGCCGTGGCGACGGACGGCCGGCTCGACCCGGAATCCCTGGTTCGTACCGTGCACATCGGCGAGCTGGGCCTCGACGGCCGGGTGCGGGCCGTCCCCGGCGTTCTCCCGGCGGTGCTCGCGGCCGTCGCCGCCGGGCGCACACGGATCGTGGTCCCGGAGGCCAATCGCGCCGAGGCCGAGCTCGTCGGGGGCGCCGACGTCGTCGGGGTGCGCACGCTCGCGGAAGCGGCGAGACTGCACGGCGCCGACGTCGACGACCCGGTCCTCGAGGGCCCGAGCGGAGAAGATCCCGCCGAGACCGCGCCCGGCGGTGACGTCGGCGACGCTCTCGACCTCGCGGACGTGGTCGGTCAGCCCGAGGCGGTCGAGGCGCTCGTGGTCGCCGCCGCGGGAGGCCATCACCTGCTGATGTCGGGTCCCCCTGGCGCGGGCAAGACGATGCTCGCCCGCCGCCTCCCCGGGATCCTCCCCGCGCTCGACGACGAGTCCGCGCTGGAGGTTGCATCCGTGCGCTCGCTCTGCGGGGAGCCCGTGCGGGCCCTCACGCGCACGCCGCCCTTCGAGGCACCGCATCACTCGGCGAGCCTCGCGGCGCTGGTCGGCGGTGGATCCCGAAAGGCCAGCCCCGGTGCCATCGCGCGCGCCTCGCGCGGTGTGCTCTTCATCGACGAGGTGGCGGAGGCCCCTCGCTCGGTTCTCGACGCGCTGCGCCAGCCGCTCGAGAGCGGGACGATCTCGATCCACCGTGCGGGGTTCGTCGCCAGTTTCCCCGCGCGCTTCCAATTGGTGCTCGCGTGCAATCCCTGTCCGTGTGGAGAATTCGGAACGACCGGCGGCACCTGCACGTGTTCGCCCGCGGAGGTGCGACGATACGCGGGAAAGATCTCGGGACCGCTCCTCGACCGGGTCGATATCGACCTGCGGATGCAGAGGGTCTCGCGCATCGACGACGACGACAAGCGCGGAGCCGTCTCCAGCAGTGACGCGCGTGCTCGCGTGACCGACGCGCGTCGACGGGCCGCGGAGCGGCTCGCGGGAACACCGTGGCGGACGAACGCCCAGGTGCCCGGCACGTGGCTTCGGGAAGGGCCACGCAGGCTCTCCGGTCCCGCTCGGATCACGCTCGACGGCGCGCTCGAGCGCGGCCTGGTGACGTTGCGCACCTACGACAGGGTCACGCGCGTCGCGTGGACGATCGCGGATCTCGCGGGCCGTGACGAACCCAACGCGAACGACGTGGGACGGGCGCTGTTCCTCAAGAAGGGGGTGTCGGCATGAGCGCGGTCCGGGGCGATCTGTGCGACGACGCCACCGCCGAGCTCGCGGCGCGCTGGGCGGGGCGTCCCGTGTCGCGGGAGACCCTCGCCCGCGTGGCATGGTCGGTGCTCGTGGAGCCGGGCGATTCGGTGGCCGGCGCGCTCATCGCGCGCGAGGGCGCGGCCGAGGCGCTCTCACGCATACGGGCGGGCGGCGCCGACGACGAGCCGCAGTTCGCGCAGGCGATGGCGAGGTGGGCGCCGCGCTGGCAGCCGGCTCTCGTGCACGCCGCGATCGAGCAGGCCGCGCGGCGCGGGATCCGCCTCGTCGTTCCGGGCGACGACGCCTGGCCACACGGGCTCGACGACCTCGGCCCGCACGCACCGGTGTGCCTCTGGGTGCGCGGGGAAACCGAGGCGCTTGCGGCCCGAACGGCGGTGTCGCTCGTCGGCGCTCGGAGCGCGACGCCGTATGGCGAGCACGTCGCGGGGCTGATCGCGGCGGAGCTCGCGCGCGCGGGCGTCGCCGTCGTCTCGGGCGCGGCGTATGGCATTGACGGCGCCGCGCACCGTTCGGCGCTGCAGGTCGGCGGGGCCACGATCGCCTTCGTCGCCGGCGGCGTCGACCGCGTCTACCCCTCGGGGCACGCGAACCTGTTTCAGCAGATATCCGAGAGCGGGGCGGTCGTGGCGGAGTGTCCGCCCGGCACGACACCGACGCGCTGGCGCTTTCTCGCGCGCAACCGGCTGATCGCGGCCTTCAGCGGCGCCACAGTCGTCGTCGAGGCCGGCTACCGGAGCGGGAGCATCAACACGGCGGGCCATGCCGCGAGCCTCGGCCGCGCGCTCGGGGCGGTCCCCGGTCCCGTGACGAGCAGCACGTCCGCGGGTTGTCACCGATTGCTGCGGGACTACGACGCGGTCTGCGTCACGGGCCCGGACGATGTCAAGGAACTGCTGGGCTTCGACGGGGAGCCGAGGGTACTCGCGTACGAGTCAGCCGAGTCGGTTCGCCTGGCGGATGCGCTGAGCAATCGCCGCGCACGCACCGTCGCCGAGTTGGCGCAGCGCAGCGGGCTGGCGCCGGGAGACGTGGAGGCGGCGCTGGGGATCCTCGTGCTCTCGGGCGCCGTCGCGGAGCGGCCCGGCGGGTGGATCCTCACGCGCTGACTTACGCGCGCGGGTGGGCCTGGCGGTACGCCGCGGCCAGTCGCTCGCTCGACACGTGCGTGTACACCTGTGTTGTGCCGAGGCTGGCGTGGCCGAGGAACTCCTGGACGGCGCGAAGGTCGGCGCCGCCATCGAGGAGGTGCGTCGCGGCCGAGTGGCGGAGCGAGTGCGGGCCCGCGGCGCCTCCGACGAGGGGCCCGACGGTGCGGGCGACCAGGTCGTAGGCGGCTCGCGGGCCGAGCCGCGCGCCGCGAGCACCGAGGAACAGCGCCGGGGTCGAGCGGTCGTTCCGCGTTGCCAGTGCGGGGCGCCCCCGCGTCAGGTATGCCTCGATCGCGCGGCGTGCGGGCGCGCCGAAGGGCACGACGCGCTCCTTCGAGCCCTTGCCGAGCACGCGGGCGGTCGCGCGCGACAGGTCGACGTCGTCGATGTCGAGGCCGCACAGTTCCGACACTCGGATGCCGGATCCATAGAGGAGCTCGAGCACGGCGTGGTCGCGCAGCGCGACGGGTTCGCCCTCGGCCGCCGCGGATGCGGCGCGGCCGAGCATGTCGTCGAGCCCGGATGCCGTCGCAACGCGGGGGAGGTGCCGCCCCTTCTTCGGGGTGACGAGGCGCAAGCTCGGATCAGTCTCGACGAGTCCCTCATCGAGCGCCCAGCCGAAGAAGCCCCGCGCCGACGATGTACGACGGGCCAGGGTCGAGCGTGCATCGCCGCGCTTCGACGCCCGCCAGAGCCATTCGCGCAACATCTCGATGTCGACGCCGGCAAGCTCGCGGTCGCCGATCATGGTCACGAGGTCGACGAGGTCGGCGCGATACGCGCGGACCGTCGCGGGCGAGAGCCGGCGCACACGATCGAGGTGGACCGTGAACCGTTGGGCCGCGTCGGAGAGGAGCACCCCTCCAGTCTGCCCTGGTCACGAGCAGCACGGCAGCAGCACGGGCCGTTCGACGGCGCCGAGAAGGGCGAGGGGATTGATGTACTCCCCGTCGAGGCGGGCGCCCAGGTGGAGCGATCCGTGCGCGGCGTGCCCGCCGACGGCGAGGGTGCCGACGACGTCGCCGCGTACAACGACTTGGCCGGGGGAGAGGTCGCTGTCGACGGGCTCGAGCGTGGACACGAGACCCCCTCCGTGATCGATGGTGATCAGAGGTCGGTCGACGACGACACCGCGGAACGCCACGGCGCCGTCGGCGGGCGAGACGATGTCGGAGCCTGCGACGGCGATGTCGATGCCGCGGTGGCCCGCCTCGTAAGGCGTGGGTGGTTGTTCGTACGCCCGCACGACGCGGGCGACACCCCCGGGCCACGCCCACTTCTGTGCGTCGTCCTCCGCAGCTGCGGGCACGGAGCCGCCCGCCGCAACGCAGAACGCCAGCAGCGCCGCCAGCAGGATTCGTCGTCTGGCCCGCCATCGGGCGTTCTCCGAGCTGTGCCTCGTGTTCATGGGGCTACGATGACGCAGGCCACAATCGCGCGCTCGTCGAGCGCGAGGTTTGGGGAGAAAACCCCGCGATTCGTGCCCTGTGGGCACGCTGATGCGCACCGCGATGACCGCCTCGGTGCTGTATAGTGAGGGGTGCATCCCGCTCGTCGGGATGACTTCGCGTGTCTGTACGGCTTCGGCCGGGCACATCACCCATCGGTCCCTCGCAGGAGGGCGGGTGCGTGTCGGACACCAGGCTCGCCGGCGCTCGCCGGCAACTCAACCGCAACCGGCACACCATCGGTGTGCCCTGATTCAAGGAGACGACCATGGCCGTCGTTACCATTCGCCAGCTGCTCGACAGCGGCGTGCACTTCGGACACCAGACCCGCCGGTGGAATCCGAAGGTGAAGCGCTTCATCCTGACGGAGCGCTCGGGCATTCACATCATCGACCTGCAGCAGTCGCTCGGCTTCATCGACGCCGCGTACGACTTCGTCAAGGAGACCGTCGCCCGCGGTGGCACGATCCTCTTCGTCGGAACCAAGAAGCAGGCTCAGGAAGTCCTCGCCGAGCAGGCGACGCGCGTGGGTCAGCCCTACGTCAACGAGCGCTGGCTCGGTGGCCTCCTCACCAACTTCCAGACGGTGTCGAAGCGTCTGGCCCGCATGAAGGAGCTCGAGGAGCTCGACTTCGAGAACCCCGCCGAGTCGGGCTTCACGAAGAAGGAGCTTCTGCTCAAGAAGCGCGAGCTCGACAAGCTGCACAAGTCGCTGGGCGGCATCCGCAACCTCACGAAGGCCCCCTCGGCCCTCTGGGTTGTCGACGCGAAGCGCGAGCACCTCGCCATCGACGAGGCCCGCAAGCTGAACATCCCGGTCATCGGCATCCTCGACACGAACGTCGACCCCGACGACCTCGCCTACCCGATCCCCGGCAACGACGACGCGATCCGTTCGGTCGCGCTCCTCACCCGCATCATCGCGGACGCCGCCGCAGAGGGTCTTCAGCTCAAGCACAATCCCACCGAGGGTGCCGCTGAGCCGCTCGCCGAGTGGGAGCAGGAGCTCCTCGCGGGCGAGAACGCCGAGGCTCCGGCCGAGGCTCCCGCAGCCGAGTAATCGACACCTAGAGCAAAGGGAAGCCACCCATGGCAAACGTCAGCATCGCCGACATCAAGACGCTGCGCGAGCAGCTCGGAACCGGCATGGTCGACACGAAGAAGGCCCTTGAGGAAGCCGACGGCGACCTCGAGAAGGCCATCGAGATCCTCCGCCTCCAGGGCGCGAAGGGCAACGCGAAGCGTGCGGACCGCTCGGCGACCGAGGGCCTCGTGGCCGCGGCCGAGCGCGACGGCGCGACGACGCTCATCGAGCTCGCGTGCGAGACGGACTTCGTCGCGAAGAACGACAAGTTCCTCTCGCTGGCCGACAAGGTGCTCGCGGCGGTTGCCGCCGTCGGCGCCACTACCGTCGAGGCCGGCCTCCAGGCCGACGCCGAGGGTCAGACCGTTGAGCAGCTCATCGCCGACGAGGCTGCCGTCATCGGCGAGAAGATCGAGCTCCGCAACGTCGCCACCCTGACGGGCGAGTCGTTCCAGGTGTACCTGCACAAGACGAACAAGGACCTGCCGGCGCAGGTCGGTGTCGTCGTCGCCTTCTCGGGTGACGACGCGGAGACGGCTCGCTCGATCGCGCAGCACATCTCGTTCGCCGCCCCGCAGTACCTGACGCGCGACGAGGTTCCGGCCGAGGTCGTCGACAAGGAGCGCGACATCGTCACCGAGATCTCGCGGAACGAGGGCAAGCCCGAGGCTGCGCTCCCGAAGATCATCGAGGGCCGCGTCAACGCCTTCCTCAAGCAGGTCGTGCTCCTCGAGCAGGCCTACGCGAAGGACAACAAGCTCTCGATCCAGCAGGTCGCGGACGCCGCCGGTATCACGATCACCGGCTTCGCCCGCTTCAAGGTCGGCGCCTAAGCAGTACGACAACGGGGCCCGGGCTCTCGCTTCGGCGGGATTCCGGGCCCCGTTTCGCGCAGGGCGCGCCACGAAACGCGTGCGCAGCAAGGATCCGGTTTGGCTGCGCTAGCGTTATTCAGATCTCTTTTTCTGCCTCTGAGAGGAACCCCATCGTGACCAGTGACGCCACCACCCGTCGTGTACTTCTGAAGCTCTCGGGGGAGGCGTTCGGCGGGGGCCACCTCGGCGTGGCACCGGATGTCGTCAGCGAGATCGCCCGCGCGATCTCGGAGGCCGCCCGCGACGTGCAGATCGCCATCGTCGTCGGCGGCGGAAACTTCTTCCGCGGCGCGGAGCTCTCGAAGAGCGGCATGGAGCGCGCGCGTGCCGACTACATGGGAATGCTCGGCACGGTCATGAACGCGCTCGCGCTGCAGGACTTCCTCGAGCAGGCGGGAACCGAGACCCGCGTGCAGTCGGCCATTGAGATGCGCCAGGTGGCCGAGCCGTACATCCCGCGCAAGGCCGAGAGGCACATGGAGAAGGGCCGCGTCGTGATCTTCGGCGCGGGCGCCGGGCTGCCCTACTTCTCGACCGACACCGTCGCGGCACAGCGCGCGCTCGAGATCCGCGCGGACGAGGTGCTCGTCGCGAAGAACGGCGTCGACGGCGTCTACACGGCCGACCCGAAGGTCGACGCGAGCGCGACGAAGCTCGACCACCTCACCTACAACGACGCCCTCGTCAAGGGCCTCAAGGTCGTCGACTCGACCGCGCTCAGCCTGTGCATGGACAACCGGATGAGCATGCGCGTGTTCGGCATGGAGCCCGCCAGTAACATCACGAGCGCCCTCCGCGGTGACGCGATCGGTACGAGCGTCACCGTCTGACGCGCGAGAATAGTCTTACCCCTCACTCACGAATTGGAGTCCCCCGTGATCGCAGACGTACTTTCCGAAGCAAGCAGCCGCATGGAGCGTGCCGTGGAGGCCGCCAAGGAAGACTTTGCGACCGTGCGCACCGGCCGCGCCAATCCGCAGATGTTCCAGAAGGTGCTCGTCGACTACTACGGCACGCCCACGCCGCTGCAGCAGCTCGCGGCGCTCGCGAACCCCGAGGCGCGCACCCTCGTCATCACGCCGTATGACAAGTCGGCCCTCTCCGCCATCGAGCAGGCGATCCGCGACATGCCGAACCTCGGCGTGAACCCGTCGAACGACGGAAACATCGTCCGCGTGACCATGCCCGAGCTCACCGAGGAGCGCCGCAAGGAGTACGTCAAGCTCGTCAAGGGCAAGGCGGAGGACGCTCGCGTGCGCGTGCGCGGCATCCGCCGGCAGGTGAAGGACGACCTGACGGCGCTCAAGGACGAGATCGGCGAGGACGATGTCGCTCGCGGCGAGAAGGACCTCGACGCGCTGACGAAGAAGCACGTCGACCTCATCGATGCCGCTCTCGTCGCCAAGGAAGCCGAGCTTCTCGAGGTCTGACGGGTGAGTGAATCGAGTGCTGACGACCAGCGGCGGGACGAGCAGTCCGCCGCTGAGTCGGCGCGCCACGGTTCGGTGCACGACCGGCTGACGCATGCGCGAGACGACCTGGAGCACCGGGTCGATCGGGCGCGCGACCAATTCGACGCCACGAACGAGCGGATCAAGAAGCGCACGGGGCGCGACCTCCTCGCCGCGATCGGCGTGGGCGTCGCGGCCGGCGGTCTGGTGTTGGTGTCGTTGCTGTTCGCGAAATGGATCTTCGCGGTCCTCGCGATCGGCATTGCGGGCCTCGCCGTCTTCGAACTCTCGCGTGCCCTCCAGGCACGGGGACGACGCATCGATCTGATCCCGCAGCTCGTGGGCAGCACGCTCATCCTGGCCTCGGCCTATTGGCTGCCGTCCGCCGCCTACTGGACGGCGTTCTTCCTCGTGCTCGCCTTCATCGTGGTGTGGCGGGCGGTGGCTCAGATGGCATCGCCCGACGGGCGCGTTTACGCCTCGATCTTCAGCGACATCATCGTCGGCTGCTTCATCACGCTCTACGTCCCGCTGCTCGCGAGCTCGGCGCTGGCGCTGCTGAAGCAGCCGTCGGGGGAGCGGTGGGTCATGATGTTCCTCCTGCTCGTGATCGTCGCCGACACGGGCGCCTACGCCTCCGGCCTGATGTTCGGCAAGCACAAGCTCGCGCCCCGCATCAGCCCGGGCAAGACCTGGGAGGGATCGGCCGGGGCCCTCGTCGTCGCCGTCGTCATCGGCGCGGTCGCGGGTTACTTCCTGCTCGAGATGCCCTGGTGGGCGGGGATCATCGTCGCGGTGCCGCTCGTCGGATCCGCGACGCTCGGCGACCTCGCCGAGTCGATGATCAAGCGCGACCTCGGCATCAAGGACATGAGTTCCTGGCTGCCCGGCCACGGGGGAGTGCTCGACCGCCTGGACAGCATCTTGCCGTCCGCGGTCGTCGCCCTCGCGCTGTTCCAGTTGTTGTCGCCGCTCAGCGGTGTGTGAGAGGGAGAACGATGACCCACATGTCCGTCGGCGCGCCGTTCACGCGCGTGCCTTGGAACAAGCGCGGATACGACCCCGAAGCGGTGCAGGCGTTCCTCGACCGGGCGCGTGCCTCGTATCAGGACGGCACGGGTGAGCTGACGAGCGCCGATGTCCGCGTCGCCTCCTTCCCCCTCGCACGGGGCGGCTTCGACATGCGGAGCGTTGACCATGCGCTCGCCCGGCTCGAGGACGCGTTCGCGTCCCGCGAGCGCGACGCGCGGATCCGCCTCGACGGTGTCGACCGCTGGGTGGGCGACGCGCGCACGGAGGCGCAGGAGCTCCTCGCGCGATTCGGGCGCCCGCAGGGGCGTCGCTTCGAACGCGCCGGCGCACTGCGCACCGGCTACTCGACTGCCGAGGTCGATGCCGTCGCCGATCGCCTGGCGCGCTTTTTCGCGCGCGGCGAGCCGGTGTCGGCGGATCAGCTGCGCACCGCGGCGTTCCACTCGCAGCGGGGCGGCTACCGCGAAGAGCAGGTCGACGCGGTGCTCGACGCCGCCGTGCGCGTCATTCTCGCCGTCCGCTGAGATTCGGACGAAATGGCGAATTCATTGTCACGTTCAGGTAACAGTCGGGTACACTTGGGCTCACTGTGACTGATCAGAACAGCGAACCTCGCACCCAGACCCGCCGTCAGGCCCGCGCCACGCAGCGCGCGGCGATGAGCGAGGGACGCCGCATCGAACGCGCGGCGATCCGCGAAGAGCGTCGACGTGCCCGAAAGACCGTCCGGGCCTGGACGGCGCGTCGCGTCGCGATCGGCGTCTTCGGCGGTGTTGCGGCGGTGGGGATCGTGGGCGCGATGGTCGCCCCGGTACTGCAGTCGCAGACGGCTCAGGCGAGCCAGGATCACGAGCAGAAGTCGGCCTATGCCGCCGCCGCCGACGAGGCCCAGCTCTTCGCGGTCGCCGAGCACGGCGCGGTCATGTCGGCGCTGTCCAACGCGACGTACGAGGTCGAGGTGCGAACGCCCGAGCCGACCGTCGCTCCGGCCGCCGTCCCCGACGCCGCGGAGGGTGCGACGACCCCAGGCGCCCCGCCCGCGCCGATCCAGCCCCCGGCCCCGTACGCGGGCGGCGGTTCGCCCGCGGAGTGGATGGCCGCCGCGGGTATCGCCGAGAGCGATTGGGGCTACGTCGACTACATCGTCACGCGCGAGAGCGGCTGGAACCCGAACGCGACCAACGCGGCCTCCGGTGCGTGCGGTCTCGTCCAGGCGCTGCCCTGCAGCAAGGTACCCGGTGGCGGCTACAACCCCGTCGCGAACCTTCAGTGGGCGAACGGCTACGCCGTCGGGCGCTACGGAAGCTGGGCGAACGCCCACGCCTTCTGGGTCTCGAACCACTGGTGGTGAGGAGCGTCTGACGATGGGTCGTTCTCGTCGCCGGCGCCCCGAGCCACGATCGACGGATGAGTCCTTCGAACGCCTCGTCTCGGGCTTTCGCCGTACCGAGGAACGCCGCGGCGGTGCGTGGAACGTGCAGCCGGTGGGCCAGGGTCGAAGCGAGAAGGCGTACACCTGCCCCGGGTGCTCCCGGACGATTGCGCCCGGCACGGCGCACGTGGTGACGTGGCGGGACGACGGTGTGATGGGCGCGCGAGCCGATCTCGAGGCGCGGCGCCACTGGCACACGCACTGCTGGAACCTCGTCTGAGAACGCGCCGACCCAGGGGCTCCTAGACTGGATCCGTGGAGATCCGTGGTGCCGTGAACCTGCCCGCCCGTCGCGAGGACATCGAACTGAAGACGAGCGACGGTCTGACGCTCGTCGGTGAGCTCTCGCTCCCTCTCGAGGGCGAGCCCGTCGCGACCCTCGTGACGCTGCACCCGCTGCCGACGCACGGGGGCTTCATGGACTCCCACATCATTCGCAAGGCCGCCGCACGCCTGCCGGCGCTCGCGCAGCTCGCGGTGCTGCGCTTCAACACGCGCGGCACCTCCTCGCCTCGCGGCACGAGCGAAGGCTCCTTCGGGGAGGGCGTCACCGAGCGCGCCGACGTCGAGGCGGCCATGCGTTTCGTCACGGAGCGCGGCCTCCCGGCACCGTGGTTGCTCGGCTGGTCCTTCGGAACCGAGCTCACGCTCAAGTACGGTCGCGACCACGAGATCGACGGTGCGATCCTGCTCTCGCCGCCTCTTCATCGGGCGAGCGAGGAGGAGGTCGCGGCGTGGGCGGGAGACCCCCGGCCGCTGGTGATCCTCGTCCCCGAATTCGACGACTATCTGCGCCCCGACGAGGCGCGCGAACGCTTCGCCTCGGTGCCGCATGCGAAGCTCGTCGCCGTCGAGGGCGGAAAGCACCTGTGGGTCGGCGAGAAGCAGACGACGCGCGTGCTGAACGAGATCGTCGCGGCCGTCAATCCCGCCGCCCTGCCGCTCCCCACTCAGTGGGAGGACGAGCCGGAGGCTACCGCGCGTTCATCCGCGGAATGAGTACCTGACGGTAGAGGATCAGGATGCTCGCGGCCACGGGGATGGCGATGAGCGCCCCGAGGAGGCCGAGGAGCGCGCCGCCCGCGAGCGCGGCGACGACGACGACGCCACCGGGGACGGCAACCGCTCGGCTCATGATGCGCGGGGCGAGAACATATGCCTCGATCTGCATGTAGATCAGGTAGTAGACGGCCGCGATGATGGCGGTCGTGAGGTTGCCGACGCTGGGGATGAGGCAGACGAGCACGATGATCGTCGTGCCGGTGACCGTACCGACGAGGGGGATCATCGATCCGATGAACGCGATCACCGCGAGCACCATCGCGAACGGCGCGTCGATGATCGTGAGGAACAGCGCGCTGAGGGCGCCGTTGATCGCGGCGAGGCTGATCTGCCCCATCACGTAGTGACCGACCGAGTCGGTGATCTGGTTTCCGATGTCCATGAAGATCGGGCGCTTCGACGCCGGCACCATCTGGTAGATCGCGCTCTTCAGCGACGGGGTGGACGCGGTCAGGTAGATCGTCAGGATGAGCACGATGAACGCACCGAAGAGCCCGTTCGCCACGCCGAAGGTCGCGCTGAGGAGGCTCTCGCTGATCGAGAAGATGTTGTTGGTGAGCCAGTCGTTGACGGCGTCGAACACGAGCGCGACGTCGAGATTGGGGAACAGTTCGCGCAACCAGTCCTCGACCTCGGCCTGCCAATCGGAGCGATTGAGCTGAAGCGTGATCCGCCGAACGAGCTGCGAGACCTGGTCGATGAGCACCGGCACGATGATCAGCAAGATGCCCGCGAAGGCCGCGAGCACACCGACGATGGCGATGAGGACGGCGAGCCAGCGCGGCATCCACTTCTTCGCGAGCCAGCTCACGAGCGGGTCGAGGCCGAGCGAGATGAACAGCGCCGTGCCGACGTAGAGCAGCACCGTCGACAGGCTCTGGATGCTCTGCAAGAGGATCACGGCGAGGCCGACGCCGAGCGTGGCGACGAATCCGAGGCGGAATGGGTTATGAATCTTCATGAGGTTCCTGCTACGGGGGACGCGGCCGGGGCAGTTCCGAGCGTACCCGTCGGCGGTACGGCGCGGCGAGGGCCGCGCCGGAGCGATTGCGTTCGACTCACAGGTGTTCTCGTTACGCTGGGGAGTCCGACTGTCGAGGATGCGTCCTCGGCGCCGATTCGAGGAGAAGTGATTCGTGAGATTTGTCTGGGCGGTCGTCGCCTTCCTCGTCGCGGTGGGCTTGATCGGCACGGGCGTCGCGCGCCTGGCGCTCGCAAGCGAGCCCGACACCGTGACGAGCCCCATCGCGGCCGCCGACGCTGAGCTCCCGTACACGGTGATCGACGCCGATGTGCTCTCGGCCTACCCGGGGCAGCAGGGCGTGACGATCACCGACGACGATGACGAGATCTTCGTCTCGTACGGTCGCACCTCCGACATCACGGCGTGGCTGAGCGACACGAGCTACAACCACGCGACGCTCGCGGAGGGCCGCGCCGAGAACGGAGAGCCGCGGGTCTCGGTGGACGTGGTGGAGCCCACGAACGAGTACGCGGACACGGGCGAGCGCGTCTGGTGGAACCCGCGCGACTCGGACCTCTGGATCGAACAGCTCACCGCCGACGGTTCGCTTCAGCGCGACTTCGCCCTTCCCGAGGGAATGAGCCTGCTGGTCGCCGCGGACGGGAACGCTCCGGCGCCGAGCGAGGTCAGCGTCACCTGGCAGACGGGCGAGATCACCACGCCGTGGGCCGGGCCCCTCATCGCGGCCGGCTGCCTCGCCCTCCTGATCGGCCTGATCTTCTGGATCCTCGGCTTCATCCACCTCCGGCGCCGCCGCGGCCCGCGCCGCAAGGGATCCGCGCCGTCCGGCCGCGGGCGCCGCGGCTCGCGCGGTTCGGCCCGCCGGGCGATGTGGGCGATCCCGACCGTTACCGTGGCGGGTGCGCTCCTCGCGGGATGCACGCCCTCGGCGTGGCCGGATCTGTCGAAGGATCCGACGCCGACGCCGACGCCGTCCGTCTCGACGGCGCCCGACGCGGAGATGCCCGCACTGACGGACGCGCAGGCGGAGCGCATCGTCGCGTCGATGGCGCAGGTCCTCGGCGACGCGGACCGAGAGACCGACATCGAGCTCGGATCGAAGCGTCTCACCGGTGCCGCCTACGACATGCGCAAGACCGCGTACGAGATCCGCGGCGACGTCGAGGACTGGAAGTTGCCCGTCGCGCTCCCCGAAGGCCCCGTGAGCGTGCTCCTGCCGCAGGCGAACGACGGTTGGCCGCGAACGGCCCTCATGGTCGTGGGCGACGCGGACGAGAAGAACCCGACGATCCTCTTCGCCTCGCAGCAGAGCCCCTGGGAGACATACAAGATCTCCTACATGGGATCGATCGTGGCGAACACGGAGCTGCCGCAGCTCGCGCCCGCATGGATGGGAGCGGTCATCGTTCCGCCGGAGTCTTCCTTCCTCGAGGTGACGCCCGCCGACCTCTCCGGCACCTACGCCGACATCGTCGCGCACGGCGAGGAGAGCGAGTACGCGGAGCTCTTCGACGTCGAAGGAGACGCGTTCCTGACGGCGCTGAACGACAAGCGCAAGACGACGCTCGATACCTTCAACGAATCGGCGACCACCGATGACGAGCAGACGGCGGAGATGACCTTCGACCAGCGTGCCGTCGACGGCGACCCGGTCGCGCTCGCGACCTTCGACAGCGGCGCGATCGTGGCGGTACCCTTCCTCGACTCGGAGACGCTCAAGCCGACCGTGGACGACGGCGTCATCAAGATCCCCGACGCGCCGGAGATCGAACACTTCGTCGGCGAAGAGGAGACCAAGACGGGGCTGACGACGTACTACCGCAGCCAGCTGTTCTTCTACGTTCCGGCGAAGGCCTCCGAAGAGAAGATCCGCATGCTCGGGTTCTCCTACGGTCTCGCCGACGCGACGCTGATCGAGGACGACACGGACGAGCAGTCCGACGAAGAAAACTGACAACCCCATCGAAAGGTGATCGATGTCTGACGCCTCTCTCGGATCCGCCCTGCGCGGAGCCGTAGACCTGTCCTCCCTGCGCAACCGTCCCGCCGCGCCCGCGCCGGGTGCGGCGTCGGGCGCGGGATCCGCACCCGATGTCGTGATGGAGGCCACCGACCAGAGCTTCGGCCAGGTGATGGAGCTCTCGCGCCAGATCCCCGTCGTCGTGGATCTGTTCTCCGCACGATTCGAACAGAGCACGCAGCTGAGTCCCGTGATCGAGAAGGTCGTTCGGGAGCTCGGCGGCCGGGTCCTTCTCGCAAAGGTCGACGTCGACCGGAGCCCACAGATCGTGCAGGCGTTCCAGGTGCAGTCGATGCCCGCCGTCGTCGCCCTGATCGCCGGCCGTCCCGTGCCGATGTTCACCTCCGTCGTCGACGAGGAGCAGGCCCGCGCCGTCTTCGGGCAGCTGCTCGAGCTCGCGGCGCAGCAGGGCGTCACGGGCTCGCTCGACGGCGCAGGCGCCGACGCCGATGAGCCGGCGCTTCCCCCGCTGCACCAGGAGGCGTTCGACGCGATCGAGCGCGGCGACAACGCAGGCGCAATCGCCGCCTACGAGAAGGCTCTGAAGGAGAACCCCCGGGACGAACAAGCGGCCGCAGGGCTCGCGCAGGTCCGATTGCTGGAACGTATCGCCGGCGTCGACCTGCAGGCCGCGCGACAGGCCGCGGCCGAGAATCCGAAGGGCCTCGACGAGCAGTTCCTCATCGCCGACCTCGACATCGCGGGCGGACACGTCGACGACGCCTTCGATCGGCTTCTCGACCTGTTCCTCGCCACGGGCCGCGAGGCGGCCGTGAAGGACCGCCTGATTGAGCTGTTCGGGCTCATCGGGCAGACCGATCCGCGCGTCATCGCCGCGCGCACCCGCCTGACGAGCCTGCTGTTCTGAGAATGATCTACCTCGATCACGCCGCGACGACGCCGCTGCGCGGCGAGGTGCGCGACGCGTGGCTCGAGGCGCAGGGCGTCGGCAACGCCTCCTCGGTGCACGGTGCCGGTCAGCGGGCGCGCCGGGTGCTCGAGGAGGCGCGCGAACGCATCGCCACGAGCCTCGGATGTCAGCCGATCGAGGTCGTGCTCACCTCGGGCGGCACGGAGTCGGTGAACCTCGCGCTCAAGGGCCTGTGGTCGTCGCGAGGCCCGCAGCGCGACACGATCGTGCTGCCGGACGGTGAGCATCACGCGAGCCTCGACGCCGCGTCGTGGCTCGTTGCCCGTGAGGGCGCCCGAGTGCGATCCGTCGCGCTCGACCGGGTGGGACGGATCCCCGAGGACGCGTTCCGCGAGGCGCTCGATTCCTCGACGGCGCTCGCGACCGCCCTCGTCGCGGCCAACGAGACCGGCACGATCAACGACGCGCCCGCGCTGTCGCGGGCCGCGGCCGCCGCGGGCGTGCCCCTGCACCTCGACGCGGTCGCCGCCGCCGGGCACCTGGCGATCGAGTTCTCGGCGTGGCGGGGGCCGGCTGTCGCCGGTGCGGGGCTCGTGGCTCTGAGCATCTCGGGCCACAAGCTCGGCGCCCCCGTCGGCACGGGCGCGCTCATCGTGTCCCGCCACGCGGCACCGGATCCGCTCCTGCACGGCGGCGGTCAGCAGCGCGGGCTGCGCGCCGGGACGCAGGACGTGGCGGGGGCCGTGGCGCTCGCGACCGCCCTCGAGCTCGCGGACGCGGAACGGGAGGCGGAGAACGCGCGCCTGGAGGAACTGCGCTCGCGCTTCCTCGCGACGCTCGGTGCGCGACTGGCCGAGGCGGTCGTCCTCGGCGATCCCGACTCCCATCTGCCCGGAACGATCCACCTGCATCTGCCGGGAGCCGAGGGAGAGTCGCTGCTCTTCCTCCTCGATCAGCGCGGAATCTCGGTCTCGACCGGCTCGGCGTGTCAGGCGGGCGTCGCGGAGCCGTCGCACGTCGTCATGGCGCTCGGCTACTCCGCCGAGGCAGCGCGACAGGTGCTGCGGATCTCCATGGGGCGCACGACGAGCGAGGCTGACATGGACCGGCTCGGCGAGGCCCTCGTGGATGATTACAGCCGTCTGACCCACCGCTGACTCAGCTGCGCCGCGTACCCTGGCATCATGCGAGTACTAGCGGCGATGAGCGGTGGCGTCGACTCGGCCGTGGCGGCGGCGCGGGCCGTGGAAGCCGGCCACGAGGTCGTCGGCGTGCACCTGGCGCTGTCTCGCGCGGGCGGCACCCTCCGCACGGGTAGCCGCGGGTGCTGCACCGTGGAGGACGCCATGGACGCGCGCCGCGTCGCCGACAAGCTCGGAATCCCGTTCTACGTGTGGGACTTCTCCGAGCGCTTCCGCGACGACGTAATCGACGACTTCATCTCGGAGTACCAGGCCGGGCGCACGCCGAATCCGTGCATGCGGTGCAACGAGAAGATCAAGTTCGCGGCGCTGCTCGAGCGCGCGCTGGAGCTGGGTTTCGACGCGATCTGCACAGGACACTATGCGACGCTCGTCGAGGGCGAGGACGGCCTCGAGCTGCACCGCTCGAGCGAGGAGGCGAAGGACCAGTCGTACGTGCTCGGCGTTCTGAACGCCGAGCAGCTGCGGCACTGCTATTTCCCGCTCGGCACGACCCCGTCGAAGCAGATCGTGCGTGCCGAGGCCGAGGCGCGCGGCTTCTCGGTCGCGAAGAAGCCCGACAGTTACGACATCTGCTTCATTCCCGACGGCGACACCCGCGGTTACCTCGCCGAGAAGATGGGGATGGAGCAGGGCGAGATCCTCGACCGTTCGGGCGCCGTGCTCGGCACGCACGAGGGGGCCCACGCCTTCACGGTGGGGCAGCGGAAGGGTCTGAACATCGGCCGCCCCGCGCCGGACGGCAAGCCGCGCTTCGTGCTCGAGATCCGCCCCGTGCAGAACCAGGTCGTCGTCGGCCCGAAGGAGGCGCTGGCGGTGTCGCGGATCTCGGGTTCCCGCTACAGCTGGGCGGGCCCGGCGCCACGCGACACGGAGTTCGCCTGCGAGGTGCAGATCCGTGCGCATGCGGATCCGGTGCCCGCGCTCGCCGCGCTCGAGGGCGGATCCCTCGTGATCACCCCGGAGGTCCCGCTCGACGGCGTCGCGACGGGTCAGACCGCCGTCGTCTACGTCGGCACGCGCGTCGTCGGACAGTGCACCATCGACACGACGGTCTCGGCGGTTCCCGTCGAGGCGTGACTGTTCGTTTATCGGCCCTCCGTGCCTAGACTCGATTCGTGACCATCAGCGCTACCGATCTCAGCCTGGACGACGCTCGCGCGGAGGCGGACGAGCTCGTCGCCCGCATCGAAGCCGCGCGCGACGCGTACTACGGATCCGATACCTCCGAGGTGGACGATCAGACGTACGACGGCTGGTTGCACCGGCTCGAGGAGTTGGAGGAGGCGCATCCCGTCCTCCGCGCGCAGGACTCCCCGACACAGACCGTCGGCGCCGCGGAGACGACCGGGCTCGACACGATCGAACATGCGGAGCGCATGCTGAGCCTCGACAACGTCTTCTCGCCCGACGAGCTGCGCGAGTGGTGCGTGAAGGCCGCAGAGGCGGCGGGCCGGGAGGTGCGCTGGCTGACGGAGCTCAAGATCGACGGCCTCGCGATCAACCTTCGCTATGAGAACGGGGTGCTGACGTCCGCGGCGACGCGTGGCGACGGCCGCGTCGGCGAGATCGTCACCGACAACGCCCTGCGCGTCGCGGGGATCCCGGAGCGCCTCTCGGGCGAGGGGCATCCCGAGATCGTCGAGGTGCGCGGCGAGGTCTTCATCCCCGTCGAAGAGTTCCACGCGCTGAACGCCGGTCAGGCGTCGCGGCGGGAGCACGCGTTCGACGAGGCGCGGGCCAAGTGGGAGAACACCCGGAGCGCGACGAAGAAGGACTTCGACGAGGAACGGGCGCGCACGGCGGCCGAGCGACGGTTTCCGGCATTCGCGAATCCGCGAAACGCCGCAAGCGGCGGGCTGCGCCAGCAGATCGAGAAGAAAGACGGGCTCGAACTCGAGGCGGGCGAGGCCCGACTGACCTCGCTTCGCCTCTACGTGCACGGCATCGGCGCGTGGCAGAACCCCCCGGTGTCTTCGCAGAGCGAGATCTACGAACTGCTCTCGACATGGGGCCTGCCGACGAGTCCGCACTATCGCGTGTGCGCGACCATCGACGAGGTGCTCGAGTTCGTCGCGCACTACGGCGAGAACCGCCACTCCGTCGAGCACGAGCTCGACGGCATCGTCGTGAAGATCGACGAGCTCGCGCTCCACGATGAGCTGGGCGCAACGAGCCGCGCGCCGCGCTGGGCCATCGCGTACAAGTACCCGCCCGAGGAAGTCCAGACAAAGCTCCTCGACATCCGGGTGGGCGTCGGCCGCACCGGCCGCGCGACGCCGTACGCGGTCATGGAGCCGAAGCTCGTGGCCGGCAGCGTCGTGCGGCAGGCGACCCTGCACAACCAGGAGGTCGTCGTTCACAAGGGCGTCCTCATCGGCGACACCGTCGTGTTGCGCAAGGCGGGCGACGTGATCCCGGAGGTGCTCGGCCCGGTCGTAGACAAGCGCGACGGGACCGAGCGCGCCTTTGTGATGCCCACGGAGTGCCCCGAATGCGGCACCCCGCTGCGCCCCATGAAAGACGGCGACATCGACCTCCGGTGCCCCAACGGGCAGTCGTGCCCGGCGCAGGTGCGCGGGCGCGTCGAGCACATCGGCTCGCGCGGCGCACTCGATGTCGAGGCGCTCGGCGAAGTCACGGCGGCGGCGCTCACGCAGCCCGCGCGCAACGCGCAGACCGGCGAGGAGCTCGCTCCCGTGCTGTCGACGGAGGCGGGCCTGTTCACGCTGACCCTCGATGACATCGTGTCCGTCGAGGTCGTGGTCACGGATCCCGAGACGGGCGAAGACCGCGTCGACGAGAAGACGGGCGAGATCGTGCGGCGTGCGCCATTCCAGCGCATCGAGAAGGTCTACCCTCCCGGCTGGGAGGATGCGACCCCCGCGGAGCGCCGCAAGGCGGGCATCCGCAAGGACTTCGCGATCGTGCATCCCTCGGCCCAGGCCGTGAAGCTGCTCGAGGAACTCGAGCGTGCCAAGACGAAGGAACTGTGGCGCCAGATCGTCGCGCTCAATATCCGTCACGTCGGTCCGGTCGCCGCCCGCGCGGTCGCCGACTACTTCGGATCGCTCGCCGCGATTCGCGCGGCGAGCGTCGAGGAGCTCGCCGCCGTCGAAGGCGTCGGCGGCATCATCGCGCAGTCGCTCCTCGACTGGTTCGAGGTCGACTGGCACCGCGACATCGTCGAGCAATGGATCGCCGCGGGCGTGAGCTTCGACACACCCGGTCACCCCGGCCCGGGCGCGGCCGTCGCCGCGGGTGGCGTGCTCGAGGGCCTCACCGTCGTCGCGACGGGCACCCTGGAGGGCTTCACGCGCGACGGCGCCAAGGAAGCGATCATTCAGGCCGGTGGGAAGGCCGCCTCGAGCGTCTCGAAGAAGACCGATTTCGTCGCGGCGGGGCCGGGCGCCGGATCCAAGCTTGCCAAGGCC
>Ga0302349_1001347_pt1 | contig 19618 bp, 20 predicted proteins | sample PhyAR1_FD_202176 | JGI IMG/M metagenome (GOLD analysis project Ga0302349, IMG submission 202176) | Leaf surface microbial communities from alfalfa plants in UC Gill Tract Community Farm, Albany, California, United States - DLSL A.R1... | ecosystem: Host-associated > Plants > Phyllosphere >...
TGCGATGGGGGTCTGTGCGCGCTGATGTGCTCCCTGATGGGGATGGCCTGCGCGCTGACGATCGCCCTGTTCACGTGGGCGCTGCTCGGCGCCCGGAACGGTGGGGTCCTCTACGTCCTCGCACGGCTGCTCGCCCTCGGAGACCGTGTCGCACGCCGCGTCGCGGCACCCAAGCCGCCATCACTGACGGCGCTGCAGATCATCCGTATCTGATCCATCCCCGACGGGAGTGCTCCCTTCGGGAACTCCCGCATGCCCAGAACACGGGCAGGTATTCGCCTGCCCGGACCACCTGACGCATTCCCGGGAACGGACTCATGAACACCACCATCACGCGCACCCTCGCGGCCGCCGCCGCCCTCACCATCGGCCTCACCCTCGCCGGCTGCTCCACCAACAACGCCGCGTCCTCCGACAACTCCTCCTCGTCGTCCTCGTCGGCGGCGTCGGCGCACAACGACCAGGACGTCATGTTCGCGCAGCAGATGCTGCCGCACCACAAGCAAGCCGTCGAGATGAGCGACATGCTCCTCGCCAAGGGCTCCGACGTGGACGCTGACGTCGTCGCCCTCGCCAAGCAGATCAAGGCTGAGCAGGGCCCGGAGATCACGTCCCTGACCAGCTGGCTGAAGCAGTGGGGTGAGCCCACCGAGATGTCCAGCATGTCCGGGATGGACCACTCCTCGATGTCGGGGATGATGTCCGACTCCGACATGGACGCCCTCGACAGCGCCTCCCCGGCGGACGCCGGGAAGCTGTTCCTGCAGCAGATGGTCGAACACCACACCAGCGCCGCGGTCGCGATGGCGAAATCGATCGTGTCGAGCCAGACCGAGCAGATCAACCAGATGAAGGACATGCTCGCGTCGATGTGACCCCGGACGCGGGTCGTGGCAGTGTCCCCCCTCCCTGCCGCGACCCGCGACCGGCCTTCACCCTCTCCCGCTCGAGCACCCCGTCGAGCGGCCCCTGATTCTTCTTACGGGGTTATCCCCGTCCGCCGTCTTTCTTGGAGCCTGCCTGTGCCCCCGGAGCACCCCCACACCCCCACTGCCACGCCCCTGACGCGCCGCGAAGCCCTCGCCGCCGAGCGCGCCACACCCGCCGCCCCGCGGTCGCCCCGCATCCGGCGCACCCCCGCTGTCGTGAGTCGGCCACCGCTGCCCACCGTGACGATGGCCGCGGCGGCACCGACGCGGACGCTCCGATCCCGGGCGTTGGCGGCGATCCCGCTGACCGGTGCTGCTGCGGCGATGGCGCTATTCACCGCCGCGGCGCTTCCCGCGCAGGCATCCACCGGCCCCGCCGTCACCGTGCCCGGTGGCAGCCCGTCCGCTGCCGGACAGAGCTTCACCGCGACCGGGGTAACCGTGACGGCCGACCGGGACGGCTACACCGTCACCAAGCCCGCCGTGAAGCCGGTAATCACCAAGACGACCACCAGCAGCACGAACAGCGCCACCGCAGCGGCGGGCAGTGCGGCCGCGGTCGCGCCCACCGGGACGATCGTGAACACCGGCGCGGGCGATATCCGCTGGCCCGTCGCCGGCAGCATCCGGGTCAGCTCCCCGTTCGGCCCCCGCCTCGCCCCGTGCGCAGCGTGCTCGTCGATCCACCAGGGCGCCGACATCACCCCCGGCGCCGGTACCCCCATCGGCGCCGTCGCCGCCGGCACCGTCCGGCTCTCGGGCACGCACCCGGAGTACGGCCAGTACGTCATCATCGATCACCAGATCGACGGGCAGACCATCTCCACCCTCTACGCGCACATGATTTTCGGTTCCTCACCGCTGCGCGCCGGGCAGAGCGTCGCCGTCGGGCAGCTCGTCGGCCTCGTCGGCAACACCGGCGCCAGCACCGGCGCGCACCTGCACCTGCAGGTCATGCTCGGCGGCACCACCCCGATCGACCCCATCGCTTGGCTCACCACCAACGCCGGACGCACCTTGTGAGCGCGCTGCCCACCACACCCGGGCGACGCCGGCAGCACCGCCTCCGCACGGTGGGGCTCGTCCTCGCCGTGGCGGCCGGGTTCATCGTTCCGCTCACCGTGCCCGCGCCAGCTCGAGCGGCGAGCTTCCCCACCTGGGACCAGGTGGAAGCCGCCCGCAGCAGCGAGCAAAGCAAGCAGGCGCAGATCAGCACGCTGAACGAGCTGATCGACCAGCTGCAGGAAAAGACCCAAGCAGCCGACGACCGGGCGGACGCCGCCGGGCGGGCATACCAGGCGGCGCAAGACGACCTCGATCAAGCCACCGCTGCACACGCGAAACTCGCCGCGAGCACGGCGGCTGCAATGACGGAATCCGACGAGCTCGGCAGCAGCGTCGGGCAAGTCGCCGCGGCCCTCACCCGGCCAGGCGGCAGCGGTCTCGGTGCCGGCGCGATCCTCGGACAGGACGACCCAGATGCGTTCCTGCAGGGACTGAGCATGTTGAGCAAGATCGGCGAGCAGGTCGATGGCCTCTACGCCCGCGCGAGCACCGCGGCGAAAACCGCCGGCGCCCTCGCCGCCCAAGCCCGCGTCGCGAAGAGCGCCCGCACGAAGCTCGCAGACGCCGCGCAAAACGCCCTCACTGACGCCGTCGCCGCCAGCGACGCCGCGGCAGCGGCGGAGGCAAGCGAGCGGGAGAACGTCAGCACGATGCGTGCCCAACTGGCGACGCTGCGAGACGACCGGCTGAGCATCGAGCAGGGCTACCAAGCAGGCGTCCGCGCCCGCGCTGCGGCCGCCGCCGCAGCAGCGAAAGCCGCCGCGGAAGCCCGCGCCCGCCACCAGGCAGCCGCCGCAGCCGCGGCTGCGTCGCGGCCTGCCGCGTCAACGCCCGCACCGTCCGCCCCCGCTGCCGGCAGCACGCGTCCCAGCGGCAGTAGTGCAACATCCGGGTGGACCCGACCGATCACCTCGTACACCTTCTACCAGGCCTACGGGTACCGCATCCACCCCGTCTACGGCGACTACCGCCTCCACGCCGGAGCCGACTTCAGCGCCCCCTGCGGCACCCCGCTCTACGCCACCGCCGCCGGCACCGTCTCCTACGCCGGACCCTACGGCGGCTACGGCAACATCATCGTCATCGACCACGGCGGCGGCATCACCAGCGCCTACGCCCACGTGTACGCCACCGGCATCTACGTCCGCACCGGGCAAACCGTCGCCGCTGGCACCAACATTGCCGGCGTCGGCAACGCCGGCGTTTCCACCGGATGCCACCTGCACTTCGAGATCCGCAACAACGGCGTCGCAACCGACCCGATGGCCTTCCTCGCCACACGGGGAGTCAATTAAGCCCGCACCAGCCACCATGGCCCACACACGTTCGACGTCGACCGACGCCGACGAGACAGCAGTACCGACGGAAAGGAAAAACTATGAGCACCACCACGGACATGCTCCGCACCTACCCGAAGGACCTCGGCAACATCGACCAGGCGGCCCTCGCTGCCTGCATCGACGCGTGTTTCGAATGTGCACAAACCTGTACCGCGTGCGCCGACGCATGCCTCGCCGAAGACATGGTCGCCGATCTCACCAAGTGCATCCGCACCAACCTCGACTGCGCCGACATCTGCGCAACAACCGGCAACGTCCTCTCCCGCCACACCGGCTACGACGCCAACCTCACCCGCACGATCGTCGAAGCATGCCTGACAGCCTGCAAGGCGTGCGGCGACGAATGCGCACAGCACGCCGACATGCACGAGCACTGCAAGATCTGCGCCGACGCCTGCCGCCGCTGCGAAGCAGCCTGCACCGAACTCCTCGCCAGCCTCTAACCGTCCAGACCAGCAGAAGGCCACCCTGCACAGGGTGGCCTTCGTGTGTATTCCGTCGCCGACCACCTCCCCCGGCTGTGTTCCCCACTCCATGACGACACGAAGCGCAGCAGAAAAGACGACACCGAACGAAGCTGTTCACACCCGAGCAGTCTCGGATAGGTAGTCCGTAATAGGTTCCGGTGACGGTGCCCTATGCGAGACTCGACGCATGGAATCCGGATGGACCCTCGGCTACGCCCGAGTTTCGACCGACGGCCAGGACCTCACTGCGCAGACCGATGCTCTCCTAGCGCTCGGCGTGCCGGCGGAACGGGTGTTCACCGACAAAGGCATGACCGGCACCAAGCGCGATCGACCGGGACTCAAGTCGGCGCTGGCAGCCTGCCGGCCGGGAGACACCCTCGTCGTCACGAAGCTCGACCGGCTCGCACGATCCCTCCGCGACGCGACAGACATCGCGGAAGAGCTCACACGCCGCGGCGTGAAACTGAACCTCGGTGGATCCATCTACGACCCCACCGACCCCGTCGGCCGACTGCTGTTCAACGTGCTCGGCATGGTCGCGGAGTTCGAGTCCGATCTCATCCGGGCCCGCACCCGGGAAGGCATGGCCACAGCGAAGGTCCGCGGGAAGCTCAAGGGGCGCAAGCCCAAGCTCTCCCCCGCACAGGAGCGTCACCTCGTCGCGCTACACCGTGCCGGTGACCACTCCATCGCTGAACTCGTCGAGCTGTTCGGAATCGGGCGCGCGACGGTGTACAGAGCCTTGGATCGCAACCCGACTCACGTCTCTTCGGATCTGACCTTGCCGAGAGCTGAGGGCAGCAACAACGCTGAGATAGCGTCTGGTCGTGGATAAGTTCCTCAGCAACCCCGCCGGCCGGCTATACCGATTCCTCGAGCACTGCGCACAGGAGAACGGTAACGACACTGTCCTGCAGGGTTGGCGCCGCTACCTCGAGCTTCCCGAAGGCTCGTCCGCCGTCGAGATCCTCACCGGCGTCGCTCCATTCTTCCCATTGCCGGACCTGATCGCCGAGCAGCTCATGACCATGGACGATGCCGACGAACACCTGGACGACTTCGCGCCCGCGCTCGATGCTGCCCGCGAGGCGCTGTCGATCGCGGTTGAGTCGACCGTCCATATGACTCAGATGCAGCGGCGATTCAACCCGGGCCACGTTCAAGCCTTGCGGCACTGCAGTCGAGTCCTGCAGCGCCTCCCCTCCGCCGGCCTCCCGTCAGACGATCAGTTGAACGAGGTGCGAGCGAGCGCGCAAAGCCTCGTCGACGCGATCCTCGCCGCAACCGATCTTCCGGCCACCGTCCGAGAGACACTGCTCGGCTATGCGAATGCAGCGATTCGCGACGTTGACCTCTTCAAGGTGGGCGGCCTCGATGCCCTGGTGCGGGAAGCAAATCGCTTCCGTGGCCAGGTGGCGACCAGTCCTGGGTCGATGCTCCCACCCGCGAAGGAAGAAGGCGTGTGGGCGAATCTCAAGCGGTTCGCGACGGCACTGGGGATCGTCGTGGCGATTAGCCATGCACCGATCGCCATTGGTGAGGACATCGAGGCATACAAGCAGCAGCTGCTCTCCATCACCGCACCGGCACCGGCGGTACTCGTCGCACCGGGACCATCCTCCGCGCTTGAGGGCGATCCTTCCTAGCTATCTAGATAGATTGGTCGTCACGCGGCAGGAGGTGTCCGTACTTCTCCTCGATCGCCAGTTCAATGGACACCCGAATGTCTTGCCTCTGTGTGATCTTCAAGTGATCCAGGAGGTCCTTGGTTCGCTCGTTGACTCGAGTTCCGAGCTGTACCGTCACCTCTCGCTTCGGGGCAGGGAGCGGCGTGCTCACCCGCGACGACGGGCCACTACGGGGTGTGGCCTCAACTGGCGACGGCAGGGGAACGTCGATGGGGTCACGCCCGAGATCAGGAGCAGGCCGGGGCACACGGCGCACGGGCAGCGTGGGCCGGTCGCGCTTCTCTTCGGTCATGCGATCACCTTGCCCAGGATCTCCGAGTACGCATCAACGACCGGCTGTCCCTTCCGAAAGTCGCCGTACCACTCGTGCGTAGCTCGAACGTCCTGGACGACCGCGCGATCGGGCACCAACGGGTACAGGACGGTGCCAAGCTCGCCGAGCTGCTCGAGTGCGTATTGCTCGATCCGGCGCTGGACGGTCATGCCACGGAAGGCGCCCACGACGATGCCGGCTTCGCGGAGCTTGTCGGTGGCTCCCAGCAGCCGACGTGAGTCACGGAAGCGCTGCACGCTCGTCATGGCGCCTTCGACGCCGCTGATGCCGTCCTCGTCCGGCTTCGCGGCGTAGATGACTGCGTCTGATGCATTCAAGGCGGACAACGTAAGTGGGCCGCCCTGGCGATTGGGGCAGTCAAACACGACGAGGTCCGCCGTTGTCCCGTCGAGCGACGCCTTGAGGCGGAGCTCGGCATAGTCGGCCTGTTCGCCTTCCCTAATGGACACGCTTCGGCTCGACGGCAGGACACTGAGATTCGGGTGCCAGGGCGACGTCACTGCCATCTCGTCCATCCACCCCGTCGGCTCAGGGTCCGCGAGGATCGCGCCAACGTCGAGACCCGGCTCCTTCGGCTCAACCCCGATCCACCTGCTCGCCGCGGCGCGCGGGTCGAGATCCACCAGGGTGACCTTGCGCCCCCCGATGGCGGCAACAGTCGCAAGTGACACGGCGGTGGTGGTCTTCGACACCCCGCCGGACTCGCTGTAGACCATGATTGCTTCCATCCCGCGAGTCTATCTAGATAGATGAGTAGATAGCAACTCTCTAGACAGATGACTAGCTATCTAGATGTGGCTCAAAGAACGAGCTAGATAGCTACGCAGCTAGCTCGAGATCACGAAGGTCCTGCAACAACCCACCGCGCACGAATCGCATCGCGGCCTGATGGTCTGCGCGGCCATCACTCGAACACGGGTACGCGGGGTACGCCTCGGGGCCGCCACGCTCATCCTCAGCACGGAACAACACCGCCTGAGTCGTCGGTACCCGATCGCGACCACGTCGGCCACCCTTGCGAATCAGGTGGTCTTGCCACCATGCCCACAGATCGCGCTCGTCTCGGTACTGAAGTTCTCGCCGCTGGAGAGCTCCGTGGACTTTCCCGCCGAGCTTCTTCGCCGCTTGTGTGCGGTAGTCGAGCCGCCGTCTACGCCAACCTGCGGCTGAAACGACAACAAGGGCGTACCGGCGGAGACTTGCGAGCGCGGCGCGCGTTCGGCCCCGGGGGAGTCCTGCACGCTCAGCCACTGTGTGGACGGCGTTCTCCGTGGTGGTCAGGCTCTCGTACGTCCTGCGAGCTGTGGGGCCGAGCCCCGCGCGGGTGAACACGTCGTGTCGGCCAGCAGTGATCCGATCCTCCAACACCTCAAGGAGTGCTGCTCTGACGTCGAAGAGCTCGGCCGGGGGGCGGGCGGTCACATCGTGAAGTGGCCCGACATGTTCGCCGGGTGTGGAAAACCGCCCGCTGAGCCGCCAAACGGCCGCGTTAGGGCCGTCCGCCTGACGTCGTCGAGAGATCCAACCGGCCTCGTGGAGGCGGCGAAGGGAGCGGTCAACCGTGCTCGAGGGGATGCCGGTGGCGATCGCGACGGAGCGGAGGGCTGCTGCGACATCACGGGACCCGGTGCGCAAGGAGAGCCATGCGAGGTAGGTCAGGACGGTGCTGTCGTGGAGGTCGGCCTCGGAGCGGGTCCAGCGGCCGGGGGAGGCGGTGAACGCCAGGAGCATGGCCTCGACGACGTCGACGATGCCGGTCAGCTCGGTGAGGTCGCGCTGGGCGCGTTCCTCTGGGGCGTACCGGTACAGCACGGCCCGCTCCTGCGCCTTCGCCCACTGCCGCTCGAGGCGAGCGGCAGCCTCAGCCGCGGTACGCCGTTCGCGGCCGCCGGTGGGGCGGTTGCGGGTGCGGTAGTGCTCCATGCCGGGAGCGGTCTTCGCGGCGTGCTCGACGTCGGCGAGGGTCCATCCGGACACCGCGGCCGCGAGCAGGCAGAGGTAGCCGGTGCGGGACGGGTCGCGGCCGCCGGCAACGGTGGCCATGTGCGCCTCACCCCACGTCGGCAGGGACCGATGCGCCCGGTGGCGAGCGTCGACGGGGCCGGTGGGGGAGGAGTCCGCAGGATCAACGGCGGGGCGGAGCTCGCGGAACGCGGCGGTGACGCGGAGCAGGTCGCCTGCGGTGACGGTCGGAGTGCGGAGCACGTCGACGTCGTCCGCGCCTGCCATGACGACGGACGCACCGCCGCGGGCATGCGGGGCTCCTGGCGGCCGTACGGCGCCGGTGCGGTCGTTGCAGAGCATCCCGTGGTCAAGCGTCGGCAGAACGGCGCGTGCGGCGTCTGCGAGCTGCACCATCACGGCCTTGTCAACGCCGGCGAGGGGGAGCCACACGTGGAAACCGCCGGTGGGGCTGGACCGGCACACCACATGGGGGAGGCCGGTGTCACGGAGGATCCGGACAAGGACGCCGAGGTCGTCGGATGCCTGCTCGAACGCTTCGGGGGTCTTCGCGTCGAGGTCGAACGCGGCAAACCAGAACCGACCGTCGAGAGTCGTCAGGTCCATCGCCCACGGCGTCGTCGGCGGATTCCCGTTCACCGGGTACTTCGACGGGTAGCTGTTCGACCGGATCACACCGTCGGCCTCAGCGATCATGCGGTTCACGTACCGGCGGGGCGCGATCGCGCGCGTGAGTTCCCACGGGTTGTCCACGGTGGACACGCGGGCAGATTCGTACGTGCTGGACGCAGCAAGGTGCGTTACGATGGCGACACCTCCCCTCCTCGGAGTGGTGGTACGACGAAGGCTCCCGGCTCCAACCGGGCTTCTTCTCTCGGAACCTCACGACCTGAACTGTTTGGCGACTACCCAGGTTGTGAGACATGACTTTCGGGCCTAGCCCGGGACCCCCGCCTCGGCGGGGGTTCTGTCGTTTACGCGGCTGTGTGGGCGACCTCCGGGGTCTCGTCCAGGACAGGCAGAGCGCCGTACTCAGCGACGAGCTGTGCACGAAGCCGCTCGAGGTAGAGCGAGAAGCTCAGGTTGCCGGACGCCTTGGCAGCGTCCTGGAAGTCCTTGCCTGTGTCGGGGTGAAGGGCGATGTCGCGGATCCGCGCGGGCTCAACGCCGCGGGGAAGGCGATTGCGCTTCACACCTGCATTGGATCCGGTCATAGGCACGAGTGTGGTGTTAACCCGCGGTCTATTCGGGGACGCTGGTGCGGCGTGTCGGATTCCGGTGCTCACTGGAGCCACCCTGCGACGACCTGCACCCACCGGCGACGGAACGCACGGACGAGCGTGGTCTCGCCACGGCAGAACCGCACGAAGTAGCTCCGGCCCATCGGGGTCTTGGAGATCAGGAAGTGGAAGGCCCCGGGGAAGCGGGTGAAGATGCGCAGCAGCTTCTCGCCGACGGTGATCTCGGGCACGAGCTCTGCCTGCACCTGAGCCTCGTACCGGTCGAGCGCTGCGGCGTCGCCGTTGATGTGCGCAGCGGCCGCGATCCCTGCCCACTCGCCGGAGCGGAGCGCGAAGGAGATCCCTTCGCGCGTCCACGGCTCGAGGAGCCCGGCGGTCTCGCCGGCGAGGACGACGGTGCCGCGTCGGAGCGGGGAGTTAGACGCGCGCCACTGGGTCAGGTGGCCGCTGCTGCGGTCCTGCTCGGTGGGATGCAGGTCGAGCCGCTTGATCCACGCGTCCAGGTAGGAGCGGGTCTGCTCGCCGTAGCCCTTGCGCTCGATGACGCCGACGGTGAGGGTCTTCTCCTTGGGGAACACCCACGCGTAGGTGCCGGGGCGAGGACCCCAGTCGAGGAGCACGCCGGTGGTGGCGTCTTCGGGGCGGCGGGGGACCTCGACCTCGAGGCCGAGGTCTGCGCGCTCGATCCGGACGCCGACGTGGCGCCCGACGCGGCCGCCGGAGCCGTCAGCACCGATGACGACGCGGGCCAGGAGCTCGTCGCCGTCGCTCAGCGTGAGCCGGGTGTGCCCGTCCTCGTCCGTGAGGGAGCGCACGTTGGCTCCGTCGCGGAACTCGGCGCCGGCTTCCTTCGCGGCGTCGACGTTCGCCTGGTCGAACCGCTCGCGGTCGACCATCGCGACGAACGGTGCGCCGGTGCGGACGCGGGTGACGCGGCCCATGCGGTGCGAGAAGCCCACCTCGGGCACGTCGGCCTCGATCGTGGCGAGGGCGTGCTCGTTCATGCGGTGTCGCGACTGGCCGATGATGCCGCCGCCGCAGGTCTTGTACCGGGGGAAGGTGGCCTTATCGAGCAGGAGCACGCGCGCACCACCGAGAGCGGCGTAGCGTGCAGCGGTGGCTCCAGCGGGGCCCGCTCCAACGACCACGACGTCCCATACCTGATTGGCGTCTGTGTCCTGCATGAGGCATGAGCCTACCCGGGATCGGACGAGCTACGCTGGATGCGTAGCAAGAATCCGAGCACGGCGAGTCGAAGAAAGGGCAGTGCCTGTGGCAGACGAAGTCAACCGCGGCACCGCGCTCAACCTGCTCGACGAGCGAGGCGTCCCCGACGCGTTGTCCATGTCCGACCTGCGGAAGCGCCTGCAGGACCTCACGGGCCGCGACCTCGAGTACTACGTAACCCCGAACCTCGAGGGCAAGGAGATCCACGGGGTGTGGGGATCCGACCTCGAGCAGAACGTCGACATGGTGTACCTGCCGCCGGGGCCGGCGGGCGTGCAGTACTTCATCCTGCAGCACGAGCACGGACACATGTTCGTCTCGCCGCACGGCGGGAAGAAGGACCTCGGCGCCGATCCGAGCGTCATCGACCTCCTCGGCTCGGCGATCCCGCTGGGACGTCGGCTGAGCTTCACCTTCCAGCACAGTGACTTCTCCGCCGACGAGGAGCGTCTCGCCGAGATGGTCGGCGCGGAACTCGCCGTCCGCGTGCTGCGCTACGAGAAGAGCCGCGGCAAGGACTTCCAGTTCGGGCGGGTGTTCGAAGGATGAACAGCGAACACGGCCTCATCACGGTCCTCGGCGTCATCACGGTCGCCGCGGTCTGGACCGCAGCGGCTGCCATGCTGTTCCCGAACGTCCGGGGCAAGAACTCGATGCTGCCGACCGGCGTCGTCTTCTGGGCCATCGGATGCAGCCTGCAAGCGCCGAGGGTGTACCGCATCGTCGACGCGCACCTCGGCGGTGAGAACCTCACGAACCTGCTGTACCGATCGGCCGTCGTCATCGCCCTCGGCTGCCTCGAGGTCATGGTCATCCGAGCGATGCGCGGCAACAAGGTCCGCCAGCTCGAGGCGGCGGTCTGGGTGTTCACCGCGCTCGTCATCGCTGCCCAGACTGCGCTGTTCTTCGCCGCCGACTGGTCGGTGTCCGACCCCTTCCTCGGGCAGTACGTGGGTGAGCCTCTGCGCGAGATCTTCTCGTCGATCTTGCCGTTCTGCGTCGGCCTCTACGGCGTGCAGGTGCTCGCCGTCGCCTTCAAGGGCCTCCCGGGCTACGGCGAGTGGACGACTCGCTGGGGCGTGGGCCTCATCGGCGTTGCCGCGATCGTCGACCTCGCCTGGACCACGTTCTGCCTGACCCTCTCAGCGCTGCGGGTGTTCTGGAACCCGCAGCTGTTCATGACCGGCACCGTCGACCCCATTTGGGAGGTCGCGGTCGTCACCGAAGCCGGCGTGACCGCCATCGGCGTCATCGTCGCCGCCGCCCGCCCGGTCCTCGTCCCGGCGTGGCGCCGGGTGCTGCTTGTGGTCTCGATTCCGATCAGCGAGCGTGCACTGCACGCGAACCCCCAGTACAGCGTCCACAAGCGCTCTGAGCGCATCGAAGCCGCGTTCAAGAGTCGCGGAGAGGTTGCGGAGCTGACACTCTGGCAACGTTGGGCTGAGCTCGAAGACAACATCAGGCTGCGACAGTTCCGGCCCCGCTGGTACGAGCGGCACCTGATCCGTCTGATGATGAGCGCTGCCAGCGCTGGGATGGCCGGGAGCATCGTCTCTCCGCTGCTCAGCACGACACCGAACACCGCACACCAACCCGACCCGACCCGAATCGAGTCAGCAGCATGAGCTACGACAAACTCACCGACGAGCAGCAGGAGCAGCGCGCCGCCCTGGCGCGCAAGCTCGACCTGCTCTGCCGCACGATCATGGCCCCCGACGGCGCGCCGGTGACGTACCCCAAGATCCGGGACTACCTCGCCGAGCGCTACATCAAGCTCTCCCGCTCCCGGTGGGAGTACATGCGCGCCGGGAACAAGTACCTCGTCGACGACAAGCTGCTGCTGTCCGCGATCGCGCAGTACTTCGAGGTCGACCCGGCGTACCTCATCGGTCCGGAGAGCGAGCTCACCGAGACGATCGACGCGGCCCTGCGCTTCACGCTCGCCGAGCGCACCAGCCCGGTGAAGCTGCATGCCGCACGGACCCTCGGACAGGACGTGTCGCCGGAGCATCTGCGCCGTCTGACGGCACTGCTCGAGGAGATCGAGGCCGAGCGAAACAAGTAAAACGCATGATGCGTAGCAATACGCATAGCGTCTAGTGCAACGCCAAGTGCGTAGTGTTACGCTACCCCCGTACAGGGCCCCCCTGTACGGGGGTAGTTGTCTTTCGTCCCCGCGGCTGGAGGGCTCACAACTTATTAAGTTGGAGGAGTCCTCATGGGCCAGCACGACAACGCGGACCACTCAGCACCAACCTCGACCGGGATGCTCTTCCGGTCACCGGAGGCCGATACAGCCGGCCCCACCGCAGCGCAGATCGGTCTGCGGGGGGCGCTCAACAAGTTCGGGCTGAAGCTGCAGCCGAGCGCTGTGGAACGGCAGGCGCGCGAGCAGGCCGCCGCCCTGAACGTGGCACGGGCGGTCATCCTGCACAGCGCGTTCACCCGCCCGGTCGGCGTCCTCATCGCCAACCCGAAGGGCACCTCGGGCAAGACGCCGGCCACGCTCGGCCTCGCCTCCGCGTTTGCGGCGGTGAAGGGCAACGGCATCTGCGCGCTCGAGGTCGCCGACGACGCCGGCACCCTCGCGCTGCGCGCCGAGGGGACGCCGCAGCTCGACCTCGGCGACCTGGTGCGGGACATCGACCAGATCCGCTCGTCGGGGCAGCTCGCCGGCTACGCCGTGCAGCAGTCCTCGTTCGTCGACGTGTTCGGGTCGAGGCCGGGGGAGTCCCGGCCGGCCCTGACCGCGAACGACGTCGTGACGGTCTCGCGCGTCATCGACGAGTACTACCGGTTCCGGTTCATGGACTCGGGCAACGTGGTGACGACCGGGCCGTTCCTCGGCGCGATCGACGTCGCCGACGTGCTCGTGGTGCCGGTGATGATGGCCCGCGACTCGGGGCTTAAGGCGATCGAGATGCTCGACGGGCTGATCGCTGCTGGCGGTCATGCCGCGGAGCTCGCCCGTAACGCAGTGATCCTGCGGATGACCGATGGTCGCCCGGAGAACACCGACGACCGCGACGACGTCGTGCGCTACCTCGAGGAGCGCGGCGGCGCCCGGCAGTTCGACATCCCGTTCGACGCGCACATCGCCGAGCGTCGCGACATCACGTGGGCGAAGGTATCCAAGGGGACTCAGGACGCGTTCACGTTCGCGGCAGCCGAGATCGTCCGCGTCGTGCGCGGCGAGCAGCCCAGCACGACTCCGGCACGTCAGGAGCCTGGCGAGACCGTCTCGGCCGCACCGCTGCCGTCGGATGACGAGGATCCCGACGCGGAACCCGTCGATGAGGCTCCCGTGCCGGTGTCGGCTTCCGCTGCGGTTCAGGCCCCGGTCGTGCCGGCGGTCGAGGCCGCGCCGCAGGAGGGGTGGGTGCGGTGCCCCGAGTGCGCGCACGAGACGCCGCTCGCGACGTTCTGCGCGTTCTGCCGCCACCGCCTCGACGCACCGGTCAACCTGCAGCGCTTCTACGGCCGCGCCCGTCGTGCATCCGGCTACGACGAGCCCGCGGAGGACCTCCCGGAGCAGCTGCGTAGCCACCCCTCGTCTTCCTCTGAGCACAGCGACACCGGCCGCGCGTCGGCCTAACCACGAAAGGTCCCACCATGTCTCTTCTTCCCATTCCCGCGCTCATCGTGAACACCGCAGCCGTGGTCGTTGCCGCAGGCGACAACCCGTTCGACGGTGTGACGCCGAACTTCGATTGGCTCGGCGACGGCTTCAATCGGGTCTGGGTGCCCGCCCTCGGTGGCGCGCTCGGCCTGGCACTGATCGCGCTGGCGTTCTTCTTCATCCGTGCCGTGTTCGGCCTCAGGAAGGCGCTGGACGCGAAGAAGCCCAACGACGCTGAGCACGCCCGCAACACCATGCTCGGAACCGGCATCGCGATCGCCTGCGTGATCCTCACCCCGACGCTCTTCCTCGCGATCACGACCGCTGCTCAGCGAGGCGCCTAATGAGTGCCCCCGAGCAGCGTGATCGTGCCGTCCAGACGAAGAAGCGGGTCAGCGTCCCCAAGCTGGTCCTGATCGTCATCGCCGCGTTGATCGTCGCGTCCCTGGTGCTGCTGGTCGTCGTGGCGGTCATCCCCCGTCAGAGCACCCCGCAGGCTGCCTCGTCGACCTCGGCTGCAGCGGAGGCAACGCCCGGGTCGGCACCGACGATCGACAGCCTCGGCGACTCAGAGCGGCGCACCGTGTCCGGCTGCGTCGCAGGGGCGGGGATCACCGGTGAGGACCTGCTGCAGCTGCGCCGCACGAAGGATTTCACCGTAGAGGGCGCTGCCGAGTTCCTCGGCGGGTTCCTGCAGGTGACCTCCGCGGCGGATCCGGAGTGGCGGTCTGGCATCGACCAGGTGGTGAACATCGCCACGACCGGCACCGCTCACGACCTGCTGAAGACGCAGGTTCAGGAGGGCACTCCGTACGCCGACGCGCAGAAGCACACCGCTGACCTGTCGAAGGGTGCGTTCAAGGTCGTGAAGCTCACCTCGCACACGGTGACGATCGACATCGCCGCTGCGACGACGACGGACGGCAAGCCCGACGTGCGCGACGGGAAGGTCAACTACACCGGCGGGGAGTTCGTCCTCACCGCGACCGATGGCGGATGGGTGGTGTCCGGGGCGTCCGGTGACGGCGACTGGCGCGTCAACGCGACCCAGTCCGGCACCACGTTCAAGGAGGGCTGCTGATGGCTTGGTGGCAGGACGCAGGATCCACGGTCGCCAACGGACTGTCGGGGATCGTCTCGGGCATCGTCGGGTCGACGGCGAAGACGGCTACCGACGTCGTCAAGGCGGTCGACTTCGTCAAGGACCCCGCCGGGTACATCACCTCGCTGCTGCAGCAGGCGGTCTACACGACGTCGACGAAGCTCATCCCGCCGATGATCGACGCGCTGCACCCCGACTACACGGCGCAGTGGTGGATCGACTCGTACCGGGTGTCGTTCGGGATGGCGTTCCTGCTGGCGGCGGTGCTGCTGGTGGTGTCGTTCGTGCAGACCCAGAAGGGCAAGAACTCCGGGAAGGAGCTCGCCGAATCGCTGTTCGTCGCGCTACCCGGGTTCGTCATCGCCGGCGCGTTCGGACCGCTGGTCGGGCAGCTCATCGGGAAGGTGTTCGTCCAGCTCGAGGACTCGATCGCCGCATGGGCGGTCGGGTCGTCCACGAAGGACTACTTCAAGCACCTCGGCGACGCCGCGGCGTCCAAGGACGCCCAGGAGCTCTGGGGGACCGCGTTGATCTCGCAGATCACCCTCGAGGCGCTGCTGATCGGGATGATCGTCGTCGTCTTCGTGCTGCTGATCCAGCTCGCGACGATGTACCTCACCGGCGCCCTGATGGCGCTGTTCCTGGCCTGGCTGGTGAACCCGAAGACGCGGCACCTGGCGAAGATCGGTCCGACGGTGTGGCTCGCGCTCTGCTTCTCGCATGCGTTGCTGATCCTGCTGGTCGGGATCGTCTTCCGTGCGGTCGGCGGGCTGCAGATGAAGGCCGTGGAAGGCGACGCAGGGGACTTCGCGACGTTCGTCAACCTCGCGCTGCCGGCGGTGTTGATCTGCATGATCATCTTCGCCCCGATGGCGCTGCTGAAGATCGCATCACCGGCGTCCGCACCGCTTGGCGGCGGCGGTCAGGCCCGCGACGGCGGGCTGAACAGTCCCAGCAGTGCGCCGCAGATCCCCACCGGCAACGGCGGCCGCGGAGGGTCCTCCGGGCCGCAGAACCCGAACCAGGCCGCCGGCAACGGCAACCAGTCGGGATCTGGGTGGACGCCGTCCACGCAACCGGTGCAGTCCGGTGGTGGCGGAGGAGGTTCGACGACGATCAACGCGTCGAACACCGGAACCACCGGCAGCGCCGCGAACCAGGCAGCGCAGGCCGGCGGTCGGAAGAGCGCCCAGGCCGCTGCCCAGCAGGGCGCCACGTCCGCAGCGAGCAAGACCGCGACCGCTGGCACTGCAGCGTCCGGCGTCGGCGCTCCTGTCGCGGTCGCCGCCGTCCTCGCCAACGCCGCGCTGAAGGCCGCGGCCACCGCGGTGCGTGCAGGCCACCAGGCCGCTGAACAGGCCGGCGACGCCGGCACCCACGACTGAGCCGGACCCGGAAGGAACGACGCTCATGCGCACATCACTCATCGGTGGGGATCTGGCCCACCGTGGACTCTTCGGCGGACGGATCTCGAAGGTCCGCATCTGGACGCTGTCGATCGCGCTCGTCGTCGGGTTCGTCGCGGCCGCGATCTGGCAGATCGTCGGCCTCGTCGTGCTGGTGGTGCTGCCGCTGATCGGCTGGTTCGTCACGATCGACACCGCCAATAACACCGTCCTCACGCGGCAGATCGACCGGCGATCGTTCCGGAACCGGGACAAGCGCGGTCTGACCACCTTCGTCCCGTACGACAAGGACGGGTGGGACGCCCTGACCGACGCATGGGCGAACGCCGACGGCCGCGCTGCCCGGAAGGAGGCGGAGCGGCAGATGCACGCGATGCGCCTCACGCCCGACGGCGTCGAGGGCATGCTCTGGCTCCGCGAGCGGAATCGCACCCCCGGGATCCAGTGGCACCGACCGTCGTTCGGGCAGGAGTACCTCGCCGTGGTGTTCAGCACCACCGGGCAGGTCGAGGGCATCGAGTCGGACGCGGTGTTCGACGCGTCCGCCGCCGGGTACGAGCAGGTTCTCGCGCAGTTCGGCGACGCACTCACCCTGCCGAACCGTGTGCAGACGATCTCCCGCATCCTGCCCTCGGACCCGGCCCCACACGAGGCGTGGCTGGCTGAGAACGGCGACGACACGATCCCCGACAAGATCCACGAGTCCTACCGCGAGGTCGTCGACGACATCTCCGCAGCGCAGCTGGTCAACCGTCCGATGTTCGTCGTCTGCTGGCCCGTCACCGACCGGTTCATCGCCCGCGCGGAGCGTGCTGGCGAGGGCATCGACGGCTGGCTGACGGTGATGGACCGGGAGATCCGCTCAGTGCAGGCAGCGTTCGAGGCGGCCCGGTTCCGGAACGTCCGACCGCTGACCGCCCGACAGACCGCCGCCGTGCTCCGGCACCTGCAGCACCCCGGCTTCCCGATGGACCAGGCCGGCGACATCACCCCCGACCGGGCATGGCTGCCCTCGCAAGAGGACTGGTCGTACATGACGTACGTCGGCGCACCTGACGGGCGGCTCTCGCAGTCGCTCTCGCGCACCTGCCGGGTCACCGCGAAGGACGTGAAGATCTCGCATCGCACGTCCCTATGGATGGCGCCGATGCTCGGCGAGATGCGGCACCAGGTCGTCCGCACGATCAGCTTCCACCTCGAGCTGACCCCGCAGGACCACGCGCTGTTCCTCGCGGAGAAGGACCGGGTGTCCGACATTGCCGACGCGAACCGGCGGGCTCGCGGCGGCGGCATCGAGGACGCAACGCTGAACGTCGAGCAGGAGGCGGCGAAGCGTCGCATCGCCGACCTCACACCCGGCACCGGACACACCGGCGCGAACTGGGTCGGCTACATCACCGTCACCGCCGGCAGCAAGCGGGAGCTCTCCGACGCCGTCGAAGAGATCACGGCCGCTGCATCGAACGCCGGCATCAGCAAGCTCACCTGGCTGGACCCCCACCAGCAGACCGCCGCCGCCTACACGTGGCCGGTCGGCCGAGGGATCGCCCCGACGAACGGATCGATCGGCACACGCGTCGAGAAGCTCGCAGCGGGCAAGGAAGCGAAGGAATCGCTGTGACCGGCCTCGACTGGACGATGTTCGTCAGCGTGCAGGCGTTGCTGATCGTCGGGATCGGTTACATCGCAGTCGGCTGGCGGACCCGGAACCGCCGCCGCGCTCGGACCGGCATCGTCCTCGCCGTCGCCGCGATCGCCGCCCTGGTGGTGGGCGGCATCATCGGCCCCGTCGCCGGCCTCTTGCTCGTCGCCGTGGCGGTCCTGTCGGTGTGGTCGGTGACGCGGCGGCTCCGGACCATCGACCAGCAGGCAGCAGCACAGCAGGCCGACGCATGACCGGCCGCGACGACATCTACGCAACCGTCACCACGATCCTCCCCGCCGGTGAAGACGAGCAGCTCCGCCGCTCACGGCAGCTCCGCTCGCGAGTGCTCGACCTCAACCTCTGGGCGAAGGAGGGGTGGCGGCTCCGCGACAGCATCCACATCCCACTCGGCGACGTGATCGAAGTGCACGACACCCTCGAACGAACAGGACCCACCCGATGAGCACCACGACGAACACCGAGCCCGAGACGACCGATGAGCCGTTCGAAGGGACCCGTCGCTCCCGGCGTGCTGGCGCACTGTCCGCGAAGCAGCGGATGAAGCGCACCCTCCGCTCCGTGCCCGAACCCGTCGAGGATGTCACCGATGAGCTCGCGCCAGGCCGCGACGCGAACGGCTTCCCGGTGGCGGCAGAGGGCGGCTACCAGCCGAAGCGGCGGAAGCTGCTGACCCGGATCGGGTACTACGGACCCGTCGTCGCAGGCGCACCGTCGACGACTCGGCAGGTGGAGATCCTCAACCCGGCTCCGATCGCGTCACCGATGGAGTTCCAAGGGCTGCTGTCGGGGATCGAGACGCTGTCGTCGACGCCGGCGACGAACGACCAGTTCGCGGCCTTCCGCGCGGGGAAGGTCACCTCCGCGAACGTCTGCACGATCGGTGACGTCGGGGTGGGTAAGTCGACGCTGATGAAGTGCGACTACGTGCTCCGGCCCCTGGTGCTAAAGGGGCGGCGGGTCGTCGTCATCGACATCAAGCCGTTCACCGGCGACTCGAAGTTCGGCGAGTACACCCCGGTCGCGGCCGCGATCGGGGTCGACCCGATCCGGTTCATCATTGCCGACACCACGACGTCGGCGGCGCGCGAGGGCGTGACGCTGAACCTCCTCGACCCGCGGCTCCTGCAGACGCAGCTCGTGCCGGGCCCAACCGGCATGGTCCAAATGGTGCAGCAGGCCGCCGCGGTCCTCAACGACAACGTCGAGCTGGACCGATTCGAGAAGAAGGCCATCCGCGTCGCCGTCCTGCACGCTCTGCAGGCGGCGAAGGACAAGGGGCGCGCGGCGAACATCCTCGACGTGCTCGAGTACCTCGGCGACATGGACGTCCCCGAGTACAGGGGTCTGAGCTCGGCGGTCAAGGATCACCAGGAGCTCGCCGGCTACGGCGCGCGGATCCTCCTCGAGCGGATCCCGGAAGAGATGCCGGGCCTGTTCGACGGGGACACCTCCTCGAACGTGGCGCTGGACAAGAAGGCGACGTTCTTCGACTTCAGCCAGCTGCCCGAGGACGGCCCCGCCCGCTCCATCGGCATGATGCTCGCGAACGCGTGGACGATCGGAGCGATC
>Ga0302349_1001350_pt1 | contig 19592 bp, 15 predicted proteins | sample PhyAR1_FD_202176 | JGI IMG/M metagenome (GOLD analysis project Ga0302349, IMG submission 202176) | Leaf surface microbial communities from alfalfa plants in UC Gill Tract Community Farm, Albany, California, United States - DLSL A.R1... | ecosystem: Host-associated > Plants > Phyllosphere >...
GGCGACGAGCTGGCGCACCAGCGCCCGCTCGACGTGCGCGTCCTCGATCAGCCCCTGCTCGAGGGCCGCGGTGATCGCCTCGACGCTCTCGCGGGGATCGGTGTCGTTGTCGGTGAAGGAGTCCACGCCCGCGCGCAGCATCGCGGCATAGGCCGCGGCGGCATCGGCCGTGACCTTCTGGGAGCGGAACAGGTTCCCCGGCGCCCCCGCATCGGAGACCACGAACAGCAGGTCGGGATCGGGCAGGTGCGCGCGCAGCTGCGTCTCCAGGAGGTCGGTGAGATGCGCGGGCCGGCCGTCGACGAGGTTGTAGGACAGCATCACGGAGGCGGCCAGCCCCCGCGCCACCGGCTCGACGAAGCCGGGCAGCTCGACCTCGTGCAGGACGCGGTCCGGCATCTCGGAGCTGGTGGCGGCGCGATCGGTCTCGTTCGAGTACGCGAGGAAGTGCTTGAGGGTGGGCAGCGTCTGCCAGGTCTCGCCGCGACCGCGCAGGCCGCTGCTGAAACCGCAGGCCAGCACCGCGTTCAGGAGCGGGTCCTCGGTGTAGGCCTCCTCCGTGCGCCCCCACAGCGGGTGGCGCAGCAGGTTCACCACGGGCGCCCACACGCTGAGGGAGACGGCCGGATCCGCGGCGTGCATCTCCCGGACCTCGAGGGCGACGGCGGCGCCGGCCTGCTCGAGCAGCTCCGGGTCCCAGCTCGCGGCCATCCCGACGGGCTGGGGGAGCTGGGTGGCCTTCCCCTTCCAGGCGACGCCGTGCACGCCCTCGGTGCCGGTGACGAAGGGGCCGATGCCGAGGCGCTCCACGCCCGGGGCGTACTGATGCAGCTGGGCGATCCTCTCCTCGCGGGTCATGCGGGCCACGGCGGCGCGCGCCCAGGCCAGTCGGCGGGCATCGGCCGCCGGGATCCGCGCGAGGCGGTCGGGACGCAGGTCGCTGGACGTCATGGATCCTTCTTCGGGTCGGGGAGGGGCCGGGGCGGGCGGTGCGGAGTCGGGGACCGGGGCAGGCCGTGCGGGGGATCCCGGCCCGAGCGGCGGCGCGGATCGAGGCCGTGCGGCGGTGCGGGGCCCGGGCCCGCCAGGGGCGGTGCGGACGGTGCGGAGACCATATCGAATCGCTTCGACACATGTCCAGGGGTCCGACGGCCTGCGGACGGGGCGGACGTGTCAGACTTCCCCGATGAACAGCTCGCGGATCGACCCCGGCGGCAGGGCCGTGCAGGGCCTGACCACCTTCCTCTCCTTCGTGGTGCTCAACATCCTGTTCCTCGTGGCCTGCCTGCCGGTGATCACCCTCGGCGCCGCCGGCAGCGCCCTGCTCGAGGTGACCCTGCGCTACGCCGATGAGGAGCGAGGCTACCTGGTCAAGGACTTCGTCCTCGCGCTGGGGCGCAACGCGCTGCGCGCCACCGCGGTGCACCTCCTGCTGTCGATCCCGATGCTGCTGCTGGCCTTCGCCGCCGCCTTCTGGCTGATGCTGGACTCGCCCCTGTCGCTCATGGCGGCCCTCGTCGCCGGCCTCGGCGCGGTGTACCTGCTCGCGGCCCTGATCCACGGTCTCGCCCTGGTGGCGGCCTTCGACGCTGGGATCGGGCGGACCCTCCGCAACGCCCTTCTGCTGCCCGGGGCCGAGCCGCTGCGGACGATGGGCCTGGTGCTGATCCCGGTCACCGGGCTCGCGCTCGTGCTGATCATGCCGGTGCTCGGCTGGATCCTGGTGACCATCGGCTGCTCCTTCGGCGCTTACCTGATGGCGCTCCTGCTGCGCCCCGTGCACTCCCGTCACGCCGGCGCGGCCTGAGCGGCCCCGACCCCGCCCCGGCGCCGCTGCGGCGCGCCGCACGGGCTGCGCAGGGCGGGGGCTGGCGGGCGTCGATCCGGCGCGCCCCAGCATCGTGACCCCTTCGTGACCGGAGCTCCCGAACCGCGCGCTGCCTGCGACGCCGCGCCGGCGGCCGTCGCCGCGGGCGGTGTCGGCGGCCCTCGGAACCGTCTCGCTGTCGAAGCGCTTCGGAGAAATTCTTGACGAGTCCCTCCGGGCTGATTAGTGTTCGGGGCTAACAAACTGGCGTGCCGCGAGGATCCCCCCGGCCGCCGCCGCGTCGACACACGACGGAGTGCGCAGTGGCAGAGACGGAAGGCGGCGCCCGCACGGGCGCGATGAGGAGAGGCTGGGCGACGTGGTTGCTCCCATGAACACCGAGACGGCAGCCGCCGCGAAGGCGCCGGAGCGGCGCAGCGGCGGAACCCGGGGACGGGGCCGGCTCCCCAGCCAGCGACGCGAGGGGTTCGTGCTGTTCCTGAGCATCGTGCCGCTGCTGGTGCTGGTGTTCCTGTTCAGCTACTTCCCGCTGTACGGCTGGATCTACTCGCTGTTCGACTACCGCCCGGCCCGGGGCCTGTTCGGCTCCGAGTTCGTGGGGCTGCAGTGGTTCACGATGCTCGTCAGCTCGCCGACGCAGGTCGACCAGATCGTGCAGGTCATGCTGAACACGCTGGCCATGAGCTTCCTGGGCATCGCCGCCTCGGTGCTTCCCCTGGGATTCGCGGTCTTCCTCAACGAGATCAGGGCGACCTGGTTCAAGAACCTGATCCAGACGCTCACGACGCTCCCGAACTTCATCTCCTGGGTTCTGGTGTACATGATCGCCTTCTCGATGTTCTCGACGACGGGCATGGTCAACGGCCTGCTGGACAGCATCGGCCTCATCTCCGAGCCCATCAAGTTCCTCGACAGCGACGAGCACGTCTGGCTGAAGATGGCGCTGTGGGGCGTGTGGAAGACGCTCGGCTGGGGCGCGATCCTGTACCTCGCCGCGATCGCCGGAATCGACCAGTCGCTCTACGAATCCGCGAAGGTCGACGGCGCCGGGCGCTTCGCGACGATGTGGCACATCACCGTCCCGCAGCTGATGCCCACCTACTTCGTCCTGCTCATGCTGGCCGTCGCCAACATCCTGAACAACGGGATGGAGCAGTACTACGTGTTCCAGAACGCCTTCAACAAGGACACGATCCAGGTCCTGGACCTGTACGTCTACAACATCGGCATGACCGGGAACAACCTGTCCCTCGCGACCGCGATCTCGATGCTCAAGAGCGTCATCTCCGTCGTCCTGCTGCTGTCGGTGAACGCCCTGTCCAAGCGCGTGCGCGGCACCTCGCTCATCTGAGGAACCCTGATGACCTCCACCACCGCCCCGAAGACCGTCCTCGTCCCGCGCCGTCGCCGACGTCAGCGCGAGAAGGGCGACGTGCCCTTCAGCATCCTCAACGCCCTCGTGTTCGCCCTGCTGGCGTTCGTCTGCGGCTATCCGTTCTACTACCTGATCATCAACTCGATCAGCGCGAACGACATCTCCGCCCTCGGGGACATCCGCTGGCTCCCGCAGGGGATGCACCTGGACAACTACGCCCAGGTCTTCCAGCTGCAGGGCCTGCCCACGGCCGCCGCCGTCTCCATCGCCCGCACCGTCATCGGGACCGCGGCCACCGTGCTCGCCTCGGCCTACCTCGGGTTCATGTTCACCCAGGCGAAGCTGTGGAAGCGCGCCCTGTGGTACCGCCTGGTCATCATCACGATGTACTTCAACGCGGGCCTCATCCCGGTCTTCATCATCATGAAGACGCTGGGGCTGACCAACAGCTTCTGGGTGTACATCCTCCCGCTGGTCGTGCAGCCCTTCAACATCATCCTCGTGAAGACCTACGTCGAGGCGATGCCGGAGGAGCTGCAGGAGGCGGCGGAGATGGACGGCGCGAGCATCTTCCAGGTGTTCTTCCGGATCGCCCTGCCCAACATGACGCCGATCCTCGCGACGATCGCGATCTTCTCCGCGGTGACCCAGTGGAACAGCTTCCAGGACACGCTGATCTACATCACGGACCAGAGCCTGTACACCCTGCAGTTCCTGCTCTACATGTACATCAACCAGGCCGATTCCCTCGCCCAGGCAGCGCAGCAGTCCGGCGGCAACATGGGAGCGATCGCCTCCGCGGCGACCCAGCAGACGGCCACCTCGATCCGCACCACCGTCGCCGTGGTCGTGGTGCTGCCGATCCTCTTCGTCTACCCGATGTTCCAGCGCTACTTCGTCAAGGGCATCATGCTCGGCGCCGTCAAGGGCTGAGCCCCGCGCCGGCCCGCCCCGCCGTCCGCCGCGGGGGCCGTCGCATCCGCCCGGATCCCGCTCGTCCCCCGTCCCGCTCGACCCCGCGCACCACCAGATCACTCTCAAGGAGGAGACATGCTCTCTGACGTCCGCCGCCGCTCCCTGCTCACGGGAGGCGCCGTCCTCACCCTGTCGGGCCTGGGCCTGAGCGCCTGCTCCGGCTCGAACGCCGGGCCGGGCGACGGCCCCGCCGAGCCCTTCCCGACCGCCTGGGACGACGCGCTCACCGCCGACGTCTTCGACGGCCTCGCCAACCAGATGGGCGAGCAGCCCGGCTGGTTCGGCAAGCTCGTCACCGACCGCTTCAACCTCACCCTCAACGTCATCGCCCCCAACGTCGCCGGCGGCGGGGACACCCTGTACAACACCCGCGTCTCCGCCGGGGACCTGGGAGACATCGTCCTCACCGACCAGGGGCAGAAGCTCACCGAGCTCGTCGAGGGCGGGCTGCTGATGGACATCTCCTCCTGGTACGAGCACATGAAGAGCTCGGCGCGCTTCGACGCGGCGGTGCAGAAGGTCAACGAGGGCCTGGACGGCATCTACGCCATCCCCACGCAGGTCTCGACCCTGAAGCCCTCCGAGCCGAGCGAGGGCATCGACCCGACCTTCGGCCCCTTCGTGCGCTGGGACGTCTACGGCAAGGTCGGCTACCCGGAGATCGGCACCCTCGAGGACCTGCTGCCCGTCCTCAAGCAGATGCAGGACGCCGAGCCCACGGCCGCCAACGGCAAGCGGACCTACGCCCTGTCGCTCTTCGCGGACTGGGACGGCAACTACATGAACAACGCGAAGCAGCCCTGCTGCTACTACGGCTACGACGAGGTCGGCTTCGTCCTGGCCAAGGCCGACGGCTCCGACTTCCAGTCGATCCTCGACTCCGACTCCCTGTACGTGCGCGTGCTGCGGTGGTTCTTCGAGGCCAACAAGCTGGGCATCCTCGACCCCGAGTCGACCACCCAGAACTACGACACCCTGTTCTCCAAGATGCAGGCCGGCCAGGTGCTGTTCTCGTTCTGGCCCTGGCAGGGCCAGGCCGCCTTCAACACCGAGGCCAACATGGCCGAGGGCAAGGGCTTCATGATCGCGCCGCTGGCCGACCAGAAGATCTTCTCCTACGGCGCCTCGGTGTACGGCGGCAAGCAGGTCTTCGGCGTCGGCTCGAACGCGGAGGATCCGGCGCGCGGGGCCGCGTTCATCGACTGGCTCTACTCCTCCGAGGGCGTCTACGCGAACTCCAGCCAGACCATGGGCGCCGCCGGACCGCAGGGCCTCACGTGGGAGCTGAACGCCGACGGCAAGCCCGAGCTGACCGACTTCGGCCGCCAGGTGCTGCTGGGCGAGGGCGGGAACGTGCCCGAGGAATGGGGCGGCGGCAGCTACATCGACGGCACCTCCTGGCTGAACGTCACCACGGTCCTCGGCAACGACGAGGATCCCGAGACCGGCTTCCCCTTCAACTTCAAGATGTGGGAGACCTACCAGGCCACCGCGGCGAACCCCCTCACCGAGGACTGGGCCGGGCGCATGGGCGGCCACGCGACCACCATGGAGTACCTGCAGGCCAACGACATGCTGGCCGTGGGCGCCGGGGCGAGCTACGTGGCCCCGGAGGACTCCTCGGAGATCTCCACGATCCGCAACCAGGTCAAGGCCGTGATCGTGGAGAGCTCCTGGAAGATGGCCTTCGCGAAGGACCAGGCCGAGTTCGACGCCCTCCTGGCGGAGATGCAGTCCACCGCCGACGGCCTCGGCTACCAGCAGGTCCTCGAGGTCGACATGGCCAACGCCGAGGACCAGGACGCCCTGCGCAAGGAGGTCGTCGCCGAGTTCGGCTGATCCCGCGCCGACCCCGGCGTGCACGAACGGCGGTCCAGCGTCCGCGAGCCAGGCGATTGCCTGGCTCGCGGCTCCTGGGCCGCCGTTCGTGCTCGCGCGCGAGGCCGCGCACCGCCAGTCGGCAGGGTGCGGCGCGGTCGACGGGCGCGGCAGATGCGGCCGATGCGGCTGCCGCAGGTGCGACAGAAGCGGCCGCAGCAGGGTCGGCGGGCGCAGCGGGGCCGGCAGGCGGGGCCGGCGCAGGAGGGGGGCGTCAGGCGCGCGTGGTGCCGCGCGGGGTGAAGGTGGGGCTGAGCAGGCGGGAGTGGGGCGGGGCGGCCGGGCCGCTGAGCATCTCCAGCAGCATCGCCACCGCGGTGCGGCCGATGGAGCTGATCGGCAGCTCGACGTTCGAGACGTCCCAGGGCCCGCTCACGGCGACGTCCTCCGGAGCGATCGCGACGATCTGCACGTCCTCGGGGCAGGCGACGCCCTGGGCGGCGAAGGCCCGGCCCAGGTGGGCGAGGGCCTGCTCCTGGTGCACGAAGAGGGCGTCGAAGCGCTGCTCCTGCACGAGCTGCTCGCGCACGAAGGCGCCGAGGGACTCGGCGTCGGAGGGGACCTCGACGATGGTCGGCGCGATGCCGAGCTCGGTGCAGGCCATCGTGTATCCCAGGCGGGAGCGCCGGGCGTAGGTGGGGGAGGGGCGGTGCGTCGCGGCGGGCGAGGTGAGCATGCCGATGCGGCGGGAGCCGCGGGCGTGCAGCTCGCGCACGGCGAGCATCGCCCCGGAGAGGAAGTCGAAGTCCACGCAGGCCAGGCCACCGGACTCCTGCGGGTACCCGATGAGGACCACCGGCCGCGGAAGCGCCGCGAGGGAGGGGATGCGCGGATCGTCCTCGACCAGGTCCATGACGATGAGCGCGTCGACCTTGCCCTCGTCCATCACCCGGCGGGTGCGCTCGTGGTCCTCGGCGGCGACCAGCAGGAGATCGTAGTCCTGCTCGTGGGAGGCGGTGAGGATCGAGCTGACGAACTCCATGATCACGTGGGCGTCGACGTCCTCGCGCTGGGGGACGGCGACCCCGAGCAGCGAGGTGCGCTGCGAGGCCAGGGCCCGCGCGCTCGCGGTCGGGTGATAATGCAGGCGGTCGATGGCCGACTGGATGCGCTCCCGTGTCGCGGGCGAGATCGGGCGCTTCCCGCTGAGGGCATAGCTGACCGTGCTCAGGGAGACGCCCGCCTCCCGGGCGATGTCGGTCATGGTTGCCATGCTGCGTGTCCTGTCTCGGACGCGGCCGATGGGGCGCGCCGTCGGTGATCCTGGCCGCCGGTGTACCCGGCGACAGGTCCATTGTGGACCATGCAGGCGAAGCGTTTCGACGAAATATCGGGAAATCGTCGGGGAGCGGGCCCCGACCGTCCCGGACCGGCGCATAGACCACGGCCGATGCGCCGGCCCGCAGGCCTCAGGCCGTCGGGGCGGTGCGGAGCTCCTGCAGCGGGACGGCCTCGGGACGCTCGACGGTGCTGGCGATCTCGATCCGCGCACCGCTGGCGGAGGAGGCGAGCACGGCGTTCATGATCTCGAGCGCGTGCTGCCCCAGCCGGCCGCTCGCGCGCAGGTCGGAGCCCCGCACGGCCATGTCCTGCAGGCCGATGCCGCGGCCGGCGTCCGCGTAGCCGGCGCTGACGGGGACCTCCGTCCAGGCCTCGTCGCCCAGGCGGTGCAGCGACACCTCGCCCTCGAAGCGGTTGGGGTCCGGCACGGCGAGGGAGCCCTCGGTGCCGTGCACCTCGATGGGGCGGGCGGAGGTGGCGACCGCGTCGAAGCTCATGACCAGCGTGGACAGGGCGCCGGAGGCGTGCACCAGGACCCCGGTGATGTGGGTGTCGATCGAGACGGGGATCCGCTGCCCGGCGCGCGGGCCGGAGCCGATCTCGCGCTCGTCGCGGGAGCGGCTGCCGGCGCCGATCACCGCGGAGACCGGGCCCAGCAGCGTGACCAGGGCATGGATGTAGTACGGCCCCATGTCCAGCAGCGGGCCGCCGCCCGGGGTGTAGTAGAAGTCCGGGTTCGGGTGCCAGCGCTCATGGCCGGGGGTGAGCATGGTGGCGGTCGCCGCGACGGGGGTGCCGATCTTCCCGGCGTCGATCACCGCCCGGGCGGTCTGCGTGCCGGTGCCCAGCACGGTGTCCGGGGCGCTGCCCACGAGCACGCCCTTCTCCGCGGCGGCCGCGAGCACCGCAGCGCCGTCGGCCGTGTCCACGGCGAAGGGCTTCTCGGAGTAGACGTTCTTGCCGGCGGCGATGGCGCGCAGGTCGATCTCCGCGTGGGCGGCGGGGATGGTGAGGTTCAGGACGGTGTCCACGGCCTCGTCGACGAGCAGCTCGTCGACGGTGAGGGCGCGCACGCCCTCGTGCTCGGCGGCGACGGCGCGGGCGCGCTCGGGGTCGAGGTCCGCGACCGCGACCAGCTCGACATCGGGCAGGACGGGGAAGGAGGCGAGGTACTGGGCGGCGATGTTGCCGCAGCCGATCATGCCGATGCGCATGGGAAGAGGTTCTCCTGGGATCGAAGGGGTGGTCAGCGGGCTGCCCAGAGCATGCCGCGCTCGATGATGGTGCGGACGCTGGGGTCCTCGAGGACCTCGACGCGGTGGCCGGGGGTCGACACGAAGATCCTGCCCTGGCCCCACTGGCGCGTCCAGATCGCCGGGGAGGTCACGGGGCGGTTCCACGGGTCCCACTCCCGCACCTTCTGGGTGGTGGTGGCCAGGACGTCGATGTAGTCGTCCGAGAGCACCCAGTACTGCTCGGTGACCAGGTCGAAGTCGCCGATGCCCCGGGTGATCGGGTGATCCGCCGCCGCGGGCAGCATGTTCACCGTGTAGGGGACGTAGTTGTCGGACTGCTCGCCGGTGCGCTCGTCGGGGTGCTTGCCGGGGTGGCAGCCGAACTGGCCGCCGATCAGGGTGAGGTAGTCCGACTCGTTGCGGTAGCTGTCGGCGATGCCGCCGTGCCATCCGGCCATGCCGGTGCCGGCCTCGATCGCCGCGCGCAGACCCTCGAACTGGGGGCGCTCGATGGTGTTCATCGTGTTGCACTGGACGATGAGGTCGACGGTGGCCATGTACTCCGCGTCGGCGTAGATCGCGGGGGACTCCTCGATGCGGACGGTGAAGCCGTTCTCCTCCAGGAAGGGGATGAACAGGTTCGTCGCCTCGACGGGCTGGTGCCCGTCCCAGCCTCCGCGGACGACGAGGGCGGTGCGGGGGTCGGTCATCGGGTGCCTCCTGCGGCATCGGTGGGGTTCTGGGACGCGGCCTCGGGGGCCGATGCGGGCAGCGAGGTCCATCGGCTCGCGTCGTGGGAGCTCTGCTCGACGGCGGCCAGCACGCGCTGGACCTGCAGCGCCTCCTCGAAGGAGGGGGAGGGGTCGGTGCCCTCGCCGATGGCGCGGACGAGGTCGGCGATCTCGTGGGTGAAGGTGTGCTCGTAGCCGAGCCCGTGGCCGGTGGGCCACCAGGCCGCGGCGTAGGGGTGCTCGGGCTCGGTGGTCAGGACGCGGGAGAAGCCCTGGCGCCCCGCGCCGGCGGTCGCGTCGTAGACCTCCAGCTCGTTCATCCGCTCGAAGTCGAAGGAGATCGCGCCCTTCGCGCCGTGGATCTCCAGGCGCATGGCGTTCTTGCGGCCCTGGGCGACGCGGGTCGCCTCGAACGCGCCGAGCGCCCCGCCCTCGAAGCGGGCGGTGAACAGGGCGAGGTCGTCGACCGTGACCTGCTCGCGCTCACCGCTCGTATCGCCCTTGCCGCCCAGGCCCTGCATGTCCCCGGCGGCGGGTCGGGTCGGCACGACCGTCTGCAGGGTGCCGGAGACGGCGGTGATGTCGGTGCCGGTGATCCACTGGGCGAGGTCGATGACGTGCGCGCCGATGTCGCCCAGGGCCCCGGAGCCGGCCTTGTCCTTCTGCAGGCGCCACGTCATCGGCGCGTCGGCGTCGGAGAGCCAGTCCTGCAGGTACTGCGCGCGCACCTGGCGGATCTCGCCGACGGCGCCCTCCTGGACCAGCTGGCGCGCATAGGCGAGCGCGGGGGTGCGACGGTAGGAGAAGCCGCAGATCGAGCGGATGCCCCGGTCGCGGGCCTCGGCGGCGGCCGCGGCCAGCTCCTCGCAGTCCTCGACGGAGTTCGCCAGCGGCTTCTCGCACAGCACGTGCTTGCCGGCGCGCAGCGCCGCGAGGGCGATCTCGTGGTGGGTGTCGCCGGGGGTGCAGATGTCCACCACGTCGATCTCGGGATCCTCGACCACCTCCTGCCACCGCGTGGTGGTCTGCGGGAAGCCGTAGCGCTCGGCGGCCTGGGCGAGGGCCTCGGGGCTGCGCCCGGCGAGGGTGCGCAGCTGGGGGGTGCGCGGCAGGTCGAAGAAGCGGTGGGCGGTGCGCCAGGCGTGGGAATGGGCGGCGCCCATGAAGCCGTAGCCGATCATGCCCACGCGCAGCGGGGCGGGGGCGGTCTCGGCGGGATGCGGGGAGGTCACGGGGTGTCTGCTCCTTCTGCGCGGCGCGATGCGCGGCGCGGGTCGGGGTGGGGTCGCGTCACTTGCCGGCGCCGGCGGTCATGCCGCTGACGAGGTAGCGGCGGCCGAAGGCGTACAGGACGAGGATCGGGATCGAGGACAGGACGACGGCGGCCATGACGACGGGCACGTTGGTCGCGTACTCGCCCTGGAAGGACCACAGTGCCAGGGGAAGGGTCCTCTTGTCAGGACTCTGCGTCAGGATCAGCGGGAACAGGAAGCCGTTCCACGACATGAGCGCCTGGTAGACGGCGACGGTCACGAGGGCCGGCTGGGTCATCGGCAGCGCCAGGCGCCACATCTTCTGCCACTCCGTGCAGCCGTCGATGGACATGGCCTCGAAGAGCTCGTTGGGAACGTCGCGCAGCGAGTTGGCGATGATGAGGATGCTCAGAGGCAGGCCGAAGGCGATGCCGGGAAGCATCAGCGCCGCCAGCGAGTCGTACATGCGCATCTGGATGATGAGCAGGTAGATCGGCACGATCGTGGCCTGCACGGGGATCGCCAGCCCCAGCAGGAAGATGCTGCGGACCGGGGCGAAGACCCGCCGCGCCCCGCGCACGATCGCGTAGGAGGCCATGAAGGCCATGAGCACCAGCGGCACCACGGTCCCCAGCGCCACCAGGACGCTGTTGACGAGGTACATGCCGAAGTCGGCCTCGAGCACCGCGGTGAAGTTCTCGACGGCCACGGGCAGCGAGGGCAGCACCGGGTTCGAGCCGAAGTAGGTGGAGATCGACTTGAAGGCGGTGATGCCCACGAAGTAGATGGGCAGGAGCACGACCAGCAGCCACAGCCAGCCGAAGGCGCCTCCGATCCAGTTGCGCTTCATGCTCAGGCTCCTTCCATCTGGCTCGCGGAGGCGTCCTTGCCGCCCAGGCTCTGCACGCCGAGCGCCAGGCCCAGGCCGATCACGACGAGCATGACGGCGAGGCAGCTGGCCACGCCCATCTCGTTGCCGCGGAAGCCGGTGAGGTACATGTCCAGCGGGAGGATGCGGGTGGCCACGCCCGGCCCGCCCTGGGTGAGGACGAAGATGATGTCGAAGTACGTCAGCGCGCCGACCACCATCAGGGTGGAGCTGGTGATCATCGTGAACTTCAGCTGCGGCAGGGTGATCGAGAGGAAGCGCCGCGCGCGCGAGGCGCCGTCGATCTGCGCCGCCTCGTACATGCTCGCCGGGATCTGTCGCACCGCGCCCTGATAGATGAGGGTGTGGAAGGGGATGAACTGCCAGGCGATGATGAACAGCAGCACCACCCACACCAGGCGGGCGTCGCCCAGCCAGTTCTGGGCGAGCCAGGCGATGTTCAGCCCGCTGGCCAGTCCGAAGTTCGGGTCCAGCAGGGACTTGAAGGTGATCGCGATCGCGGCCGAGCTCAGCAGCAGCGGCAGGAAGTACAGGATCGCGAGGACGTTGCGGTAGCGCTGGGCTCCGGCGAGGAAGGTCCCCAGCAGGATGCTCAGCGGGGTCTGCAGCAGCCACGTCGCGACGATCATGAGCATCACCAGCCACAGGCCGTGCCAGGTGGAGGAGCGGGTCAGCGCCTCCTTCCAGCTGGTCAGCCCGGTGAACTCGATCGCCCCGATCCCGTTCCAGGTGGTGAAGGACAGCACCACCACGCCGATCAGCGGCAGCAGCGCGAAGACGGTGAAGAACAGCAGCGCGGGGGCCGCGAACAGCAGGTGGGACAGCTGGACGGGCTCGGGCGCGCCGGCAGGCCGCCGGCCCGGGCGCTGTGCCCGGGCCGGGGCCGATGCGGGGGAGACGGTCGTCATGCTCAGGCCGCCGTCCCGTTCATCGTCTCCGCGAACTGCTCGGGGGTGACCTGGCCCAGGAACAGCTGCTCGATGGTGACCAGCAGCGTCTCGGCCACGGTCGGCTGCAGGGCCTGGTCCCAGGACTGCGTGAACGCGGGCGCGTCCTGGAGGGAGGTGTAGACCCACTGCAGGTACTCGGCGTCCTCGCTCGCGGCGAGGGCGTCGTCCTGGCCGGTCACCACGGGGACGGCCCCGGACTCGACGATGGCGGAGGTGACGTCCTGGGTCATGTAGCCGTCCAGGAAGTAGGTCCTGGCGACCTCCTTCGCCTCGTCCGTGGCGGAGGAGGAGATCGAGAGGTAGTTGCAGGGGTTGCCGACGAGGTTGCCCAGCTCGCCCTTGCCGCCCTCGATGGTCGGGAAGGCGGAGAAGCCCAGGCGCCCGCTCTGGACGAAGTCGCCGCCGCTGGCCTTCATGGAGCCGAAGGTCCAGCCGCCGTGGAGCATGAGCGCGGCCTTGTCGGACCAGAGCAGGGCCTGGTCGGTGTTGGAGTCGGCGGCCATCGACTCGAAGCCGTCGGCGAAGGCCTTGACCTCGAGCAGCTCCTGGACCCGCTCGCCCATCGTGACGACCGCGGGGTCCAGCCAGGCGTCGGGCTCCCCGGCCGCGATGCGGGCGAAGACCTCGGGGCCGCCCACGCGGTCCAGCAGGTACTCCAGCCACATCATCGAGGTCCAGCGCGACTGGCCGGCCAGGGAGATCGGGGCCACGCCCGCGGACTTCGCCTTCTCCACCACGTCCAGCAGCTCGTCCCAGGTCGCGGGGGCCGCGCCGCCGATGTCCTCGAGGACCTTCGTGTTGTGGAACAGGATGATCGGCTGCGTGGAGCCGAGCGGGACGGCGTAGACCTTCTCGTCCACCGTCGCGGCGCCCCACACCGACTCCACGAAGCCGTCGCGGAACGCGGCGTTCTCCCCGAGCCACCCGGTGAGGTCGTCGACCTGGGACTCCTCGGCGTAGGTGCGCAGACCGCCGCCGCCCCAGCCGTAGATGATCGTCGGCGCCTCGCCAGCGCCGATGGCCGTGCGGATCTTCTGCTTGTACGCGTCGTTCTGGAAGAAGGTGATCTCGACGGTGCCCTCGCCCTGCTCGTTGAAGGCCTCGACGGCGTCGCCGTAGATGCCTTCGTTGGGCTGCCCGGAAAGGGCCCAGAAAGTTGCGGTGTCCCCGCCGCCGCCTCCGGCGCCCGGCCCGGCGGTGCCACAGCCGGCCAGAGCGATCGCGGAGGCGCCGGCCGAGAGGCCGAACAGGGAACGTCGCGAGAGGTTCGGGGTGTGCATGGTGTGCTCCTGGGGTCGCCGTCGACAGTGCCGAGCTGGGCGGTGCGCGGTGCGCACCGGAATAAGTGTGGCTAATTTACAAAGCAACGAGCGTCGGGTCAAGGCCGATGCCCGATCGTGATGCACGGGCGTTCAGGAAGTGCAGAGCGGCAGGTCAGAGGCTTGCAACGATGAAAGTAGAGGGGAAAGCGCTCGCCCGTGGAGGCCCCGTCCCGCGACTCCACCACCCCCGGTCCTCCGGCGGCGCCGAGCGGCGCGCGGCCCGCCGCCCCGCGCCGCGGCGGCGGGTGGGGCGCGGCGCGGAGGGTGGGGAAGCGGGGTGCGGGAGCGGCCGCCGTCGCGGACGGGGCGGGCCATGGAGGCGCGGGCAGCGGGGTGCTCCGACCGCACCGAAAGAAGCCGGAGTTTTCGAAATCTGGGGTACGATGCCCGGAACGTTCCCGTGGAGGCGTCCGGTCTCCCGGGGTGCAGGAGGTGGCCCGATGGTGTCCAAGGAGTCCCGCGTGACCCTCACGGAGGTGGCGCGCGCGGCCGGGGTCTCGCTGGCCACCGCCTCGAAGGTGATGAACGGCCGCGACGACGTGCGCGAGCAGACCCGCGTCGAGGTCATGGCCGTCGCCCACGAGATGGGCTACGAGCCCCGCCGCCGCGCTCCGGCTCCTCGGCGCCGGGTCTGCATCGCCTTCAACACGCTGACCAGCCCCTATGAGCTGCAGGTGCTCGAGGGGGCGGAGGAGGCGGCCCACCGTGCCGGCATCGAGCTCCTGGTCGTGAAGGCGCAGCGCGAGGAGCGGATCCCTGCGCTGTCCCGCGCCTGGATGGCGGATCTGGCCGCCCGCGGTGTCGACGGCGTGGTCGCGGTGACCACGCCCGTGGGGCCCGAGCACGTGCGCTGGAGCCGCGACCTGGATCTGCCGCTGATCGTGGTCGACCCGGTGGTCCATCTGGAGGAGGTGCGCGGCCTGGTGACGATCTCCGCCACGAACTGGGAGGGCGGCATGGCCGCCGTCCAGCGCCTCGTGGAGCTGGAGCACCGGCGCATCGGCGTGCTGTCCGGGCCGGCCGATTCGATCCCGGCCCGCCAGCGCGTGCTCGGCTATCGCACCGTCCTCGAGCAGACCGGTCTGCCCTTCGACGAGGAGCTCGTGGTCGGCGCCAACTTCGACTACGACGAGGGGTATCGCGGCGCCCAGCGGCTGCTGGCGCTGCCCGATCCGCCCACCGCGATCTTCGCCGTCTCCGACACCCTCGGCGTGGGCGTGCTGCGTGCGGCCCGCGAGCGCGGCCTCGAGGTCCCGCGGGATCTCAGCGTGATCAGCTTCGACGACTCGATGATCGCGCGCTGGACGTTCCCCCAGCTCACAGCCGTGCACCAGCCGCTGTTCTCCATGGGGCAGGTGGCCGTCGAGCGCCTGCTCGCGCTCTCCGCGGATCCGGGCCTGTTCGCCCATCCCTTCAAGCTCGAGACCCACCTCGTCGAGCGTGAGTCCACCGCCGTCCCGCGCTGATCGACCCGGCTGATCGACCCGGCGGCACGGCCTCCGGCGTCCCGTGCCGCGGCCTCCGGTGCGCCGTGCCGCGGCCGCTCAGGCGTGCTGGCGGATCCAGGTGCCGGGGGAGGTGAGCACCGGGTCCAGGGCCGCGCGGGCGGCGCCGCGCAGGGAGGGGTCGGCGAGACCGTCGGAGCGCTCGATCGTCACCGGCCCGGCCTCCACGGCCAGCGCATGGGCCTCGACCGTGGCCCGCACGACGGGCGAGATCTCCTCCGCGATCGGGGCGAGGTAGCCCGAGAGCACCACGGTGGACAGGTCCAGCACGTTCAGGGCGTTCGCGATCGCCAGTCCCAGGGAGCGGCCGATGGTCCCGATGACCTCGGCCCGGTCGGTGCTGAGGGCCAGGGCGTCCACGAGCTCCTCGATGAGGACGTCCTCGCCCAGTCCCGCGCGCTCGCGCAGCGCGTGGTAGGACACGTACGCCTCCAGGCATCCGCGGCGGCCGCAGCGGCAGCGCGCCCCGCCCTGCTCGATGACGGTGTGCCCGATCTCGCCGGCCCAGCCGTGCTGTCCGTCCAGGACCGAGCCCTCGAGCACGATCGCGCCGCCGACGCCCGTGCTCCCGCGCACGTAGAGGAAGGACGCGCCGGGGCGCCGGTCCAGCTCGGTGTTCACGGCCAGGCGGTTGTCGTTCTGGGCGCGCACCGGGAGCCCTGCGAGCAGCGGGTGCGCGGCCAGGCGCTCGACGAAGGGGACATCGGCCCAGCCGAGGTTCGGCGCCGAGAGCACGCGCGAGCCGTCGGGGGAGATGCGGCCGGGCAGCGCCACGCAGATCCCCACGGTGGGCACGGCGCCCGCCGCGGTCCGGGCGGCGGCGACGAGCCGGGCGGAGCGGTCCACGGCCGCATCCACGGAACGGGCCGTGACGTGCAGGTACTCGGTGTGCTGGGAGATCTCGCGGCCGGCCAGGTCGACGGCGAGGCAGGAGATGTGATCGGCCGCGACCTCGAGCCCCAGGGCCACCAGCGTCCCCTGGGCGGGGGAGAGGGGGACGATGGGCCGGCCCGTCCCGCGCGCCTGCGGGGAGCCCTCCTGCACGAGGCCCGCCCCGACCAGCTCCTCGACGAGCTTGGAGACGGTGGGCTTGGTCAGGCGGGTGGCCTTCGCGATCGCCGCCCGGGAGGCGGGCTCGGGGGAGGCGACCAGGGAGCGCAGCACGACGGAAAGGTTGTGCTCTCGCAGATCGGTCGATTGCATGGATGCGCTCCTTCTGCCGGATCGGATGTGTGCGCTCGGGTTGTGCGGACCAGGGTCCCACGTCTACATTAGTAACGGTAACTTACTAAGGCGACCGTTCCGATGGAGGAGCACCATGACCGCACCCACCCCCACCCGCGATGACCAGTTCTCCTTCGGGCTGTGGACCACCGGTTGGGAGGCCCGCGACCAGTTCGGTCTGGCCACCCGCCCCGCGCTCGAGCTGAGCGCCCACATCCGCAAGCTCGCCGAGCTGGGCGCCTGGGGATTCACCTTCCACGACAACGACGTGGTCCCCTTCGACGCCACCCCCGAGGAGCGCCAGCGGATCATCGACCAGCTCAAGGCCGTCACCGAGGAGACCGGCCTGGTCATCGAGATGGTCACCACGGACACCTTCGCCCACCCCGTCTTCAAGGACGGCGCGTTCACCTCGAACGACCGCTCCGTGCGTCGCTTCGGCCTGCGCAAGGTCCTCGCCAACGTCGACCTCGCCGCCGAGCTCGGCGCGAAGACCTTCGTCATGTGGGGCGGCCGCGAGGGCACCGAGTACGACGGATCCAAGGACCACTTCGCCGCGCTCGAGCGCTACCGCGAGGGCATCGACTCCGTCGCCGGGTACATCAAGGACAAGGGCTACGACCTGCGCATCGGCCTCGAGCCCAAGCCCAACGAGCCCCGCGGCAACATCTTCCTGCCCACCGTCGGCCATGCCCTGGCCTTCATCGAGCAGCTCGAGCACGGCGACATCGTGGGCATCAACCCCGAGACCGGCCACGAGCAGATGGCCACCCTGAACTACACCCACGGCCTGGCCCAGGCGCTGTGGAGCGAGAAGCTCTTCCACATCGACCTCAACGGCCAGCACGGCCCGATGTACGACCAGGACCTCGTCTTCGGCCACGGCGACCTGATCAGCGCCTTCTTCACCGTGGACCTGCTCGAGAACGGCTTCCCGTCCAAGCCCGGCGCCTACGAGGGCGCCCGCCACTTCGACTACAAGCCCTCGCGCACCGAGCACGAGACCGGCCAGTACGACTCCGCCGCGGCGAACATGGAGATGTACCTGATGCTCAAGGAGCGCGCCCTGGCCTTCCGCGCCGACTCCGAGGTGCAGGAGGCGCTGACCTACTCCGGCATCGAGGAGCTCGCCCAGCCCACCCTCGCCGAGGGCGAGACCCTCGCGGACCTGCTCGCGGATCGTTCCTCCTTCGAGGAGTTCGACGCGGACGCGGCCGGAGAGCGCAACTACGGCTTCGTGCGCCTGCAGCAGCTGGCCATGCAGCACCTCCTGGGCTTCCGCGCCTGATCCCCCCGCGGCACCCGGCCCTCCGTCCGGAGCGGCCGGGTGCCGGGGCAGCCGGGCGTCGGGGCAACCGGGCCTCGGTGCGGCCGGGCGTCGGGGCGGCCAGGCGTCGGCCCCGCCCAATGTCCCGCGAACTGTCACCCTGCATGCCATTTCGGACCCCGATCTGGAACGCAGAGTGACTGTCCGAGGTGGCGGGTCGCTCCGAGCCCGCCGCCTTGCCCTCCGGGGCCGGCGCCACCCGCTCCGTGCCCGGCGCTGACCGCTCCTCCGGCGCGTCCGTCGCCCGCTCACGTCCGGCGCTCCGGGCATCCCGCCCGTGCCGACCCATCTCGTCCCCGCGCTCGTCCGGCGCATCCTCTGAAAGGTTCCGTCCATGACGCTCGTGCTCGGCATCGACTCCTCGACCCAGTCGACCAAGGCCATCCTGGTCGACGCCGAATCCGGCCAGGTGCTCGAGGAGCGCCGCGCCTCCCACCCCGACGGCACCGAGGTCGATCCCCGGTCCTGGCTCTCCGCGGTCGACGAGGCCGCCGGCCCCCTGCTCGAGCGGGCCGATGCCCTCGCCGTGGGCGGGCAGCAGCACGGCATGGTGCTGCTGGACGAGGCGGGGGAGGTCGTGCGCCCGGCCCTGCTGTGGAACGACACCCGCTCCGCGCCGCAGGCGCAGACGCTGATCGAGGAGATGGGCGGCCCGGCGGCGTGCGTCGAGGAGATCGGCTCGCTGATGGTCGCCTCGTTCACCGCCTCGAAGCTGCGCTGGGTGCGCGACCACGAGCCGGAGAACGCGGCGCGCGCGGCGCGCGTCCTGCTGCCCCACGACTACGTCTCCGCGCACCTGGCGGGGCTGGACCTCTCGGCGGACAGCGAGGAGCCCTTCACCGACCGCGGCGATGCGACCGGCACCGGCTACTACTCGGTGCGCACCGAGGCGTGGACGCCGGAGCTCGCCGAGCGCGCCCTGGGGCACGGGCTCGTGCTGCCGCGCCTGCCGCGGGCGCCGCAGGAGGTCATGGCCCGCACCGCGGGCGGGGCGGCCCTCGCCGCCGGCACCGGGGACAACGCCGGCGCGGCCCTGGGCCTCAGCCTGGGCCCGGGGGACGTGTCCGTCTCCATCGGCACCTCGGGCGTGTGTGCGATGGTCTCCGAGGCCAAGCCCGGCGACGAGACCGGGACGGTGACCGGCTTCGCCGACGCGACCGGTCGCTTCCTGCCGATGACCACGACGATCAACGCCGCCCGGATCCTCGAGTTCGGCCGCTCCCTGCTGGCCGTGGACTGGGACGAGTTCTCGCGCCTGGCGCTGGCGAGCACGCCCGGCGCCGGTGGTGCCACGCTCCTGCCGTACTTCGACGGGGAGCGCACCCCGAACCGTCCCGCCGCCCGCGCGACGTTCACGGGGCTGTCGACCGCGACGAGCCGGGCCGATGTCGCCCGCGCCTGTGTCGAGGGGCTGCTGTGCTCGCTGGCCGACGGCATCGGGGCCCTCGAGGAGCGCACCGGCACCGCCGCGCGGCGCATCACGCTCATCGGCGGCGCGGCCCGCAACCCCGCGGTGCGGGCCCTGGCCCCGGCGATCTTCAGCCGCGAGGTCACCATCGCGCCCGAGGGCGAGTACGTCGCCCTCGGCGCGGCGCGCCAGGCCGCCTGGGCGCTCGCGGGCACCGAGCAGCCCCCGAGCTGGGAGATCACCGGCTCCGAGGTCGTCTCCGCGGAGCCCACGCCGCAGGTGCTGGAGGCCTACCGCGAGCTCAAGGACCGCACCGAGAGCTGGAGCTGACCGCGCCCCGCGCCCTGCTCCGTCACCCCCGGTGTTACCGAGGAGTAGGGTGCGGAGAGCGGTTACCGCGGGCGGCGCTCG
>Ga0302349_1001351_pt1 | contig 19570 bp, 18 predicted proteins | sample PhyAR1_FD_202176 | JGI IMG/M metagenome (GOLD analysis project Ga0302349, IMG submission 202176) | Leaf surface microbial communities from alfalfa plants in UC Gill Tract Community Farm, Albany, California, United States - DLSL A.R1... | ecosystem: Host-associated > Plants > Phyllosphere >...
AGCGCTGAGCAACGTGATTTTGAGATCTATGTACCAAATTTAAGAAACTCACAATCATTTGTGGGAAGAAAAGAAATTCGTCTGATCGAACCTGTTGTACGTGTAAACGCAAAACGAAACAATATTGGTAACAGTCGTTCGTTGGATCTAGTTGTTTATGCGAAACGTTTAGAAGTAGTGCAGGAGGGATAATAAAAATGGGTTTAACATTTGAAAATAATACGATTCAGAATTTTGATGTTCAAGCAACTTTTGGCACGATGAATTTTCTTGAAGTGGATCAAATTTTTGAAAGAGATGAAGAAAATCGGGTAACTGATACAGTACGTGAGCAACGTGTAACTGTTTATTCCGAAAAGTTAAATGATCAAATCGAAATTGCGATTACACCAGATTATAAAGTAGAAGGCATTGAATATGATGACAGAATCGAACTGACTGGTGAAGTGACTGCGTTAGCTTGGTTAAGTACGTATGAGGGCTATAACAATACGATCCAGTCGGAACAAGCTTTTAAAATTCGAGCTGCCGGTATTAAGAAGTTTGGTATTACTCGAACAGTGGCTCCAATCAAAGAAAAGAAGGAAAGCTAATATTGGGGCCTAGCTTTCCTTCTTGCATCAAAAGTCATAGAGTAACAGATTTTAGCCATTCTATAACTTTTTGATAGTTTTCTATCGTTGTATCGTATTCATCTAGAAAAGAAGGCATATTTTCTTCAGTCGTTTGTCGTTCCCAAACGAGTTTATCAAAAATTTCAATATCAGTGAAAGTTAATGAATGATCTTGATAATTTTCATTCTTTGTACCTAGTTTAAAAAGTAATGTAATGATTGAGTATGTTTGATTTTGTCCTTTTGTAACTAAAAACGAGGAAGAAGCTTTATCATGATCCATGTCTAAGAAACTATCAGAAAAAAATATAGCTAATGAATTATCCTTTGTATACCAAACAACAGAAGCACCAGAGTCCATATCGATGTGCATGTCAGGATGTGGTTTCATTGAATTCTTTGAGTTTTCTATAATTGGAGCATGAACTTTTATCTGCTGGTCACTGCTGAAGGTGATAAGAAATAAATCTTTTAAAAGACCTCCATCATTTCTTTGAAGTTTGAAATTAGCATAAGGACTAAGAGTGAAAAATACATCACTATCCTCATCGGGATGTGGAAGATATTTCGGCACATCACTAATTAGGTCTAACGAATAATTTAAAGGGGCATTGTCTCGAGCATTATTACTATTAATTAAAAAGAAGGCAAGTGAAATAATGGTTCCAGGTGCTAAAAGTTTTACAAGATAGGAAGAAATTCTTTTAAGCTTTGTTTGTTGTTCCGATTGAGAATTTTTTGCCACTAGACTTAGTTTTGAAGAAATTGAATCTAATGACTCTTGTATTCGGCTGTTTTCTATGTATTCTAGAATCTTTTTTAGAGTAGGTCTTGGATCATGATTAGCCACTTATATTCACCTCAATATTTTTATAATTAATATTATTATAACAAAAATAATTGAAAGGTTTAGCTAAGGTGTGGAAAATAAATTGGAAGTTGAAAATAAAAAAAATGACAAGAAGAAAATTTTTATATTAGATGCATTATACGTTATTGCACATCTTCTTTTTTTACTTGCTCTACCAATCTATGTTTATATAGTGATGGTCTATTGTCAGTGGATTTACAATTTATTAATATAAAAACGAAAATCATAGATTCTATTCAGAAAAATATAAGATAATTCCATGTGGTTAGCTAAGTAATGATATCATGATCGGATTATAGTTTTTCATAAGAGAAATGGTAAATTTAGAGAAAATAGGTCTTTTGTTAAGTTCCCTATATAAAATTGCCTGAATAGATACAATACCATATAATGAAACCAAAGATAGAATGTGAAAGGAGTGCTATATGATGGTATTAACGGTAAAAGAGATTGAGCAGCGTGTAAAGCCTGTTGCTGAAAAATATGAAGTGCCAGTCGTTTATATTTTTGGATCGTACGCAAGAAATGAAGCGACCAATGAAAGTGATATTGATTTCTTAGTGGGTACGGAAAGTATGCCAGAAGAATACCGTTGGTTAGTCTATAGTGACTTCTTTGAAGAGTTAAAAAAAGCGGTGGATCATGAGATCGATCTAGTAGAGATTGAAGCACTAGCAAATACAAATCCAACAACAATTCAAAAAAATTTTACAAAACAAGTAATGGAGGAGCGATTAAAAATATTTGAAAAATAAAATGAAAGCTGATTTGCGTATTTTATATGGGTCATTGACTTATTGTGATGACATTGATCAAACACTCAATCGTTTTGATAGAAACTACGAAGTTTTTATCAATGATCGAGTGTTTTTTCATGCAGTCAGTATGTCTTTGATGCAAGTGGGGGAAATGTCTAATAAATTATCCGATACATTTAAAGAAGAAACAAGTAAGGAAGTAGACTGGCGGAGGCTTAAATACATTCGCAATTTATTTGCACATGCTTATAGCAATGTAAATGAGCGGACAGTATGGGAATTTGCGACGGTGTTTATACCTGTCTATGCGACATTTTGTCGTTCAAAAATAAAACAATTGGAAAGAATGATATAAAAAAAGCAGCCACAAAGGGCTGCAAGAGAAAGGAGAAATGAAAAAAAGTGTTTAGGAGTTTGTTTGGTATGTTGTAAGAATAATCAATCAAACTTAATTGAACCTTAAATGACAATAGAAAAATAGAAATAAGGTGAGTGATTGCTAAAACAAATAATTCATTATCGTGGGAAAAAAATTCGTTACTATAAAAGAAATCTATTGGCACTTTATCAAGTGCTATTTTTTATGCCTTATTTAGGTGTGTTAAGCTACTTCATCGGTTATCGATGGATTTACCCTTTGATTGAACAAAAGGCGAATAACTGGCAAGTATACGTGTTACCTGTAGTGATTATCTTAGGTATATGTTTAGCAGGTATAACCATTAATTTCATTTTCATTCGCTTATCAATTGTTCGTTCAGGATACTTTTCACGTGTCGAGCAACAACAACTTCTTGCTCGAATGATTCTTGATAATGGGTATTACACGAAAAAACAAGTGAAGACGTCTAATGGGAAAACCAAAGAGAAGATCAAGTTTCCTAAAGTTTATTATAAAGCAAAGAAAGGAAGTATCCTTGTCTCCTTTGAAACTGCAGGAAATAAATTCCAGGAGAAATTTGAAACAATTGGTGGCTTTTTAGAAACAACTTTTCATGCGGATAATATTGCTAAAGTAGATGAGAAAGGATTTGTTACTTACGAGTTAGTGACAGATGTCTATTCACAACGGATTTCAATCACAGAAATGCAAGCGGATAAAGGGAAAGTCCAATTGATGAAAAACTTATATTGGCATTTTGATAAAGATCCGCATTTATTACTTGGCGGAGGTACCGGCGGCGGAAAAACATTTACACTTTTAGCTTTGATTTATGCGCTTTGTCGAGTAGCGGATATAGAGATCTGTGATCCTAAGAATAGTGATCTGATGGCTCTAAACCGTATTCCAATGTTTGCAGGAAAAGTCCATACAGGTAAAATCGATATCATCAATTGCTTGAGAAATACAGTTGCATTAATGGAAGCTCGCTTTGAAATGATGAATCATAGTGAAGAGTTTAAGATGGGAAAGAATTATGCGTACTATGGTTTAAAACCAAAGTTTGTCATTATCGATGAATTTGCTGCTTTTCGAGCGGAGATCGGAACGGACTATAAGTCGGACGGTGAAGTGGACGAATATCTGACTCAACTGATTTTAAAAGCTCGACAGTGTGGCATATTTTTTATTGTTGCGATGCAGCGACCAGATGGCGAGTTTATCAAAACAGCTTTACGTGATCAATTTATGTTTCGCATGTCTGTTGGAAGATTATCTGAAGCAGGTATATTGATGATTTTTGGGGATGAGAATAAAAATAAAAAGTTTAAGTTCGTAGAGAAAATCCTTGGGCAAAAAGTGTATGGTCGAGGATATGCAGCACAAGGCGGAAGTACTGCCCAAGAACTCTATTCTCCGCAAGTACCAATGACGTTTGACTTTATCTATGAGTTTATCAAGATAAATGATGAGTTAGGATTTCAACCAATTGAAGCTGAAACCAAAGAAGAACTTTCTACAACGATCGCTAAATATGTAGACAAAGAAGGATTAGCGGAAATGGACGACGAAGCGAAGTTAAAGAATGCTTTATTAAATAAATTAACCGACAAGTATGTTGCGTAGAAAGGAGGAACCAATGTTTTCCTTTGAAGAAATATATAAGGAGCTTGGTGAAGTGATCGCACTGAAAACATTAAAGACTTGGTCAATCAAAATAGAGAAGTTGACAGATAGAAAGTTTCAAAGAAGATACGCAAAAAATACAGCAAATCATACGTATAGCTATAAAGTTTTCTCTAGAGCAGATCTACTTGATTTTAAGCAACTCATTTTATTAAGAAAAGAACATGTTCCCTTGGATGAAGCGATTAAACTAGCTTTTGTTTCGGAGGAATTCAAAAAGTTTCAGGCGAATAAAAAGGAATTACTCGAGATGAAGCAAGACTTGAAGTCATTGCTTGAACTAAGCAAAGAGATTATTGCGGATAATTCCTATTTAAAACAAAAAATAGAGGCAATGGAACAAAGGTAGCTATACGCCTATTTATTTCAGGGATAGTTGCTGTAGTAAGTGTGGGCGGGTGAGCGCAGCGAACCCACACCCGCTCACACTTCTAGCGACTGTTATATCCCTGATCAAATAAAAAGGCGTGAGGTGGGCGAATGCCCACCTCAACGAATGAACCCCCCTTTTATAACATGGGGGTAGAATTTAACATACCGATATAAAAAGTGTCGTTTATCCCTTGGGGCACAAGAGGTACAGCGATTTGATTTTTGTCACATAAATGGGCGAAAGTTGTCACATTTATTGAAAGTAGTTGGTAATCGTTGCGAGGTATTGAGTTAAAGCGATTCCGTAAAGAATTAGGACTGAAACAGCATGAATTAGCTGATAAGTTGCAGATCGAACGTAGTTTGATTTCTAAAATTGAGAACGGCAAACGTGCAATTTCCAAAGAATTGGCTGAAAAAGTGAGTGAAGTTCTTCATCTTGATGGTGGTAAAGCCTCTGTGGAGGCAAAAATCGATTTTTTAAGAGTACGTTTTAAAACGATGGATGTCCAAACGATTATTCGTAAGTTACTCCACATGGATATGGATTGGTTCACCCATGAGGCTCGAGGGTTTTATCACTATACCGAAACATTTTCGTATGGATCGATTCGGCTGTTTCGGAATCCAGAAAATATAAATATGGGAATTATGCTTGATTTATCTGGTGAAGGTTGTCGGCAACTGGAAGAAATTTTTGAAGAGGATCATGATCGGACATGGACAGAGTTTTTTCGGTCTTTATACGATGATGATATTTTTGGCAAAGGCTTAGTTGTCGACACAAAAATCACCCGAATTGACATTGCACTAGATGAATTGATTGTTAAAGGGCAGCCGAATTTTGATTTATACAAGTTAAAAGAAAAGATGGAAGCTGGTTTGATTGGCACAACCTTCAAAAATTTCGATTTTAGTGGCGGCTATTCATTTGAGAAAGGACAAAAAGTGAATAAAGGCTTGTCTCTTTATTTTGGAAGTCGTCAATCACCACTTTACTTTAACTTTTATCAAAAAGATTATGAATTAGCACGTAAAGAAGGTCTATCAATTGAGAAAGCGAGAGAGATCCATGAAATTAAGAACCGTTATGAAATCCGGCTTTCTGATGAGAAGGCTTTTTTGTTTGTCGAATACTTCTTATCGACTGGCGAAAGTTTAGATTGGTTAGTCAAAGAGATTATCAATGCTTCACTGGTTGTATATGAAATCGAAGATGGAATGCGCGTTTATTGTAAAGAATGGTACAACGTGATTGATAAACTAGAAGGTTTACGTTTATCTGTTCAAGGCGAAAAGCCTTCGATAGAAAAGACATTACGGTGGTTATCTAACTATTTAGCGCCTTCCCTAAAAATGATCAAGCTGATTGATTCACGCTTAGGCACAAATGAGTTGATGGAACGGATAGAGTTTGCAGAATTAAAAGAAAAGCATGAAGAATTGATTGAACAAGTCTGTGTCGGTGCGAAGGATTTGCTGCTGACAAGTGAAAATAATCTTGGACTAAGAGATTATATGAAAAAAGAATTTCATTTAGAAAACGAATATGTGTAGTAGGAGGGAGAACAATGACCAGTAGAGAATTTATAGAAAATCATTTGATCAAAATGATCGTAAAAGAAACGGAAAAGTTAATTAAGACGATCAATGACATTATTAAAATCAAAAAAATAATTGAGGATCTAGATGGAAATAAGAAACTAACAATTCCAGTGTTGACTTCTAAAGTGAATGAGTGTGAAGGAGAAATTCAATTTAGAGAAACTGCCTATCGCCGAATTGATAGTCTATATGAGATTCACAGAAGAAACTTAACGAATAAAGAATGGGCATTGTGGAATGAATACTTCGAAAAGAAAAAAGAGTTCGCAGTTCAAGTCACCAAATTCCAAGAGTTTGCTTCAAAGTATCGTTTTTTTCTACCAAATAATGCCCAAGATATGCAAGAAAAAGTACGGAAAACACTTGCTAAAAAAGGCTTTTTAATAGATGGATATTTTGAAGGAGACTACGAGACATGGATTGGTGTTTACGCTCGTCCAAAAGAGAAGCCAACTTATTTAGATCCTAAAGATGGGGAGGCGGCAGATTTACAAAATCAATATCGAGTCGATGGATTTAAGCAAGATTTTTCGGAATGGTTCGAATGGGAAATAAAAAATAATGAATTGGTGAGTGAAGTATAGGAGGAGACAATGGTAGAAAATAAAATCAAAGTTTCAAGGTTTGAATCAATTCTATCAAATTATTTGAAACAGAAAATGACTGAACTGAAATCAAGTTTTTTTCTAACGATTGAAGCAAGTGGTATTTTCCGTAAAGATATCGATTATAAAGCAATTGAAATGGACTATTTTATCGATTTTAGAGAACGTATGACATTACTTTGGCAAAAGAAAAGATCGTTTATTTTTGACGGCTTACCAATAAATGCAACGGAAGAAAGAGTGAGGCATGAATGCTATAGACTATTTTATGATCTGATTTATCCTGAATATAAAGAGTTCTTAGAAGAATTTTTCAAAAAATTTAAAAACAAAAAGAATATTCCTTACAGAGTCTTTTGATGGTGAGTGAGAGAAAAAATGAACTTAATAAAATTAGGAGAACCCATAAAAATAGGGAAATTTTTATTTCAGTATGAAGAAATGATTCGACATGTTTTGATTGAATTATCATTCGTTGATGTAAACGATCCACAAGTAAAAATTTTGCTTAAAGCAGAATTAAGAAGAGCAGAAAATTCATTTTATACATTTTATGATCGGAACCGAAGAGAGCCAGATTATGCTTATTTACAAGAAATGGTAACGAATTTTGGTGTCAATCGAATCCAGTATTTTCAACCTGAAACGAATATACTTACCTTGGATAATTTTGTAAATGGACATATCGAAAGATTAAAACTAGATAAATTGTTGACCGGTCTTGTGTTTGATTCGCAAGACCTTATTTTTGTTGAAAAATATGAGCGTCAGCGTGCTACAGCATACTTTGAAGCGAATGACGTGTATTTGCGTGGCTATGAGCAGGAACGTATTTCAATCAATACGATGTCACAGCAGATTGGCTATAGAAAAATGAAGGAAGAATTTTTGAATGATCCATTGATTGCTTCTTTTAGGAAAAAGTAAGGAGGGAATTGATGCCTTTTTCGGAATCACTGTCTGTCATATTGAAACGAGATTATGGATTTAATATCTTTACTGCTACACCAATCAAAAGAGAATACGAAGTGTATGAAGCTGTACAAAAACGACTAAAGCGAAAGGATCTTCCATTTCGTCCAATCGTAGATATTTGCTACGAAAGACAATTGACAAGGCACACCTATTTATTTGTAGAAGTAATCTGTGTCCGAAATACACATGATGTTGTGATCCGAAAACAGTACAGTTTTTATAAAGCTTCCTACTATTTTGGAGATACCCCTAAAAATGTAAAAGTATATTGTGCAAATGGCACCTATAAAGATGTGTTAAAAGCCATAAAAAAATTCGATTTTTTAAGATAACAAGATCGATTTAAAACAATTGTAAAGAAAATAACAATATAAATATGGTAAGTTTTAGAAAACGTTAACAAAGGGAGGAAGTAATGAATAAAAAAGTGCAAATTGGTATTGTTAGTATGGCATTGATTACCTTATGTGGTATTGGGTTCTATTTTTTGAGTGAAACAAGCTATCAAAAACAAGTAGAAGTGGCAGCAAGTGAACTATCGTCAAATGAGAAGAAGTTGAAACAGATCCAAGTAGAATTATCCGCTATTTATACAGATGACTCTAAACAGTTTTTAAAAGAAGAAGTGAATCAGGAGAAAATCAATTCATTAGTTGAGCAGCTTGAAGCTTATGAAAAGACAACTAAGGAAACGGACCAATTACTATTAGATTTAAGAAAAAGTGATCAGAATAAATATCAGTTAAATGTTAACAGTGTCTCATCAATTAAGAATCAACTGCAAGCAGTACAAAGAAAACTAAATGGGAAATATTCTGTCAATGGACTATTTCAAAAACCTTATCTAATCGGTGCTGAAAGTGACCAAGATGTAATAATTATTGATGATTTGTCTGAGGAACAATTGAAGGATGTCAGAGATATTTATTACCAAAAGGAGGTAAAAGAAGAACAAAGTTTTGAGGACATACTGAATGAAGGACTTGATCTAGCGACTGAACAAGTCAATCAAATCAATAAAACAAATAAAATGATGGAAGAATTATACAAAGATGGCAAAGCAACTGATCTAGCGGATCGTGAAAAATACGAGGCTTTTAAAAAAGAAGTCGAGTTGATTAAAAACGAGAAAGCGAAAGAGTCTTTTAATAATTCTTTAAAAGTGATTGAAGAGAACGTGAAGAAACGTGAAGCTTTAGCAGAACAGGAGAAGGCAGCTGCAGAGGAAGCTCAACGTCAACAAGAAACCGTAAAAGAACAAGAAGTTGCTCTAACTGAAACAGCTGAAAACCAAACTCAATCAACTGAACCTGTACCAGCTCCAATCGAAGAAGTTCCAGCAGTAGAAACACCAAATATTCAACCAGTTGTCCCAGTGGCGCCCCCTGCTAATTCGGGAAGTGGTGGTTCAAGTAACTCAAACTCTACAGGAGGCAACAACGCTGCGGGAAGTGGTACACCAGGAAACGGGTCTGGAAATACTAGTGGTGGGAATACAGGAAACAGCACGGTACCTGAACCGCCACAAGCACCGTATGCATTGAATCCTTACACTGGAAGTGGAACGTTCTATGCGACTTATGAAGCTGCAGTTTCTGCTGCAAGAAATAACCTAGAAGCAAATGGTTATATGATAGTCACAGAATATTGGTCAAATGGAACTGAAAAATATTATTTAGAGTTTTATTAATCACTATATAGTTTAACTGTTTATTATAAAATTAAAAAATTTTATACAAGGAGTTCCACAAAATGTCATTAGATTTGGAAAAGATTAATAAAATAAACTCTGAAGATTTTTTTGAAGATATTTACAATCAAGCTACTCGTGGCAGAAAATCATGGGTCCTAAAACCTAGATATTTATACTGTTTTGTGACGATTACAACAATTCTTATATCAATATTAATAATATATGCTGTCGATTTAGTCATATCTCTCTGGACAGATGAGTATAAAATATTCTTTAACAGTCATATGACGATGGTAATGGTTTTTTGTGTAATATTATTTATGGTACCTTGGGTTTTAATCATGATAAGAATAAACAATCCTAAAGAAAAAAGATCGGATGATTATTTTAACTATTTGTATACGATAAAAAAAGAAAGATTATTGAATAAACTTGATATAAAAGATCTAATAAAGGAGATTGATTTTTTAATTGATAGAGAGAAAATATATATAAATAAATTGATGAACATCGTAAAAAAATTTATTTTAGCAATATATTTTCCGATACTTTTTTACGCTATTCAAAATTTTGAGACAATAACTGTAATAAAATTAGTTATCGTAATTGCAAGTATTTTATTTACATTGGTCATACTATTTAACTCAAGTAAAACCTTTAGTGTCCTTGAGTTTTTCTATATCAAAAACTACTATATGTACGATAGAGTTAGAAAAGAACTTGAATTTATGAAAACTATAAAAATTGATGAATAATAAGCTAACCAGGAGAAAAAATTCTCTTGGTTTTTTATTGGAGTTGAAACCAAATAAAAAATCACTGTCGCAGCCCTTCTATTAGTAAGAGGTTTTTTTATTTAAAATAAGCATAAGGAGAGAATGCATGAAAAAATATCAAATCAAATTAAGAATCTGGTTCATTATTGGTATGTTATTAAGCTCATTTTTAAGTCAAGGTTTATTAGCTGTTGCTACAACCATTGAAACTGCCGATCAAACTAGTCAGTTAGAAAATGAAGCAGTTAATGATCAAGAAAAAGTAAATGATTTTTTAAAGAAAAACAAGTTAGTACAAGGTCAAGATGGAAAGCTTTATACAACTACCGCAGAAAATTATAGTGAAACTTCAATTAGCGAGATGTTTAATTTTGATAGTAAACTTCGAGCAGGAGATAGTATTGTCTATGTTGATCCTAGTACAAACGTAGCGAATATTGATATTCACTTATCCAATGGAAATAGAGAATACGGCTGGTATGGCAAGCGTGTCAACGGAGAAATTGCAATGTGTATTGAACAAGGCGTTGCTGTTAATGTGGGATCGAATGGAGGCTATACAGCTGTCATTCAAGATACAGAATTAATGAAACGTATTTCCTTAATAAAATACTATGGCATAATCGTTTCAGGACATACCTTGCAAAAAGAAATTATGACACAGCTTTTAAGTTGGGAACAACAAGGATTATTTCCGACAAATATTTCTGGGGTGTTCTCAATGGATGATTATCAGGCATTTAAAACAAATGTAATGAATAATGTAAATAAATTCTATACACCTACTTCCTTTGATGCCCAAGCTTTTACACTTAAAGTTGGCGAAAGTGTGACATTAACTGATACCAATGGATCATTCAGTAACTATGAAAATAGCCCACTTGCTTCAGTAGAAGGATTGAATATCAACAAACAAGGAAATAGTGTAACAATTACCGCAACAAAAGAGGCAAATCAGACAAACCAAGTTGTCTTTGAATACAATATCTCAAGTTCTTACAGAGGGGCACCTATTATTTTTGAAAACCCGTTTACGCAGAACGCTTTAACAGGTAGAGTGAACGATCCTGTTCGAACAAGATTTACAATCAATGTCCAAAAAAACGGCAATGCAAGAGTCCGCAAAGTGGATCAAACCACGAAGCAACCACTTGCAGGTGCCGTTTTTCGTTTTACTACGTCTGATGGACAAACAAAAGAACTGACAAGTGGTTCGGATGGCTATGCGACTTGGAATGATTTATTGGTAGATACAAAGGTGACAATTCAAGAAATCAAAGCGCCGGATGGCTATATTTTAAATTCTAATCCTCAAACACTGACAATCAAGGCAAACGAAACCACAACGATTTCGTTAGACAATCAGGAACAATTAGCAAATTTAACTGTGATCAAAGAAGATGAGGAAACCGGGAATCAGCCACAAGGAGCTGCACAATTAACTGGGGCTGTTTATGAATTAACAAGTTCAGATGGAAAGCTAGCAGGTCGCTTGACGATGGAAGATGTAGATGGGATTGCACAAGCAGAAATTAAAGGACTAAAACTTGGTACCTACTATTTACAAGAAGTAGAGCCACCTGTAGGCTACAATTTAGATCCAACGAAGTATACAGTTAATTTGACTTATGCAGGTCAAAATGAAACAGTAGCGATCCACCAGAAAACAGTGACTGATCGTGTCATTAAAGGTCATGTGGGAGGGTATAAATTTGGGTCGAGACCATTAATCCCCAAAACATTTACGGAAATGCTCGAACGATTGACCAACCAATCAAGTGATGTGAAACCACCGCTAGAGGGTGTGGAGTTAACTGCTACTTCTCATACAACCGGACAGGAATATGTTCAAGTGACTAGTGAGAATGGATACTTTAAGTTTGAGAATTTGCCTTATGATACCTATACAATAGCGGAAACACAGGGTGTTGATGGCTATTTATTAATTGAACCTTTTGACGTCACAATCACGGAAGAGGGCTACACTCATTTCTTCTTGTTGGAGGATCGAATCATTGAGTCACGTTTGCATATTGTCAAAGTAGATGAAGAAACTGGACAAAATATTCCGTATGCTGGCGCTCAGTTCAAAATTTTTGATACATGGGCAAACGAAGGGGAAGGGGCGTTCATTTCAATGGTTCGCCCAAATGATACAGAACAGACAGAAATTTTTGAAACGAATGAAAAAGGAGAAATCGTTACAACGGAAAGTCTTCCTTGGGGTGTTGACCGATATGAACTTCATGAAATGAAAGCACCTGAAGGGTATGTCCCCTTAGAAGAGCCCTTAGTGTTTAGCGTGACAGAAGAGGATGTAAATGCTCTGATTCGCTTAGAAGTACCCAATCGACTAGCTAGACAAACAGTAGAATTGATCAAGCGTGATCGTCTAAATGAGCAACCGTTAGAAAATGTGGCATTTGAATTATACAAAATCGAAAAGGACGAGGAAAATGAAGAAACAGCAATCTTGATCGATGAGTTTTTGACGGACCAAGAAGGGAAAATCCAAGTAGAAAATTTGCCTTACGGTTCGTATAAATTTATCGAAACAGTACCATTGGATGGCTATTTACCATTAGAAGAATCACTCGAATTTTCAGTCACGGTTGAAAAAGATGGTGAATTGATTGTACTGGAAGCCTATAACGAAAGGGAAAAATTAGAACTGACAAGTTTATTTACTGATACCAACGGACAGAAAGAGCTAGATCCAACTTTAGATAATCAGCTAAAAGATACCGTATGGATGAAAGGGGCAGCGATTGAACTTGGTCATACGTATACAGTGGTTACGCAATACAAGCAGACGAAAACAGGAAAAGTAGTAAGTGAAGCAATCTCTTCTTATACTGCTAAAAGTAAAGAGGATCAATTTGAAACCCATTTGAATTTAAAGGCAAATACGTTGAAAGACGGTGATCAGTTGACTGCTACTCATGTGATCTATTATGAAGAAACGCTGGAAAATGAAGTAGCTCGTGAAGATGACTTAACGAATAAAGAGCAAACAATCAGTTTTAAAACTCCAGAAAAACCAGGAGAGAAGACAGAGGCGAAAACAAAAGAGATAAAAGAAGAATTACCTAAAACAGGAAGCAAACAAACGATGGTTGGTTTGTTATTAGGAATAATTTTACTTTCTTTTGTTGGAGTCAATTGGCTGTTACGGTTAAGTAGACGTCAGTCTAAATAAATGATGGATAAATATGAATAAGGTTTCGACCTAGTTAGAGTCCTTGAACTTTGGATGATAACTAGGTCTTTTTTATGCAAAAAAATAAAAATAAGGAGGAAACATGGACTTAAAGAAGATCAGGAAAAAGGAGAAAAAAGAACCACGACCTAAAGTGAAACACTTGTCTCAAAAGAAAGCGAATCGAGTGGTGTTTGCTATCGTTTTTCTTTTGTGTCTTGCTGCAATCGTAGGTGTCATACGTTCCAATGTCGTTGCGATGAATTTTGATCAATTAGCGAGTAAAGTTGAACAAATCAATCAGGATAATCAAAAGACAACTGAAACAAAAGAAAGCTACGATCCAGCAGCTTTGGCATTTTACGCCACAAGTTTTGCAAAAGAATATCTTAATATGGATGGAAAGGCAGAGGAAGGGAAACAAAAAGAACGACTTGATCGTTTGGCAAATTATTTATCGTTTGATGTGGCATTGATCGATGAGAAAGGAAATGAACAGTTAGAGTTTTCACGTCATTTCAAACAAGCAACAGTGACAAGAACAGTTGAAGAAACAGAGTGCTTACTTGTTTATTTAAACGTTGTATACGAAGTGAAAAGCACGGAAGAAACAGAGACACGAACGCAAGAAATGGTGTTACCCATTCAAGCCAAGGATCAACTCTTTGCTATTGTTAGTCGTCCTTATTTTCTGACTAGTCGTCTACCACAAGGCAAGACCGATCAATTAGAGAAAACGAAAGAAACGATCGAATTAAGTGGAAATGAAAAAGAAGAGGTAGAAATATTCTTAAAAATGTTTTTTGAAAAGTATGCTTCCGCAGATAAGCAGGAATTAATGTTACTGATGAAAGAAGCAATTGAATCACCTGAAGGCTTAGAACTTGTGGCTGTCGATACAAGTGAAGTCACTTATTTTGATACACAACAACAAGACGTTTTAGGTGTGCAGGTGTCAGTGACTTTTGCCGATTCATTAACAAATGCAGCCTATACGGAAAACTTTTCACTGTGGCTAACACGGACAGAGAATTCTTATTTTGTGAATACACTGAAACATTATTTTACGGAAAAGGAAGGGAATTAATTTATGAACGTCAGTAATTTGGATAATTTTTTAAAGAATGGTTTTCTAACCATTTTAGCATTTGGTGTCATTATATTGATCTTGAAGCATTGGAAAGGGGCAGAATGGTTAAAAATTGGCTCTGTGATCTTGATTGCCTTGATTTTAAGTGACTTTGCGAACAATCAAGGAAGAAACACGTTTAATCTGTTGAAGTGGATTCTAGGCTTATTTGGAATCAGTATGTGAGGTCGATAGATGAAGCATTATGATTATTCAAGAGGATTAAAAGCACCTTATTCATTACAAGTCATCAAATCGCCGAAGGGAAAAGTGGTATGGGTGTTTGCCCAACCGTTAAATATGTCTTATGTGTTGATGTTGATCGTATTGCTTATGATTGGAATGGTTTTATGGTCAAGATTTACGCTACCGACTATTTTTGGTATCGATCTAAACTTACTACTTGTTTTGTATTTCCCTCATAAAATCGCTCGCTGGTACTCCGAAACAGAACCAGACGGTAAATCTGCGAACCATTTTTTGAAAGATTTTTTTAGCTATACCAAAGACTATATCTTGGATAAGCGTCCGATTATTGCTTTTGAGCGAATCAAGGAATTAGAAGAATTCTCATTTAAACGATAGGAAGGAGTTTGACATGCAATTAGAATACCCATTGTTGGAACAACGTAGTAAAAATATGGTGCTCACGCAAGAGAAAGCAGTGATCGCTTATTATCGCATTCGTTCGGAAACGGTGATGTTGACAGATTTTGAAAAGAAACAAAAAACGAAGAAGAAAGTGGCTCGTGCGTTGAAACGATTAAAAGGAAGTGAAGGTTTCGAAATCAACTTATTGCCAGTGAATGCGGATATTCGCGGAAAGATGGGAGCAATGCGCACCTTGATTGATCCAGAAAATTATGCTATTGGCGTAGAGAAATTGAAAAAAACAGCGATGGTACTGGAAGAGGAAATGGGAATGGTCTATGAATACGTATGGATACTCGGCGTTCCCCTAATAAAAAAAGATATCGCCATTGATATAAAAGAAAACGTGTCGAGAGCAATCAACCATGTGACAGAAACAGTCATTACAAGTTTAGGATTTTCAATCGATGTGGAAGAAAACTGGGAAAAGGATTACTACGAACAAGAGCAGGAAGTGTATCAAAATATTTCAGAATTATTGGTAGAACGTTTAACAGAAGATGAGCTGTATTATTATCAAGCCTATCAGTTTTTAAAGAATATTCCTCATGATAAAGAAGAGATATTAGCTAGTCAAAAGCTGGACAATTTAATGTCCACAAAAATTCAACCGCAATTTTTAGGAGGATTGCGGTTTGCTTGTGAGCAGGGAGAAAGTCATGTTTCTTATCTTCCAGTTGGAGATCTCGGTGTCTTTTTAGATGGTAATCATTTGCTCGAAATCGTTCAAAAAATGCCTTTCCCAGTAGAAGTGAAGGTTCAAGTATCATTTGCAGAAAGTAAAGGACAATTAGCACTTTCCGGTCGTTCAGCTCGTGCAAGGACACGTACAAAAAATATTATGCAAGAGGCACACTTAGCAGGATCTAAGCAAAAGCGAAAAATTGTAGAAGGTCAGCTATCTTTAGATGACTTGGATCAGAAAATTGATGATGGCATAGATATTATCGATTGGCGAGCTATTTTGATCGTTTGCGGTCGTTCAAAAAAACAAATGCAGGCAAGAAAGAAGTATTTGATCAATCGTTTTGATGGGTTGGGCATTCCTCTACTAAAAGCGACGTTCGACAATCCTTATTTATTTCAATCTACTTTATTTGGCAATTTTATGCGGATGAAAGAGAAGAAGTGGCAACATACCAGTACAATCGAATCATTTGCAGAATTGAACTTCTTTACTTCCTTAAAAGCTGGAACGAAACTCGGTTATTATTTTGGTCGGGTTGATACAACCCTAGAGGAGAAAGAAGACCGCAAAGCGATTTTGTTAAATTCCAAGAATTTGATTTACATGAATATGTTTTTAGCAAATAAACAGGATGTAATCGGTAAGAAAACCAATAATCCACATTGGGCATTAACCGGTGATACAGGAAGTGGAAAATCAGTCACAGCGAAAAAATTATTTATGGAATGCGCTACACTCAAAGATCGAGTGTTGTATATTGATCCGAAAAAAGAAATGCGACGACAGTTTATGCGCACGATTAATGATCCGACCTATCAAAAAAATTACCCACTCGATACTAAATTTATCCGTACCTTCAATTTTGTGACATTAGATGTTCGTGAAGAAAAGAATCGTGGGGTTCTCGATCCGATTGTTTTATTTGATGAAACAGAAGCTATTGCAACTGCTAAAGCGATGCTGACAAACATTTATGAAGGCACATGGAACTTAAAACAAAAGACGGAAATCAATGAAACGATCGTAGCAGTCGTCAAAGAACGGAAATCTGGACAGAAAGTAGGTTTTTGGCAAGTGATTGAGCGTTTAGCAGAAAGTCCCATACCGGATGTACAGGATATGGGTCGTTTTTTGATTTCTACAGTTCGAAATTCCATTTTAGAATTGGCTTTTTCACATGGTGAAGTGCCAGGACTGTCTTTTGACAAAAAGGTAACGATTCTAGAAATTGAAGATTTAGATTTACCGACTGATAAGAATGAACAGATGGATGAAAATAAACGATTATCGGTCACGTTAATGTTTGCTCTAGGTACTTTTTGTTCAAAATTTGGTTCACGCAATCCCAAAGAAGAAACGGTCACTTTTTTTGATGAAAGTTGGATTTTTCAGTCGTCTCCAGAAGGAAAAGCTATTTTGAAATCGATGAAACGAATTGGTCGATCGTTCAACAACTTTTTAGTACTGATCACACAATCCGTAAATGATCTGGATGATAAAGACGATGGGACTGGTTTTGGTTCGGTCATCTGTTTTGATGAAGAACTAAATCGTCAAGGTATACTCAACTATTTGAATCTACCAAATAATGAACAAAACATGAAGTGGGTCTCGAATATGGTCCAAGGGCAATGTTTATTGAAAGATATGTTTGGGCAAATCAATCGAGTCGTGGTCCATGTGATTTTTGAAGAATGGTTGGAATTATTCAAAACAGTGGATGATACCGATGCTTCTGTCATGGAAAATCGTTTTGCGGTGTAAAGGAGAGTGGCATGAAGTATTTAATTGATAGTTACAATGCTTATATGGTAGATGGTGGTTTACTAGACAAAGGTTGGCAAGTAGTCAATTGGTTCTTCGTAGGCGTTCCATTTTTTATTCTAAGAATGTGTGCTTCCTTCTTTCTCTTTTGCGAAAATATTGTCAATCAATCGGATTTTTTCATTGCGAAACAGACCGAAGTTTTTAATATGTCGGTACGAATACTCAATAATTTTGGCGGTACTGGCTTTGGTGCAGGCAGTTTAATGGGCTTAGCAGTTATCTTTAGTGCCTATTACCTCTTAGCGAACTTCTTCTCCAATCGTCGAAATTTTATGAAGGTCTTGCTACATTATTTATTTGTGGCATTCATTTTCTTTGGTTGGTTTGGACAAGTACCGACTGCACAGGGGAACTTCAATACCTCTACATTTCTTATCAAATCCGTTACCGAGGTAACAAAAGTAATCCAATCACAATTTATCGCAGGGGCGAATACTTCTTCTGATTCAAATCAAGGAGGAAATGGTGTCTATCAAAGTCCAATGTTTGATGCGACTGTGCAACAAACATTTAATTTTGTAAATAGTGGTTCATTGGATGGCAAGATGGCAAATGGGGACAAGATAGATGAGAAGAAATTATTAGAATCACCAAATCTATCGGAAGAAGATCGCACGAATTTTATAAAAGAGAGAGACGAGTATCTTAGTTCCCTTGAAAAAGTGAATCCTTATTTTTCTCAAGATGGTGTAAAAACGATGGAAAAAAGCTTTGCCATTTGGGTAGGGATCGCCAATTTATTTATTCTAGCTTTTCCAGTGATTTATATTAATATCATGCTGATGGTCATTCAGATTCTTGTGATCCTACTGATACTAGTGTTTCCAATTTTTGCCTTAGCTTCCTTTTTCCCAAGATGTCAAACCTTGATGTTCAAATTCTTTAAAGCATTGATTGGTATTTTATTTTTACCAGTCATTTTTGGTGTGTTTATTGCTGTCCTATTTTGGGTCAATCGACTAATCGATCAAGCCTTCTTAGGGATAATCGGACAGATCAATGAAAGTCTTTTAAACGTCTTATCAAATGGCATGGTTCTTTTAGGAACAATGGTCTTAATGATTCTGGTGAAATATATCTTTTTAAAGAATCTTTGGAAGAATCGTTACCGGATCATTAGTTTCTTTTCTGAAGGACAAATTCAGCAACCGGCTTTTGAAAAGCAAGTAAATGAGAAAGTCAAAGAAGGAACAGAAAATATAGTCGAAAAAACAACTGCCGCAGCCCAAGTTGGTATTGGTGGCTATACAGGCAATATGGGAATGGCATTACAAGGTGCTTCAACACTCATGTCTGGTCAGGATAAAGCAATGAATTTAGGAAATGAACATTTTACCGAACCAAATCCACGTTTTTCTGGATTGAAGCAAGGAATGGAATCATTCTTTCAACCGGAGAATCCAGAAGAAACAGAGGCACCAACGTACGATGATGTTCAATTAGAGGAAGAAATGAGTAAATCATTGGAAGGTGAGTTAGAAAATGGTCCTGCTTCTTTCCAAGAGTTGGAAGAAGAAGCGTTCGATGATTTTGAATTGGAAGATGTCCTAACTGGAATACAGGATGAAGATCCAACAGTTGATCATTCGTTGACTGAATCGGATGAATTGGTTATCGATGAATCACAACTTGGAGATGATCTAATGGAACAAACCATCGAAACAGAATCAGATATAGTTGAACAAGACTTTGAAGCACCTGAACTAGTAACGGAAGTACCAGAAATAGGAGAAGCTGCA
>Ga0302349_1001353_pt1 | contig 19569 bp, 15 predicted proteins | sample PhyAR1_FD_202176 | JGI IMG/M metagenome (GOLD analysis project Ga0302349, IMG submission 202176) | Leaf surface microbial communities from alfalfa plants in UC Gill Tract Community Farm, Albany, California, United States - DLSL A.R1... | ecosystem: Host-associated > Plants > Phyllosphere >...
CGTCCCACCGAAGGCCGTGAGGGCGGTTATAGGGGCAACCGCGAGGGCGGATATCAGGGTGGCCGCGACGGCGGGTTCCGCGGTCCCCGCCAGGGCGACGACCGTCGGGGCGGTTTCTCCGGCGGCGACCGTCGCGACGGCGGCTACCGTGGTGGACGTGACGGTGACTCGCGTTCGGGCGATCGCCGCGAGGGCGGGTTCCGTGGGAACCGTGATGGCGACGCGCGTTCAGCGGACCGCCGCGAGGGTGGCTACGGCGGCGGCCGTTCGTTCGACCGCCGCGAGGGTGGTTACCAGGGACGCCGTGACGGCGACGCCCGAGGCGGACGCCCTGCCGAGCGCCGCGAAGGCGGTTACAGGGGCAACCGTGAAGGCGGCTACCAGGGTGGCCGCGAAGGCGGGTTCCGCGGCCCGCGCCAGGGCGACGACCGGCGCGGAGGATTCTCCGGCGGCGACCGCCGCGACGGCGGCTACCGCGCACAGGGTCGCGACGACCGCCGCGACGGCGGATATCGCGGGGGATTCCGCGGTGACGATCGCCGTGACGATCGCGGGGGCGACCGCTTCGACCGTCGGGATGAGCGCGAGGAGAACCCCCTCGCCCCGCACCGCGAGCGGATCGCGGATCCGGCGCTGCCCGAGGACATCACCCCGAAGGATCTCGCCCCGGCGGCGCGCAACGAGTTGAAGACCCTGAGCGCCGAGAACGCCGAGCGGGTCGCGCGTCACATGGCGATGGCGGCTCAGGCGATCGATGACGACCCGGTGCTCGCGCACGAGCACGCACAGGCCGCCATGCGTCACGCCGGTCGTGTGGCCGTGGTGCGCGAGACGCTCGCCATCACGGCCTACGCGACGGGTGACTTCGCTCTCGCGCTTCGGGAGCTGCGTACCGTGCGCCGGATCACCGGACGCAATGATCACGCCGCGATGATCGTCGACAGCGAGCGCGGGGTGGGACGCCCGGAGAAGGCGCTCGAGGAGGGGCGCGCGACGGATCGCGAGGCGCTCCCGATCGCGCAGCGCGTCGAGCTTGCGATCGCGATGTCGGGCGCTCGCCTCGACCTCGGCCAGACCGAGCTCGCCTTGCACGAGCTCGACATCCCCGAGGACGACCCCAACAAGGCGTACGAGTGGAGCGCCGGACTGTTCGCGGCGCGCGCCGCCGTGCTCGAAGACCTCGGTCGCACGGACGAAGCCGCCGAATGGGCGCATCGCGCCGAGGTCGCGGCGGACGCCGTCGAAACCCGCCTGGCGGAGGACGACACCGTCATGGTGCACGAGATGCACGCCCGCGACCTGGGGCTCGAGTGGGAGGACGAGGCCGCGTACGACCGCGCGGAGCCGGCCGACGAGCACGGCGACGCCGAGGACGCCGAAGAGCGCGCGGAAACCGCATACGCCGAGGACGCCGAAGAGCGCGCGGAAACCGAATACGCCGAGGACGCCGAAGAGCGCGCGGAAACCGCATACGCCGAGGACGCCGAAGAGCGCGCGGAAACCGCATACGCCGAGGACGCCGAAGAGCGCACGGAAGCCGCAGACGCGGCCGTCGAGGCGGATGCCCCCGCCGACGCAGAGCAGGATGAAGACACGAACGACCTCGCGCCCGCCGAGCCCGAGGACGCCGGAGAGGAACCGGCCGATTCGGCAGGCATCGCGGACGACGCCGCGTACGACCCCGCCGAGGGCGAGCCGTCGATCGAGGACGAGGTGAGCGAGATTCTCGCCGAGGCGGGCATCGTCGACGACGATCGCGAGGACGAGAAGTAATGGCCCTGTTCGGACGGAAGGACCCCACCCCGCTCGACGGAGTCGACGTCGTGCTCGCCGATCTCGACGGCGTCGTGTACGCCGGCCCCGGTGCGATCCCGCACGCGGTCGAGAGCCTCAACCGCGCCGAGAGCGAGGGGCGCAAGATCGGTTTCATCACGAACAACGCCTCGCGCACCGACGCTTCTGTTGCTCAGCATCTCGCGGATCTCGGGCTGCACACGGTAGCGGAGGATGTCGTGACCAGCCCGCAGGCGGCCGTCGCGCTTCTCGCGCAGAAGGTCCCCGCCGGATCCACGGTGCTTGTGGTGGGCGGCGAGGGGCTGGTCGTCGAGCTCGAAAAGGCGGGATACGTCGTCACGCGGAGCGCGGACGATTCTCCGGCGGCGGTGCTGCAGGGCTTCAACCCCGACGTCTCGTGGACGCACCTGGCCGAGGCGGCCTACGCGCTGAAGACTCCGGAGGCTGAGGGCGGGATCCCCTGGATCGCGACGAACACCGACTGGACGATTCCGCGCGAGCGCGGCATCGCGCCCGGGAACGGAACGCTTGTCTCGGCCGTTCACACGGCGGTGGGGCGTCTCGCGACCGTCGCGGGAAAGCCCGAGGCCCCGATTTTCCACGCCGCGACCGAACGTTTCGGGGCGAAGAGGCCGCTGTTCATCGGCGACCGCCTCGACACCGACATCCAGGGCGCGCAGGCGGCGGGCATGGCGTCGGCGCTCGTGCTGACGGGCATCGACCGACCGAAGCAGGTGCTCGCGGCGCCCTCGCACTCGCGCCCCACCTACATCGTCGGCGACCTGCGCGACCTGTTCGAGCCGTACCCTGAGGTCAAGCAGCGCAACGGCGTCACGACGGTGGGCTCGGCGAGGATCCGCACGAGCGACGGGCCGCAGATCGAAATCCTCGACGAGGGCGATAGTCAACTCAACCTGCTGCGGGCCGGCGCACACGCGATCTGGTCGACCGGGCGAGCGATCTTCGGATTCAACGTTCCCGAAATCCTCTACCGCGATACCTTCCACAGGCAGTGATGATGGATCCCGAGGCGATCGAAGAACTGCCGCTCGACGAACGAGCGGCGGCGTATCAGGCGGCCTACGACGAGCTCGCGCGCGAGATCGAACGGGACGCCGAGGCGTGAGCGAGCGCCTCGACGCCCAGCTCGCCGCCCGCGGCCTCGCGCGTTCGCGCACGCACGCCGCGCGCCTCATCGCCGAGGGGCGCGTGCGGGTCGATGGATCCATCGCCGTCAAGCCCGCGGCCAGGGTCGCCCCCGAGCAGACGCTCGAGGTCGAAGCGGATCACTGGGTGAGCCGCGCGGCGCACAAGCTGATCGCCGGCCTCGACGGATTCGGTATAGCCGTCGCCGGGCGCCTCGCGCTCGACCTCGGCGCGTCCACAGGGGGCTTCACCCAGGTGCTTCTCGAACGGGGCGCGGAGCGCGTGATGGCGGTCGACGTCGGTCACGACCAGCTCGCGGGCGAGCTTCGCGCCGACGAGCGCGTGAACGTCGTCGAGGGGTACAACGTGCGATACATGACGCGCGAAAGCCTCGCGTCTGCGAGCGGAGTCGACGAGGCGCCGAGCGTCGTGACGGGCGATCTCTCATTCATCTCGCTCGCGCACGTGCTTCCCGCCGTCCGCGCGGTGATGGCAGACGCGGCGGACGTCATCCTGCTCGTGAAGCCCCAATTCGAGGTCGGGCGCACGGGCGTTCGCGGGGGAGTCGTCGTCGATGACGACCTGCGGGAGCGAGCGGTCGCCGACGTCGTCGACGCGGCGGAGCGTGCGGGCCTCGTCGTGCACGGCGTCCTGCCTTCGCCCGTCGAGGGGATGCACGGGAATCGCGAGGCGCTACTCCACCTCCGCGCCGATGGCGCCCGCCATAGCTGGGCGGCGGAGATTCGCCGTGCGGTGCGATGAGCGGATCTCGTTTCGCGCAGTCTGAACGTTCTTCGAACATTTAGACGAATCGCCGCCGCGCGTCCCGCATCAGCCGCGCGATCCGACACAATGGGAACCACCTGGCTTCACTGAGGATGGGATGGCTGATGACGAAGCGCAAGATCCTGGTGGTCGCGCATGCGCACCGCAACGACACGGTCGAGGCAGCGGTGCGGGTCGTCGATACGCTCACCCGCTCCGGCGCGCTCGCCGTCATGGACGCCGAGGATCGCGCCGACCTGTCCGTGCTCGCGCCGGTGCTCTCGGATGTGGCGGTTCTCGGTGTCGACGTTCCCGTCGCCGATGTCGACCTCGCGATCGTCCTCGGCGGCGACGGAACGATCCTGCGCGCCGCGGAACTCGTCCGCGAGGGCACCGCCCCCGTTCTCGGGATCAACATGGGGCACGTCGGCTTCCTCGCCGAGATCGAGCGCGACAACATGGACGCAGCGGTCGCGCGCGCCATCGCGGGCGACTACGACGTCGAGGAGCGCCTCGCCCTGGCCGTCAAGGTGCGCGACGCGCGCGGGGAGGTCGTGTTCGAGAGCTTCGCGCTGAACGAGGTCACCGTCGAGAAGGACAGCCCGGGGCGAATGATCGAGGTCGTGCTCGAGATCGATCGCCGGCCCCTGTCGAGCTTCGGCGCCGACGGCGTCGTCATCGCGACCCCGACGGGATCGACGGCGTACGCCTTCTCCGCAGGCGGCCCCGTCGTCTGGCCGACCGTCCAAGCGATCACGGTCGTGCCGATCTCGGCGCACGCGCTCTTCGCGCGCCCGCTCGTGGTCGGCCCCGAACATGCCGTCGCGCTGGAACTCCAGAACTCACCGGGAGCATCGGGCGTGGTGTGGTGCGATGGCCGCCGCAGCTACGCGCTGCCGGCCGGGGCCCGGGTGTCCGTGCGACGTTCGCCCGTGCCGGTGCGTCTGGCGCGGCTGCACCCCGCGGCCTTCACGGACCGCCTCGTGCGCAAGTTTCAACTGCCGGTCCAGGGGTGGCGCGGGCCGTCCGGATCGATGCAGACGACATCGATCAACATCGTGAAGCCGAACTCGGAGGGCACCCGATGATCGAACAGATGCGGTTGACGGGCCTGGGCGTGATCGCCGATGCCGTCCTGCCTATGGGCCCCGGCTTCACCGCGATCACGGGCGAGACGGGCGCCGGCAAGACCATGGTCGTCACAGGTCTCGGGCTGCTGATGGGGCAGCGCTCCGACAGCGGGACGGTGCGCTCGGGCGACGATCAGGCCGTCGTCGAGGGCATCTGGAACGTGCCCGCGGAGGGCCGCGTCGCCGATCGGGTGCGCGAGGCGGGCGGTGAGCTCGAACCCGCAGAAAATGGTCGCGGCGAGCTCTACCTCTCGCGCACCATCTCGGCGTCGGGGCGCAGCCGCGCATCCGTGGGCGGGCGCACCGCGCCGGCCAGCGTGCTCGGCGAACTCGCGGAGATGCTCGTCGCGGTGCATGGGCAGACCGACCAGCTTCGCCTGAAGTCGACGGCGGAGCAGCGCGAGACCCTCGACCGTTTCGGCGGCGACGTGGTGCGCGACGCTCGCTCGGCGTACCGTGCCGCGTACGAGGCGTTCACTCGCATCGATCGCGAGCTCACCGAACTCGTCGCCGAGCGGGACTCGCGCGCCGCCGAGGCCGAGCGGCTGCGGCACGCGCTCGCCGAGATCGAGACGACCGCACCGACGTCGGGCGAGGACATCGAGCTTGCCGCGCGCGCGGAGCGGCTCGCGAACGCCGAGCAGCTCCGCGAGGCGGCCATGCTCGCGCGGGAGGCGCTCTCGAGCGAGGAGGGGTCGGGCGATGTCTCGACCCTGCTGGGCGAGGCGCGACGCGGGCTCGAGCGGGCGACGGATCCCGCTCTCGCGTCGATCGGCCAGGCGATCGACGAGATCAACTACCGGATCGGCGACCTCGCCGTCGAGCTGTCCAGCTATCTCGCGGACCTCGACGAGCAGGGTCCGACGGAGCTCGCCGCCGTCGAGGAGCGGCGCGCCGTGCTCGCGGATCTCGCGCGCAAGCACGGATCCCTCGACGAGGCGATCGCGCTGCTGGAGAGCGGATCCGCGCGTCTCGCGGAGCTCGACGACGACGGCGACCGCATCGAGCGGCTCGCCGCGGACCGCGACACGGCACGGGCCGACCTCGACCAGGCCGCGGGACGCCTGAGCGCCGAGCGCCGCACGGCCGCGGCGCGGCTCGCCGAGCTCGCGACGGAGGAACTGCACGCCCTCGCCATGCCCAACGCGACGCTCACGGTCGAGGTCGCCGACGGACCGGAGTCGGTCCACGGCCGCGACACCGTGTCGTTCCTGCTGGCGCCCCACCCCGGGGCCGAACCCCGCATCGTCTCGAAGGGCGCATCCGGGGGCGAGCTCAGCCGCGTCATGCTCGCGATCGAGGTCGTCGTCGCGGCGACGGATCCGGTGCCGACCTTCGTCTTCGACGAGGTCGACGCGGGCATCGGCGGGGCCGCGGCCATCGAGGTCGGGCGGCGCCTGGCCAAGCTCGCCGAGAAGTCGCAGGTCATCGCCGTCACCCACCTCGCGCAGGTGGCCGCCTTCGCGGGCAACCATCTCAGCGTCGTCAAGTCGCACGACGGTTCCATCACCTCCTCCAGCGTGACGCGCCTCGAGGGAGCGAAGCGCGAGGCGGAGATGGCGCGGCTGCTAAGCGGTATGGCCGACAGCGAAGCGGCGCTGACCCACGCCCGCGAGCTGCTCGGGGTCGCTCGGGGATAGCAGACCCGTGTCGACTCCCGAGCGGATCCCCGCGCCCGCCCCGCCCCGCCATACGCCGCTGTACGGCTGGTTGGCCGGGCGCATGGCCAGGTGGGAGCGCGGCGATGAAGCGGCGAGCCGGCGGAGTATCGGTGCCGTCTGGTCCACCTGCGTTCTCCTGCTCATCGGCTGCGCGGTGCTGCTGTTCGGACCGATCGTCAACGCGCCCACCTCGCTCGACGACGTGCTCGACACGACACGAGATGCCGCGCACGACCGGTGGATCGCCCGGGAGACGAGCGTCGACATGAGCCTCGAGCTCGGCGACGACGGCCGGCTCCGCGCCCAGGTCGTCGAGTCGTTCACGGCGTTCTTCCCCGACGACATCGACGAGTCGGGCACCGAACGCACCGTGCTGGCCGAGCTCGAGGGCCACGACCTGAATCCGCGGCTGAGCTCCGCGACGCTCGACGGCGAGGTGATCGAGCCCGACGAGCGCCGTTCGGCGACGCGCACGAGCTGGGTGCTCGACGCGGGGGAGCGCCTCAGCGGCGACCACGAGTTCTCGCTCGCATACAGCCTCGACGACCTCGCCTACGACACCGAGGATCCCTCGAGCGGGAGGCGCATTCAGACGATCTACTGGGACGCGTTCGGCCCCGAGTTCGAGCAGGGCTCGGCGAAGACGGCGTTCTCGATCACGATGCCGCGAGAACTCTCGGACGCGCTCGTGTCCGGGCCCCGGGGTGCGGTGTACTGGACGATCATCGGTTCGTCGGCCGTTCTCGAACCGGAGAGCGCCGGGCCGGGACTCGTGCGGTACAGCGTCACGAACGACCAGAACCTGCCCCCGTACGCGTCGATGACGATCCAGGCGGATTTCGACGAGGGCACCTTCTCGATGCCGACGCCGACGGTGCTGTTCTGGCTCATGCTGCTCGGGCCGTTCCTGCCGCTCGCCCTCTGCGCCGTGCTCCTGACGAGCGCCCTCGCCGCGCGGGCCGCGCTGTGGTCTGATGTCGAGGGAGACCCGTGGATCGTCGCGCGATTCACCGCGCCGAAGGGCGTCTCGCCCTCGGTGGCCGCGCGCGTGATGCGCGCCCGGCGCACCGTGCGCCTCGTCGATCTCGTGGCGCGCTACCAGAGCGAACCGAGCGCTCGTCACGAGCGGCTGCTCGCCCGTGAGGCACGGCTCGCCGCGTCACCCGGGCTCGCGATCGCGCGCCCGTCGGGGTACCGCTCGTCGAAAGCCTGGCGCGAGCAGTTCGAGCAGAAGCTCCGGCGACGGCCGCGAGGGCTCGTCACCCACGTCCTGCTCGCCGCCGCCGTCGTTCTCGTCGGAGCCCAGTTCGCGCTTACTCGGCAGCTGGCGGGCCACGAGCGCATCGGCCTCGAGTGGTGGCCCGTTGCCGCCACGGGCCTGCTCATCGTGCTCGCGGTCATCACCGCCTCGGTCATCTTCACGGCTGCGCCGCTCACGCCGCGCGGCGCCAAGCTGCGCGACGCGGTCGAGGGTATTCGCCTCTACGACCGAGGGGCGAACCTCGGCGAGCTCGTCGATATCCACGACCGGCTGCTCCCGTACGCGCTGATGACCCGCACCCCGCGCGAGGCAGCCCGGACGATCCAACGGGTGCTCGCCGATGCGCGCATCGAGCCGGATCGCACTCCGCGAGGCCTTCCGGCGCTCCACGCATCGGTGCGGGTCGTGCCCGTGCTCGCGGTCGCGGCCGCGATCGTCTTCGTGTCGGTCTTCCCCGGGCCCACTTCGGACGCGCCGGGAAGCGCGAGCTACGAGCTCGACCGGCCGGGGCGCTACGGCGTGAGCGTGCAGCGCTTCGACGCGGAGGCCGTGATCGCCGGCGGATCCGCGGACCCACGGATCGAGGTGACGGAGACGCTCGACGTGACCGTGCTGGACGCGGGCCGCACGCCGCAGCTCTTCCGCGACTGGCATGATCGCGTCGACGGCCACGACACCCGCCTGAGCGTCACCGAGGTGCGCGTCGATGGATCCCCGGTCCCGTTCGAGCAGGATCGCGTCTCCGCGCCGCGAGTGCAGGCCGACCATGCCATGATGCAGACGCGCATCGAGGCGCCGTGGCCCGGCACCCACACCGTCGAGGTCGACTACGTCGTCGCCTCGCCCGTCGCCACGGTGAGAACGGCGGACGGCTGGCAGCAGCGGATCCGGTGGGCGGCGCTCGCACCAGGATGGGACTGGGATTGGGACGACTACGACACGCCCCTCGAGAGCGCGAGCGCGAGCCTGAGGGTGCCCGAGGAACTCGCGAGCCTCGCCGCCGAAGCCCCGACGGGCTGGGAGATCGACCGGCGCGATCGCGAAGACCGCGAGGCGGAGGTGACGCGCGCCGGGGACGTCACGACGATGCGCTTCGCCGGGCCCGGCGAGTACGGCCTCGACACCGAGTACGACGATTCCGACGCCGGCATACAGCTCGTCGTCGACGAGGGCACGTTCGCACAGGCGGGCACGCGCGCGGAGTGGCGCGCGATGCGCATCGCGGAGGCACGCCCCGTGTGGATCCAGTACGTCTTCGCCCTGCCGGCGTTCGCCGCGGGCATCATCGGCGTGCTGCGTCGCCCCCGCCGCGGAACGGCCCGCGAAGCGGTGAGCTTCGTCTCGATCGGGTTCACGATCGCGAGCATCGTGACCTGGTTCTGGGGCTCGGTCAACGCCTACGGCGAGGAGCCGTGGTTCGCCGTTCCGGGCATCATCATGCTCGCGAACATCGCGCTTGCGATCACGGCGTCCGTCCTCATGTGGCGCAAGGGGTCATCTCCCGCGCCGCGCACGGGGTGAGTATGCTCGTGCTCAGTGCTTTCTCAGCGTGCGACCCAGCCGCACACATCTGGAGCCCGGACTCGGGGGATAGGATCGAAGCCCGTGATGCAGACTTCTGACGCGGCGATTACCGACACCACTACCAAGCAGATCTTCGTGACGGGCGGTGTCGTCTCCTCCCTCGGCAAGGGGCTCACGGCGGCCAGCCTCGGCAACCTGCTGACGGCGCGCGGCCTGCACGTCGTGATGCAGAAGCTCGACCCCTACCTCAACGTCGACCCGGGAACGATGAACCCGTTCCAGCACGGCGAGGTCTTCGTCACCGACGATGGCGCGGAGACCGACCTCGACATCGGACACTACGAGCGCTTCCTCGACGTCAACCTCTCCCAGGCCGCCAACGTCACGACCGGTCAGATCTACTCGAAGGTCATCGAGCGCGAACGCCGCGGCGAGTACCTCGGCGACACGGTGCAGGTGATCCCGCACATCACCGACGAGATCAAGCGCCGCATGCGCCTGCAGGCCGCGGCCGAGCGCAAGCCCGACGTCATCATCACCGAAGTCGGCGGCACGGTCGGCGACATCGAATCGCAGCCCTTCCTCGAGGCCGCCCGTCAGCTGCGCCACGAACTCGGCCGAGGCAACGTCTTCTTCGTCCACGTCTCACTCGTGCCGTTCATGGGCGCCTCCGGCGAGCAGAAGACCAAGCCGACCCAGCACTCCGTCGCCGCTCTGCGCCAGGTGGGCATTCAGCCCGACGCGCTCGTGCTGCGCAGCGACCGCCCCGTGACCGAGGCGAACCTCAACAAGATCGCCCTGATGTGCGACGTCGACGCCGACGCGGTCGTCAACACGGTCGACCTTCCGAGCATCTACGACATCCCGACGACGCTCAACTCGCAGGGACTCGACAGCGTCATCATCAAGAAGCTCGGGCTCGACACCAAGGCGGGCGAGGTCGACTGGACCCGCTGGCAGCGCGTCCTCGACGCCGTGCACCACCCCAAGCACGAGGTGACGATCGGTCTCGTCGGAAAGTACATCGACCTGCCCGACGCGTACCTCTCGGTGACGGAGGCAATCAAGGCCGGCGGCTTCGCGCACGGCGCGAAGGTCGGGATCCGGTGGATCCCCTCCGACCTGTGTGAGACGGAAGAGGGCGCGCGCGAGAACCTCGCCGACCTCGACGGCATCGTGGTGCCCGGCGGCTTTGGGATCCGCGGAATCGAAGGCAAGCTCGGTGCGCTGAAGTTCACGCGCGAGCAGGGGATCCCGACGCTCGGCATCTGCCTGGGCATGCAGACCATGGTCATCGAGTATGCGCGCAACGTCGCGGGCTTCGCCGGCGCGAGCTCGACGGAGTTCGACCCGGAGACGCCCGTCCCCGTCATCGCGACGATGCAGGAACAGGTCGAGATCCTCGACGGCGGCGACCTGGGCGGCACCATGCGCCTCGGGCTCTACCCGGCGAAGCTCGCCGAGGGTTCGATCGCGGCCGAGGTGTACGGCACGACCGAGGTCGAGGAGCGCCACCGTCACCGCTACGAGGTCAACAACCGCTACCGCGACCAGATCGCCGACGCGGGCCTCGTGTTCTCGGGCCTGAACCCCGACCTCGACCTCGTCGAGTTCGTCGAGCTGCCGCGCGACACCCACCCGTACTACATCGCCACGCAGGCGCACCCCGAGCTGCGGTCGCGGCCCACCGAGGCGCACCCGCTATTCCGCGGCCTCGTCGGCGCGGCGATCGAGCGCGCCAGCTCGAGCGAGCTGTTCGAGGTCGCTGAGTGACGACGCTTCGTGACGAGCCCTTCGAGGTCGACGTCACGCGTAGCGAGGTCGTCTACAACGGGTACGTCTGGGACGTCCGCGAGGACACCTTCCGCTACGGCAAGACCTCGCTCGTGCGGCACTATCTCGATCACTCGGGCGCCGTGGCCGTTGTCGCGATCGACGACGAAGACCGCGTGCTCCTGATCCAGCAGTACCGTCACCCGATTCGCAGTCGCGACTGGGAGATCCCCGCCGGTCTCCTCGACGTTGCGGGCGAGGATCCCCGCGACGCGGCCGCTCGCGAGCTCGCGGAAGAGGCCGACCTCGAGGCCGACCGGTGGGAGGACCTCGGGAACTTCGCGGTCTCGCCCGGGGGATCCGAAGAGTTCGTGCGGATCTTCCTCGCAAGCGGGGTGCGCTCGACCGGCGAAACCTTCGATCGGGACGACGAGGAGGCCGACATCCGCAAGGCATGGGTGCCGATCTCCGAGGTGCTCGACGGCATCTCCGAGGGGCGCCTGCACAACGGCATCATGACGATCGGCGTGCTCATGGCGGCGCGCCGCCGCGGCATCTGACGCCATCATGCAGCTCGATCGTGCGATCGACGGCTATCTGCGCCATATCTCGATCGAGCGCGGTCTGAGCGACAACACCGTGGCGGCGTACCGGCGAGACCTCGCCGGTTACGCCGCCTGGCTCGCGGAGCGCGGCATCGCCGACTCCGGCGAGATCGCACCCGACACGGTCCGGGCCTTCGTCGAGCACGCCGCGGCGGTGGATCCACCGCCGGCGTCGAGCTCGCTCGCACGGCTCCAGTCCTCGGTCCGGGGGCTTCACCGTTTCCTCGCCCGCGAGGGCGCGGCGAGCACGGATCCGACGACGAAGCTCGTGCCGCCGAAGCAATCGCAGAAGCTTCCCAAGGCGCTCACGATCGCGCAGGTCGAGGCGCTCCTCGAGGCACCAAGCGCGGACGATCCGATCGGGATCCGCGACCGCGCGCTGCTGGAACTGCTCTACGCGACCGGCGCGCGCGTGAGCGAGGCGATCGGACTCGACGTCGATGACATGCGCCACGGCGACATCCTGCGGCTGCGCGGCAAGGGCGATAAGGAGCGCATCGTGCCGCTCGGCTCCTACGCTCGAGCCGCCGTGGAGGCGTACCTGACGCGCGTTCGGCCCGCGCTCGCCGCGAAGTCGACGGCCACGCCGAAGCTCTTCCTCGGGGCACGGGGACGGCCGCTGTCCCGTCAGAGCGCGTGGCTCGTGATCCAGGCCGCGGCGGAGAAGGCCCAGCTCTCGGCGCACGTTTCGCCGCACACGCTGCGCCATTCCTTCGCGACTCACCTGCTGCAGGGCGGCGCCGATGTCCGCGTCGTCCAGGAGCTACTGGGACACGCGTCCGTCGCCACGACGCAGATCTACACGCACGTCTCGGCGGACACGCTGCGCGACATGTACCAGGCGGCGCACCCACGCGCCGCGTCGTCATCCTGACGGATATCGCGCGAGAGAAGGTCATCCTTACGGCGGATGCGAGCGCCTGAGTATTCTGCCATGCTGGGGCACGAACCGACCACAGCACACGGCGACAGCACGCCAGTCAGGAACCCCATGCGCACTCTCCGTCCCCTCGCGATCCTTGCCACGACGGCTGCCCTCGGGCTCACCCTCTCCGGGTGCGGCGCGATCAGCGGAATCTTCGGGGGAGGGGGCGGTGAGAAGCTCAGCTACGAGGACTCGCCCCTGAACGAATACATGTCGGCGCTCTACGGCGGAGACCTCTCACCCGAGGCGATGCAAGACGAGGCCGAGGCGCAGCAGGTGCTGATGGAGGAATCGATCGCCGCCTGTATGCAGGCGGAGGGGTTCGAGTACATTCCCCTGACCGGCGACAACTCGGGGATGTCGTTCGACTCGGGCATGGAATGGGAGCCCGATGAGCGCGAATGGGTCGAGAAGTACGGCTACGGCATCTTCGTGTGGCCGGGCAGCGAGGAGACGGTCGAAGAAGGCGAGGAGTTCACCGACCCGAACCAGGCCTACATCGACTCCCTGAGCGAATCCGAGCAGCAGGCCTACTTCGAGGTCCTCTCGGGCCCCTCGCCGACCGAGGAGCAGATGAACGATCCCGAGTTCGACTGGAACTCGATGGACATGGGCTGCCAGGGTAAGGCCTCGGAGGAGATCTTCGACAGCAACGCGCTCGATGAGCTCTACGAGCAGTACGAGCCGCTGATGGAGAAGATGAATGGCCTGTACGAGGAGCTCGAGAGTCTCGACTCGGTCGTCGAGCTCGACGCGAAGTGGTCGACGTGCATGGAAGACGCGGGCTTCCCCGGCTTCGAGGTGCAGACCGACGCGCAGGAGTCGTTCTCCAACATCCAGAACGAACTCTACGAGAACGCCAGCGGCGAAGAGCCCGACTGGGAGAACGCGACCGAAGAGGAGATCAACGCCTACTACGAGTCGACCGACCCCGCGAACTCCCAGGAATGGAAGGACGCCGCGGCCGATGAGATCAAGACGGCCCTGGCCGACCTCGACTGCCGCGAGGAGACGGACTACTCGAACGCGAAGCTCACGGCCCAGTTCGAGCTCGAAGAGCAGTTCATCGAAGACAACGAAGCCGAACTCGAGGCGTTCCGCGCCGCGGCCGAGCAGGTCATGTGATGGCTTTCCGTCGCAAAAAGGAGGCCCCCGCACGCCTCGACGATGTGGATGCCATCCTGGCCGACGCCGGCGATGACACCGAGGAGGCGCCCGCTCCGTCCGCTCGTGCGGGCGGTTGGGGCCGCGTCGTGCGGGGCAACCGTGGCCTGTGGGTGACCGCCATCGTCGCGGTCGTTGCGCTCGCGGGCGGCGTCGCGCTCGGCCACTTCGTCGTGTCGCCGTTCGACCGGGCCGCCGGCGAGGCGGCGCCCCCGCCCGGGCTCGTGACGGTCCCGGTCGAATTCGGCGAGCTCAGCAACGACGTCACGATCCGCGGCGACGTCGGATACGACGATGCGGTCGAACTGAAGATCGACACCTCCTCGTTCGAGGGCGCGGCGATCGTCACCGGTCAGGTGCCCGAGCGTGGCGCCGAGCTCGGCCCGCTGTCGATCGCGCTCGAGGTGACGGGTCGCCCCGTGATCGTCCTGCCGGGCGAGCTGCCCGCCTACCGCACCCTGGGCATCGGCGCCTCCGGCCCCGACGTGACGCAGCTGAAGGAATCGCTCGCGGCCGTCGGCATCGATGCCGGCGATCCCGGATCCGATGTCTTCGACGCCGCGACGGCCGCCGGTGTCGCCGCCCTGTACGACCAGGCGGGCTATCCCGCCCCGGCGCCCGAGGAGGGCGCGGGCGAGGCCGTCGTGGCGGCGGAGAGCGGCGTGCGCGATGCGCAGCAGCAGCTCGCCGACGCACAGGCCGCGCTCGCCGATGCCCAGAAGGGGCCCGACGAGATCGCGATCCGCGAGGCCGACGGCGCTGTCGATTCGCTGTGGCGGCAGGTGAAGGAACTCGAGGCCGCGGGCGAGGACGCCTCCGACGTGCGAAATCAGATGGAGATCGCGAAGCTGCAGCGCGCCCAGCTCGACGTGGCTGCCGACACGAGCGCCGAACAGCGCATGATCGATGCCGCGAACGCGTCCCTCGAGTCCGCCCAGGAGCAGCTCGCCTCGGCGCAGGAGGCCGTGCAGCCGTACCTCCCGGCGAGCGAGGTGCTGTTCATGAGCCAGTTGCCGCGCCGCGTCGACGATGTCGTCGTGTCGCGCGGGGACAGCGTGACGGGCGCCGCGATGACCGTGTCGGGCGCGACGGTGCAGCTGACCGCGAGCGCGGGCGAGACCGAGTCGCAGCTGCTCGAGGAGGGCATGACGGCGAGCTTCGAGCTGCCGAGCGGCGCCGAGCACGCCGCGACGGTCACGTCGATCGGTAAGGCCGAGGGTGGTCGCGTGAGCATCGTCCTGGAGCCGGACCCGCTGACACCGGAGCAGCTCGACGAGCTCCGCGGGGAGAACGTGCGCGTGAACATCCCCGTGGGGGCCACCGAGGGCGAGGTGCTGTCGGTGCCGTACGCGGCCCTGACGGCGGGCCCGGGTGGTGAATCGCGCGTCGAGGTCGTGATGGGCGACCCCCGTGATGGCGACGAGGCGGAGACCCGGATCGTGACCGTCGAGACCGGACTCGCCTCGGGCGGCTACGTCGAGGTGTCGCCCACGGACGGCGAGCTCCAGGAGGGCGACCTCGTGGTGGTGGGGTCGTGACGCCGCTCGTCGAGCTGCGCGACGTGACGAGATCGTTTCCCGGCCCGCCCGAGGTCCAGGCGCTGAAAGCCGCGAACCTGTCGATCGACGCGGGCGAATACGTGTCCATCGTGGGGCCGAGCGGATCCGGGAAGTCGACGATGCTCAACCTGCTCGGTCTCCTCGACCGGCCGACGGTCGGCGAGTACCGCCTGGCGGGCACGGCCACGAGCGAGCTGACGGAGGACCAGCGCGCGGCCGTGCGCGCGCAGGCGATCGGTTTCGTCTTCCAGTCCTTCCACCTGATGTCGCGCCGCACTGTTTTCGACAACGTCATGATGCCGATGACCTACAGCGGCGTGCCGCGCGCGGAGCGAGCCCGCCGAGCGGACGACGCGCTCGAGCGCGTCGGACTCGGGCACCGGCGCACCTTCTACCCGGGCACGCTCTCGGGTGGCGAGAAGCAGCGCGTCGCGATCGCGCGCGCCGTCGTCTCGGATCCGCAGCTGCTGCTCGCCGACGAGCCGACGGGTAGCCTCGACCAGCGCACCTCGGGCGAGGTCATGGAGCTCTTCGAAGACCTCAACGCCGATGGCCTCACCCTCGTGATCATCACGCACGACCAGGCGGTCGCCGAGCGGGCCGGCCGCAGCGTACGCATCTCCGACGGCCGACTCAGCGAGGTGTCGTGATGGCGTGGCGGAAGAAGCCCCGCGCAGCAAGCGCCGACACCGGACAGCTGCTGAGGCCGGTCGAACGCGCCGACCGCTTCTCGGCGAGCGACCTCGTCTCGGAGGCGACGAGCGACATCGGCTCCCGCCCGGGCCGTCTCGTCATGACGATCCTCGGAACGGTGCTCGGAATCGGCTCACTCGTCGCGACGTGGGGTTTCGCGCAGACGGCGGCCGGGCAGATCTCGAGTCAGTTCAACCAGGCGGCATCCACCCAGGTCTCCATCGAACCCGAGACCGCGTCGTTCGGTGAGAACAGCGGCGCGCTGGGCCGGATCCCGTGGGATGCGCCGGAACGGCTCGAGCGTCTCGCGGGCGTCGACGGCGCGGCGCTCCTCAGCGAGGTGGCGCTCGCCGAGTCGGCGACGATCACCTCGGTGCCGCTCAACGACCCGTCGGCGCCGACGACCGCGGTGCCTCCCGTGCGGGCCGCATCGTCGCAGCTGCTCGACGTCGTGGGCGGCGAGATGCAGACGGGGCGGATGTTCGATGCGGGGCACGACGAACGCGGCGACCGCGTCGCGGTGCTCGGGTCACGCATCGCGGAGCGGCTCAACATCGCGCGCGTGGACAGCCAGCCGTCGATCTTCATCGACGGACTCGCCTACGCCGTGATCGGCATCGTCGGCGATCTGCACACCCACGGCGACCTGCGCGACGCCGTGATCGTGCCGAGCGGCACGGCGCGCCAGGACTTCGGCCTGTTCGCGCCGGGCGAGGCGATCGCGCACATCGCCGTCGGAGCCGGCCCGCAGGTGGCGGAACAGGCGCCGCTCGCGCTCGCGAGCGACGATCCGGACTCGCTCAAGGTCCGCGCCCCGCAGGCCAGCTCGACGCTCGGCGACGCGGTGCAGGGCGACGTCAACGTCGTCTTCCTGATCGTGGGGGCCGTGTCGCTGCTCGCCGGAGGGCTCGGCATCGCCAACGTCACGCTGCTTTCCGTCACGGAACGCACGGGGGAGATCGGCCTGCGCCGGGCGCTCGGGGCGACGCGGCGGCAGATCGCGGCACAGTTCACCGTCGAGTCGATCGTCATCGGCGTGCTCGGAGGCCTCATCGGCGCCGCGCTCGGCGTGCTCGCCGTCGTCGGGGTCTCGGCGATTCAGCAGTGGACCGCGGTCGTGGATCCGTTCGTCGCGATCGCCGGGGTCGTCGTCGGCGCGCTCGTGGGCTGGATCTCGGGCTGGTATCCCGCGCGTCGCGCGTCGCGCATCGAACCGATCACCGCGCTGCGGGCGGGCGGCTGACGCGGATCCGGGTGCGCGACGCGCCCGGATCCGCGAACCGCGGGGAAAAGTGAGCCCCCGAATGTAACGGTGCCGATACACTCGGGGGAGCGTGTCAGGAGGAACATCGGTGGCGAAAAAGAACGACGACGTCGTTATCGGCCCTACGGGTCGCCCCTACAACGGGTTTGCGACCCCCGCGAAGCTCGAGCGCCACGGTCCCGCCCGAATCATCGCCCTCTGCAACCAGAAGGGCGGCGTCGGCAAGACGACCACGAGCATCAACCTCGCCGCGTCGCTCGCCGAGTACGGGCGCAGGGTTCTCGCGGTCGACTTCGACCCGCAGGGCGCGCTGTCGGCGGGTCTCGGCATCAACACCCACGACATGACGACGATCTACGACCTCATGCTCGACACGAAGCGCGACGCGCACGATGCAATCGTGCACACGCACATCGACGGGCTCGACGTCATGCCCGCGAACATCGACCTCTCGGCCGCCGAGGTGCACCTCGTCAACGAGGTCGCCCGCGAGATGATCCTCGCCCGCGTGCTCTCGAAGGTCGCCAAAGAGTACGACGTCATCCTCATCGACTGCCAGCCCTCGCTCGGCCTGCTCACGGTCAACGCGCTCACGGCCGCCCACGGCGTCCTGATCCCGCTCGAGTGCGAGTTCTTCGCGCTGCGCGGTGTCGCCCTGCTGATCGAGACGATCGAGAAGGTGCAGGACCGCCTGAACCCGTCGCTCGAGCTGGATGGCCTGCTCGCGACCATGTACGACCCGCGCACGCTGCACTCGCGCGAGGTGCTCGAGCGCATCGTCGAAACCTTCGGCGACAAGGTCTTCGAGACCGTGATCGGCCGCACCGTGAAGTTCCCGGACGCGAGCGTGTCCGGCGTCCCCATCATCGAGTACGCGCCGCAGCACCCGGCGGCGCAGGCGTACCTCCGGCTGGCCCGCGAGCTGGTCGACCGCGGCGCCGTCGCATGATGCCTCGGCGACCGTCGGCCGACGCCGCGGCGGGGGCCCGGCGGTGCGCGGAGGTCTAGAGATGCGGGAACCCGAGGCGGGGTTCCGCGTGTCGCTGTCGAACTTCGACGGCCCCTTCGACCTGCTCCTGACGCTGATCGGCAACCGCGAGCTCGACATCACGGAGGTCGCGCTGTCGGCGGTGACGGAGGAGTTCATCGCCTACCTCGCGAGCGCCGACGCCGAGCTCGACGAGACGAGCGAGTTCCTCGTCGTCGCCGCGACGTTGCTCGACATGAAGGTCGCGGGGCTCCTCCCTCAGGGAGAACTCGTCGACGCCGAATCGGTGGCGCTGCTCGAGGCGCGCGACCTCCTCTTCGCGCGTCTGCTGCAGTACCGTGCGTTCAAGGAGGTCTCCGCGTGGTTCGCGGAGCGGATCCGTTCGGAGGACGCGCGCCATGCGCGCGCCGTGCCGCTCGAGCAGAAGTACCGCGCGACGACGCCCGAGCTGTCGTGGAAGCTCTCCGTCGACGACTTCGCGGCGCTCGCCACGCTCGCCCTCACGCCCCGCGAGATTCCGACCGTGGGGCTCGGCCACCTGCACGCCCCGCGGGTATCGATCCGTGAGCAGGCGGCGATCGTCGTGTCGAGCCTGCGCACCCACGGCGCCCTCACCTTCCGCGAGCTGGTGGCCGGATCCCCCGAGAGGGGAGTGATCGTCGCGCGCTTCATCGCGATCCTCGAGCTCTACCGGCACGCGGCGGTCGTCTTCGAGCAGCTCGAGCCGCTCGGCGAGCTGACCGTCAGATGGGTCGCGGAAGAATGGACCGACGAGACGCTCGCCAGCTTGGGGACGGACTATGAGTGACGAACTGAACCGCAGGCTCGAGGCGATGCTCATCGTCGCCGAGGAGCCGATGAGCGCGACCGCGCTCGCCGCAGCGGTCGGATCGCCGCTGCGCGAGGTGCGGGCGGCGCTGGCCGCGCTCCGCGACGATTACGACGGTCGCGGATCCGGGCCGCAGCGCGGCTTCGAGCTGCGCGAGGTCGCGAGCGGCTGGCGGTTGTACGTGCGATCGGACCTCGACCAGGTCGTGACCGATTTCGTCGGAAGTCAGGCGCCGGCGCGGCTGTCGCAGGCGGCCCTCGAGACGCTCGCCGTGATCGCGTACAAGCAGCCCGTCTCGCGCTCGCAGGTCGCTCAGATCCGCGCCGTGAACGTCGACGGCGTCGTGCGGACCCTGCTCGGCCGGGGTCTGATCACGGAGGTGCAGACGGATCCGGACACCGGTGCGATGCTGTACGGCACCACGGAGCTGTTGCTCGAGAAGCTCGGCATCTCGTCGATCGACGAGCTCCCGCACATTTCGCCGCTCC
>Ga0302349_1001354_pt1 | contig 19556 bp, 24 predicted proteins | sample PhyAR1_FD_202176 | JGI IMG/M metagenome (GOLD analysis project Ga0302349, IMG submission 202176) | Leaf surface microbial communities from alfalfa plants in UC Gill Tract Community Farm, Albany, California, United States - DLSL A.R1... | ecosystem: Host-associated > Plants > Phyllosphere >...
CCATGGATGCACTTAAAGATGCAGCAGAGGCAATGGATAAGGTTATTACCGTTTCCCAGAATGGTGTAGCCGCGCTGTCAGATAAATATGCTCTGCTGGCAAAGACGAATGCTGAGGTTGCTACGCTGATGCGCAACCAAGCACTTCTTGAATACAACGAGGCGATCAACAAAATCCCGAAAGCGATTAGCGATGCGTCCAGCTCACTTCTCTCCTTTGGTGACAAGGCGCTCTCTGCATTTTCCGGAGGCTACGCTTCGGTTGATGGATTTAACGATCGCCTTTCTGCCCTGAATATCACGACCGATGATTACTCTCAGGCAATGAAGCAGGCTTTTGGAGCGGGACAGGCTTTCAATGCTACGACGATGAGCATTGGCAACACTGTTGGGGCAGTAGCAGATAAGTTCGGTATATCAGAGCAGAAAGCATTCGAGTTCAGCAAGCAGCTTTCTGATATTGCTAAAAACCCTACTCCAGAGGCTTTGCAGCGTCTTGCGGCGGAGTTGCAGAACACACAGAGCTCTACTGAGAAAGGGCAGACGGCGTTAACAGCATTCATTGGCACGTTGGTTAACCTGTCACGTGAGGCTGTTACTGCGAAAGGCAATGTGGCGGCGCTTAAACAGGAAACTGACAACCTAACCTCAGGGCAGAAAAACCTCATCAAGCAGTCCGAGCGTAATCTTGAGCTGTCAAAGCTTCAGGGAGAGGCTAGGGCTCGTTTGCAGGCTCAATACGCTGCTGAAGATGCAGGGTTTGCTAAGGATGATCCTCACGCTAAGCAGATGGAAGATGACGCTGCCGCTACGTACAAAAACACACAGGCGCAGAAGACGCTTCAGGCAGAGCATAAAAAAGGCGCTTCTCAGGCTGATTCTATTGCTCAAAAACTGGCGAACCTGAAACAACAGTCAGAACTCGCTGCTGACTCAACCAATAAGCTGAGCCGTGAACAGGCGATGCTCAATGCGGAGCAGTCACTTGGGAAAGGGGCTACTCAGTCGCAGATCGCGGAGGCACGTCAATATGCTGCTGCAAAATGGGACACGGCCAACGCCATAAAAGCACAGGCGGCAGCGGAGAAACTTCCCCCTGAGAATAGAGAAAATGCAAGCTATAAGCAGGATGTACAAGATTTAAATACAGCTCTTTCAGCTAAAAAAATTAGCCAAGAGCAATACAACCAAACAATGGAGCGGCTAGAAGAATCGCATCAGGCTAATATTGCGAAAATTAGAGCGCAGCAGGCTGTTTCTCCACAACAGGAAGCATTAGGACAAATAGACCCTGTCCAACAGTTAGCTAATGAACATGCTAAAAAGTTAGCTCTCATACAGCAGTTCGAAACTAAGAAGGGAGTTATCACAGCCAATGGACTGGCGCTGATGAATGCTGCTAACACTGAGTATGAAGCACAGAGAACGGCTGCGCAGTGGGAGTTATTTTCTCAACAAAGTACGGCTAATCAGATGCTCGCGTCTTCTCTTGATGCACTGGGTAATAACGCATCAAGCGCATTTGCTGGGATGCTAACAGGAACGGAAAGCGTAAGCGATGCAATGCGTGGCTTAGCTAACTCTGTAGTGAACCAGCTAATAAACTCATTTGTCCAAATGGGAGTCGACTGGGTTAAGTCTGCAATCATGGGGCAAACTGCAACCGTAGGCGCGGTAGCCGCTTCTACTGCCGCGCAGACTGCTGGCATTGCCACAACAACTACGGCAGGTGCAGCGGCAGCAGCGACGCAAACAGCGGCATGGACACCGGCAGCAATGCTTGCATCCATCAGTACATTAGGTGGAGCGGCAGCGATTGGTATCGGCGCGGTGGTTGGTGCTCTCGCGATGGGAATTGCTGGGGCTCGTAAAAATGGCGGTCCAGTATCTGCAGGATCTATGTATCAGGTCGGTGAGGGCGGGATGCCTGAAATCTTCCGAGCCAGCAATGGCAGTCAGTACATGATACCCGGAGATAATGGCTCGGTTATAAGCAATAAGGACATTTCCAGCGGTGGCGGTGGCAATATTCAGGTATCGGTCGTCTTCAACGATTACACATCTGGAAGCCACTCATTCGATGCTCAAACCTCACAGGATGGAAACAATCTCACCATTCAAGCTTTCATCACGGACATGGACCAGAAGGGGCCTATGCTTTCCGCCATAGCACGTAACACCACAGCAACACCACGCGCATCAGGGGGCTAAGATGGCTATTCCATACCCAGATTGGCTGCCACTGGCGCAGAAGTCTGACAAAAGTCCGGCGACGGATACCGGATTCAGAACAGATCAGCCGCTTGTCGGTGCGCCAATCTTCCAGAAGTTAACAGACGACCTGAAGACGTCATTCTCTCTCAAGTGGATATTCACGTTCACACAGCATCGCGCATTCATGCAGTGGCTACGCAGTCCGAACTATCTCGATAACTGTAACCAGTGGTTCTCCATGCGATTGAACAATGGCACCGGAGACACAGGCATAGAGTTGCAGGAGTTGCACTTCACCGCATGGCCCACGTGGAACCAGACAGGAAATATCTTCACTTGGTCGGGAGATGTCATCTGTCGGAAGCTGAATAACGCTGATGATGAGTTTGACGACATCATTGTCGAGTTGCCCCCGCCGTGGGCGAGTTGGCTGGATATTATCGTCACTGGCTATCCCGATGACCGTGACCCTGAATCACTACCGAGGGCGCCATAGTGCCAACACTGCGAGAGTATCGGGCACAGCGCCCGAACCGGATAATCTACGAGACCATCGAGTTTCATCATGTGTCTTTCGGTAGTTTCTATCTAGTCAATAACCAAGTCTTTCCGAAGACGCTCGGCGGCGTGGAGTATAAGCCATGCAGGTTCGAACTATCTGAAAGCCAGCAAAGCAGCACGCCAATCATCGATTCAACGATTAAGTTCAGTCGTTTGTCTCAGGACTTCAAGCAGCAACTAAAGGTCTGGCGTTCGTATAGTCGTATTGAACCGATCACAGTTACCTACCGGCTGTTTGACTCTAAAGACATGACAACTGCGATCAAAGAGTGGCAGCTGTACGTCAAAGACTGCTCACTTGATGCTGACAACGTCAACGTTTCTCTATCAATGACCAATCCGCTTAACACTAACGTGGCCTTGCTGTATGACCCAGCCGATTGGCCCGGTCTCGAAATCGGATAAACAATGACTAAATCTGACTTTATCAAACGGATGATCGGCGTTCCGTGGGCTAACCGCGCCTGCTCCATGGAATCTTGTGACTGTTGGGGGCTAGTCGCGCTGTATTACAGGCATGTACTAGGCAAAGAAGTGCATCACAAAGCTGGATATGAAAGTAACCGTGATTTCCTTACCTGCTACAGAGAAGAAGTTATTTTTTGGCAGCGGGAGAAAGTACCCGTCGAGGATGGCATTTTTGTTGGCTACATGGGGCGTAGAGCCGAGCATGTGGGTTTAGTGCTCAACGGTATGGCGCTGCATAGCCGCGGCCTCAATGGTTCGGTTAGGCTCGACAAACTGCGTGTAATGGAAAAGGTATTCACTAAAGTGGAGTTTTATTCTTATGGCACTTCTAGAAATACAGCACTTACCGGGAGTGCCGAAGGAGAGAATTGAGCTGGCCAACGGCTCTAACTTTTATAATTGGTTGGAGCAGCAAGCGTTTGATAGAGATATTGCAATCGTCATCAATGGCGTGTTGGCGGACGAGGAGACCGAGCTTTCGTTTGAACTCACAGAGTTGCATCGCATCCAGATATTCAATCAGCCGCGAAGCATCGTCAGCGATATCCTGAGCCCGGTCTTCAAACTCGTCACCAAAGTATTCTCTTTCTTGGCGCCTAAGCCTTCTTTTTCGTCAGCAGCAGATAACAACGCTAAAGAGAGCCCGAACAATAAGCTGACCGGTCAAACAAATATCGCCCGCACGTATCAAGCGCGTCCTGATATTTACGGTCAGGTTCGCTCATTTCCAGACTTGATTCAGCAGTCTATGTTCGAGTTTACTGGCAACATCAAGTACGTCACAGAGTGGATGAACTTCGGGATCGGACACTACACGGTTGAGAGCGTACGATATTCAGAGTCAAGCTTGGGTTCTATTGCCGGTGCCAGTTACCAGTTTTATCCTCCCGGTGCCGTTATTCCAGAAATCATTCAGGGATTCGAATTTGATGATGTAGATGGGCAGGAGGTATTGGGGCCGAATGAGAGTAATAGCGAGCAAGTCGCTACGGCAACAACGAATGATGTGGTATCTGGTACGATAACTGGCACATCAGCGGCTGTTAAAATCGTTCAATCACCAGATTTTGACTACTTCTATGACATTCCAAAGCCGCTGCCGGTTCAGGTTACTGTCAATGTGACACGCCATTTGGCATCAGGTGACGTGACTGAGAATGTCATGTTTTCTGCGTCGTTGGATTCAGCTACAGAGTCTGATGATGGTTCTATTATCGACCCAGTTAAATACTTCACATTCCAACTATCAGCCATCAACAGCCCAGTCGAGATTCCATCTGGATCGACAATCAATAACACGATATTCACGCTGACTGAAAACAAAGGGAATATATCAGGTCCATACTTCGCTGCGATTGAAGGAGATGAACTGTGGGTGCATCTGCAGGCTCAACTTGGTAAGCGCGAGGGTGCTGACTTCTTGATTGAATATTGGGCTGTAAATGACGATAACGATAGGATTTCACCGACCTATAGCTACAAAAGTTTTGTATTCAACTACAGTGACAGTCGCGCTGATTATATTTATGGCACATTCAAGTTTACGCCGCCGTATGGTAAAGCGCGGTATGCGTTCCAGTTGCGAAAGACTAACAACAGTTCTGATAGCAACCTTCTGCAAATAGCAGAGGCGCACTCAGTAACACGCCGGACGAATGTAACTTATCCAAATGATACTTTGGTAAAAGTCACTGTACGCGCAACGGAACAAGCTACCAGCTCACGTGATCGCAAATACAACGCACTCGTTACACGTCACACAATCAGCTATGACATCAAAGCTCGCACTGTTGACTATACGCTCAGGCCGTCGCGCAGCTTTGCTGATGCCGTTGCTCATGAATGGCTAGTCATAGGGAAGCAGCCAGAAGACACGATAGATTTGTACGAGCTCTACAGCATCTATCAGTCATTGCCGGATCCGCTATTGGGATACTTCGACTATACGTTTGACGATGAAGATATTTCCCTTGGTAACCGCGTCGAAACTATCTGCAACGCTGCCCGAGTGATCGCGTACTGGGATGATGGCGTTCTGACGTTCGCACGGGATGAGCGCAAAGAGTTCCCGTCTGCTGTATTCAACAGAGCAAACATCGTCGCTGATGAGTACAAAATCAGTTATGACATGACAATGCCCGGAGGATACGACGGTGTAGAAATCGAGTATGTCAGTCCAAAAACAAACAAGAAGACCTATATCCGGTATCGCATTACGGACACGGGAATTATTGAGCAAGCGGCATCATCGCCGATGAAAATATCCCTTAGTGGTTGCCGCAACGAGTACCAAGCCAGAGATAGGGCTCTGCTGGAAGTTAACCGGTTGGTCAGCTCACGCATGAAGATGAACATGAAGACACTGGCCGATGGTGAGTATGTTTCGCCAGGAGAGATGATAGTTGTCGCTGATACTTACGACACAAACCAGCAAGCAGGTTACATCGTCGCGCGGAACGGCAATGACTTTGATACGAGCGAGCAGATTAACTTTGCTGGCGACATGTATGTCAGGGTGACTGACTCGATAGGCAACTCTACGGACAAAATCAGAGCTTATCCACGTACCGATACCAAGTTTGGATTCACCGCCGCGGTACCGAATATCACCCTCAATATTTTCGACGGCTATAACGTTCAATCACCATCTCGCTATGTCATCGCGACAACCGCAGAAATGGAGGCCATGCGCTGGCGAGTATCAGATAAGAAACCCAACTCTGACGGCACGTTTTCACTGACGTGTGACGAGTATTTCGACGCTAAACCAGACTATAACGTCTAACCAACACCAACTCTCAATAGCCCAGCCTTAGCGCTGGGTTTTTTTATGGAAAAATTATGGCTACTACACCAACCAATCTGCCAGTACCAAGTGAATCACTACGCGACATTAAGTTTAACGCAGGGAAAATTGATGAGTTCGTAACATCATCTGAATTGTCATATACAGATCGCGTTGGGAATAAGCACTATACAATTGAAGGTATTAGCCAACTATCGAAAGAAGCTATGGCCTCATTTGGCTATATCACGATGGACTCATTTGAAGACGGCAATACGTTAACCCTACCGAACCAAGTTTTGAGGCTTGAAGCCACTGGCGAGTACTACCGCTGGGATGGTGCATTTCCCAAAGTTGTTCCCGCAGCATCAACGCCAGACTCAACAGGCGGCATTGGTGCCGGTAAATGGCTGAGCGTGGGTGATTCGACACTGAGAGGGCAGATATCTGATCCGGATGGTGCAACGAAGTACCCAGAATTGCAGATTGCACGCTGGAGAGATGAAGGAGACGTTCGCGGGTGGGGTGAGGGTGAGGATGGCTTTAATGCTGCTATGACTGAGATGTCAGAAAATGGCGGCGGCGTCCTGTATGTGAATGAGGACATCACTTTCAGCGCAATCCCGATCATGCATAAGCCAAAGGTGACGGTGTACTGGAATGAGCATCGAGCAATTGTACCCGCTGGGCTGACTGCAACCTATGGGTACATCATGGATGGCGGTGCTGATACGCCTGTATACGATAATACCGACCATTTCACGCGAGCTAACAAGACGAACTGCTATGGTCTGCGCTTGGAAGCATCTGACTACACAGTCGGCGTGAATGCAATTGGTGTATGTGTTCGGCATTGCTACGGATATACGTATGAAGGTGGGGCAATTATTGGGTTCAACAATGGTGGTTATTACGATGAATTTTGCTATGAAGGGAAAGTTAGCAAATTCACTATGGTTGTGTCCAATGCTAGAGGGGATCAATCAATAGGGTTAAACAGTAACACTACAGATACTTGGTATTCTGAAATTTCCCCTGTTGGTTACGCATACGGCGGTAAAATGAATAGGAGTGGTAATAGCTTAGATAAATTTCACTCTTGGGGAAACACTATCGATGAACGTGTTGGATTAATGGGTAAAATGCACGTGGGTTTGTGGGTGACTGAAAACGGAGGGTTTTCTACCTACACTAACCTAATTTTGGATACTCCAGTAAGAAGAGATTCTAGCTCAGTTCCATCTAGATCTAATGGTGGGGTAGGTCTGATAAATGATGCGTGGGATACCAGTTTTGATGGAGTACTCGTCTCATGCTCTAAGAATGATGCGGTAGTAAAAAGCACACTACCAGTAATAGCCTCATCACAAGATGTAACGTATAAAGACCTATCTGTAAGCAATCCTACATATGCAACTGACATATGGGTATCATTTGAAAATAACTCTGGAATAGCTTTAAATCATATTCTTGGATATGGATACGCACAATTGATGCGTAATGGTGCCGGAATAAGCTCAACATCAGGAGCTACTTTTGCCCCTGCGAGTGGGGTTACTATTTCATCACAAACGCTATCTTCTGGAATCTGGTATAACACATTAAACTTTTCCATTAAGACAACAATAACAGCCACATCATCAGCATCAAGCGATGTAATTGTTAATATTGCTCCTATGTATGGAGTGAGAAATGGATTTGGAGGGGCAGTTAAGGGGGGGCTTGATGCTTTCTTTTATGCAACCGCAAATACATCAAAACAACTATATGATGTTTATGTTGAAGTGACCTCTGCAAACACCGCCAAGTTTTTATTAACATTCATTGACGGTTCAACAAGATATGCTAGATGGACAGATGTATCTAACGGATCTGCAAGGGCTATTTCTGTATCATGTAACATAGAGATTAAATAGCAATCTACAGCCACTTTTACATAGTGGCTGTAGAGACTGTGACTACTTGTTAAACCTGCACTCTATGTGTTTATAAGTAAATGCAGATGCTAAGATCGTTATTGAAAGACAAATCACAGAGTATATTATTAACTGAGTTGTGTTTGTTTCAGACAAATTAACAAACTTAGAGGCTATTCTGTAAAATACATGCAGCACTGGTTGATGCAGTAAGTAAATGCTATAGCTAATTTCCCCTAAGAAAGCGATAGACGGAATGCTTAATAACCTTGGTTTTAGCACAACGCAAGACGCAAACATAAGTGATATCATGATAAATCGATAAAAGCTATATTGTTTTACATCGAAATAGAATGACATATAAAACAAAAACGCAAAAATCATATATATAACTGCTCTAAGTGATATTTTTTCTATGTTTATTTCTTTTATTTTTGCGCAAAGAGCCCCAGCTACAAAGTACGACCACAACACTTTATCTTCATAGAAATCGTTGATCAATACAAAGCACCCAAAAGCAATTACCATGTACTTGAATTTTTTAGTATAGAGAGCAGTCGCTAAGAATGGGATAGATGCATAAAACTTCCACTCATATGGGAGTGTCCACAATACTATATTTAAAGTAGCATCTCTATGTGCGCCCCAGTATAGCTCAGTTCCAAAAAAGCCAAACCCAAATATTTTAAGCAATTGAGTGACAAATAAAGGGAAATCTAATTTTCCTAACATCTGTGAAAAATATATTACAGATATTAAAGTAGCGGTAAATAGATATAATGGAACTAATCTCTTTATTCTTTTTGCGTAAAATGATGTAAAGTCAATTTTATTATTTGAAAGTATTTTTGAAGAGAACAGAAATCCAGTTATGCAAAAAAATATCTGAACACCCAAGGCACCAGATTGGCTGAAAAGATAAAAGTTAGAGTAATCAATATTCTTAGTTTTTATCAACATATCACCAATGGCGTAAGCAGAGTGGTTGATGAAAACGGCGATACATGCAAAACCCCTGAGTCCTTCAATGTACTGAATTTTGCCCTGATCTGTAGACTTTCTAATGAAAATAGATGTTGCCATTATTGGTACAGCAAGCATGACCAAATAGATGCAAAAGAAAGACAATGGGTAGTTATAAAGCGGCATTGCAATTCACCATGAAAATGATTACCAAGATAATGATATATGCTTGTTTTTACTGATAAGTACACATAACACCATCCACCAATATGGCAAGGCCCCAACTACTCTCATAGCCGGGGCCCTGTTTGTCAGTTAACCGTGACGAAAACAGACTCGGATAGTGTAGCACTTGAGAAGCTTCTGATCAGCTATTGATCTGGCTTATGTGTAGACCTTCTATAAAATATTTCTCCTTAGCAATCATGGAAATCAACTACTCGGTCTATGCCACAGGCTTTGCAGCCCTTCACAACTGCCATTCTTGAAAATATACTGTATACATAAACAGTAATTGTCGAGGTGACCCATGGCCTTTCCATCCCCAGCAGCAGACTATGTTGAAAAACCAATCAGCCTTGATGAGCAGTTCGTCAAGAATCCAGCATCGACATACTTCATGAAGTGTCCGGACTATTGCCCGAGCGCTGGATTGCTAAAAGATGCGTTGCTTGTAATCGATAGCTTGAAGAGACCGGTTCATGGAAGCGTTGTGGTCGCGGAAGTGTGCGGCGAGTTCGTATTGCGCCGACTACTGACGATGCCAGTGCCTTGTTTAGCTAAACTAGAAAATTACGATGACGTGACGTTTACAGATGAAGAAACGGGATTTGAGATATTCGGCGTTGTGACGTATGTCGTCAATGACATGTCGATGAGCGAGTTTGATGATAACCCGTGTATGTGAGAGAGCGATATCGCAGATCACCATCGTGGTGGCCTGCGGTAATTCTCTGGGACAGATTTGGGACTGGTGACCAAAGGTTGCCTTCAGTCAGTTACCGTAACTTTCCGTGCATTGGGACGTGTGAGCGCCGTGTGGTGCTGTAAGTTACTGGTTTATAATGTGGTTCTTAGAATTCGTAATGCGAAGGTCGTAGGTTCGACTCCTATTATCGGCACCAATTAAATCAATCACTTATACGAAACTAATTGCTCTGAACTTTCTAAGTGGGACAGATTTGGGACAACATTGCCAAAAATGGTGTCTATTTGCTTAGCGTGCTCAGTTAAATGGTTTGGTGCCAAGTGCGCATAACGCCGAACCATCTCGATAGATTCCCATCCTCCCATTTCCTGCAGAACCGATATCGGTACTCCGGACTGAACTAACCAACTCGCCCAAGTATGTCGCAGATCGTGAAAGCGGAAATCTTCTATTCCAGCTCGCTTTAGTGCAGCTCTCCAAGCTGTGTTAGCGTCGTATCGCATCTTCCTCACTGCATCTGTCTTTGTTCCATCTGGCCGAGTGCATTTCTCTTGATAAACAAAAACCCACTTGTGATGTTTGCCGATCTGGTTTCTCAGAACCTGACATGCTGTATCATTGAGGGCTACGCCAATAGCTCTCCCTGATTTGCTTTCTTCAGGATTAATCCAAGCCACGCGGCGTTGCATGTCAATCTGCTGCCATTCCAGATTAACGATGTTTGAGCGACGTAGGCCGGTAGACAGTGCAAACTTAACTACCGACTTTAAAGGCTCTGGGCATTCATCTATCAACCGCTGCGCTTCAACTGGTTCAAGCCAGCGAATGCGCTTGTTCTTCGGCTGCGGTACTTTCACGATCGGAGCCTTTTCCAGCATCTTCCAATCTCTCTCTGCCGTCCGTAGCAATGCTTTGATGAATGAAAGGTGGGTTGCCTTGGTCGCCACCGCGGCCATCTTTGGCTTGAACTCTGGTGGCTCCTTTCCTTTTTTTATCATCGCCGCGGCTTTGGCCTTCCAATTCTCCTCATGCCTCCTGTTTGTCATTTTCTGGATAGCAGAGTAAATCCTTTCTTCAGTGATATCCTTCAGCAGCACTCCGCTGAAATGTGATAACCAGAACCGGATCCGGCTCTTATCATCATCTAGCGATTTCTTTGCTGCTTTCTCCTCTAGCCAGCGGACACATGCGTTATCAAACGTCATGGCTGGAGTTTCCCCCAGCCGACTAACTCGCCATAACTCAGCCTTTAGGCGGTCGTGCAGTTCTTGGGCCTGCCTTTTGTCCTTTGTCCCAAGAGACTGCTTAATACGGCCACCGTCTGGCTTTGTGAAACTGGCGTACCAAGTCTCACCTCTGCGGAAGAGTGACATAATGATTCTCCTGTCGCACCAACCGCGCTCACTGGCACAGTTTGGATCGGATTGTTTAGCGCCGCAATGCATGCAGTGCGAGTGAACATGTAGGGGGAATTTGGTTTCGTAGGGTTTTTCTTTGTGTAAGCGATACGCCCAGACCGGCACCACTGAGTTAGCGTGTCTTTATCTATCCCAATGAAGGCGGCGGCCTCGTGGCGGTTTAGACTGAATTTCTCCATCATTTATCCTTATCCGTCACTTTCATGCAGTAGCAAGACAGCACCATCCACGGCTTAAACCTGCCGCAGAGAGGCGCTATCTTTGCTGAGTGCTTATCGAGTAACTGGCGGTATGTGAGGTTGTTTTTTTGCTGCGGAGTTCGGTGAGAAGGGTTCTTGCCACATTGCGGATCGCGTTGTCTTGTTCTGCTGTCATGTCATGCCGCTTTCACTCCTTGTTGAAACTCGATGTTGCATCCAACTTCATTGCCCCACGAATGCCAACCATCAGCTTGTTGTCGCGCGAATAGCTCAATACGAGGCACATCGCCTAGTAAGCTGACCAGCAAATCGCGAAACTCTGGGGGCTTGGCGCTATGTTCGGCGCGGTGGAACGTTTGATGCTGGCATATTGCTGCGTTCATTCTTTCTGGTAATCGGCCACGAACCGCAAACAAACAATCTTCGCTATTAGCTCTTGTCATGTGGCCCATGCCGATCGCACTGTTTCCTTTGCGTCGATTTGTTTTGTGCCAGGTGAATCCCTTCATAGTCATCAATCGAAATCCCCAAGCATCGACAACCTTTAGTGCCTCCATTGGCATGGTTGGTACCCACCACATCGCTAGCAGGCAAGATTCATCAGCTAAGTCCCATACAGGTAAGCGGCATATATCCAATATGCTCATTGTCGGGTATTTGAATGATGCTCCACGCTCGCCATCTGCCGCCTTATCTCGGTATGTCCACGGCGGGTCTGCATAAATAAGTTTGTATTTATTCACGCTGCATTCCCCCAGACTTTAGATAACTCACGTGGCCGCATCATCGATGTAGCTACATATGATTTCTCTCGGTTGATAATCTCGATGAAGAATTTCTCTTCGCTAACTTTGATTGTGTACGTGACGCCTTTCTTGGTTGGCTCATAGTCGCCGAACTTGGCTTGATGTATATCGAGAGCAGCTTTCATAGCCGCTCTTTCTGTACGCTCTGGATTACCCTTGATGATGTGTCTCATTGTTAAAGTCCTTAAAAGCCTTCTCACATTGCAATGAAACTCGCTCTATTAATTGCTGCATTGCCTGCAATGACTGGACGTCAGAGAGCAGAGCCTCGCGCTGAATTAATGCAGAGATAAGCGTGGAAATTTTTGAATAGAACCCAATGGACTGAAGCCTCTCTTCACCTGCTGATTTACCTTCCTTTGCTACTTTTTTCTCGTTGAGTATCAGGTTGTATGTGTCACTCGTAATGACGTATTCACCGATTTCGATTTGCATGTTTTCTCCAAATTTAGGCAATAAAAAACCCCGCCGGAGCGAGGTTCATTTGAATCGATGATGCAGGGCTATTTGCCGCCTTCCATCTGATTTTTTACATATTCTTCATCACGCCCAATCTTATGCGATTGCGAGCGATAGAATGCTAGACGTTCCATGAAGTACTCTTTCAAGTGTGGCGGCTGTTCACGCGCTACCATCTCAGCGATAACCGGCATGTTATAGCGTTCTTTGTAGACAACGCCTGAAGCTGCCAAGTCCACATTGATTTTATCCATTTCTTCTTGGGGGAGTGCTGCAAGGTTATAGCTCATCTTACTTTCTCAGTGTAATCAGCTAGTTCATTAATTGCTTGGGCAATTTTTCTCAGCTCACTGGCTTTCCATGGCAGCGCGAAAGGTTTAACTATGCTCCCATTTTCGCTTTCTACTCTTTGATTGAGAAACATTCCTTTTCCACGCTCAACACTGATGTATAGCCCAATGGACTTCTCATCATCCTGAGAGTGAATAGGGGTCGCGTATGTAATTATTCTTCGGTTTGATGACATAGTAAATCCTCCATCCTTGGATTATACATTCTACGCTGAGGCGGTGCTATTTCTGCTCACGAACCGTATTTCGCTTTTCTTCGTGCTTGAATGCCCACGCTCTAAATGCTTTGCGCAAATCACCTTTGGTCATGCGTTGACCGCGTTTCTCGTTGTGTTTTGCATTACGACGGCGCTTCTGGGTACGAGTGAGAAGCGAGATAATAGCATCCTCTTTGTTCATCCATACTCCAGCCACGCCTTCAATTCCATGCTGAACCATCACCACAGGCTTAACGCGCTCAGGGTTACTCCAGTATTCTGGCTCGCTAAATGTCGCAAGACGGAGAGCGGTTCGCATGTCATTGGCTTTATCGGTAGGTTTTAAGTGACGCAGATACATGGCACCTTTTCGATACTTGCTCATCTATTTCTGCTCCTGTGCTGGGGATGCGGGTAATGGCATCCAGTGTGTTACACGCCCTGTCAGCGATGAGTCACTAAACACATCACCATTCCAAGAGCAGTTCCACTGATAGTGAGATTTACCTAAATCGTTTTGTTCTTCGATGTAACACAGATAGCGTCCAAATTCAGCCGGAAGGCGATCGGCAACGCTAATCCAGCCATTTAACTTGTAAGGCTCGCTTACAGGTTGTGCTGTACGGAACATCTCAACGATTCGAGATAGTGAATTGAAATTCATAAACGGAACAGCTTGATAGCACTTCTCCGGTGTAGCATCGAATTCGCTCTTAGCGCCCGTTACCTCGCTTACTGCTGCCATGAGAGCATCAAAAGAAATGGGTGAGCGCTGTTCTGGTATTACAGGTTGTGCTGATAGGGCGCGACGACGCTGTAGCTCTTTGAGCCACATGATTATCTGAGTGTTGTTTAACTCACCGTCCTCATCGTCGCTATCGCTATTTTCGAGCATGTCTATCCATAACTCTAAATCTTGAGAGTCTGGCTGGTCTGGTATTACAGGTTGTGCTGATGCTGATAGAACCTCTATGCATGTTTTTACTTCCTTCATGCATGGGTTTTTATAAGCAATGCGCTTTAACCATGCCAGTGCTTTTTGTCGCTTAATTTGCTCTTTTGTTAGCTTAGTCATATTGCCACCCCGTCACTTCAACACAGATAACAGGCTTGCCACGGCTTTCGCTCAATCCAACAACTTCACCCCACTGGCGATGACCTTCTAGCCCTGTAGCGTCGTCGATGGAAACAACCGTACCTAACAAAGACTCAGGCTGTTTAGGTAATACCGGTGCTACATAGAGCGGGGTTTCAACCTTACAGCAAATTTTGAATACCTCTTCACAGCTGGTTTCATCACGAGTAACAACCTGACCGCTGCGATGCATGTACGCCACAGGATTCTTAGCTGCTTGCTCGTATGCAAAAAGCCGGATGAGAGCTGACTCAACTTGAGAATCAGTTATGTCGCACATCCCATCAGTTTTAATATCGTTGACGAATTTTTCTAACTGCTCAGTTGTTAACTTAGTCATTGCTCTGCTCCTTGCTTCTGCGTACGCGTGGATATTCTGGCTTTGGCTCATACTTTGGTTTGGCTACGGCGTTCTTTATGGCTTTTCGCCAGTTCTTGGAATTGTTCAGAACAACAACACCGCCGTTATCGTCAAAGTAACCATCTGGAGCGGGGGAGGATAAAGACTCAATCACATCGCATGGCACGGCTATATTGCAGTTACCATCGTTGTAATAATTAGGACGCTCCATCACTTGTTGAGCGGTATACCGTCCGGCTGCGTGCAAGCGAAGTGCATAGCCAGAATTATTTGAGCGAAAGAACTCGATGAAGTTTTTCTCTCGAGAACAGTGATGAACGCTCAAAATGAAGTACTCGCGCTCTTTGCTGTTACTGTGCATCATTAATCCCCTTACGAAGCGCCTGCTCCAACCACACCAGAGCTCTCAACGGCTCGCCAATATAGTCCGTTCCGTCGAATATCTTATGCAGATGCTTGATTGCAGCATCCACTCCCTGAGCCCGTACATCAGCAAGGAAAGCGGCAGTTTCTGTGGTTTCTGCCTCATTCATCAGTTCTATGGCAAGCTGATAGAACTCGTCTTTAGTCCCTGCTGAGTACGCAATGCCATCGACTGTATTAAGGTGCCCATGGTTATATCCCGCCGCGTATACCTCTTCAGCTTGCTCTATCAAAGCCTTATTCTCAGCCGCTAGAGCATCACGCTGCTGAACTACTGATTCGTAGGTCTGGATTGGTAGGTCGTTCATGAATATCTCCTATGCGGCCATGCTTAGTGCAGAAATAGCCGCGTCGATATCAACGTCAGGCTTTAGTCGGTAGATGGTTCCACCAAGGTTCACATTCCCCCACGGCTCTGCGTCCAGATATTCTCTAATGCGACCAATGTAGCTGTAGGGGATGAAGGTGGATTCTGGATAGGTTCGCCATGAGTAATATGGCTCGTAGTAATTAAGCGTCACCCCGCCAGTGGCACCGCCGCCAGTAAAAACGCCGCCCACTGAGTTAAGTGCTCTGTGGAATTCGGTGATGTTATTATCGTGGTGCAGGCTGAGGACGTGCAGGATATGCTGCGGCGTCATGGTGGTTACCTGTTAGAAGGGAATGTCTGAGTCATCGAAGTTCATTGGAGGTTCTTCGTTGCGCTGTGGTGCCTGCTGCCCGCTTTGCTGTGGCGCTCTGTTCTGTGCTGGCTTAGATGATGAATCCTGCTTACCGCCGAGCATCTGCATAGTGCCGCCGATGTTGACGTGAATTTCTGTTGTGTATTTCTCGACTCCGGCCTGATCAGTCCATTTGCGAGTGGTCAGCTTACCTTCGATATAGACCTGAGAGCCTTTACGCAGATATTCACCCGCAACCTCTGCCAGCTTTCCGAATAGCACTACGCGGTGCCAATCAGTTTTTTCCTTCTGCTCACCAGTCTGCTTGTCTCGCCAGCCCTCTGATGTAGCCAGTGTGATGTTTGCCACTGCGCCGCCATTCGGTAAATAACGAACTTCTGGATCATTCCCCAAATTCCCGACAAGGATTACTTTATTTACGCCTCTGCTCGCCATTTATTCAGCTTCCTCAGTTGGTAATAGTTCTGATTTTCTTGCTTCGTATATTTCTTGTGCCTTGGCTTGTTCTGGCGTATCTCTCAATGAACGGTAAGCCTCAGCCCATGCCGACTTCAGGGAATCAAATGATTTGGACTTCTCAGCAACAAGAACGAAGTGAGCTAAGTCTATTTCAGCTTTAGTTCTTCCATCGTTAAGCCAATCGACAAGCTTTTTCCCTACCGACTCGTCAATTACCGTGTAATCCACATTGGAAAAAAGACCTGTCCTATCTTTGGATGCTGTGGCTGTGTGAGTTTCGTGGTTAATATCAAGAACGGTTGTGAACTCGTATTCAACACCATCGCGTTGCTCAGATTTCATGCCAAGTTTTACGACCTTTTTGCTACCTTCCTGTTGCGCTGTTTCAGTCTTGCTTCGCATCGTCGCTACGACATGGCAATTCACTCGTAGTATTGAATCAAGGAACTTGCGATGTCGTGGGGTTAATGCACTCCATGCTGCGTGTGTGTTTCCTTTGAATTTTGTTTTTGCGATCGTATCCAGATCATCAAGACAACCACCAACGCCACCCCACTCGTGAGAGATAGAATCAATAACAAGGTTGTCATACCCAGCAGCTTCGGCGGCTGCTATAGCCTCAATAAATCTCTCGGGGCTAAATGGTGGGTCTAATTCAAGAACATCGAAATCGAACTCATTTGAGTAAAGTGACGCGCTCCCTTTCTCTGTATCTATAACTGCCGTTTTACCCCCCATACTTTTACAGATAACAAGGGCGCTATACGTTTTCCCAGCCCCGCTTGGCCCAGTAAGTGCCAGCCGTAGCTTGGCTTTCTTTCTCATGGCTTTTTCAAATTTCATTAAATTAGTCTCTTAGGTAGTGTTGTATCGTAAATCGCATGTCATCTGACATGTCGCTGATGGTGCTTAAAGCCCACTTGAGCCAACTAGGATCCTCTTTTGCTACCTCAGCGAACGTCTTACCTTTATGCTTCCCAATTCTCAGTGTTTTTAGTAGGACTGGCTGAGAGCTGATCTCTAGCATTTCGTCAACTGACCAAGACGAATCACGTGAGATGCGAATAAAAAGTGCAGCAGTTACATAGCAGTCATATAGCGCACGGTGGGCGTGTAGGTTTTCAGGAACCCACGCATCAAGCCCAAGCGCGTAACGTAGGAACTGGTTGGCGTGGCTATCAAGGTCTGGATAAAGACGCGCTGCTAACTTTCTGGTGCATATCCATTCGCCGCCCATTTCAGGAAGTACGCCTTTATCAAAGTTTGCGTTGTGGGCTATGTAGAAATCAGCACCTTGATAGCGACCAACCACATCATCAATCAATGGCTTATCAGCAACGATATCCTCTGTGATGTGATGAATGGCCATGGCGCTAAATTCGATAGGGCGGTCTGGTTTAACGAAATCACTCATTGGATTGATGATGGATAAGGATTTATCAATATCCACACTTGCCACCTCAACAACACCGCCATTTAACCCGCACGTTTCTGTATCAATAACTCTGAGCATGCTCATTAATCCCCATCCTTTTTTCTTGCATATTTGTACGGTGATCAGCCACCGCTTCTAGTTGAGCAATCTGGTCGTTCATTACCGGAATCATCTCTGGTGATCGCATCCACTGGAGTAGCTGCTGTTCCAGTGGGTCTATTGTTTGGTTCATGCTGCCGCCTGTTTTTCGCTAACGTTGTAACCAAGCTCATTCAGGTATTCACAAATAGTCTGAATATCCATACCCGCCAGAAGCTCTCTAAGCTCTTTTTCGCTGTTTGGTTGCTCTGCTATGGAAACGCCTTGCAGTTCCATAACGAACTCGCCTTGACGCACTCCATGCTTGCTAGCGAACGATGTGCATGTGATGTTCATAACGGATCACCTTTGATGAATAAGTGCTTAACTACCGGAAGTCGTTTAACCCAGCGCAGAAATCGACAAGCTCTCACCGCTTGGATCCGGCGTGGTTCTCTCATGAAATCAGTCATAGTTATTTGCTCCAGAGTGGTGAGAAGAATTGAGTGACGATACGAACGATGCGGTCTAGTTGTGATTCGGTAATCTGAGAAGCGCCCATGAGAGCGCCGCCCGCGATGGCATAATTCATCATGGGTAGCTCCTGTAATTGCTTTGAATTTGATTAGTAGTTGATGCTGATAGGTGGGCGCTGGCCTGAGGCGGCTAACGCTTTTTGATTCTTAACGATGGCACAAACACATTCCCGAGCTGCTGCTTCGCTTAAGCCAGTACTCATAAGAATCGCCATGGCTGCATTATTGATTTTCTTCTGATGAGCGATATCTGCGGCGCGGCGAGCTTCTTCATCTTTTATGCGCTTTTCTTCAGCTAATCGAGCCTGTTCTCTGGCCTCTGCTACCGCGCGTTCACGCTGAATAGCTTCTTCTTTTTCACGTTCAGCTTTTTCCGCAGCTTCTTCTTTTTCACGTTCAGCTTTTTCCGCAGCTTCTTTCTTCTCGCGTTCGGCTCGCTGCTCCGCTTCTATGCGGTCTCGCTCTGCTTTCTCTGCCAGCTCTTTGGCTTCACGCTCGGCGCGTTCCTTAGCCAATGTCGCTTCACGTTCTCTGGCCGCCGCCGCTTCGATTTCACGCTTTGCCGCTTCGTCTGCTTCGCGCCGCGCTTTCTCTTCGGCCTCACGCTTAATACGTTCTTCATGCTCGCGTTTGGCTTGCTCGGCTTTCCGTCGTGCTTCTTCGCGCTCACGGTCAATCTTCTCGTTCATGAGTAAAGCCATTTCATGATCGGCTTCAATCTTCGCCGCCAAAGCCGCGGCGCGCTCCGCTGTAATTTTGGCATCCAGCTCTAACGCCTCATCCCACATAGCGTTGAACTCTTTTTCTTTCTGCTCAGCCTCCCAGTCAGTCACTGGCTTGCGAATCTCAACCGCCAGTTCGTCCAGCGAATCCCTAACCTTTTTACGGCTGGCATCGACAAGAGCAGGGCGCTTCTTCATCTCTGCAACTAACTTCTTACCAGCATCGTCAATAGCGGTCTTAGTGCTACGAACATTCGCCGCCATGCTGATGTATGCACGGCGTCCCTTGGCTGTATTCAGGTCACCAACTACAGAAGATGCTTTTTCACGGATGTCTTTAATTAACCCTTCAATGAATTCGTCATTGATAAAAGCAGCTTCGAGTTCAGCCGGTACGCTCGGCAGAGTGACTAATGCAATTTCGTTCTTTTCCTCGCTCACTGGCGATCTCCTTTGTTTG
>Ga0302349_1001357_pt1 | contig 19464 bp, 15 predicted proteins | sample PhyAR1_FD_202176 | JGI IMG/M metagenome (GOLD analysis project Ga0302349, IMG submission 202176) | Leaf surface microbial communities from alfalfa plants in UC Gill Tract Community Farm, Albany, California, United States - DLSL A.R1... | ecosystem: Host-associated > Plants > Phyllosphere >...
ACGACGTGGTGCAGGAAAGCCCGCTGCTGAAGGGCTTCCCGCTGTTCGACCTGGCCGGTGTGGAAGTGCTGCGCGGCCCGCAGGGCACGCTGTTCGGCCGCAACACCCCGGCCGGCGTGGTGAAATTCGATTCGGCGCGTCCCTCGCAGGATGCCGACGGCTACATCAAGGTCGCCTACGGCAGCTACAACACCTGGAACACGCAGGGCGCCTACGGCGGCCCGTTGACCGACCGCTGGTCGGCGCGCGTGTCCGCGCTGTACCAGCGCCGCGACGACTGGGTCACCAACACCCGCCAGGGCGCCCCGGCGCAGGGCTTCGAGGGCTATGACGAAGCCGCCGCCCGCGTGCAGTTCCTGTACGAAGGCGACGATGTCGAAGCGCTGTTCAACCTGCACAAGCGCAAGCTCAACGGCACCGCGCGCCTGTTCCGCGCCAACATCCTCAAGCCGGGCACCAACCAGCTGGTCGAGAACTTCGACCGCGATGAAGTCTCCACCGATGGCCAGAACTTCTCCGACCTGGAAACCTGGGGCGGCAGCGCGCGCCTGAAGTGGGATCTGGGCCGCGTGACGCTGCACTCGATCACCGGTTACGAGACCGCCGAATCGCTGAACCACGGCGACATCGACGGCGGCTACGGTGCCAGCTTCCTGGGCGCCGGCAACTACGGCCCGGGCAACATCCCGTTCGCCTCCGAATCGGCCGATGGCCTGCCGCACCACCGCCAGTGGACCCAGGAATTCCGCGTGGAATCCAATGAGTGGGGCCGCTTCGACTGGCAGGCCGGCGTGTTCTACTTCGATGAAGATGTCACCATCGACAGCTTCAACTACGACTCGCTGACCCCGGGCAATCCGCAGACTGGTCACGCCGTGCAGCAGCAGCGCAACAAGGCGTGGGCCGCGTTCGCCTCCGGCGATTTTGACGTGACCGAGCGCTTCAAGCTGCGCGGTGGCGTGCGTTACACGCAGGACAAGAAGGACTTCAGCGCCAGCGTGCTGCAGGCCGTGCCGTTCGGTACCCCGGTCAGCGGCCCGTACATCGCCAGGACCGACGTCAACGACGTCAGCTGGGACCTGAGCGGCGTCTACCAGATCACCGACAACCTCAACGCGTATGCCCGCGTGGCCAAGGGCTTCCGCGCGCCGTCGATCCAGGGCCGCCTGGCCTTTGGTGGCGTCTCGCAGGCCGATTCGGAGAAGGTGATCTCGTACGAGGCCGGCATCAAGGCCGACCTGTTCGATCGTCGCGCGCGCCTGGGCTTCAACGTGTTCCGCTACAACGTTGATGGCCAGCAGCTGATCGCCGTGGGTGGCACCAACAACACCGCGACCCTGCTCAATGCCGACAAGACCCTCGGCCAGGGCGCCGAGCTCGACTTCGAAGCCTACCTGACCGACCACGTCCTGCTGACCCTGGGCAGCAGCTACAACGACACCGAGATCAAGGACAAGGATCTGGCGGTGGCGATCTGTGGCGGCGGCTGCACCATCACCGACCCGACCACGGTCATCGATGGCGGCACTTACGCACTGGTCAACGGCAACCCGCTGCCGCAGGCGCCGAAGTGGATCCACAACCTGACGTTGCGCGCCGGCTTCCCGGTCAACGATGCCAGCGAGTTCTACGTCTACACCGACTGGGCCTACCGCAGCGAAGTGAACTTCTTCCTGTACGAGTCGCCGGAGTTCCGCAGCCGCTCCTCGCTGGAAGGTGGCCTGCGCCTGGGCTACAACTGGGATTACGGCCAGTACGACGTGGCCGTATACGGCCGCAACCTGACCGACCAGGTCCGCGTGGTGGGCGCAATCGACTTCAACAACCTGACCGGCTTCCTCAACGAGCCGCGCACGTTCGGTCTGGAGTTCACCGCGAAGTTCTGATCCACGTCATGCGGTAGGTGCCCACCGTGGGTGGGCACGCCCCTGAAACGAAAACGGCGCGGAGAAATCCGCGCCGTTTTTCGTCCTGCGAGGTAGAGCCGACCGTTGGTCGGCTGCCCCAATCCCGTTACAGCTCTGCTGTCTGTCGATCGGCGCCGTGAGGAGCCGGCCAGCGGCCGGCACTACCAGCAACGCAACTCCACCGACACGCGCTGTCTTACAACGCGCTGGCCGGCCGCACCTTCAACACCGCTTCTTCAGCCGCACAATCCCGTGCCGAATGCAGCCCCGCCTTGCGTGCCGCCACGATTTCCTTGCGTGCAGCCAGCAGGTCGCTGTTGAAGGCGGCATTGTCATGCAGGCGTGCCACAGCAGCGGCACCCATGAAACGGCCCTCCAGGATGTCGCTCTGCCAATGCACGTTGCAGACCAGGCGACTCTCGCCGTAGTTGCGGCCGCGTGCCTGGATCGCATCGGCGCGGTCCGGGGCGATCTCCGAGAGGATCAGGGCCCAGGCCCAGCCGATCGAGGTGTGGCCGGACGGATAGGAGCCGTTGCCGCGCAGGTCCTGCTCGTCTTCCGGCGAACAGGTCGGTTCGTTGTTGACCATGAACGGCCGCGCGCGCTGGTAGTGCTTCTTCGCCGTGCGGGTGGCCGCGCTGGCATCGATCCGGCTGCGTTCGAGCAGGCGGTACAGGGCCGGCGTCTTCACCGCATCCACGTCGACATCGATCGCGCACGAGAACTGGTTGGCACCGGCCGGGAAGGCGAGTTCGGCGTCGCGGTGGGCCTGTTCGAAGCGCGGGCTGCCGCGCAGGGCACGGGCTTCACGGCTGACCTGTTCGTCCAGTGCGAAGCTGGCCGAACCGGCGGCCGGCGGTGCCGGTACCAGTGCCAGGCTGTCCGGCACGGCCGTGCTCTGCAGGTAGCCGACCGCCTTGGTGGTGACCGAGGCTTCCACCGCCGTGGTGCGCGGTGCGGCCGTTGACGAACAGCCGGCGAGGGCGGCGAGCAGGGCGGTCACCAGCAGCGGGCGAACGGCAGCAGAGCGCAGGGACGACGACATCGGCAGGTCTCGAAGAGGGGGAGCCGCATGATCGCAGCTTCCTCTGGCAACGACAGCGGCCGTTCGTCATCCGGCCAGATCCGGCATGGCCGTGCCCCGGATGACGGAAACCCGCGACTGGTTCACGGATTTCATGGGTCGCACGACATAGCGTCATCGCAGGCGCCATCGATCGTCATATCTCCATGGATATATGCACCCCATGGCAACGCGGCAGCGCCGTCATCAGGGGGATCACCTGCAAGGAGACAGCGGATGCGAAGCAACGCGGGAAGGTGGGGTGGCGGTCTCGCCCTGGGTCTGATGCTGGCGTGCGGCACCACGCACGCGGCCGATGTGGTGGGCGTGGCGTTCGTGCACGGCACCGGCAAGCAGACCGATGCACGTACGGACTACTGGCAGCCGGGCATCATCGACACCGTGCGCCAGGGGCTGCCCAACAGCAGCAACTACACGGTCATCAACTGTGATTTCGAACAGTACATGTGGACGCCCGAGGCGGCGGGTTGCCTGGCCGGGCAGCTGACCACCTTCATCAACAGCAAGGGCATCACCAAACTGGTGGTGATCACCCATTCCAACGGCGGCAACGTGGTGCGCTGGATCCTCTCCAACCCCACGTATGACAGCCGCTATCCGAAGATCATCCAGACGGTCAGCAAGGTCACTGCGCTGGCGCCGTCCTCGGCCGGCACGCCACTCGCCGACGCGGTGCTCAACGGCAACGTGTTCGAAACTTCGGTGGGCTGGCTGCTGGGCTACAAGAGCGATGCCGTGCGGCAGCAGCAGGTGGGCCACATGGCCACCTACAACGCGCAGAACCTGTACGGCACCGCCGGCCGCCCTGCGTTGCCCAAGCCGTTCCGCGCCGTGGTCGGCTCGGATGTGGAATCGGCGGTGTGGGACAGCAACAGCTACTGCGGTGGCTATGCGCAGAACGTGGGCCTGGAGTTCACCCAGAACTGGTTGAACAGCTGCTCGGATGGCTTCCTGGAGTGCAGCAGCCAGAAGGCGGCCGGTACGACCTGGTTCACCGACACGCAGCGCACCCGGGGCGCCGAGCCGCTCAGCCACAACCAGAGCCGACGCGAATGCTTCGGCCTGGGCACGATCCTGCGCAACGACCTGACCCTGTGAGGAGCCTCCCGATGATGCGACAGACGACGATCGCGGTGGCCCTGCTCGCCGCCCTGGCAGCCTTGCCACTGCAGGCGGCACAACCGTTGCTGGCCGCCCGCGCCAGCGACCAGGTCCCGCGTGCGGTAGAGCGTGCGCCCCTGCCGGCCGGACCGGTGGAGCAGGCACCGCTGAGCTTTGCGTGGGCGCTGGATCCCGCCCAGGCACTGGCCGCTGCGCCGGCCTTCATGGCCAGCAGCCGCAGCTACTGGGAGATGGTGGACGCGCCGGCGCTGCAGCAGGGCCTGGCCTTGCCGCTGACCGCGCCCGACGCGGTGATCCAGCTCAGTCCGGTGCAGGGCGCGCGTGCGCTGGATACCACCCAATGGCAGGTGCGTGACCCGGCCGGTGCGCTGGCGGTGGCCCAGGTGGTCGATGAGCAGCAACTGCGCGCGGCCGGGATGTCGGTCGGCACGGGCACGGCCATGGTCCGCACGGGCACCACATCGGCGGTCGGCAGCTACCGGCTGCAGAGCACACAGGCCCAGGGCCGCTACGTGGTGCAGGTGCTGGAACCCAACAGCCCGATCGCCCTGCAGCTGCAGGCGAGCAGCGAACGGGTGCTCGCCGGGGGCACGCTGGCGCTGAGCGCGCGTCTGGTCAACGACGGTGGCGCGGCTGCGGCACGGCCCGCCCGTGCCAGTACGCGGCCGCTGCCGGCCGTGGGCGAGGCCCTGCTGGTGGCGCCGGATGGCCGCAGCTGGCCGGTGCCGCTGGTCGCCGCCAAAGACGGTCTGCGTGCCCAGGTGACGGTGCCGCAGGACATCGGCACGGCGCAGGGGCTGTGGGAGCTGCAGGCGTTCGTCAGTGCCGACGGCGTGCAGCGCGATGCCAAGGTGGCGTTTGCGGTGGCGCAGCCGACGGCGCGCTTCCAGGGCCAGGTCGAGGCGGATGCCAGCCGCCGCGAGGTGCGCCTGCCGTTGCAGATCGGTGCGCCCGGCCGCTACGAGGCGCGCGGTACGCTGTATGCCACCGGCCCGGACGGGACGCTGCGGCCCGTCGCGCAGGCACACAGTGCGGCGTGGTTCGCGACGGCAGGGGCGGGTGAGCTGCGCCTGCCGTTCGCCAGCGTGGCGTTGCCGAGTGGCTATGCCGCCCCGTTCGAAGTGCGCGACCTGCAGTTGCAGGACCAGAGCCGGATGGCACCGATCGAATCGCGTGCGGTGGCGGTGAGGTTCTAGGCTGCGTGACCTAACCCGCGAACGCACTCAATCGGCCGGCCTGATCCACCACCCGGATCGGGCCGCCGAACAGCTGGGACAACGGTGCATCGCGCAGCAGCTCCGCGCGCGGGCCGTCAGCGAGGATCTTGCCGCCGCGCAGCATCACCACCCGCTCGATCTCAGGGATGATCTCCTCGATGTGATGAGTGACCAGCACCAGGGTGATGCCCTGGCGGGCGAGCTCACGCATGGTGGCGATCAGCTGCTCGCGCGCGATCAGGTCCAGCCCGGTGGAGGGTTCATCCAGCAGCAGGGCCTGTGGGCGGTTCACCAGCGCCCGGGCGATCAGCACGCGCCGGGTTTCGCCGGCCGAGAGTTCGGCATAGCCGCGCTGCAGCAGCGGCAGGGCACCGGTCATGGCCAGGGTTTCACGCGCGCGCTCGCGCATCTCCGGGCTCACCTCGCGGAAGGCCGGCACCACGAAGCTGGCGAAGAAGCCGGTCAGCACCGCCTCTTCCACGGTCAGCCCGGGCATGTCGGAAAGATTGCTGCTCAGGTCGCCGGTGACGATGCCCAGCTGCGAGCGCAGCCGGTCCACCTGCCAGCGGTTCTGGCCGAGCACGCGCACCGCCACCGTGCCATCACCGTGCGCCAGCGGGTACAGCTCGCGGGTGATCAGCTTGATGAAGGACGACTTGCCGCAGCCATTGGGGCCGAGCAGCGCGGTGTGCTGGCCCTGTTCGATGCGCAGGCTGAGATCGTGCAGGACCCGGACCTGGCCGCGGATGACACAGGCGCGGTCGAGCTCGATCAGGGGGACGGGGGAGGCCGGCACCGCCGGTGAGGCTGCGACTGTCATGAATGCGGGGGCATGCTCACGAAGGTAAGGGGAGAACTGAATGACTGCGCAAAAATGGCATCGAAGGGATGAAGTTTGCAACGTCTGGCCCCATCATGTCCGAAGGTATCCCTGTTTCCTTGACGGCCGACTGCGGCCCGGAGTCCTGCGATGTTCGATACGCTCCTCAACTTCCTGACCGGCGGTGTCGTCGGCCTCGGCTGGTGGGGCATGGGTCTGGTGCTGCTGGTGTTCACCCAGCTGACCATCTTTGCCGTGACGCTGTATCTGCACCGCAGCCAGGCGCACCGGGGGGTGGATTTCCACCCGGTGATCGCGCACTTCTTCCGCTTCTGGACCTGGCTCACCACCTCCATGATCACCAAGGAGTGGGTGGCGATCCATCGCAAGCACCACGCCAAGGTGGAAACCGATGAAGACCCGCACAGCCCGGTGACCAAGGGCATCGGCATGGTGTTCTGGCGGGGCGTGGAGCTGTACCGCGAGGCCCGCGCGATGCGCGCGGACATCGAGCAGTACGGCCGCGGTGCTCCGGACGACTGGATCGAGCGTCACCTGTACACCCCGCACGCCAATCTTGGCCCGGTCGCGCTGCTGGTGATCAACAGCGTGCTGTTCGGCCTGCCCGGCGTGGCCCTGTGGGCGATCCAGATGGCCTGGATCCCGTTCTGGGCCGCCGGCGTCATCAATGGCCTGGGCCACTGGTGGGGCTACCGCAACTTCGAATCGGCCGACACCTCCACCAATCTGACGCCGTGGGCGTTCTGGGTGGGCGGCGAAGAGCTGCACAACAACCACCATGCCTTCCCGAGCTCGGCGCGCTTCTCGATGCGCCGCTGGGAGTTCGACATCGGCTGGGCGGTGATCCGCGGCCTGCAGGCGGTGCGTCTGGCCAAGGTGCTGCGCGTGGCGCCGAGCATGGACGTGCGCCCGAACATCGCCGTGCCGGATGCGGAAACCCTCAAGGCCCTGCTGTCGCATCGCTTCCAGGCGATGACCGATTACCAGCGCAACGTATTCGTGCCAGCCCTGCGCGAAGAGGCCGCGATGGCCGGCGCCAAGCTGCGCAAGCTGCTGCCGCGCCGCATGCGCCGTGGCCTGGTCAACGACGGCCGCTGGCTCAAGCCGGATTGCCGCGCCCAGCTCAGCACGTGGGTCGAGCAGCGCCCGCGGATCCGCGTGCTGGTCGAACACCGCGCGCGTCTGGCGGCCCTGCTGGAAGCGCGCGGTAATGACGCCGCCGAGCGCTTGAAGCTGCTGCAGGCCTGGTGCCATGAAGCCGAAGCCAGTGGCATCGCCGCGCTGCAGAACTACGCCGCGCGCCTGAAAGGCTACGCACTGACGGCGCACTGATCGATGCGCTTCCCAACCGGGAACGTCTCCGCGAAACGCCGCCTTGTGCGGCGTTTCGCGTGTGTGGGCCTGGCCGTGGGCCTGCTCGGCGCGACGGCACAGGCGCAGGTCACGGATACCGGCAGCTACCTGCAGCGCATGGACACCGACGGCGACGGCCGGGTCAGCGTGGAGGAATACGTGCAGTGGCTGCTGTACGCCTTTGACCGCATGGACCGCAACGGCGATGGCGTGCTCAGCGCCGATGAGCTGCCCGGTGGCAAAGGCCCGTCGATCACGCGGGAGCAGCAGCGGCAGACGCTGATCCAGCGGTTCCACAAACAGGATGCGAATGGCGACGGGTATCTGAGTGCGCGCGAGTTGGCTGCGCCGCCGCGCTGAACGTCGCGCCCGGACCGCCGCGAGGCAGCGCACTCTCTACCGCGGTTCATCGGGGGACGCCTTAGAATCCCCCCATGCCCGAGCTTCCCGAAGTAGAAACCACCCGTCGCGGCCTGGCCCCGCACCTGGAAGGCCGCAACGTCCACGGCGTGATCCTGCGCCGGCCCGACCTGCGCTGGCCAATCCCGCCGGAGATCAGCACGCTGCTCCCCGGGCAGGCCATCCAGGGCGTGCGCCGCCGCGCCAAGTACCTGCTGCTCGATACCGCCATTGGCAGCGCACTGCTGCACCTGGGCATGTCCGGCAGCCTGCGCGTACTGCCCGGCGACACCCCGGTGCGCGCACACGACCACGTCGACATCAGCCTGGACAACGGCCGCCTGCTGCGCTTCAACGACCCGCGCCGGTTCGGCAGCCTGCTCTGGCAGCCGGCCGGGGAAACCCATGAGCTGCTGGCAGCGCTGGGGCCCGAGCCGCTGGATGAGGCCTTCGACGGCGACTACCTGTTCGCCCGCAGCCGTGGCCGCAGCGCCTCGGTGAAGACCTTCCTGATGGACCAGGGCATCGTGGTGGGCGTGGGCAACATCTACGCCGCCGAAAGCCTGTTCATGGCCGGGATCAACCCGCTGCGCGAGGCCGGCAAGATCTCCCGCGCGCGCTACCAGCGCCTGGCCGATGCGGTGAAACAGATCCTGGCCTACGCCATCACCCGCGGCGGCACCACCCTGCGCGATTTCATCAACCCGGACGGGGCGCCGGGCTACTTCGAGCAGGAGCTGCTGGTCTACGGGCGTGAAGGCGAGCCCTGCCGCCAGTGTGGCCGGCTGCTCCGCCACGCCACCATCGGCCAGCGCGCCAGCGTCTGGTGCGGGCACTGCCAGCGCTGAATCGTCGCGCGCCTGTCGCCTGCCCGGCGGTATAGTCCGCCCAACGTCACCGGCGGGGGTGTGCGATGGACGAAGGACCGGATATCACCGTGTGGCTGGATTCGGCCCGGGCGGGCGACCGCGCCGCGCTCGACCGGGTCCTGACCCTGCTCTATCACGAGCTGCACAGCATGGCCCGCCGGCAGCTGGCCGGGCAGCAGGGGCGCACCCTGGATGCCACCTCGCTGGTGCACGAGTCCTACCTGAAGCTGCTCGGCTCCCGCGGCGCGGCCCGCTTCGAGGATCGCGCGCATTTCTTCGCCTACGCCGCCTCGGCGATGCGCAGCGTGGTGGTGGATTACGCACGCAACCGGCTCGCGCGCAAGCGCGGCGGTGATCTCAAGCGGGTGGAGCTGCCGGAGAACAGCAGCAGCGGCGTGCGTCTGGATGAAGACCTGCTGGCGCTGGATGTGGCGCTGGCCCAGCTGCATGCGGTGGATGCACACCTGGCCAAGGTGGTGGAACTGCGTTACTTCGCCGGCCTGTCCGAGCAGGAGATTGCGGATCTGTGCCAACGCTCGGAGCGCAGCATCCGCCGCGACTGGCAGAAGGCGCGCATGTTCCTGCTGGCTTCGGTCGGGGAACCCTGAAAGGCCACGCATCGTCCGGGGAGAGGACCGATGGAGGCGTCACGCTGGCGGCAGTTGTCCTGCCTGCTGGATCAATTGCTGGAACTGCCCGAACCGGCGCGTGAGCAGCGGCTCGCGCGCCTGCGTGTGGAGGATCCGGGCCTGGCCGACGATGTGGAGCGCCTGCTCGCGCATGAGCGCGACAGCCACGAGTTCCTGGCCCAGCCGCTGTGGACCGCCGCGCCGGAGGACAGCCGGGTGGGCACGCGCGTCGGCCCCTACCGCTTGCTCCGGCCCCTCGGCGAGGGCGGGATGGGCGAGGTCTGGCTGGCCGAGCGCGCCGATGGCCTGTATGAGCGCCAGGTCGCGCTGAAGCTGCTGCGCAGCGGCTACGCCGATCCCGGCCTGCGTCAGCGCTTCAGCCGCGAACGCGAGATTCTGGCGCGGCTGCAGCACCCGAACCTGGCCCATCTGCTGGATGCCGGCGTGGATCTGCAGGGGCAGCCTTACCTTGCGCTGGCCTACGTGGAAGGCGAGCCGATCACCGAGCACTGCCAGCGCCTGGCGCTCCCGCTGGAGCGGCGGCTGCAGCTGATGTTACAGGTCTGCGCGGTGGTCAGCCATGCGCATGCCAACCTGATCGTGCACCGCGACCTCAAGCCCTCCAACATCCTGGTCACGGCCGAGGGCGACGTGAAGCTGCTGGATTTCGGCATCGCCAAGCTGCTCGACGATGCCGATGGCAAACCACCCGTGCATCCCCCCACCGAAGCGCGGGCGTTCACCCTGCACTACGCCGCGCCGGAACAGGTCCGCGGCGAGCCGGTGTCCACGCTGACCGATGTGTACTCGCTGGGCGTGGTGCTGTTCGAGGTGATCACCGGGCAGAAGCCCTATCGCCTGCGCCGGCACAGCGATGCCGAGTGGGAGCGCTCGATCCTGGAGGTGCAGGCACCGCGCGCCTCGGCCGTCATGGCGCGCGTGGCCGCCGCCGGTGGCGAACAGGCCGGGGCAGCCCGGCGACTGTCGCGGCGCCTGCGCGGCGATCTGGACACCATCCTGCTCAAGGCCCTGCAGAAGGAACCTGCGCAGCGCTACGCCTCGGTGGAAGCCCTGGCCCAGGACCTGCGCCGCTTCCTCGAAGGCCGTCCGATCCACGCGCGCCCGCAGCATGTGGGCTACCGGCTGCGCAAATATCTGGGGCGGCATCGCTGGGGCGTAGCGTTGGGCAGCATGGCCGTGCTGGCGCTGCTCGCATTGGCATTGACTGCGTTGTGGCAGATGCAGCAGGCGCGGCGGGAGATCGCGCGTGCCCAGGCCATGCAGGATTTCACGGTCGGCCTGTTCGATCGCGCCGCCGGCGTGCGCCATGGCAGCTTCGATCTGCGGCAGCTGCTGGCCACCGGTCAGCAACGCGGTGAGGCGGAACTGCGCGATCAACCGCTGTCGCTGGCCGAGCTGGAGGGCGTGATCGGCCGGCTGCGGATCGGCATGGGCGACTACCAGCTGGCGCTGCAGACGCTGGACCGACAACGCGCGCTGCTGGAGGAGGCCGGCGAGGTGCCGCCCACCCTGCAGCTGGAAGCGGTGACCCAGCGCGGCCGTGCGCTGCGCATGCTGGGCCGCTCGCGCGAGTGCGTGACCCACCTCACTCCGATGCAGGCGCTGGCCGCCGAGTACCGCCTGCGGCTGCCGGCGGCCGTGGCCGAGTACCACACCCAACTCGGGCGCTGCCAACAACTTCTGGGGTACCGCGACAACGCCCGCGCCGCCTTCGAACAGGCACAGGTGCTGCGGCGCGATGTACTGCGCGATACCCCCGGCACCTCCGAGAGCCTGGCCGACCTGGCCGCACTGGACAGCGACGATGGCCGCGCCCCGGCGGCACTGGCCGGCTACCGGCAAGCGCTGCAGCTGCTGCAGGCCGGTGACACCGTGCGGTATCCCCAGTTGATCGCGCTGCGCCGGCACATGGGCGAGACGCTGGCTGCGCAGGGCGATCTGGACGCGGCCGAGCGGGCCCTGAAGATCGCCAGTGCCGATGCGGTGGGCATGTATGGGCCGGATCACCCGGAAACCCTGTCGATCCGTCGCTTGCGTGCCCTGCTGGCGATGCAGCGCGGTGATCTTCAGCAGGCCCAGACCCAGCTGCAGCAGGTCCATCACCTGACCCGGCAGGCCCTGGGCGAGCAACACCGGGACACCGGGCTGACCTGGCACGCGCTGGGCCGGTTGGCACTGGAGCGCGGTGACAGGACCGTGGCGATTGATGACTTCGCCCGGGCGGTGGCGATCTGGCGGCAACCCGACTGCGTGGGGCTGCTGCCGCAGGGCCTGTATGACCTGGGCGAAGCCTTGGCCCAGGCGGGGCGCTGGCAGGCGGCGCTGGCTGCCCTGCATGAGGGCCGGCAGTGGCAGGCCGCGCAACGGGGCGACGACGATGCGTCCGTGCAGCAGGCGGATCGGCGCATGGCCGAACTGGTCAGCGCCTACGGCGACCCGCATCAGGCCGGCGAGCAACTGGCGGCGCTGATGCGCCGGGTGGACCGGGCGGGTCCGTCCAGCCCGGCGCTGCAGCGCGCGCTGCAACTGGCCTGGGGCCGCAATCTGGGCCGCATGGGCCAGGCCGTGGAAGCACGCCGCGCGCTGGCCCCGTTGCTGGTGGGCGACGCCGCCGATCAGGGCAGCCGCGTCCTGCGCTGGCGCGCCCGCGCCGCGATGGCGGAGCTGGACTGCACGAGCGCACCGGCGCGTGCGCGTGAGGCGCTGGGGCAGCTGCAGCAGGAGCTGCAGGCACAGTGGCCGCAGGGTGGGCAGCTGCTGCAGGAGGTGAACCAGATGCGGCAGGCATGCGCACCGGCGCAGATCGCGGCCGCCCCTGGGCACGCTGGCTGAACGCCGCCGCGCATTCACCTCGGCGAATTAACGTCTGCGTGCCTATGATGGCCGGCCCTCCCTTGCCATCGCTGCCTGCATGCAACGACGCGACTTCCTCCGCAATGCCTCCGTGGCCCTGGCCGCCTTCGGCCTGCCTGCACTGCCGGCGTGTGCCGCGCAGGGCAACCAGGTCGGCCTGCGCCGGCTGGGCGAGCCGCAGCCGTTCGATTTCGCCTCGCTGAAGGGGCAGGCCCGCGCGCTGTCCCAGGCCGCCTACCAGAGCCACAAGCGCACCCTGCCGGGTCCGGTCGAAGCGCTGGACTGGGATCAGTACCAGTCGATCCAGTACCGCCAGGATCACGCGCTGTGGGCCGACCAGCCCGGTCGCTACCAGGCCAAGTTCTTCCACCTCGGCCTGTACTTCCACTCGCCGGTGCGGATGTTCGACGTGACCGACGGCAAGGCGCAGGAGCTGGCCTACGACGGCGCCGCGTTCGACTACGGCAAGAGTGGCCTGAAGGGCAGCCATCTGCCGGCCGACCTGGGCTTTGCCGGTTTCCGTCTCAACACCCGCAAGGACACCGACCGCGACTTCGCCGCATTCCTGGGGGCCAGCTATTTCCGCGCAGTCGGCAAAGAGGGCCAGTACGGCCAGTCCGCGCGCGGTCTGGCGATCGATACCGGCACGGGCAAGCCCGAGGAGTTCCCGGATTTCATCGCCTATTACCTCGAGCAGCCGGCGGCCGACTCCAACACGCTGGTGGTGTACGCCCTGCTGGATTCGCCGAGCACCACCGGCGCCTACCGCTTTGCGATCACCAACGGCGATGTGCTGCTGATGGACATCGACTGCGCGCTGTACCCGCGCAAGGCGATCGAGCGGCTCGGCATCGCCCCGTGCACCAGCATGTACCAGGTGGGCGAGAACGACCGCCGCATGGCCTGGGACTGGCGCCCGGAGATCCACGATACCGACGGCCTGTCGATATGGACCGGGGCCGGTGAATGGATCTGGCGGCCGCTGTGCAACCCGTACCACCTGCGCTTCAACATGTTCGTGGACAACAACCCGCGCGGCTTCGGCCTGCTCCAGCGCGACCGCAATTTCGATCACTACCAGGACGACGGCGTCTTCTACGAGAAGCGCCCGTGCCTGTGGGTGGAACCGAAGGGGCAGTGGGGCAAGGGCTCGGTGCAGCTGGTCGAAATCCCGACCGTGGATGAAACCTTCGACAACATCGTGGCGTTCTGGAATCCCGAGGCCAAGCCGCAGCCGGGCCAGGAGCTGCTGCTCGGCTACCGCCTGTACTGGGGCGCCGAGCCGCCGGCGCGTACGCCGCTGGCACACTGCGTGGCCAGCCGCACCGGCCTGGGCGGGGTGATCGGCAAGCGGCGCGAGTACTTCTCCTGGCGCTTCGCGGTCGATTTCGAAGGCGGCGAACTGGCCGCGTTGATCGACAAGGGTGAGGTGGAAGCCGTGGTCCAGGTCAGCCGTGGCCGCACCGAGATCGTTTCGGCCCGCCCGCTGCGCGAGATCAAGGGCTACCGCGCCATGTTCGATCTGGTGCCGCCAGACGATTCCACCGAGCAGATCGACATCCGCCTGTACCTGCGCAGTGGCGGCAAGACGCTGACCGAAACCTGGCTGTACCAGTACAGCCCGCCGCCGAAGGGTGCGCCGGAGCGCACGTTGTACTGATCAGAGCGGCAGTGGGGCCTGTGCCGGGTCGATTCTTCCCTCGCCGCGCGTGATCTTCTTGAACTCCGCGCGGCTCACCGACACATAGCGCTCGTTGCCGCCGATCTCCACCTGCGGCCCGTCCTGCACCGCGTGGCCGTGCTCGTCCACGCGCACGGTCATCGTGGCCTTCTTGCCGCTGTGGCAGATCGTCTTGATCTCCTGCATCTCGTCGGCCCAGGCCAGCAGGTACTGGCTGCCTTCGAAGAGCTCGCCGCGGAAATCGGTGCGCAGGCCGTAGCACAGCACCGGGATGCGCATCTGGTCGACCACCTCGCTGAGCTGCCAGACCTGGCTGCGGGTCAGGAACTGCGCCTCATCGACGAGGACGCAGCCCAGCAGGCCGTGCGTGGCGATGTCCTCGGCGATCAGCTGCTGCAGGTCGGTGTCCTGCTGGAACGCGATCCCGTCGGCCTTCAGGCCGATCCGCGAGGCCACTACGCCGCGCCCGGCGCGATCATCCAGCCGTGGGGTCAGGATCGCCACGCGCATGCCCCGCTCGCGGTAGTTGTGCGCCGACTGCAGCAGGGTGGTGGTCTTGCCGGCGTTCATCGCCGAATAATAGAAATAGAGCTTGGCCATGCCGGGATTTTATCCGCTCGGGCGCCCGGGCATGGTGCCGTGTTCATTCAGTCCTGGGAACCGGGTACGGCGGTGGGGATGCCGACCTCGACGCTGCCGGTGCCGATGGTACGCCCGGCGGCCTCCAGTTGCTGTGCCTGCCAGTGCCAGTACTGGTCAGGCTGCCAGTATTCGTCCCGATAGAACACGTCCGGTTCCACGTAACGCTTGCCACGATCATCGCGGACCAGCATGCGCATGCCTCCGACCCAGCCGGTGCGGCTGCCAGTGACCTCAAGCAGGCCACGACGCAGCTCACGCTCCTGTCGGGGCTGGGCGACCGTGTCTCCGAACTCCGCGTACAGGGCTTGGCCTTGCTGCACTGCGCGGGTCTGTTCGTCCGGGGTCAGCGCGGCCCAGTACCGCTCACGCAGCACCAGGAGGAATTCGGTCCCGCGCTCGGCCGCCAGGTCCATCCAGGCATAGGCCAGGGCCCGATCCTGATCGCCGCCCTGGCCGTTCCACCACATCTCGGCAAGCGCGGCCTGGGACAACTTGTCGGCATGGCGCGCGCCGAGCCGGTAAAAGCGCCGCGCCTCTTCGAGGCGGCCACGCGCCTGCGCCTCCTTGCCGAGTTTGCGGTAGCGCAGGTCAGGATGGCTGGCCAGAAAGGTGTGGGTGTCCTGCGCATCCTGCGCGCGCAGGTCCGGCTGACTCGACTGCCCCCACGCTGGCAGCGCGGCCAGGGCGGCGATCATGGTGCATACCCGGCTTGCCTTCCTGACGATTGCCATGCGTCGCGTCCTCTGCGTTGATCGGGACAATGGATACCCCAGCCCCGTGAAGGCGTCAATCCGGCTGGTGGCACGTCGATGCGGGCTGACCAAGGCCCGGTACAATGCCCCTCCCCTGGAGATGGCATGCACGGTCTCAATCCTCCCCAACACGCGGCAGTGATGCACTGCGAAGGTCCTCTGCTGGTGCTTGCGGGCGCGGGCAGCGGCAAGACGCGCGTGATCGTGGAGAAGATCGGCCAGCTGATCGCCAGCAAGCGCTACCCGGCGCGGCGGATCGCGGCGATCACCTTCACCAACAAATCGGCCAAGGAAATGCGCGAGCGCGTGGCCAAGCGCCTGCGCGGTGACGACGCCGATGAAGTGACAATCTGTACGTTCCACGCGCTGGGGCTGAAGTTCCTGCAGATTGAACATGCGGCCGTCGGGCTCAAGCGCGGCTTTTCGATCTTCGATGCCGACGATTCGACCGCGCAGGTCAAGGACCTGATGTACGGGGCCAAGCCGGACGACATCGAGGACGTGAAGAACCTGATCTCGCGCGCCAAGAACGCCGGCCTCTCACCCGAGCAGGCGATGGCCGCGGCGCGCAGCACGCGCGAGAAGGAAGCGGCCAGCGTCTACGAGCGCTACCAGCTGCGCCTGACTGCGTTCAACGCGGTCGATTTCGATGATCTGATCCGCCTGCCGGTGCAGGTGCTGGAAGAGAATCCGGAGATCGCCATCGCCTGGCGCGAACGCATCGGCTACCTGCTGGTCGACGAATGCCAGGACACCAACGATGCGCAGTACCGGCTGCTCAAGCAGCTGGCCGGCAGCAAGGGCAACTTCACCTGCGTGGGCGATGACGATCAGTCGATCTACGCCTGGCGCGGTGCGAACCCGGAAAACCTGCAGCAGATGGCGCGCGATTATCCTGCGCTGGAAATCATCAAGCTGGAGCAGAACTACCGCTGCTCCAACCGCGTGCTGCGCGCGGCCAACGCGCTGATCGCCAACAATCCGCACGAACATCTCAAGAAGCTGTGGAGCGACCAGGCCGACGGCGAGCGCATCCGTGTGTGGGAGTGCCGCAACAGCGAGCACGAAGCGGAAAAGGTCGCGGCGGAAATCTCCTTCCTGGCCACCTCCAAGAAGATTCCGTGGAGCGATTTCTGCATCCTGTTCCGCGGCAATTTCCAGTCGCGGCCGCTGGAAAAAGCGCTGCAGCTGGTGCGTGCGCCGTACCACATCACCGGCGGCACCGCGTTCCTGGAACGGCAGGAGGTCAAGGACACGCTGTCCTGGCTGCGTCTGCTGGTGAACCCGGATGACGATACGGCGTTCATGCGTGCGGTGCAGTCACCCAAGCGCGAAGTGGGCGCCGGCACGCTGGCCAAGCTGGCCGAGCTGGCCTCGGAAAAAGACCTGCCGATGGCGCATGCCGCCGAAGCGATCGGGGCGCTCTCGCAGCTGCCACCGCGCGCGGCCAACGGGCTGAGCCGCTTCACCGATATCCTGCGCGATCTGCGCGCGGAAATGCCCAAGCTCAGCTCCGGCGATCTGGTGCGCAAGCTGGTGAAGGATTCCGGGCTGGTCTCGGACCTGCGCAGTGCGTGCAAGGAAGAGTCGGTCTACCAGCGCCGCCTCGGCAACCTGGAAGAACTGGCGCAGTGGTTCGAAGGCGGCCCGCGGGGTGCCTCCACGGCGGATCTGGCCGCGCAGCTGGCCTTGCTCTCGCGCAACGACAAGGACGACGGCGGCAACCAGGTGCGGATGATGACCATGCACGCCTCCAAGGGCCTGGAATTCCCGTACGTGTTCATCATCGGCTGCGAGGACGGCGTACTGCCACACCAGGTCAGCCTGGACGAAGGCAACCTGCAGGAAGAGCGGCGTCTGTTGTACGTGGGTATCACCCGCGCCAAGGTGCAGCTGTGGATGAGTTACAGCAAGCTCACCCGCAAGTTCGGCGAGCACGTGCGGCTCAAGCCGAGTCGGTTCTTCGACGAGATACCCGCCGAGGAAATGCAGCGCGACGGTGCTGACCCCGTCGCCGATGCCGCGCGCAAGAAAGAGCGCGCCAGCGCGGGCCTGGCCGCGATCCAGGCCCTGTTCGACTGACCCACCGCACGGGTAGAGCCGACCGTTGGTCGGCTGCCCAAAGCGCGTCGGCTGCCGTATCCCCGGCTCGAAGAGCAGCCGACCAACGGTCGGCTCTACCGTGTTCGGGGCACGCATTGCACAATCGGTGTATCGCCTTCCACCGGTACCCGCATGTCCGCCGTGATCCAGACCGACCGCCTGCACCTGCGCCTGATCGATCCCGATCATGACGCGGCCGACATGCTGGCCCTGCTCAACGAGCCGGGCTTCATCCGCAACATCGCCGACCGCGGCGTACGCACCTTGGCGCAGGCGCGCGACTACACCGCCGAGCGCGTGCTCGGCAGCTACACCCTCAATGGCTTTGGCATGTACGCCGTGATCCGCCGCGAGGACGGCGCATGGCTGGGCAACGCCGGTCTGGTCCGCCGCGCCGGGCTGCCGGCACCGGATATCGGTTATGCACTGCTGTCGCAGTACGAAGGCCACGGCTACGCATTCGAAGCCGCGCGCGGGGTGATGCACTACGCACGCGATGTGCTCGGTCATGCCGATCTGTACGGCATCGTCTCGCCGGACAACGTGCGCTCCGCCGCGCTGCTGCGCAAGCTGGGCATGGAGGACCGGGGGGACCTGCTGCTGCCGCCGCCAAACGAAGACGTGGTGCTGTTGTTCGCCACCCCGGGCGCGCCGGCCCCCCAACGGTAGAGCCGACCGTGGGTCGGCTGCGCTTCACCGCCAGCCAATCGCAGCACGGGTAGAGCCGACCGTTGGTCGGCTGCGCTTCACCCCCCAGCCAATCGCAGCACGGGTAGAGCCGACCGTTGGTCGGCTGCTCTCAGCCCCCCAACTGTGCGCGCAGCTCCGCCAGCTGTTCCTGCAGCTCGGCCACGGTGGCTTCCAACTGCTGCACGCGGGACTCCAGCGCCGGATTGGCAGCGCTGCCGCCGCCGCCGGACGGCGCCGACCGGTACTGCTCGGCCAAGGCCTGCACGTCCACCGGGCCGGCCATCAGGTGCATGTAGCGGTCTTCGCGCTGGCCGCTGGCGCGCGGCAGCTGGATAGCCATGCCGCGCTGGATCATGCGCTCGAGGTGGTGGCGCAGTTCGTCCACGTCCTGGAAGCGGACCAGCCGCTCGCTGCGGGTCAGCAGTTCATTGAGGGTCTGCGGGCCGCGCAGCAGCAACAGGCCCAGGATGGCCAGTTGCTGGCGGGTCAGGTCCAGCGCGGCACCGGCGCGGTGCTCGTAGCGCTCGGCGCGCGAGGAGTACTGCTGGCGCGCCAGGCCCAGGGTCTCCAGCTGGCGCAGCGCGTGGTGCACATCGCCGGCCGACAGGGCCATGACCGGCTCGCGGGCGGTCTTCTGGTTGGCCGCCACCTGGGCGGCGTTGACCGTCAGCGGGTAGGCGTCCGGGGTGGTCGCCTCCTTCTCGATCAGGCAGCCCAACGCGCGGGCCTGGGCCGCGCTGAGCACGGGCAGGGCAGGGGTATGGGTGTCGTCGGTCATGGGGCGCTCCGGGGTGTTTCAGGGGCGTGCAGCATAGCCGAGCCCCGCCTGTGGCATGAATGCCGCGGGACAAGCCGGTAAACTGGCGCGAATCTGTTGCCGGTGAATGCCATGCGTCGTAGTGCTGTTTCCCTGTCCGTGCTTGCCTGTGCCGTGCTGGCACTGAGTGCCTGCAAGCGCACTGAAACCCCGGCCGATGCCGCCCCGCCGGCGGCCGCTGCCGCGGCGAGCGCGCCGGTCGCCACCGGCGATGCCGCCGTGGCTGCCAATGACAACCTCAACGCGGTGCTGTGGATGCAGCGTTCGCAGGAGTACCGGGCAATCACCGAGCAGACCTACCGTTCGGCGGCCGATCACCTGGACAAGGCACTCAAGGAGCCCAACTGGGACGCGCTGGTGCCTGAAGAACGCGGCAATGCCGCCAAGGGCCTGAAGCCTGCCGTGGTGCTGGATGTGGATGAAACCGTGCTGGACAACTCGCCCTACCAGGCGCGCCTGGTGCGCGATGGCAAGGAATACGACG
>Ga0302349_1001360_pt1 | contig 19399 bp, 14 predicted proteins | sample PhyAR1_FD_202176 | JGI IMG/M metagenome (GOLD analysis project Ga0302349, IMG submission 202176) | Leaf surface microbial communities from alfalfa plants in UC Gill Tract Community Farm, Albany, California, United States - DLSL A.R1... | ecosystem: Host-associated > Plants > Phyllosphere >...
GATCCGGGTGGTTCAGGCGCATATGCTCGACGTAGTTGTCGTAATCCGGCACGCCAATCATCAGCTTTGCCGCCTGGCCGAGGTATTTCCCGGCTTTGGATAGGGTATCGAACATGTTGGCTCCTGTTGGTTGGGTTCACCCTCACCCTAACCCTCTCCCTCAGGGAGAGGGGACTAAAACCTCCCTCTCCCTGAGGGAGAGGGCCGGGGTGAGGGTGACAACAACTAATATCAATGCGCGCTCTTCGCCTGCGCCACAATCTGATCCACATTCCCAGGCATCGGTTCGTACGGCGTCTCTTTCGTCGTCACGTTGCGATCTTTCAGCGCCGCCAGCGCGGTTTTAATCGAGAACACCGCCAGCACCACCACGACCACCATAAAGAAGATCGTCAGGCCTGCATCCAGTCGGTTATTGAACACCAGCTGGCGCAACTGCGATTCGGTGTACTGCACCGGAATGCTGCCGCTGTCGATCATCCCCTGGAAGCGGTTAGCAATCGCCAGGAAGCCCACTTTGGCATCGGGGCTGAACGCTTTTTGCCAGCCTGCGGTCAGGGTACAAATCAGCAGCCACGAGGTTGGCAGGAGCGCGACCCAGGCGTAACGCTGGCGTTTCATCTTGAACAGCACCACCGCGCAGAGCATCAGCGCCATGCCCGCCAGCATCTGGTTGGCAATCCCGAACAGCGGCCACAGGGTGTTAATGCCGCCGAGCGGATCGACCACCCCCTGATGCAGGAAGTAGCCCCATGCCAGCACGCACAGCGCCGTCGCCAGAAGGTTCGCCGGTAGCGAATCGGTGCGTTTCAGGCCCGGGTTAATCACCCCCAGCAGATCCTGAAGCATAAAGCGCGCCGCACGCGTCCCCGCATCCACCGCCGTCAGAATAAACAGCGCTTCAAAGAGGATCGCGAAGTGATACCAGAACGAGACGTCCATCAGCCCGCCGAGCGCACCGTGCAGGATGTAGGCCATCCCCACCGCCAGCGTCGGCGCACCGCCTGCGCGGGAGATAATCGACTGCTCGCCCACTTCATTGGCAATATTGGTCAGGGTGTCGGGCGTGATGCTAAAGCCCCAGCCGCTCACCACCTGCGCCGCCGATGCCACCACGTCTGTGGTTCCGGCAGGTGCCAGCACCGCCATCGGGCTGTTCATCGCAAAGTAAACGCCCGGATCGATGATGCAGGCAGACACCAGCGCCATGATCGCCACGAAGGATTCCATCAACATGCCGCCATACCCAATCAGGCAGGCCTGATTTTCGTTGGCCAGCATTTTCGGCGTGGTGCCGGAGGCGATCAGCGCGTGGAAGCCCGATACCGCACCGCAGGCAATGGTGATAAACAGGAACGGGAACAGGTTCCCCGTCCACACCGGGCCGGTGCCGTCGATGAATTTGGTCATCGCCGGCATGGTCAGCGTCGGACGCATGATCAGAATGCCAATCGCCAGGCCAATAATGGTGCCGATTTTCAGGAAGGTGGAGAGGTAGTCGCGCGGGGCCAGCAGCAGCCACACCGGCAATACCGCCGCCACGAAGCCATACCCCACCAGCATCCAGGTAAGCTGTATGCCGGTAAAGTCAAAGAACGGTGCCCAGGTCGGGCTTTCTGCCACCCAGCCGCCGGAGATAATTGCAAAAACCAGGAACACCAGGCCGATGACCGACACTTCGCCGATGCGCCCCGGACGCAGATAGCGGATATAAATGCCCATGAAAATCGCCAGCGGAATGGTAAAGGCGACGGTGTAGGTTCCCCACGGGCTGTGGGTCAGGGCTTTCACCACGATCATCGCCAGCACCGCGAGGATGATCACCATGATCATAAAGCAGGCCACCAGCGCGATAACGCCTGCGGTCGGCCCCATCTCCTCTTTGACCAGCTCACCGAGCGAGCGCCCGTCACGGCGGGTGGAGACGAACAGCACCATGAAATCCTGCACTGCGCCTGCGAGCACCACGCCCGCGAGGATCCAGATCATCCCCGGCAGGTAGCCCATCTGCGCCGCCAGCACCGGACCGACCAGCGGACCGGCTCCGGCAATCGCCGCAAAATGATGACCGAACAGCACTTTTTTATCGGTAGGAACGTAATCCAGCCCGTCGTTATGCCGCACGGCAGGCGTCATGCGCGTCGCATCCACCGCCAGCACGGTTTTCGCGATGTATTGTCCGTAAAAACGATAGGCAATCAGATAGATACACACCGCTGCGACCACAATCCACAGGGCGTTGATCTGTTCACCACGATTGAGAGCGATATAACCGAGAGCAAATGCACCCACGACGGAGAGCACAGCCCAGATGAGGTATTTCCCTGAGTTGTTCATGGTCTAGTTTCCATCAGCGCAGAGGTAAGTTGTTACATTTTGTATCTATAACACTCGCTGTGGATTTAACAACCTGACAACCGGTGAAAACAGATCTGCCACCAGCTATTTACATCACATTGTTAAGCCGATCACTTTTGCCTGGTGGCGGTGGGACACCCTCACCCCGGCCCTCTCCCTCAGGGAGAGGGAGACTAAAAGCACCCTCACCCCGGCCCTCTTCCTCAGGGAGAGGGGGAAAGGCGGGTCCGTGCACAATCTGTCCCCTCTCCCTCAGGGAGAGGGTTAGGGTGAGGGTGAAACCGAATCGCCCCTACCCCATTACCGCCGTGCCCAACCGGCAGGTGCAGCACCGCCTTCCCTGCTCGTCAAACACCACAATCTCCCAGCTTTGCGACTGCCGCCCCAGGTGCAGCGGCTGGCAGACGCCACGGACTTTACCCTGCGACACCGGGCGGTGGTGGCTGGCGTTAAGCTCCGTCCCCACCACGCACTGTCCGTCGCGGGTCATCAGGTACCCGGCCATTGAGCCGAGCGTTTCCGCCAGCGCCGCTGACGCGCCGCCGTGCAGCAGGCCAAACGGCTGATGGGTGCGGGCGTCCACCGGCATTTCTGCTTCCAGCCGGTCGTCCGTCAGTTGGGTATAAACAATGCCAAGATGCGCCACCATCGTGTTCGCGCTGGTGGCGTTAAGTTCATCAAGCGTTAAGTGACGTTTCCAGATCATCAGGCCCCCAGCGTTGAACCGCCGTCCACCACGATATCCTGTAGCGTGATGTGGCTGGCTAAATCCGAGGCGAGAAACAGTACGGTGTTGGCAATCTCCTGCGGGCGGGCGATTTTACCCAGCGGAATGCCGAGCTTAAATTGCTCCGCAAAACCGCGGACCCGCAACTGCTCCGCGTCGTCGCTCGTCCACAGCGTGCGCTGCATGTCGGTGTCGGTGGAGCCGGGCGAGACAATATTGCAGCGTACGCCGCTGGCGGCCAGCTCCAGCCCTACCGTTAAGGCGAGGCTTTTTAACGCCGCTTTCGATGCGCCGTAAGCACTCATGCCGAGGCGCGGGGTGTGCGCCGCGTCGGACGCTACGGTGACAATCGCCCCGCCTTTTTGTGCGCGGAACTGCCCCATGGTGTGCTGAAACAGGTTAAACGCCCCGCCGACGTTGACCGCAAAGGTCTGCTGCCAGTCGTCGGGCGAAAGCTGATCCGTCGCCCCCATGCGTAAAATCCCGGCGGCGTTAACCAGCACGTCCAGACGCTCAGTCTGCGCCAGCAGGCGCGCACAGGTAGTGGCGACCTGCTGCGCATCGGCAACATCAAGCTGTTCACAGGCGAATGGATACGCCGCCTGGTCGAACGCCACGTCAAAACCTGTCACCGTTGCGCCCGCGTCGGCAAACGCCTGCGCGGTGGCGTAACCGATGCCCTTTCCGGCCCCGGTCACCCACACGGTTTTGCCGCTGAAATCCAGCGCGGTCATTACTTCACCTCGCGCGACAGCAACGCCCACCAGGCGTCAATCGTCGGATTTTTTGCCAGCATCACAAAATCAATGTCGCCGTGCACTTTGCGCCAGCGGGCGGCCAGCGCCATCATGCGCACCGAATCCAGACCGTAATCGATCAGGTTTTCGTCATCCAGCGGCTCGTCGGATTCGTCGAGCAGCGGCAGGATCACCGCACGCAGCGCCGCCTTGCTGCCCGGCACCGATGGCATCAGTTCTTCGGTCATCACCACGCGGCCTGAGCGCCCGGCGACGTAGTTCAGCGCCATCAAATGCTCGTCGCGGGTGAAATCCGCCAGCGCGTCGGCAACCATAAACGGTTTGATGTCGCGCATAAAAGCGTCGGTGGCGGTGGTCATGCAGCCGATGTGCGCGTACACACCGGTGATGAGCAGCTGATTGCGCCCGCTCGCTTTGAGCATCTGCTCAAGCTCAGATCGGTGAAACGCGCTGTAACGCCACTTCACCAGCACGGTGTCGTCCGCGTCCGGCGCCAGCGCATCGACCACCTTTTGCTCTTCCGGCTTGCGGGTCAGGCCCGGTCCCCACATGTCGTTTAACAGGGCGCGATCGTCGTCGCTCTGATCTTTCGGCTGCGCGGTGTAATAGACCGGAATATTGTGCTGTTTGCAGAACTGGCGCAGGGCGGCGATGTTGGCGATGACCTGCTCCATCATCGGGCAGTTATCGCCCCAGAAGTTGATGAAATAGTCCTGCATGTCGTGGATCAGCAGCGCCGCGCGCTCCGGCTCAAAGGCCCAGTTGACTTTGTTCTGCGGGATCTCTGCGGCGACGGGCAGCGCATAACCGGTTAATTTTGGGATTGCCATTGTTGCTCCTGTATTACGCCTGCGACCTGTCGGCCAGCGCCTGGCGCAGTTTTTTCTTATCAACTTTACCCACCGGGGTCAGCGGCAGCGCGTCCACGCACTCCACGCGATCCGGCAGTTTAAATTCTGCTACGCCCTGCTCGCGCAGGAAGCGGCGGATCTCCACCGGGCGCACCGGCTGTTTCACCACCAGATACGCACAGCTTTTCTCCCCGAGCAGGCTGTCTTCCATGCTCACCAGCGCGGCGTGGATCACCGCCTCATGGCGCAGCAGGAGGTTTTCGATCTCTTCGGCGGCAATTTTCTCGCCGCCCCGGTTGATCTGATCTTTCTCGCGCCCCTGTACGGTGATGTAGCCGTCGGCATCGATGGAAATCAGATCCCCTGAGCAGTAAAAACCGCTGGCGTCAAAGGCGCTGGCGTTGTGCTCAGGGCTATTGAAATAGCCGCGGAAGGTGTACGGGCCGCGCGTCATCAGGCGGCCCACTTCGCCCCGTGGCAACGGATTGCCGTCGGCATCGGCCACCCACACTTCATCGTCCGGGGACATCGGGCAGCCCTGAGTGTGATTCACCCGCTCCGGGCCATCATCCAGCCGGGTGTAGTTGACCAGCCCTTCCGCCATGCCGAATACCTGCTGAAGCTGGCAGCCCATTTCTGCCGGAATACGCGCGGCGAGCGTTGCGGACAATCTTGCCCCGCCGACCTGCAACAGTTTCAGCGACGCCAGTTGCGCATTGCTGCCCCACTCGCTAATCGCCTGCAACCACAGGCTGACCGCAGGCGGCACCAGCGCGGTGACGTTAATCTGGTGTTTTTCAATCAGGCCGAAGCACAGCGTGGCGCTTGGATCGGAGGCCAGCACCACACGGCCCCCGGCGAGAAACACGCCGAGCGCGCCGGGGGAACTCAGCGGGTAGTTATGCGCGGCGGGCAGCGCACAGAGATAGCGGGTGTTTGCATCGAAGCCGCAGATTTCGTTGCTGCGCAGAACGCTGTAGTAATAGTCGTTGTGGGTGCGCGGGATCAGCTTCGGCGTGCCGGTGCTGCCGCCGGAAAGCTGGAAAAACGCCACTTCGTCGGCGGGCGTGGGCGTGGCGATAAAATTCTCTGCCGCACGGTTAATCGCTGCATCCAGCGCGTGCTCGCCGTGGTCGTTACGCAGCAGGACCACGCGCACGCTTCTGTGTTCAGCGACAAATCCGTTCAGGAATTCGTCATCGTTAAACAGGGTGTGATCGCGATCGGCAATCAACAGCGTCGGGGCGATTTGCGCGGCGTAGGCGTTCAGTTCGCTGCGCTGATGGCTCGCCAGCGCGTTGACCGGGGCGACGCCCATTTTCAGCAGCGCAAAGAAAGTGATGTAAAACTCCGCCACGTTGCCAAGCTGCACCAGCGCGGTTTCTCCCCGGCGAATGCCCGCAGCGCTCAGGGCGCTGGCAAGGTTGTCGGAAGCCTGGTCAAGCTGGCGGTAGCTCAGCGTGCGCTCGCCTTCAATGACCGCGGGCGCATCGCTTTGCGCGTGGCGGGTCAGCATGTCGGTCAGAGGCAGATCCTGCCAGTAGCCTTTTTCACGGTAGCGGCGGGCAAATTCGTCGGGCCAGCGGGTAAAGGGGATGGTCATGAGAAATCCTTATTGCAGGCCAAAAACGTTGAGCATGGTGGAGAGTTTGACGCCGGTTTCGCGCCATTCAGCCGCAGGCGATGAGGCGGGGACAATCCCGGCTCCGGCAAACAGGCGCACGTTGTTTTCGTGCAGGCGGGCGCAGCGGATCGTCACCACCCATTCGCCGTTGCCCTGATCGTCGCACCAGCCGACGATCCCGCCGAACAGTTCGCGGTCAAACGGCTCAAGTTCAGCAATTGCCCGGCGCGCCGCCTGATGCGGGTATCCGCTCAGGGCCGGGGTCGGGTGCAGCAGGCAGGCCAGCGACAGCGCGTTTTCTACACCTGCGGCCACGCCGTCAACCGGGGTGGCTAAGTGCCACAGGGTCGGGGTATTCACCAGTTGCGGCGAGTCCGGCAGCCGCAGTTCACGGCTGCGTGGGGCGAGCACCGCTTTCATTGCCTGAGTCACCAGCTCGTGTTCATGGCGATCTTTTTGTGAGGCCAGCAGTTTGTTTCCGGCTTCGCGATCCAGCATGTCATCCGGCTGACGACGCGCGGAACCGGCCAGCGGCAGCGAACTAAACTGCTCGCCCTCTTTACGCAGCAGCAGTTCCGGACTGGCACCCAGCAGCACGCCGCCGTCGGGCAGCGGAACATGGAAGTTATAGCTCGCCGGGTTCTGTGCAATTAAGCGCTCCAGCAGCGCGCCGCTATCCACGCGGGCGTTGGTGGTGATATCGATCAGGCGCGAGAGCACCACTTTATCGACTTCCGGCGTGGCGGTACGCGCGGCTGCGTTCGCCACCATCGCCATAAAGGTGTCCTGCTCCGGGATCGCTTTACGGGCCAGCACGTTTAACGGCTCGCCGCCCTGAAAATAGCGCGCGCTTTGCTGCTTCGCGGGACGGGAGAAGGTTTGCCAGGATTCGGGGATGAACAGCGAAGAAGGCTGCGTGGTGTCAAACGGGATCGCGCCGACCATGACCGGGCTGGTAATACCGTGCGCTTTTGCCTGCGCAAAGGCGGCGGCCAGTTTGATCTGAAACGCACTTTGCAGATTGTCGCCCTCTACCGCAGGCTCGGAAAAACGGGCAAAACAGCCGGATGTGGTAAAGCTGCGGTACGGGGACATCAGGAAAAAGCGATCGGGCGTTAGCGTTTGCACGGTGTGCTGGATCTCCTCGGCAAGGGACGTATCCATATCATCCTCCTAAAACGGTAAAGCTATTAAGAATAATTATCATTTATATTTGGGTCGGTAAGCTAAGAGTTATTGCCTGCTGTGTCAACTCCAGTTAGTGCTTCTTACCGCTAATGCTTGCATCCGCCAGCGCAATGATGAAAATGAGAAGCGTTAACCGCAATATAAACAGGACGCGACGCTGTGAGATTTTCCCCGTTATCCCTCAAGCCCTTTTTGCTGCTCAGTTTTTTAGTTTTCGGATTTTCTTCAACCCAGGCGGCCGACTGGCCACGTCAGGTTACTGACAGTCGCGGAACGCATACCCTTGATCACAAGCCGATGCGCATTGTTTCCACCAGCGTGACGCTCACCGGTTCGCTGCTGGCGATTGACGCGCCGGTTGTCGCCAGTGGCGCAACCACACCGAATAACCGCGTCGCCGACGATCAGGGCTTTTTGCGCCAGTGGGGTGCGGTGGCCAAAGAGCGCAATGTGGCGCGGCTGTATATTGGCGAGCCGAGCGCCGAAGCCGTCGCCGCGCAGATGCCGGATTTGATTTTGATTAGCGCCACCGGCGGTGATTCCGCGCTCGCTCTGTACGATCAGCTTTCCGCCATCGCGCCGACGCTGGTGATTAACTACGACGATAAAAGCTGGCAGACGCTGTTAACGCAGCCGCCGCAGCCGGTGAGTGCGCTGGTGTACAACGCGGCGGCGCACAACGCGAATCTGTGGACAAAGGATTCCGCTCAGGGCCAGTTGTTAGAACAGTTAGGCTTTACGCTGGCAACGCTGCCTGCAGGCCTGCAAACCAGCCAGAGCCAGGGCAAGCGCCACGATATTGTGCAACTGGGCGGAGAAAACCTGGCCGCCGGGCTGAACGGCGAAGCGCTGTTTTTGTTCGCCGGGAATGAGAAAGACGCCGACGCGATTTACGCCAACCCGCTGCTGGCCCATCTTAACGCGGTGAAGAATAAGCGCGTGTATGCGCTGGGCACGGAAACCTTCCGCCTGGATTACTACAGCGCGACGCTATTGCTTAAGCGGTTTGCGGAATTATTTGGCTGAGTGTTCCCCTCACCCCGGCCCTCTCCCCCAGGAGAGGGAGAAAGGCAAGTCCGCGCTCGGATTGTCCCCTCTCCCTCAGGGAGAGGGTTAGGGTGAGGGTGTAATTTTTTAAGTTGAGGGTGTAATTTTTTAGTGTGAAGGTGACACACACTCCCCATTCCTGAACCGTCGCACTTCCGCCAGCAGCATCACCAGCACCAGCCCAATCCCTGCCAGCACCCAGCCTCCGACACTCGCTGACGCCTGCGGCGTCATCAGCGCGCCCATACTGCCCAGCAGCGCCGCGCCAATTGCATCACCGGTGACGTTCTGCGCCGTCCATAAGCCATTAATCCGCCCAAGCATCGCTTCCGGGGTTTGCGTCTGGATCAGCGTGTATTGCAGCAGCGAACTCACCGCGCTGAGCCAGCCGAACAGGGCGAGGAAAAACACGCCGAGCGCCCAGACCGGCATCAAACTGAACAGCGCAATCGCCACAAACGCGGCCACCGTTGCGCAGAGCATAATCCTGCCCGGCCGCACGCTTTGCGCGATGTTGCCGCTGGTCAGTGCGCCAAAGGCGGCACCCAGCGGAACGGCGGCGTACAGCAGGCCGATCTCCGACGCTGACATCTGCCAGTCCACCGCCAGCGCCGGATAGAGCACGCGCACCGCGCTTGCCATCGTCAGCAGGCCGCCGAGCAGCGCAATACCACCAATCAGCGGGCTGCGGAGTAAAAACTGAAATGCGGCGAGCAGCGATTTTAGCGGATGCTCGCGCGGTTGCGGCGGCGGCGGCAACTGCGGCAGGCGCAGCAGCGTCAGGGTGGTGATAAACGTGCCCGCCGCTGCCAGAGCGTAGTTCCACACCACGCCGCCGGAGGCTAACAGCAACCCGCCGATCATCGGCGAGATCACCGAACCGAGGCGCACCGTCAGCATGGTGATCGCCCCCGCCTGCATTAAATTTTCGCGCCCGACCAGCGCAGGCGTTGCTGCCAGCAGCGCGGTCACCCCCAGCGCGCCGAAAAAGCCGTCCCACAGGCCGAGCAGATAAATCGCGGTCAGCGAGGGTTCCGGCAGCGCGGCGTTAATACACAACCCGACAAAACCGATGCCACATGTGCCACGCGCCAGCAGAATTAGACGCTTACGCTCGTAGCGATCCGCCAGCACTCCGCCGATCATCAGCCCGACAAACATCGCTCCACCGGTGAGCGTCACCGCCAGCCCTACCAGCGCGCTGGAGCCGGTCATCGCCTGGATTTGCACCGGGACGCCGACGCCAAGCAGCCCCAGCGACAAAATAGAAATAAAACGGGCGATAAAGACGGCGCGATACGCCGGGTGGGTTTTCAGCAGGCTCATATTCAGCAGCCAGGATTGTCGGTTCATTACAGTGCCTTAATGCGATTTCTCTTACCCTTTTGATGGTCGCACATGCTAACATGCCCGCATAAGATCGATAACGATAATTACTATCATTATCAGCTCAGGGACGCTGTTATGTCTTTTACCCCTCGCCTGGGGCGGCCCGCCGCCGTGACCGGGTTACTATTATTGTTGCTCCTCGCCTGCGCGCTCAGTTTACTGATCGGGGCGAAATCCCTGCCCTTTTCCGTCGTCACTGACGCCCTGACGGGCACCTGTCAGAGCGCCGACTGCACTATCGTGCTGGACGCCCGCCTGCCGCGCACCCTTGCCGGACTGCTCGCGGGCGGCGCGCTGGGCATCGCGGGAGCGCTGATGCAAACGCTGACCCGCAACCCGCTGGCCGATCCCGGTTTACTGGGCGTGAATGCGGGCGCAAGTTTCGCCATCGTGCTGGGTGCCGCCCTGCTCGGCATCACAACGCCGGTGGAACAACTGGCGCTGGCCTTTTCCGGCGCGCTTGCCGCCTCGCTGGTGGTGGCCTTTACCGGCAGCGCGGGGGGCGGGCAGTTAAGCCCGGTGCGTCTGACGCTGGCGGGCGTGGCGCTCGCCGCCGTGCTGGAAGGTTTATCGAGCGGCATCGCCCTGCTTAACCCGGACGTTTACGATCAACTGCGTTTCTGGCAGGCGGGCTCCCTTGATGTGCGCACCCTGCAAACCCTGAAAATCGTGCTGCTGCCGGTGCTGATTGCCGCAGGCGTGGCCCTGCTGCAAAGCCGCGCGCTGAATAGCCTGAGTCTCGGCACCGACACCGCCACGGCGCTCGGCAGTAAAGTCGCCCGCACGCAGCTTGTCGGCCTGCTGGCGATCACCGTACTGTGCGGCAGCGCCACCGCTGTGGTCGGGCCGATTGCGTTTATCGGCCTGATGATGCCGCACATGGCGCGCTGGCTGGTGGGCGCGGATCACCGCTGGTCGCTGCCCGTCACCCTGCTGGCCACCCCTGCCCTGCTGCTGTTTGCTGATATTCTTGGCCGCCTGCTGGTGCCGGGCGAGCTGCGCGTGTCGGTGGTCAGCGCCTTTATTGGTGCGCCCGTGCTGATCCTGCTGGTGCGCCGCCACCGTCGCGGAGGTGGCCTGTGACCGCGCCTTCCCGCCGTTTAGTTTTATCCTGTTTTCTGCTGGCGATCGTCAGCCTGCTGGTGGCGCTGTGGAACCTGAAAAGCGGCGTGGTGACGCTGACGCTTGATGAGCTTTTCGCCGCTTTACGTGGCGATGCGCCGCGCGGCATCACGCTGGTGGTGAACGAATGGCGTCTGCCGCGCGTATTAATGGCGCTGCTGGTCGGGGCCGCGCTTGGCGTCAGCGGGGCGATTTTCCAGTCGCTGATGCGTAACCCGCTCGGCAGCCCGGACGTGATGGGCTTTAACACCGGGGCGTGGAGCGGCGTACTGGTCGCGATGGTGCTGTTTGGTCAGCACTTAACGGCGATTGCGCTGGCGGCGATGGCGGGCGGGATTGTCACATCGCTGGTGGTCTGGCTGCTGGCCTGGCGCAACGGCATCGACACTTTCCGACTGATCATTATCGGCATCGGCGTGCGCGCCATGCTGGTTGCCTTCAACACCTGGCTGCTGCTGCGCGCCTCCCTTGAAACCGCGCTCACCGCCGGACTGTGGAATGCCGGTTCGCTCAACGGCCTGACCTGGACCAAAACCTGGCCCTCCGCACCGATTTTGCTGGTGATGTTCATCTGCGCGGGCCTGCTGGTTCGCCGGATGCGGTTGCTGGAGATGGGCGACGACACCGCCTGTGCGCTCGGGGTGAGCGTTGAGCGTTCGCGTCTGCTACTGATGCTGGTGGCGGTGGTGCTCACCGCCAGCGCCACCGCGCTTGCCGGGCCGATTTCTTTTATCGCGCTGGTCGCGCCGCACATTGCCCGACGCCTGAGCGCTACCGCGCGCTGGGGGTTAACCCAGTCGGCGCTGTGCGGGGGATTGTTGCTGCTCGCCGCCGATCTTTGTGCGCAGCAGGTGTTTATTCCGTATCAGCTTCCGGTCGGCGTGGTGACCGTGAGCCTCGGCGGTATCTACCTTATCGCCCTGTTAATTAAGGAGTCCCGCAAGAAATGAGTGAACTTTCATCCCGCCTGCGAGGTGATGCGCTCACCCTGGGCTACGGCAAAAAAATCGTGGCGGAAAGCCTTAATGTCACCATTCCCGACGGCCATTTCACGGCGATTATTGGCCCCAACGGGTGCGGAAAGTCCACGCTGCTGCGCACCTTAAGCCGCCTGATGACGCCGACCGAAGGCCACGTTTTTCTCGACGGCGAGCAGATCCAGCGCTTTAACAGCAAAGAGGTGGCGCGGCGCATCGGGCTGTTAGCGCAAAACGCCACCACGCCCGGCGACATCACCGTGCAGGAGTTGGTGGCGCGCGGGCGCTATCCGCACCAGCCGCTGTTCACCCGCTGGCGCAAAGAGGATGACGCGGCGGTGAACCGCGCGATGCAGGCCACCGGGATTGCGGATTTAGCGCTGCAAAGCGTCGATACGCTCTCAGGCGGTCAGCGCCAGCGGGCATGGATTGCGATGGTACTGGCGCAGGAAACCAAAATCATGCTGCTCGATGAGCCAACGACCTGGCTTGATATCAGCTATCAGATTGACGTGCTGGAGTTGTTAAGCGAACTGAACCGCGATCAGGGCTACACGCTGGCTGCGGTACTGCACGATCTGAATCAGGCCTGTCGCTACGCCACGCATCTGATTGCGCTGCGGGACGGAAAAATCGTGGCGCAGGGCGCGCCGAAAGAGATTGTGACGGCGGAACTGATCGACGCGATTTACGGGCTGCGCTGCATCATCATTGACGATCCGGTTGCCCATACGCCGCTGGTGGTGCCGCTGGGCCGCACGCGTTAACCGGCCCGGCAGCGCAACGCCACCGGGCACCGTCATTTAATGCGACGGTTCGAGGGTCATTTCTGGCGGTAAAACGCGGGTCATCATTGCGTTACGCAGCAGCACGCCACCGCAGGCAATCATTCCACCCAGTACCGCGGCAATCAGCACAATAAGCGATTTGCCAGGACCGTCTTTTTTCACCGGGTATGACGGTGAAAGCTGATAATTAAACGGCGAGAAAGAGACATCCTGGACGCTCACTTTTTCAAGCTCTGCCAGGTGATATTCACGGTTACGCAATTCCGCATTCAGATCTGAAATATCACTCAGGGATTTCTCAATCTTTAATTTCTCCTGAATACCGTCGGCACCCAGCGCAATAGAGAAATCAGGATCGTCATTGACCACCTGACCATTACTGTAAACCGGCTTCTTAATCCCGGCGGCATTTGCCACTTCAAGGGAGTAATTCAGACGCTGAATTTTGATATCACGCTGCGTGGTTAATCTGACACGGTCAAGCGCCAGTCTGTCCCGCTCAAAACGGGTATTTAAATCCACGGTATTGCGGATATTATCCATCGTATCTTTGACGACACGGGCGCTGATAAAATCAATATAGCCCTGAAGCACGGTCTGCGCTTCTTTGCTCGTTGGCGCGCTGAAACTTAAAATCCACGCAACGTAAGGCAATTCCATATCGTTTTTCAGTTTGGCGTTATCTGCGGCTTTCATATTGCTTGCGAGGTTCACCAGCGCGCGCTGTAGCTCAAGCGGTTCAACGTTGGCCTGCTTCAGTTGCCCCATCACATCAGGGGACGCGAGGAAATATTCCTCCATCAGCGAGCGGGAACTGAACGCCTTAATAAACTGATTGAAAATATCGCCACGCTTTAACGAGACATCAATATTCAGCACTTTAAGCTGCGTCACAAGGCGATCGACTTCGCGCCACTGCATTGATTCTGCGGGAGTTATAATCGCGCTGCTGGTCCATTTCTGCGGCAGCAAAAACGAGCCGAGAACACCAAGAAGCGCAAATATCAGCGTCACGCCAATAATCTGTTTTTTCGCAGACCATAAAACATCAATCAGCGCGAGAAGATTGATTTCGTTATTGTGGTGGGGTTCAAGCGGATAACGGCTGAATTCCACATCCGTGTTTTGTTTAATCGTCGTTGATGACATTTTTTTAACTTCTTAATGAGTACAAAATAAGCAAAAGCCAACGTGGGGATATGATAAACCGAATTGAGAAAAATCTGAATAAAACTTTAACACTGCTTATCAGACACCTACAAAAAATAGTAGTTTCAGGGGAGTTTTCAGCGGAAATACTGCGCTAAAAAAATAAAAACAATTTCACTTAAGGAAGCGAAAACCCCCTCCGGGATAAATTTTCACCACGGAGGGGATTAAAAAAACTATTTCAATAGCGCGGCAAGCGTCGGGCCGATATCAAGAAACGCCCGGGGTGAAATAATATCGACGTGGGCACAATCCTGGCGGTAAATATCCAGATCGGCAATCCAGGGGGCCCAGGCCCGCGCCGGATCCATCCCTTCCGGCAGCGTTTTTTGCGCGACAAACAGCGTGGCTTTGCCGTCAAACGGCACGCTGTGCGCGGTGGAAAGCAGGCGCACGGCATCGCCGTAGTTGCCTTCAATCGCGCTGAACAATTCGCCAGAAGTACTCCCCTGCTGCGCCGCCAGAAACGCCTCACGCTCGCGGTTAATTTCCGCCAGCACTTCGGGATCCAGCCCGTTGGCCTCTTTTTGCGCCCAGTTTTGCGTCTCCGGCGGCCAGGTATCCAGCAGGCCGAGAAACGCCACCGTCTCGCCGCGCGCGCGCAACCGGGCGGCAATATTCTGCGCCAGCGTACCGCCGAGCGAATAGCCAAACAGGTGATAAGGCCCGGTCGGCTGGGTCGCCAGCAGAGTGGCGAGATGGTGTTCGCAAACGTCATCCAGCGTGGCGGCAGTTTCCATCGGCCCGCCGGGGCGCGGCGACTGAATGCCGGTGATTGACCAGCGCGGGCTGAGGTAGCGCGCCAGCACGCTGAATTGCCAGGCAAAGCCGGACGCCGGGTGGAAGCAGAACAGCGTCGGGCCGTCGGCCTCGCGTAGCGGGAGCAGCGTTTCATAGCCCAAGCGCTGCGTGGCGGCATCGTCGGCGTTTTCCAGCAGCGCGGTGAGCGCGCGAACCGTCGAGGCGACCATAATTTGCCCCGGCGTCACCGGGCGGTTACATTCCCGACTGAGCGCAGCGGCCAGGCGCATCGCCAGCAGCGAGTGCCCGCCGAGGGCAAAGAAGTCGGCCTCAACGTCGTTCACCTCTGTGCCGAGCAACGCGCTAAACGCCTGCGCGACGGCGCGTTCTGTCGCCGTCTGCGGCGCGCGCCCCGACGCTTTCGCCGCGAGAACAGGCATCGGCAGCGCTTTACGATCCAGCTTGCCGTTGGCGCTGAGCGGCAGTTCGCTTAACGGCACCAGCACCACCGGCACCATGTGCGCGGGCAGTTGTGCCCGCAAAAGTTCCAGTAAGTTCTTATTGTCGAGCGGCAGGCCCGATTCTGAAACGTAATAACCGACCAGTTGACGGGCATCACCGCCGCCCGCCGCCGCCTGGTTCAGCACGCAGGCGTGCGCCACCGCCTGGGCTACGCCCGGCAGATTTTGCATCGCCCGGTCGATTTCACCCGGCTCGATGCGCTGGCCGCGAATTTTTAGCTGATCGTCGCTGCGACCTAAATATTCCACCGCGCCGTCCGGCAGCCAGCGGGCGACGTCGCCGGTACGGTACATGCGCTCGCCCGGTGCGAACGGATCGGAGATAAAACGGCTGGCGGTGAGATCCGGCCGCCCCAGATAGCCCTGCGCCAGCTGAATGCCGGTGAGATACAAATCCCCCGCCACGCCCGGCGGCACAGCGTGCATCATGGCATCGAGAATGCGCAGCCCCGTGTTCCACACCGGGAAGCCAATCGGCACGCTGTTCCCGCGTACCGCCGCGAGTGTGTCGCCGTACGCCGGATACCAGCTTACGTCCACCGCCGCTTCCGTCGGGCCGTAGAGGTTATGCAGCGGCACGCCGGTGACCTTTTCCCACTCCCGGCACAGATCGGTCGGTAACGCCTCGCCGCTACAGAACACCTTGTTAAGCGTGCGGCAGTTCACCACGTTTTCCGGGGTTAGCGCAGCGACAAACGCCGCCAGCATCGACGGCACAAAGTGAGTGGTGGTGACGCCAAAGCGGGCGAAAAAGTGTTGTAACGCCTGCGGATCGCGGTGCGCGTCCGGCTCGGCCATCACCAGTTTAGCCCCGGCGATAAACGGCCAGAAGAACTCCCACACCGAGACGTCAAAACTGCACGGCGTTTTTTGCGCCACCACGTCAGCCGCACTGAGCGGGTAGTGATCCTGCATCCACAGCAGGCGGTTGACGATCGCCGTCTGCCCGACCATCACCCCTTTCGGGCGGCCGGTAGAGCCGGAGGTGAAAATGATGTACGCGGTGTGTTCCGGTTGCGATAACGGCAGCGCGGTGCTGTCGGCAGGCGGCAACGGCGCGCTGTAACACAGGTGCGCCAGGTCCGGGATGTCGGCAAACCGCGTCCACTGATCGTCAGTGGTGATCAGCAGCCGGGGATGCGCGTCTTCAATCATCATCCGCAGGCGGTCGTCCGGGTAGCCGGTATCGAGCGGCAGCCAGGCCGCGCCCGCCTCGACAATCGCATGCAGTGCGAGGGTCAGAAACACCGAGCGCGGCAGCGCCACGGCCACGCTGTCGCCGGGCGCAACGCCCTGCTCGCGCAGCTTTTGCGCCAGCGCCACCACCTGCTCGCGCATTTCGCGGTAGCTGAATTGCCAGTGCGCATCCATAAGCGCCGGGGCGTCGGGGGTTTTATGCGCCTGTTCCGCCACCAGCCCGCTGAGGGTGGTGGCCGGGATCGCGCGTTCGGTGGCGTTAATGCGCGCAATCTGCTGGCGTTCTTCGGCAGAGATCAGTTCCGCCTCGCCAACCGGCAGCACCGGATTAGCGGCAAACTGGTGCAGCAGCGCGTCGAGGCGCGATGCATGGGCGTTAAGCGCCTCTTCGTCGTAGCGCGCGCGGTTCGCCAGCACTTCGATTTCCAGCCCACCCTCGTCACCGGGGAACAGGGCGATCTCCAGATCGTTCACCGGTCCGGTGGCCAGCGTATGGGTGATGCCCGGTGCGCCATCGATATCTAACTGATAATCAAACATTTTGACGTTAAGCACCGGGCCAAACAGCGCTTCATCCCCGGCCGCGCGTCCGCTGTCGCGCACGATCTGTTCGGCGTCATAACGCTGATGGCGGCGCATTTTTTTAAGCGTCGCGGCGAGATTTTGCGCCAGTTCGCCGAGGGTGGCGCGGGCGTCGATGTGAATGCCCAGCGGCAGCACGTTGAGCACCGGGCCAGTGGCGGTGAGCGCCGCCGATCCCATGCGGCGCATAAAGATAAATCCGGCGGCGTAATCCAGACGCCCGGAAAGACGGCCAATCCACAGCGCCACCAGTGCCAGCGCCAGATCCGCCCGCTGACTGCCCGGCACACTCGCGGCCAGTCGGGAGAAGGCCTGGCGATCGAGGTTTAACTTCAGGCGCACAATATCGGTGGTCGCCGCGCGCCCCGGCAGCGGGCGGTCGGAGAGCGATACCGGCGGCGGCAGCTCGCGCCGCACCTGCGCCCAGTACGCCCCGTCTCGGACATACGCTTCGCTGTCGCGGTAGCGCTGGTATTCCTCCACCACCTCTGCAAACGGCGTAAACGGCGACGCGGGGGCGGGTTCGTCGTTGCGCCACGCGCGGTAAATCGCGGCGATCTGGCGGGTAATAGCAGGGAAACTGAAGCCATCCACCACTAAATGATGGTAGCGCTGATACCAGTACCAGCGGTTATCCGCCACGCGCAGCAACTGATGGAACACCAGCGGCTTGCCGCTTTCCACGCGCAAATTCTGGTCCAGATCGGCCTGCATCTGCGCGCGCGCGGCGGCGTGCGGATCGGCGGCGTGACGTACATCGATAACGGCAGGTTCAGCAAAAGTGAGCGATTCATCCACCCACTGAAACACCTCGCCGTTATCTTCGACAAAGCGCGTGCGCAGGGTATCGGCCTGCATCATGCCGGCAACAATCGCCTGACAGAACAGCGTCGCGTCGAGATCGCCGTGCGCGATTTCCACGTAATGCGCCACGCTCCAGGCGTTGGGTAAGGTGGAGAGTTTTTCAGCCAGATAGATCCCGGGCTGGGCGGCAACCAAAGGCAGGCGTACGGACATATCAGACTCCGGGGACGAAATGAGCGGGGGTTAACGTCTGCCACTGCGCGGCAAGCCAGGCGTTGCAGGTCTCCTGCGGCGCGGGGTCGCACACCACCCGCCAGCCCGCAGGCAGCGCACACTGCACGGGCCAGAGGCTGTAGTGCTGCTGCGCGTTTTGCAGAATATAAAAATGCCCCTGCGCATCATCGAAGGGATTGCTGAAAGCCATACCAAACTCCTGTCTTTTAAAGCGACTGCCAGAGCGTCATCAGCCCCGCCGTCAGCCCGCCACGCCAGCACAGCGCATCGTGTCCGCCGTCAACCTGACGCCAGATCACCGGCTGTTGGGTGTGCTGTAATTGGGTTAAGAGCGCCTGATTCGCGCGAAAAATCTGCGGCTCGCGCAGGCCCGCTTCCAGCAGGATGCGCAGCGTTTTCGCCGTCACTTCGCCACGCTTTAACTGTTCGATCAGCTCGCCGTCCTGCTGTGCGCCACGATGCGGCCACCAGTAAGAACCGGACTGGCTCAGCACGCAGCCAAAGCGTTCCGGCCAGTGCAGCCCGGCGTAGAGCGACGACAGCCCGCCGAAGCTCTGCCCCGCCACCAGTGTGCGTTCCGGGCGATCGCTAAAGGGCGCGATGGCAAAAACATCGGGTAATAATTCCTGCTGCACCGCCTGCCAGAAATCGGCGTTGCAGGGCAATTCACGGCTGCGGTGCGCGGTGTCGATGGCGTCGATTAAGACATACACCGCAGGCGGCAACTGCCCGTCGCGGGTGAGCGCCGCCAGCGCAGGCCAGACGGGCATACTTTCGGCCCAGAATTGCCCGTCGAGCAGCACCGCCAGCGGGCGATCGTCACTGTTATCGTCACCGGTGGTGTAGATCCACACCCGGCGGCTATTGTTGAGAATGGCGCTGCGCCACTGAATACAAACGGGCGGCGTATAAGGCGTGTCGGGCGCGTTCCAGCCCGGCTGGACGGGCGCGTCCGGCAATTCAAGTGCAGACACCGCATGACCGCGTCCCCCTTTCCAGGATTGCGGATTGAGCGGATCGGAAAGCGCGTGGGGTAATAATTTGCGCCAGCCTTCACGCAGCGCCGCGCGGTCGGGCGCATCTGTGGTAAAGACCGTATCGGCAAAATCCTGCGCGTTCGCTGAGGGAATAAAACAGTAGCTGCCGCGCCAGGTGGCATCCAGCGTGGTTTGCCAGAACCAGACATCGGTGCCCGCAATGCGGCTTAAGGATTGCGGCGCGCACTGCTGGTGATGATCGGTCACGCCGGTGATGTAGAGCCAGACCCGGCGCACATCTGAGG
>Ga0302349_1001362_pt1 | contig 19392 bp, 16 predicted proteins | sample PhyAR1_FD_202176 | JGI IMG/M metagenome (GOLD analysis project Ga0302349, IMG submission 202176) | Leaf surface microbial communities from alfalfa plants in UC Gill Tract Community Farm, Albany, California, United States - DLSL A.R1... | ecosystem: Host-associated > Plants > Phyllosphere >...
GTGATCCGGATCGTCCGGCGATCAGCCCTTCTTGGGCGACAGCTGCTCGATAATCGCCTTCGCGACGTCCTGCATCGTGAGGCGGCGATCCATCGACGCCTTCTGGATCCAGCGGAACGCCTCCGGCTCCGACAGACCCATCTTCTCGTTCAGCAGGCCCTTGGCGCGGTCGACGAGCTTGCGGGTCTCGAAGCGCTCGACCATGTCGGCGACCTCGGCCTCGAGCGTGATGATCTGATCGTGGCGGGCCAGGGCGATCTCGATCGCGGGAAGCAGGTCGTTCGGCGTAAACGGCTTGACGACGTAAGCCAGTGCCCCGGCCTCCGTCGCACGCTCCACGAGTTCCTTCTGGCTGAACGCGGTCAGCAGCACCACGGGCGCGATGTTTCCGCGGCTGAGCTGCTCGGCCGCGCTGATGCCGTCCAGCTGCGGCATCTTCACGTCCATCACCACGAGGTCCGGGCGGAGCTCCGTTGCAAGCTGCACCGCCGTCTCGCCGTCTCCCGCCTCGCCAACGACCTCATAGCCGTTGTCACGCAGGATCTCGACGATATCCATCCGGATGAGGGATTCGTCTTCTGCAACCACCACACGACGCGGTGCGGATTCGACGTTCTGGTTCTGCTCTTCGCTCACGTCACCCATCCTAGGATTCCAATTCTCAAAAAATCGTGCCGGTGGCGGGACTCGAACCCGCACGCCCTGTGGACAACGCATTTTGAGTGCGTCGCGTCTACCATTCCGCCACACCGGCCAGAATGGCAATCCTACCGGATCGCCACCCTGCGACACTCCGCGCTACAGCTGATACGCGGGGGCTGCACCGTGGATCGCATCGCCCACGCGGTGCACGCGCAGGTCGTTGGTCGACCCCGCGATTCCGGGAGGGGAACCCGAGATGACGATCACCTTGTCGCCGACCTGCGCGAGGTCGTTCGAGAGCAGGTAGTCGTCAACCTGGAGGAACATGCGGTCGGTGTGCTCGACGAGCTCGACGAGCGCGGAGCGAATGCCCCAGGTCAGCTGCATCCGACGGCGCGTCTCCTCGTCGAGGGTGAACGCGATCATCGGGCGCGAAGGCCGCAGCCGCGACATGCGCCGCGCGGAGTCACCTGTCTGCGTGAAGATGCACAGGTACTTCGCCTCGACGAAGTCTGCGACCTCAACGGCGGCCACGGTCAGGGCGCCGCCCTGAGTGCGCGGGCTCGAGGTGAGCGGCTCGATGCGCTCGAGCCCGTGGTCCTCGGTGGACTCGACGATACGGGCCATGGTCTGGACCGTGATCGCCGGGTACTTGCCGACACTCGTCTCGCCCGAGAGCATGACGGCGTCCGCGCCGTCGAGCACGGCGTTCGCGACGTCGCTCGTCTCGGCGCGCGTCGGAACCGGGTTCGAAATCATCGACTCGAGCATCTGCGTCGCGACGATGACGGGCTTGGCGAGGCGGCGCGCGATGGCGACGGCCTTCTTCTGAACGATCGGAACGGCCTCGAGCGGCAGCTCGACACCGAGATCGCCGCGCGCGACCATGATTCCGTCGAAGGCCTCGACGATCTCCTCGAGCGCGTCGACGGCCTGGGGCTTCTCGATCTTGGCGATGATCGGCACGCGACGGCCCTCTTCGGCCATGATCACGTGAGCGCGCTGCACGTCCTTCGCATCGCGCACGAACGACAACGCGATGACGTCGGCGCCCTTGCGGAGCGCCCACCGCAGGTCGTTCTCGTCCTTCTCGCTCAGCGCCGGCACGTTCACGGCGACGCCGGGCAGGTTGATGCCCTTGTTGTTGCTGACGGGGCCGCCGACAATGACCTTCGTCGTGACGGTCACGCCATCGGTCTCGATGACCTGGACGCGGACCTTTCCGTCGTCGATGAGGAGGTAGTCGCCCGGAGCGACGTCGTCCGCGAGACCCTTGAACGTGGTGCCGACGATTTCCTTCGTGCCCACGACGTCCTCGGTGGTGATCTTGAAGATGTCACCGACGGCGAGGTCGTGGGGCCCGTCGGCGAACGTCGCCAATCGGATCTTCGGACCCTGGAGGTCCGCGAGGATGGCGACGGGGCGGCCTGCCTCTTCCGCCGCGGCGCGCACGTTCGCGAAGTTGTTGTCGTGCACGGAGTAGTCGCCGTGACTGAGGTTGAACCGCGCGACGTCGAGTCCCGCGTCGATCAACTCCCGCACTGTTTCTTTGGTCGAGGTCGCCGGCCCGAGGGTCGCGACGATCTTGGCTCGTCTCACCTGATTGCCTTCCGCACTGATGGGCACAGATGCCCATGGGTTTCGGTGTGAGTCCGCGCGCTCTCTCAGGCACCGCACGTGCGCTGAGGAGCGGGAATATCCGGACGCACCCCCAGCCTACGCGCAAACGGGGGCCCGACGCGCCGCGCGCGCCGGGCCCCCGCATGACTTATACGTGAATTGCGACGTCTGTCGGAGCGACCGGCGTCGGCAGAACGGTCTCGCCGAGCAGGTACTCGTCCACGCGAGCCGCGACCGATCGACCCTCGGCGATCGCCCAGACGATCAACGACTGGCCTCGGCCGGCGTCACCCGCGACGAAGACGCCGGGCTCGTCGGTCTCGAAACGGTCGTTGCGCACGACGTTTCCGCGGTCGGAGAACCGCACATCGCTCTGATCCGACAGCTCGGTGCGCTCGGGGCCCGTGAAGCCCATCGCGATGAGCACGAGGTCCGCGGGGATCTCGCGCTCGGTGCCGCTCTTGGGCACGCGGGCGCCGTCGACGAACTCGGTCTCAGCCACGCGCAGCGCGCGCACCCGGCCGTTCTCGTCGCCGAGGAACTCGACGGTCGACGCGAGGTACTCGCGCGAGCCGCCCTCTTCGTGGGCGCTCGAGACCTCGAACACCGTCGGGAAGGTCGGCCACGGCTGGTGCTCGGGGCGCGCGTCCGACGGGCGCTTGCCGATCGCGAGGTTGGTGACGCTCTTGGCGCCCTGGCGGTGCGCCGTGCCGATGCAGTCCGCACCGGTGTCGCCGCCGCCAATCACGATGACGTGCTTGCCCTCCGCGGTCGTCTGCTCCGGGACGGAGTCGCCCGCGACGACCTTGTTCGACTCCACGAGGTAGTCCATGGCGAACTGCACGCCGTCGAGATCGCGCCCGGGGATCGGGAGGTCTCGCGGCACCGTGGATCCGGTCGCGATGACCACGGCGTCGTAGCGGCGCCGCAGCTCCGACCACGAGATGTCGGTGCCGATCGACACGCCCGCACGGAAGCGCGTGCCCTCTTCGCGCATCTGGTCGAGGCGGCGATCGAGGTGGTGCTTCTCCATCTTGAAGTCGGGGATGCCGTAGCGCAGCAGTCCGCCGATCCGGTCATCGCGCTCGTACACCGCGACGGTGTGCCCGGCGCGCGTCAGCTGCTGCGCCGCGGCGAGGCCCGCCGGGCCCGAGCCGACGACCGCGACCGTCTTGCCGGTGAGGCGCTCGGGCGGCTGGGCCTCGACCCACCCGCTGTCGAACGCCTGGTCGATGATCGAGACCTCCACCTGCTTGATGGTGACGGCCGGCTGATTGATGCCGAGCACGCACGCGCTCTCGCAGGGGGCGGGGCACAGGCGACCGGTGAACTCCGGGAAGTTGTTCGTCGCGTGGAGGCGCTCGATCGCTCCCCGTCCGTCGCCGCGCCAGGTCAGGTCGTTCCATTCGGGAATCAGGTTTCCGAGCGGGCAGCCCTGGTGGCAGAACGGCACACCGCAGTCCATGCACCGGCCGGCCTGCCTCTTGAGAACGGCGCTGTCGCCCTTCTCGTACACCTCGTTGAAGTCGAGGATTCGGACGGCGACGGGGCGGCGAGCAGGCAGCTCGCGCTCCGTCACGGTCAGAAAGCCCTTGGGATCAGCCACCGGTCACCTCCAGAATGCGGCGCCAGACGACGTCGCCGTCGGGGTCTTCCCCGGCGTCGAGCGCCTGCTGGCGGGTGGAAAGTACGGCCGCGTAGTCGCGTGGGGTCACCAGCACGAACTTGTCGGCCTCTGTGTCGAAGTCGGCGAGCATCCGCGCTCCCAGCGCGGAGCCCGTCTCGGCAACATGCCGCTCGAGCATGTCGCGCAGGATCTCGCGCTCGGCGGAGCCGAGCGGTGAGAGGGTGAGTTCGCCAGACGCGAGGGCGGCCGCGTTGACGCGATCCTCCTCGAGCCCGTACACGTACGCGGTGCCGCCGGACATTCCGGCGCCGAGGTTGCGGCCCGTCTCACCCAGGATGACCGCGAGCCCGCCCGTCATGTACTCGAGCGCGTGGTCTCCGACGCCCTCGACGACGGCCGTCGCACCCGAGTTGCGCACGAGGAAGCGCTCGCCGACGAGGCCAGACAGGAAGAGCGAGCCACCCGTCGCGCCGTAGCCGATCACGTTGCCCGCGACCACGTTGCTCGACGCGTCGATCGACGAGTCGCGGTACGGACGCACCGAGATCTGGCCACCCGAGAGCCCCTTGCCGACGTAGTCGTTCGCATCGCCCTCGAGGCTCAGCGAGATGCCGCCGGGCATGAACGCGCCGAGCGACTGGCCGGCCGTGCCGGTGAGCTTCACCGTGATCGATCCGCCCGTGAGGCCGTGCTCGCCGTGGGCGAGCGTGACCTCGTGGCCGAGCATGGTGCCGACCGCGCGGTCGGTGTTCTTAACGGGCAGCTCGAGCTCGAGATCGCCGCCGCGAGCGATGATGTCGCGCGCCGCGTCGATCAGCTGCACGTCGAAGTGCTTCTCGAGCTCGTGGTCCTGCTCGCGTCCGTGACGACGCGGCTCGTCCTCGCCGAAGGCGGGGCCGCCGAGGATCGGCGTGAGGTCGAGACCATCGGCCTTCCAGTGCTCGATGGCACCGTTCACGTCGAGCACCTCGGCGTGGCCCACGGCCTCATCGATCGAGCGGAAGCCGAGCTCGGAGAGGTATTCGCGCACCTCCTGGGCGATGAACTCCATGAAGTTCACGACGTGCTCGGCCTTGCCGGTGAAGCGCTCGCGCAGCACGGGGTTCTGCGTCGCAACGCCGACCGGGCAGGTGTCGAGATGGCACACGCGCATCATGATGCAGCCCTCGACGACGAGCGGAGCGGTGGCGAAGCCGAACTCCTCGGCGCCCAGCAGCGCGGCGATCACGACGTCGCGACCGGTCTTGAGCTGACCGTCCGCCTGCACGACGACGCGCTCGCGCATGCCGTTGAGCATCAGCGTCTGCTGCGTCTCCGCGAGCCCGAGCTCCCACGGCGTCCCGGCGTGCTTCAGCGAGTTCAGCGGGCTCGCGCCCGTGCCGCCGTCGTGCCCCGAGACGAGGATCACGTCGCTGAGCGCCTTCGCGACGCCCGCGGCGACCGCACCGATGCCCGACTGGCTGACGAGCTTGGTGTGGATCCGTGCCTTCGGGTTCGCGCGCTTGAGGTCGAAGATCAGCTGCTTGAGGTCCTCAATCGAGTAGATGTCGTGGTGCGGGGGCGGCGAGATCAGGCCCACGCCCGGGGTCGAGTGGCGCGTGCGCGCCACCCACGGGTACACCTTCGCCGGCGGGAGCTGTCCGCCCTCGCCGGGCTTGGCGCCCTGGGCGAGCTTGATCTGCAGGTCCTCGGCGTGCGTGAGGTACATGCTCGTCACGCCGAAACGGCCCGATGCGACCTGCTTGATCGCGCTGCGGCGCTCCGGGTCGAGCAGGCGCTCGACGTCCTCGCCGCCCTCACCGGTGTTCGACTTCGCGCCGAGCCGGTTCATCGCGATCGCGAGCGTCTCGTGGGCTTCCCGCGAGATGGATCCGTAGCTCATCGCACCCGTCGAGAATCGCTTCACGATGCTCGAGACGGGCTCGACCTCGTCGATCGGGACGGGGCGGCGCGCGCCCTTTCGGAACTCGAAGAGTCCGCGCAGCGTCTTCAGCTGGGCGGCCTGATCATCGACCATCTTCGTGTACTCGCGGAAGATGTCGTAACGGCGTGTGCGCGTCGAGTGCTGCAACCGGAAGATCGTCTCCGGGTTGAACAGGTGCGCGGAGCCGTCGCGGCGCCACTGGTACTCGCCGCCCGTCCAGAGCCGCTCGTGCGCGCGCGGCGCACGGTCGGTGGGATAGGCGAAGGCGTGGCGGGCCGCGGCCTCCGTGGCGATGACCTCGAGGTCCACGCCCGCGATCTTCGACTCGGTTCCGGCGAAGTAGTCGTCGATGAACTCGCGCGAGAGACCGACGGCCTCGAACACCTGCGCGCCCGCGTAGGACGAAACAGCCGAGATGCCAATCTTCGACATGATCTTCAGCACGCCCTTGCCGAGCGCGTAGATGAGGTTCTTGACGGCCTGCTCGGGCGTCACACCCTCGACGGCGCCGCTGCGGACGAGCTGCTCCGCCGACTCCATCGCCAGGTACGGGTTGACCGCGCTCGCGCCAAAACCCAGCAGCGTGGCCACGTGGTGGACCTCGCGAACATCGCCGGCCTCCACCACCAGGCTCGCCTTCATGCGCGTCTCCTGGCGGATCAGGTGGTGATGCACGGCCGAGACCGCGAGGAGCGACGGAATGGGCGCGAGCTCCTGGTCGGAGTCGCGGTCGGTGATGATGATGAACTCCGCGCCGGCCGCGATCGCCTGATCGGCCTCGCGATACATCTGCTCGAGGCGCTTCTTCATGCCCTTCGCGCCCGCCGACACGCGGTAGAGCGCCGAGATGGTGACCGCCCGCGCACCCGGCATCGCCTGGTCGATGTGGCGGATCTTCTCCAGCTCGTCGTTGTCGATGACCGGGAAGTCGAGGCCGATCTTCCGCGCGTGCTCGGGGCCCCACGTGAGCAGGTTGTTCTCGCCGCCGAGGGTGATCCGGAGGCTCGTCACGACCTCCTCACGGATCGAGTCGAGGGGCGGGTTCGTCACCTGCGCGAACTGCTGGACGAAGTAGTCGAACAGCAGGCGCGGGCGATCACTCAGCACCGCGATGGGCGTGTCGGAGCCCATCGCTCCGAGCGGCTCCGCGCCCGTCTTCGCCATCGGCGCGATGAGGATCTTCAGCTCTTCCTCGGTGTAGCCGAAGGTGCGCTGGCGGCGGTGCACGCTCGCGGCCGGGTGCACGAGGTGCTCGCGCTCGGGCAGGTCAGCGAGGCGCACGGTGCCCTCGTCGAGCCACTTCTGCCACGGGGCACTCGTCGCGACGCGCTTCTTGATCTCCGCGTCCGAGATGATCCGACGCTCGGCCGTGTCGACGACGAACATGGTGCCGGGCTGCAGGCGCCCACGCCGAGCGATGCGCTCGGGCGGCAGCTCGAGGATGCCCGTCTCGGAACCCGCGATCACGAGCCCATCCGTCGTCAACGTCCAGCGCCCGGGGCGCAGGCCGTTGCGGTCGAGGGTCGCCACGACCTGGGTACCGTCCGTCGCGAGGATCGCGGCGGGTCCGTCCCAGGGCTCCATCTGGCCCGCGTTGTAGTCATAGAAGGCGCGAACGTCGGGGTCAAGGCCCGTCTTCTTCTCGTAGGCCTCCGGGACCATCATCATGAGCACGTGCGGCAGGCTGCGTCCCGTGAGCTCGAGCATCTCGAGCACCTCGTCGAACGAAGTCGAGTCGCTCTCCGCGTCCGAGCAGATGGGCAGCAGCGGCTCCATGTCTCCGAGCAGCTCGCTGGCGAGCTGCGACTGGCGCGCGCGCATCCAGTTGCGGTTTCCGCTGACGGTGTTGATCTCGCCGTTGTGCGCCATCATGCGCAGCGGCTGTGCCAGCGGCCACGAGGGGAAGGTGTTCGTCGAGTACCGCGAGTGCACGATCGCGAGCTCGCTCGCGAATCGCTCGTCCTGAAGATCGAGGTAGAAGGGCTCCAGCTGGAGCGTCGTGACCATGCCCTTGTAACCGATGGTGCGGGCGGACATCGTGACGAAGTAGGCGCCGGCTTCGTGCTGGGCGCGCTTGCGGAGTCGGTAGGCGCGGCGGTCGAGGGCGACGCCGCTCAGCGGGGCGACGTGGCCGGCCTGCGCGCTGGCGACGAACAGCTGCTCGAGCGCGGGAAGCGCCTCGTGTGCGAGGCGTCCGAGGTGGGTCTCATCGACCGGCACCTCGCGCCATCCGAGCACGTGGAGGTTTTCAACCGCGGCGATGCGTTCGATCTGCCGCTTCTGCTTCTCCCGCGCCATGCGATCGGTGGGGAGGAATGCGATGCCGGCCGCGTACTCGCCGACGGGAGGAAGTTCGAAGGAGAGCACTTCTCGGAAGAAGCGATCGGGCATCTGAACCAGGATGCCCGCTCCGTCACCAGTGCCGGCGTCGGAACCGACCGCGCCGCGGTGCTCGAGATTGCGAAGGGCCTCGAGAGCCAGGGCGACGATGTCGTGTCCCGCTTCGCCGCGGAGGGTGGCGACCATGGCCAGCCCGCACGCGTCCTTCTCGAAACGGGGGTTGTACATGCCCTGCTGCGGAGGATACGCACCGCTCGCACCATAGGGAGGCTGGAAGTACATCAGACGTCCTTCACTCGTGAGTACGGAAGACCCCCGGACAGGATGTCCGGGGGCCGATCGCCGCGCTCCGCGGCAGGATCCGTATCCTCTGGCGAGGACGAGGAGGTCAGGACGCGCGTTGCGGCGATGGCTCAGCGATCTCATCGGCGCCCGCGGGGTCGCTGACGTCAACAAAATCGTCGTCTGAGCTTATGTCCGCAACGTTACGGAGATGTTTCGCCGTGTACGGGCTCGGCTCGAGCCCCTTGTGACGCGACTGCACGATGAGGATCACGATGCCGAGAACGACCGCGCCGATGGCGGCCCACACGTTCACGCGCAGGCCCAGGAACACCTGGCTCGGGTCGACGCGGATCGACTCCCACACGATGCGGCCGGCGCCGTACCAGATCAGGTAGACCGCGAAGAGCCGGCCCCACTGCATCGATGCCCGACGTCCGAGCCAGATCAGCGCGACCGCGCCGAGCGTGTTCCAGATGACCTCGTAGAGGAAGGTCGGGTGGAACAGCGTGTCGTCCGGAAGGCCCGCCGGGAAGGCGCTGTTCGACGGGTCGATCTCCAGCCCCCAGGGCAGCGAGGTCGGAAGCCCGTAGAGCTCCTGGTTGAACCAGTTGCCGAATCGACCGAACGCCTGCGCGAGGATCAGGCCCGGAGCGAGCGCGTCGGCGAATGCCGAGAAGCGCACGCCCGTCCACTTGCACCCGATCCACGCGCCGAGGCCACCGCCGAGCAACGCTCCGAAGATCGCGATGCCGCCGTCCCAGATGTTCCACACGGCATCCTGCACCGTGGGGTTCCACCACTCGCGGCCCTGCTCGAAGTAGAAGGCCCAGTGGGTGAGCACGTGGTAGGCGCGGGCGCCGATGAAGGCGAGGATGACGGCCGGAAGCCCGATGTCGATGACCACCCAGCGCTCCGCACCGCGTTTGCTCAGGCGGTGATTCGCGATGATCGTCGCGGCGATGATGCCCACCAGGATGCACAGCGCGTAGATGTGGATCGTGAAAGGCCCGAAGGTGAACCCGAAGATGGTCCACTGGCTGCCGAACGTGAACTCGGAGATCGGCGGGCTGGGGATGCTCGCGGGGAGCGCAGGGAGAGACAGCATGATGACTGAAGTGTAAATCCTGTTCTAATGAGCCGTGTGAGCGGCGTGCTCGCGGCGCGTTCCGGCGACGAGTTCGCGCGCCTTCGCGGCGAGACCGTCGACGCCGCCGTCGCGAAGCGCCTTCACGAGAGCGGTTCCGACGATCGCACCGTCCGCATATCCCGCGATGTTCGCCACATGCTCGGCGGTCGTTACGCCGATGCCGACGCAGGCTCGCCTCGCGCCCGCATCGCGCAGGCGCGCCACAAGGGTCCGCGCCGCCTCGTCGAGATCGGCACGCTCGCCCGTGATGCCCATGGTGGAGACCGTGTACACAAAGCCGCTGGAGCGCTCCGCGATCATCTGGAGACGCTCGTCAGTCGACGTGGGCGCGGCGAGGAAGATGCGGTCGAGCTCGTGCCGGTCCGCGGCGCGGATCCATTCCTCGGCCGCGTCCGGGGTGATGTCGGGCGTGATGATGCCCGCTCCCCCGGCGGCCGCGAGCTCCGCGGCGTAACGATCGACCCCGTACTGCAGGATCAGGTTCCAGTAGCTCATGACGAGTACGGGGACCTCAGTTCGCGCGGTGATCTTCTCGATCAGCGGGAACAGGTCGCGGGTGCGGAAACCCGATTCGAGAACCTGGTTGGTGGCCTCCTGGATGATCGGACCGTCCATCACCGGATCGCTGTAGGGCGGACCCAGTTCGATGACGTCCGCGCCCGCCTCCGCGAGCGCGACGGCGGCCTCGGCGGCCGTCTCCGGATCCGGATAGCCGGCGGGCAGGTAGCCGACGAACGCGGCGCGGCCCGCGGCCTTCGCGCCGTCCAGGGCGAGTTCGACGCGCGAAGTCACGATGCGTCCTCTCCGTCGTAGAGGCCGAAGTATCGAGCGGCCGTGTCCATGTCCTTGTCGCCGCGGCCCGAGAGGCACACGGCGATGACCGCATCCGGCCCGAGCTCGCGCCCGAGGCGGAGCGCACCGGCGAGGGCGTGCGCCGACTCGACCGCGGGAATGATGCCCTCGGTCTCGCTCAGCAGCCGCAGCGCCTGCATCGCCTCGTCGTCGGTCGCGGGAACGTAGCTCGCGCGACCCGTCGCCGCCAGCCAGGCGTGCTCCGGTCCGACGCCCGGGTAGTCGAGCCCCGCCGAGATCGAATGCGATTCCATGGTCTGACCGTCGTCGTCTTGCAGGACGAACGTTCGTGCGCCGTGGAGGACGCCGGGACGCCCGCGCTCGATCGACGCGGCATGGCGCTCGGTGTCGACGCCGTCGCCCGCCGCCTCCACACCGACGAGTCGGACGTCCGCGTCGTCGATGAACGCGTCGAACATGCCGATGGCGTTCGAGCCGCCGCCGACGCAGGCGACGACGGCGCTGGGCAGCGCGCCGGTCTTGGCGATGACCTGCTCGCGCGCCTCCTCCGAGATGACCTTCTGGAAGTCGCGCACGAGCGCGGGGAACGGGTGCGGGCCCGCGGCCGTTCCGAAGATGTAGTTGGTGCGCTCAACGGTGGCGACCCAGTCGCGCAGCGCCTCGTTGATCGCGTCCTTCAGCGTGCGGGATCCGGCCTTCACGGCGACGACCTCGGCACCGAGCAGGCGCATGCGCGCCACGTTCAGCGCCTGCCGCTCCGTGTCGACCTCGCCCATGTAGACGGTGCACTCCAGGCCGAACAGCGCGGCGGCGGTCGCCGTCGCGACGCCGTGCTGACCCGCCCCGGTCTCCGCGATCACGCGCGTCTTGCCGAGCCGCTTGGTGAGGAGGGCCTGGCCGAGCACGTTGTTGATCTTGTGGCTGCCGGTGTGGTTGAGATCCTCACGCTTGAGGAAGATGCGCGCGCCGCCCGCGTGCTCGGCGAAGCGCGTGACCTCGGTCAGCGGCGAGGGCCGTCCCGCGTAGTCGGTCAGGAGCCCCGCGAGCTCGGAGCGGAAGGCCGGATCGGCCATCGCCTCCGCGTGAGCGGCCGTGAGCTCGTCCAGGGCCGCGACGAGCGACTCGGGCATGAAGCGCCCGCCGAAGTCGCCGAAGAACGGTCCGGGCTGATCGCGCAGGGTCATGAGATTCCTTCCGTCGCGGAGATGAAGGCGCCGAGCGTGGCGACCGGATCGCCCGTCACGAGGGCCTCGCCGATGAGCACGGCATCGGCCCCGCCCCGTCGGTAGTGCACGACATCGTCCGGTGTCGACACGGCGGATTCCGCGACGCGGATCGTGCCGTCAGGGATCCCCGGTGCGAGCCGGGCGAACAGGTCGCGGTCGAGCGTGAAATCGCTGAGATCACGGGCGTTCACGCCGATGATGGGGGCCCCGAGATCAGCGGCGATCTTCACCTCGTCGGCGGAGTGCGCCTCGACCAGGGGCGTCATGCCCAGCTCGACGATCTGAGCGAACAGCTCGGCGATGGTCGCTCGATCGAGCGCCGCGACGATCAGCAGAACGAGATCCGCGCCGGCGGCACGGGCCTCGGCGACCTGGTACGGAGTCGCGATGAAGTCCTTACGCAGGACGGGCAGCGACACCCGCTTCTTGACGGCGGTGAGGTCGTCCAGGGACCCCTTGAAGCGGCGCCCCTCCGTGAGCACGCTGATGGCGTTCGCGCCGCCCTGCTCGTAGAGCGACGCCTGCAGCGCCGGATCCGGAATAGCGGCGAGGTCACCGCGCGACGGGCTCGCGCGCTTGACCTCGGCGATCACCCTGATGGTGTCGCCTCGGCTGAGGAAAGAGACGGCGTCGAGTGCCGGATACTGAGCGGCCGCGCGGCGCTCCACCTCGGCGAGGGGGAGTTCCGCGCGGCGCGACTCGGCGTCGGCAATCGCACCGGCCGTGAGGTCGGCGAGGAGCGACATTAGTGGCCCTTGGGCTGGTACTTCGGTCCGTTCACGCCGTAACCGGCCTTCGAGACGATGAAACCGACGATGGGCCCCAGCACGAGGAGCACCGCCGACGCGTACACGACGACGAGCTGGTCGATGAACAGGCCCACAGTGCCCGCCGCGATGGCAACGAGCATGATCAACACGCTCGTCCAGGCTGCCGGCGAGTGTCCGTGGCCGGGGTCGCCGATGGGGTTAGAAGTCATAGCAGTGCTCCTGAGGGTTGCCAGAGGGAATAACGTCAGTCTATCGAATACGGGGCATCAATCCGTCGGGTCGCCGCCCCGCGTGAGGTCGTCCCATGAGTCCACCGCGTCGAGCGGCCCGTCCTTCGATGCTCGGGAGGCCGTCGGCGCGTCGTAGCGGCTCGTGCCCTTGCGCCAGGACGGACCGGTCACGAGAGCGAGCGCGCCGCCGAGCGCGATCACGATGGCGCAGACCAGTGCGACGATCGGCCACGCGGTCGCCTCGATGCCGGAGACGATCGAGGCGACGCTCTCGACCCCGGCGATGCCGGTGTGGTCGGTGACGACGCGGGCAACGGCGGAGACCGGCCGCTCGGCGGCGATCGGGAGGATCAACGCGGTCAGCGCACCGCCGATCACGATGGCGGCGGCCGCGAACACGATGCGCATGATCTTCCCGACGAGCGCGAGGGCGAGCGTCAGGGCCAGCCCCGCCAGCGCGAGCGGCTGCAGCAGCGCGAGCGCCTCGGATCCCGTGGCGGGGATCTCCGTGCCCTCGACGCGCGCGATCAGCCAGGTCTGCGTGGAACCGATCAGCGCGATGCCCGCCCCGAGCAGAATGAGCACGACGCTCATCGTGCGCCCGCGTCGGGCCGCCCACCCGTCGGCGCGCGTCACGACATCACCGGATGCAGATCCCGCTCCGAGCCGTCGAAGCAGCTGTGCGTGCCCGTGTGACACGCGGCGCCGGTCTGATCGACCTCGAGCAGCACGGTGTCGCCGTCGCAGTCGATGCGGGCCGAACGCACCACCTGGACGTGACCGGACGTGTCGCCCTTGCGCCAATACTCTCCGCGGCTGCGCGACCAATAGGTGACGCGCCCCTCGGTGAGCGTGCGGCGCAGCGCCTCACGGTCCATCCATGCGAGCATGAGCACCTCGCCCGTGCCGTGCTCCTGCACGACCGCGGGAACGAGCCCATCGCCGTTGAATGCGACTCGGTCGAGCCGTTCGTCCACGCTGCTCATCGAACCAGCACTCCCTCTTCGCGCATCGCGCGCTTGGCGTCGTCGATGCGGATCTGTCCCGAGTGGAACACCGTCGCTGCCAGGATCGCGTCCGCTCCCGCACGCACCGCGGGCGCGAAGTGGCTGACGTCACCGGCGCCGCCCGACGCGATCACGGGCACGCTCGAGAGCTCGCGGACCGCGGCGATCAGCTCGAGGTCGAAGCCCTGTTTGGTGCCGTCGGCGTCGATCGAGTTCACGAGGAGCTCGCCCGCGCCGCGCTCAATCGTCTCCTGCGCCCACTCGAGGGCGTCGATGTCGGTCTCGCGGCGACCGCCGTGGGTCGTCACGACGAAGCCGCTCGGCGTGTGCGATGCGCGCTTGACGTCGAGGGACAGCACGAGGCACTGGGCGCCGTAGCGATCGGCGATCTCTCCGAGAAGGTCGGGCCGCGCGATGCCTGCGGAGTTGACCCCGACCTTGTCGGCGCCGACGTCCTGCAGACGTGCCACGTCGTCGACCGATCGCACGCCGCCGCCCACCGTCAGCGGGATGAACACCTGCTCGGCCGTCGCGCGCACGACGTCGTACATCGTGTCGCGGGCCTCGACCGAGGCGCCGACGTCGAGGAAGGTGAGCTCGTCCGCGCCCTGCTCGTAATACTCGCGCGCCAGCTCGACAGGGTCGCCCATCTCGCGCAGGTTCTCGAAGTTGACGCCCTTGACGACCTTGCCGCCCGAGACGTCGAGGCACGGGATGACGCGCGTGGCGACTCCGAGCTCCGAAGATTGTGTCGTGGTCACGCGGTCCTCACAGACGCGCGTTGTCGATGGCGGTGACGATCAGCGCCCGCGCACCGAGCGCGTAGAGGTCGTCCATGATCCAGTTCGCGTCGCGCTTGGGCACCATGACTCGCACGGCGACCCATCCCTCGCGCTGAAGCGGCGACACCGTCGGCGACTGCATGCCCTTCGCGATCTGGGAGGCCTGGTCGATGAGATCTGCGGGGAGGTCGTAGTCGAGCATGACGTGACGGCGCGCCACGAGCACACCGCGCAGACGGCGGAGGAGCTTGTCGACGCCGTCCGCGGCGCCCGGGCCCTGAATGAGCACGGCCTCGGACTCGAGCATGACGGGGCCGAAGATCTCCAGCCCGGCCTGCTTCAGCGTCGTACCGGTCTCGACGACGTCGGCGATCGCATCGGCCACGCCGAGCTGCGGCGCCGACTCGACGGCGCCGTTCAACGGCACGACGTCGACCGTGATGCCCTGCGACCCGAGGAACTCCTCGACGAGACCGGTGTAGCTGGTCGCGACGCGCTTGCCGTCGAGCTGAGCGATGGACGTGAACGTGCCCGCGGGCGCGGCGAAGCGGAAGGTCGATCGCCCGAATCCGAGCGCCTCGATCTCGCGGGCCTGGGGAAGGCGCACATCGCGCAGAAGATCCCGGCCGGTCAGGCCGACGTCGAGCGCGCCGCGCGCCACGTAGGTGGCGATATCGCGCGGACGCAGGTAGAAGAATTCGACGCCGTTGGCTTCGTCGATGAGGTGCAGCGTCTTCGAGTCGCGGCGCGTGGCATAACCCGCCTCGGCGAGCAGCTGGACGGCGGTCTCGGACAGGGATCCCTTGTTCGGGATGGCAATGCGGAGCACGATTGTTTCTTTCTGATCAGGTCTGGTCGTCGCGGGCCGGATCAGAGATGTCGGTACACGTCCTCGAGGGTGAGGCCCTTGGCGATCATCATCACCTGCAGGTGGTAGAGGAGCTGCGACATCTCCTCCGCAGCGGCCTCGTCGGATTCGTACTCCGATGCCATCCACACCTCGGCGGCTTCTTCGACGATCTTCTTGCCGATGAAGTGCACGCCGGCATCCAATTCCTTGACGGTTCCGGATCCGGCGGGTCGGGTGACGGCCTTGTCGCTCAGCTCAGCGAACAGGTCCTCGAACGATTTCACACTCCCAGGCTATCGGCTCCGTGGGCATGCTGCGTCGCGAGGCTACGCAATTGGGCGATTCTCGCGTCGATGTCTGCCGCGCCGAACACCGCCGAGCCGGCGACGAAGGTGTCGGCACCGGCGGCGGCCGCCTGTTCAATCGTTCCCGGGGCGATGCCCCCGTCGACCTGGAGCCAGACCTCGGATCCGCGGCGCCGCGCCTCTGCGCGCAGGGCGCTAAGCTTCGGCATCATGTCCTCGCGGAAGCTCTGTCCGCCGAAACCCGGCTCGACCGTCATGACGAGAATCTGATCGAATTCGTCGAGGTGGTCGTACAGCTGTTCCGCGGGCGAGTCGGGCTTGAGCGCGATCCCAGCGCGCGCTCCGATGTCGCGGATCCGGCGCGCCAGCGCGATGGGGTCCGCGGCGGCCTCGAGGTGGAAGGTGACGCTGGCGGCACCCAGTTCCGCGTAGCCCGGCGCCCAGCGGTCGGCGTCGGAGATCATCAGGTGCACGTCGAGCGGGACGGGGCTCGTCGCCTGGATCCGCTCGACCATCTGAGGCCCGAAGGTCAGGTTCGGAACGAAGTGGTTGTCCATCACGTCGACGTGCACGAAATCGGCGCCGGCGATGCGCTCCAGGTCGCGCTGCATGTTGACGAAATCGGCCGAGAGAATGCTCGGATTGATGCGGGGGGCGTCGGGGAGGCTCATCCCGTCCATTATGGCCGTCCCGCGCGCGCCTGAGACAATGTTCCGCGCGGCCGCACCTCCCGGCGGGTCGGCGCGGCGCCGACCGATCCGGCACCGGGAGGCCCGCGCCGGCCGAGATAATGGCACGAGAGCCAATCGAAACGAGGTGACGGACAATGGCGGAGTTCCCCTGGCAGAAGGCCGGAGACGACGATGCCCCGCGCTTCCCCTGGCAGAAGCCGGAGGACGAGGCCGATGACGAGGCGGGCGTCGAGTCGTCCATGCCGTGGCTTCGACCGGGCGACGACGACCGCGCGGCGCTGGCCGAAGACCCTGCGCCCGCCTCGACGCCTCCTGCCTCGACGCCTCCTGTCTCGACGCCTCCTGCACGCGCACCCGAGGCGTCGGCCGGGCACGCGGACGCGGGCAACTCCGCGCCGTCCGAACCTGCCCCGACCGAGCCGGCCCACACCGAGCCGGTCCACGCCGAGCCGGTCCACGCCGAGCCGACGCACACCGACGAGATCCCTCCCGAGGCGGCAGAGCCCGACGCCGCCGAGGCGTCGGAGCCGCCGCTGACCGAGCAGGCGCAGCCCGAGCGGAGTCGCACCGAGGAGACCGCACGGATCCGACCCGACACACCCGCGACGGTTCGCCCTGACGCGGGTGGGGACGCCCCCGCGGGCGCGGGACCGGCAACGGAAGCAACAAGCGCCGGCGAGGTGCCGCCGTCGACGTTCACTCCCCCGTGGCGACCCGATGCGAGCCGACCCGATGCGAGCCGGCCTCACGCGAAGAAGCCGCGTCCCACGCCCCGTGCGGTGACGGATCCCGCGCCCGGCCCGGGCCCCGCGCCCAAGCGCGGGCGCGCGGCGAAGATCGCGGGCGCATCGACGCTCGCCGCCGTCGCCGGGGCGATCATCCTGGGCATCGGCGCGGCACTGTTCGCGAGCGGATCAGGCTCCCCCGATGCCGTCGAAACCTCGCCCAGCCCGACCGTGGTGCCGCTCGCTGCGGACGAGATCGCGATGGATGCGGCGGGCGCGTTCGTCGACGCGATCGCGAGCGGCAACGCTCCCGCGGCCCTCGCGATGCTGGGCGCCGCCGAATCGACGCTGACCTCCGAAGACGCGTGGCGCACGATGGTCGAGAATTACCCGATCACCGACGTCGCGGTGGTCAATCTCGGCGACGGCTCCTGGCAGACGCAACCGATCGACGTCAGCTACACGATGAACGGCGAGAGCGTCAGCTTCATGCTGTCGGTCGAGGTCGACGTCACGGAGCCGGAGAACACCGTCATCGACTTCGACCTGCCCACGCTCGAGATCACCGATGGTTTCGAGGGCTTCGACATCACCCTCAATGGCGTCGCGCTCCCGGAGTCGGGGGCGGCGAGCTACGAGGTCCTCCCCGGCGCGTACACGGTGGGGACCACGACGGAGTACTTCCGCATCGAGCCCGACCCGGTCATCGCCAGTTCGAGCATGGCGTTCCTCTATCCGTACGAACACGAACCGACGCTGACCGAGGACGGCGTGACAAAGTTCCGTGAGGCCGTTCGTGCCTCGGCGGAGGCGTGCGTCGGGTCGACCACGCTCGACGCGGGGTGCGGACTCTCGGTGACCGGTGGCCTCGAAGGCGGCGGATCCCTCGTCGACGGCACGGTCGAGCGCTCACTCAGCGACGAGCAGTGGGCACTGATCGACGGGATGGTGCCGTCGGCCTCCAGCTTCGACGGCGCGAAGGTCCAGGAGGGCGAGCTCGTCGGCGACGTCACCTTCTATGCGGACTGGCAGCAGAACGGCTATTCCGGCCGCGACGAGATCCACGGCGGCCCGTGGCTCTATCGGCCGCACGTCGATTTCTCAGATCCCGCGCTTCCCGTCACCTGGGAGTGAACGGCGATCGGCCCCGCCGAGGCGGGGCCGATCTTGTGACAGTCAGAACTCGAACAGCTTGTCGAGCTCGTCGTCCTCGATCAGCTCGGACAGCCTGGCCGTCACGATCGCCAGGGCATTACCGACGGTCGCGGTGGGGCTAACGAACCAGCCGCCGTCCTCCTTGATGGCGATCGGCAGGGCCTCGTCGAGGCCGAGAGTCTTGAGCGCCGGGATGTCGTCGATGCAGCTTTGACCGCCGTAGGCGGCATCCTCGAAGCAGGGGTGATCGTAGGTGCCGACAACCTCGCCGTCGTCGAGGATGTCGAGGTCGGAGATGAGGAGACCCGTGAGGCCGTCGTCCTTCACGATCTCGACATCGAAGTCGCTGATGGACGCGCCCTCATCGCTCGACATGTCGTCAAGCGCCGGCCCGTAGAGCGAGAGCGCGCGCCGTTCCGCGACGGGCAGGGCAGCCGCGAGGGCCTCGTAATCGCCCGTCGACGCAAAGGCTTCGACGCCGTCCGCGAGACCGTGCGCCGCGTCCTCGGGCGAGCCGAATCGCTCGGCCTCGATCAGGGCGTCGCCGTAGGTGGCGCCGGACGCGATCAGCTGTTCACCGACGATGAGGTCGGTTGCGGTGAGGATGGGGCTCGTGTACCAGCCACCCTCGTCGACCGCGATGACCGAGAACGGGTATCCCTGCCCGGCGAGCGCATCGTCCTCGTCGATGTCGCGCGACTGCTTGTCGTCGAGCTGCTCGCCCCACGTTTCGGCGAAGTCGACCTCGATCGGCAGTTCATCGGCGAGGCTGTCGATCATGTAGTCGACCTGCTCGTCGAGTTGTTCGTCGAGGAGCTCGTCGATCTCCTCCTCGCTGTAGTAGCCGGACTGCTCGAGGCTGTAGCGCATCGAGACCTCGAGGAAGTCGCGTAGCGCGTCGCCGAGTTCGGCCGTGTCGGCGTCGATCTCGAGCGATCCGTTCACGAGGCTCACGCGGCTGACGCCCTCCATCAGCGAGTCCGCTCGGTACTCCAGGCCCTCGGTGGTCACGTCGATCGCGTCGAGAACCGCCTGCAGCGTCTCCTGCACGTCCTTCGCGTCCTCCTCGCTCGAGGTCGGCAGGTCGTTCAGCTGCTCGAGCGCGTCCTTCAACGGCTTCGCCTCACTCGGCGCCATCGCGGTGTACAGCGCGATCGGGTCGAGCGACAGGGCAGCCTCGAAGACCTTCTCCGCCGCGGCCTCCGGGCTCTTCTCGCCGCCGAAGATCGCGTTGACGGCCCACACCGTGCCA
>Ga0302349_1001366_pt1 | contig 19325 bp, 18 predicted proteins | sample PhyAR1_FD_202176 | JGI IMG/M metagenome (GOLD analysis project Ga0302349, IMG submission 202176) | Leaf surface microbial communities from alfalfa plants in UC Gill Tract Community Farm, Albany, California, United States - DLSL A.R1... | ecosystem: Host-associated > Plants > Phyllosphere >...
GAGGGTTCAGTGAGAATCGTCCCGGCTAAGCCTTCGCCCGGTGAGCCACAGCCGCGGAGATGAGCCCGGACCCGCGGATCCGGTCGCGCGATCCTTCCGCGGGTGCGGCTCATCTCCGCGGGTGCGGGTCGGGTTACGACACCTCGAAACGGTCGAGAGCTCGCGCCGGGAAGACCTGCTCCGTCATCACCACGCGGCCACCATCGGCGAACACCTCGATGATGGGGCCGTCGACGACGATCGTGACGTCCACGTCGCCCTCCGGAAGCGGTGCCGCCGCGGCCGGGCGGTAGTCGGGGTGGAAGTCATTCTCGCCCGCCTGCGACCGGTCGACGACGAGCGCGCCGTCTCCTGCGGTGATCGTCACGCGCTCGCCGTCGCTGTTGGACACCGTGGCGACGGCGCGCTCCCCCTTGGGTGCCGTAAAGCGGTGCACCTCGATTCCGCTCTCCGGCAGGATCGGTCGCTGCGCGATGGCGTAGGCGCCGTCGGGTCGGCGCTCGAGCGTCACCTCGCGCACGAGCGACATCGCCGAACGCCACGGGTACACGGGGGTGTCCCTCGCGTAGAGCCAGTTGCTCGCCCAGCCGATCATGAGGCGACGACCGTCCGGCGCGTTGTTGAAGGAGACGGCCGCGTAGTAGTCGTGCCCGTAGTCGAGCCAGTCGTAGTCTTCAAGCTCCGCCGAATCGGTGAGGTTCTCCGCCGTGAACGTCTCGCCGTCGAAGTCACCGATGAAGAACTGCGTCCCGGATCCGCCCGCGATGCCGCCGGGATTCAGGCTGACGATGAGCACCCACTTCGTCTCGTCCGTGCCTTCGACGCGCAGGGGGAAGAGATCGGGGCACTCCCAGACGCCGCCGACCGCATGGGCCGGGCCGAAGTGCGAGGCGCGGGTCCACGCGCGCAGGTCATTCGAGGTGTACACGATCACCCGGTGATTCGTCGCCTCGACGATGACCATCACCCAGTGGCCGTCGTCCTCTCCGCCGTACCAGAAAACCTTCGGGTCGCGGAACTCCGTGGATCCGATATCGAGGACGGGGTTGCCCTCGTACCGCACCCAGGTGTTGCCCTCGTCGACACTGTAGGCGAGCGCCTGTGACTGCGTCTGCGCTCCGCCGTCGGGGGTCGCGGCCGAGGTGTAGATGGCGACCAGCGCGGTCTCGCCGGGCTGCGCGAAGCCGGCCGTGTTCCGCACATCGACGACGGCGCTGCCGGAGAAGACGAACTCGTCGTCCGTGTAGCTGATGGCGGTCGGCTGGTGCTCCCAGGTAACGAGGTCGGTCGAGGTCGCGTGCCCCCAGGACATGTCGCCCCAGGTGCGACCGTTCGGGTTGTTCTGGAAGAACAGGTGATAGACGCCCCGGTAGTGGAGCAGGCCGTTCGGGTCGTTCAGCCAGGTCTTCTCGGCCGTGTAGTGGGCCGTCGGGCGGAGGGTGTCTGCGCCAAGCGCCATGTCAGTCAATGTGTCGTCTTTCGTGGAGTATCAGGTGATGGTGGGCCGCGTCTCACGCGACCCACCACGGGGGCTAGCCGCCGGAGGTGAAGCGGTCGTAGGCCTGCTGGTAGACCGCGGTCACGTCGGAGACGCCGAGCTGGTCGAGCTGAGCGACGTATGCGTCCCACTCGTCGGCGACGTTGTCGTTGACGATCCAGGATGCGAACTTCTCGAGCACAAGGGAGTTGATGTCGGGAACGGCGAGCGAGATCTGGTCGAGCTCCTCGTTGGAGAGCATGACGGGCGGGTAGCCGTCGTTCGCCTTGTAGGGCGCGTAGTACTCATCGACGAGCTTCTGCCGTTCCTCGGCGCGCGGCTCCGGTGCGACGACGTTCTCGAAATCATCGCGCGTCGTGATGCGCGGCCCCTGCGGCGCCACTCGCTGGCGGCGCTCGCCCTCGGACTCGCCGTCCGCCACGGGGATCTGCACCAGGAGGCCGTCGGCGTTCTCCTCGAGGGTGACGCCAATCGGACCCCACGCGACCTGCGCCGACATCACCGGGTCGAAGAGCCGATCGGCCCAACGCATCGTCGCCGCCGGGTACTCGTTCGACCGGGTGATCGCCATGGCGCCCCGGCTGATCTCCTGATTGTTCGAGTGCGACGCGAGCTTGCCGTTCACGCCGTCGAGGATCCCGACGAGGGCGTAATCGTCGACATGCTCCTGCCCGACCATCTCGGGTGCTTCCCACCAGAAGAAGGATCCGAGAATCGGCGTATCGGACTTGCCCTTTGCGAGATAGGCGACGTCGTCCTGTGAGAACGACTCGGGGTCGATGAGCCCCTCGGCGTACCACGCCGCGAGCCCCTCGACTCCGGCGCGGTATTCGTCGGTGTTCGCGGTGAATTCGACCTTCCCCTCGCGGACGATGCGGTGGTCGTTGTTCTCGGGCTGGCCGCCGAGCGCGGCGATCAGGTCGTGCGGATTCGCGGCGAACGAGTCGGTGCGGAACGACAGCGGGATCTCGTCCTTCTTGCCGTTGCCGTTGGGATCCTCGGTCGCGAACGCGACGAGCGCATCGTGGTACTCGTCGATCGTGGTCGGCATGTCGAGGCCGAGCTCATCGAGCCAGGTCTTGTTGATGAAGAGGAAGTTGGGGTAAGCGAGGATCCCGAGTTCCTCGACGGAGGGCAGCGTGTAGATGTGTCCGTCCGACGCCGTCAGTGCGGCGCGGATGTCGGGGCGCTCGTCGAGGATGGCCGACAGATTGGGCGCGTGCTCTTCGATGAGGTCCTCGAGCGGCACGAGCGTGCCGTTCGCGCCGTTCTGCACGATCTCGGCGTCGCTCAGACCGGTGTTGTAGAGAACATCGGGCAGCTCGTCGCTGGCGAGCATGAGGTTCTTCTTCTCGGCGTACACCTGATCCACCTGGTTGACCCAGTCGATCTTGATGTTCGTGTCCGCCTCCCACTGCTTCACGAGCTCCATGTCGGCGTAGTCCGGTGCGAGGGCGCTCTTCGAGCCTCCGAACGAGAGCGTCAGCGTCTCGTCGACGATGGGCAGGCCCTCCTCTTGAAAGCCGAAGTCGGCAGACTTATCGGCGATGCTCGCGGCGGTATCGGATCCGGAGCAGCCCGCGAGGGCGACGACGCCCGCGCTCAGCAGGCCGATCGATGAGACGAAACGGCGATGTTTCATGGTCATTCCTTTTCTGGGGTGGGTGTGAGGGGACGGATCAGCTCTTCACGGCGCCCAGGAGGGCGCCCTGCGTGAAGTGCTTCTGCATGAACGGCAAAACGATGAGGAGCGGGATCGTCGAGATGACGATCATTCCGTACTTGATGAGTTCGCCGAGGCGCTGTGCGGCGGCGTAGGAGTCGAGCGCACCGGCGCCACCGGCGTCGGTGACGGTCGATTGGATCAGCACGTTGCGCAGCACGAGCTGCAGCGGGTACTTGTTCTCGTCGTTCAGGAAGATGAGCGCGTCGAAGAACGCGTTCCAGTTGGCGACGAGGTGGATCATGATCATGAGGAAGATCAGCGGTTTCGACAGGGGAAGCGCGATCCGGAAGAAGAAGCGGAAGTCGTTCGCGCCGTCGAGCTGGGCTGCTTCGCGGAGCTCGTCGGGGATGTTCCCCTCGAAGAAGGATCGAGCGATGATCAGGTTCCACACGCCCACGGCGCCCGGCAGCACGACGGCCCAGATGGTGTCGAGCATGCCCAGCTCGCGAACCACGAGGTAGCGCGCGATCAGGCCGCCATCGATGAACATCGTGAGGATGAACAGGAAGGTGAAGAAGGTGCGCCCGAAGAGGTCCTTTCGGGACAGGGCATAGCCCGCGCCGAGAATCGTCGCGACCGAGATCGCCGTGCCGACGACGGTATAGAGCACCGAGTTCGCGAAGCCGCGCATGATGCTCGCCTCGGAGAAGATGCGCTGATAGCCCTCGAGCGTGAAGCCGCGCGGCCAGAGCCACACATTTCCGTTGAGAATCTCGTTCGGTTCGCTCACCGATGCGATCACGATGAAGTAGAGCGGGTAGATGATCGCGATGATGCCGACGAGCAGAATGCCGACCGCGATGACGTTGAACATCGGATCCGCGGCGCGTTCGCGCCACGTGCCGGGAGTGCGCGGCGGCTTCTTCGTGGAGAGCCTCGCGCCGGGCTGGAAGAGTGCCTGAGTCATGTCGTTTTCACCACAGGGTCGATTGGCCGGCGCGCTTTGCGACCCAGTTGAAGGTCGTGAGCAGCACGAGATTGATGGCGGAGTTGAACAGGCCGATGGCGGCGGAGTAGCTGAACTGCGCCTGCTGGAGGCCCGCCTTGTAGACGTAGGTCTGGATGACCTCGGAGGTCGGCAGGTTCAGGTCGGTCTGCATCAGTAGCACCTTCTCGAACCCCAGGTTGAAGAGGTTTCCGATCGCGAGAATGAACAGGATCGTGATGACGGGCATGATCCCGGGGATGTCGATGTGCCAGATGCGCTGCCACTTGTTCGCCCCGTCCACGCGCGCCGCTTCGTGCAGCGAGGGGTCGATCGCGGTGAGCGCCGCGAGGTAGACGATCATCGAGAATCCGGCGTTCTGCCAGATGTCCGACCCGATGTAGAGCGGGCGGAACCAGTCCGGATCCCCCATGAAGAACACCGGCTCGCCCCCGAAGAGGGCGATGACGTTGTTCACGACGCCGGCGCGGGGCGAGAACAGCAGGAAGATCATGCCGACGACGACCACGACCGAGATGAAGTTCGGTGCGTAGAGCACCGTTTGCGTGAACTTCTTGAAGCGCGGGCTCGAGAGCTGGTTGACGATCAGGGCGAGCACGATCGGGATCGGGAACGCGATCAGGAGGCCCAGAGCGTTGATCGTGAGCGTGTTCTCGAGAAGACGCCCGAACTGGAACGACTGGACGAAGCGCACGAAGTGATCGAGCCCCACCCACGGGCTCCCCGTGAAGCCCAGCGCCGGGTTGTAGTTGCGGAACGCGATCTGGGCGCCGTACATCGGCCAGTACTTGAAGACCAGGATGAAGACGACGGCCGGCGCAAGTAATACGTATAACTGCCACGATCTGAACGCGCGTATCGCCGCGTCCTTCGCCCGTGGCCTGCCTCGCGTGGCGGCCGACCGCCGACGCTGCCGAACTGCTGTTGTCATCGCTGCACCTTCGCATTCATCACGGACTCACGCTCGACGAGCGTGCATTCGACGGCCACCCGGCGCACCTCTGAGCCGGGGCCATCGAGAAGAATCTGGAGCGCCTGACGCGCCATCTGTTCATACGGCAGGGCGACCGTTGTCAGCGCGGGGTCAAGGTTCGGCGCGAGCATGTCGTGGTTGTCGAAACCGACGATCGCGATATCGCGCCCGGGGCGCTTGCCCAGCGCCTCAAGCGCTCGATACGCACCCCACGCCGTGCGGTCGTTCCCGCAGAAGATGGCCGTGGGTGGCTCCGCCGCCGCCATCAGCCGACTCGTCAGCTCGAAGCCGTCGGCGACGATGCCGGATCCGTAGGCGACGAGGGCGGGGTCGAGTACCAGCCCCTTCTCCTCGAGGGCGCGCCGGTACCCTTCGAGGCGCCCGACGCCCGCGGGAAGATCGCTGTCTTCCTGCTGGATGTTGATCATCGCGATGCGGTGGTGGCCCGCGTCCAGCAGGTGCCGGGTCGCGGCATAGCCCCCGCCCACCTCATCGGGGAAGACGCTCGAGAAGCGACCCGTGGGATCCTGCGCGTTCACCACGACCGAGGGAAGCGCCTCGAGGCTCTTCGGCACGTCGACGTGACGGTGGTACATGGACGCGTAGATCACCCCCGAGACGCGATACGAGAGCATCATGTCGACCGCCGCGGCCTCGAGCTCGGCATCGTCATAGGCATCGACGGACAGCAGAACGTTTCCGGTCTCCCACGCGAACTGCTGCGCGCCCTTAAGGAGTTCGCCCGCGAAGGGGGCGCTCGCCACCTCGTCCGAGATGAAGCCGATCATCCCGGAATGGCCGCTGCGCAACGACTTCGCGAAGGCGTTCGTGCGATAGCCGAGCTGCTCGACGGCATCCTTGACGCGCTTGCGCGTGTCCTCGGACACGCGCCCGCCGTCCGCGCCGTTGAGCACGAGCGAGACGGTGGCCTGCGAGACGCCGGCCTGCGTGGCCACCTGCGTCATCGTGACAGCTCTGCGCTTGGCCACACCCTCACCCCTTCGGAAGTTATTCGTATAACTGGAGCTACTTTACGAGCGCTTCACCGCGACGTCAAGCCGGAAGGCGCTCACACGGCGAGTTCGCGCGCCCACGGCAGGTTCGCCCCCGCCCGCGACACCGTGACGGCGGCCGCGCGCACCGCGTCGCGGCCGATCTGAGCGACGCGATCGCGACCGAGATCCGCGGACCCCGACTCGCACACCGACGCGATGAGCGAGGCCATGAAGGTGTCGCCGGCCCCGATCGTGTCGATGGCCTCCACGCGAACCGGATCCACGCGCACGCGCCCGCTCGGCGTCGCAAGGACGGCGCCCTCCGCGCCCATCGTCACGGCCGCGAGTCGTGCACCGTCCGCGAGCACGGCGTCGAGGACGTCGCCGATCGCCTTGCCCGGGAAGAGCCATTCCGCGTCCTCATCGCTCAGCTTCACCACGGTACTGAGCTGCGCGATCTCATGAAACCGCGCCTCAACCTCGTCCCTCGCCCCGACGAGATCCGGACGGATATTGGGGTCGAAGGTCACCTCCGCGGCCCCGGCCGCCCGGATCAGCCGCACCACATCCGACGCGCCGGGTTCGAGGAACGCCGCAATGGATCCCGTATGCACGACGGATGCGGGAGGCAGCGCCACGTCACCGAACCCGCCCCACGCGATATCGAAGTCGTACTCGGCGGACCCGTCCCTCCGGATCCTCGCCCGCGCCGTCGAGGTCGCGGCCGCGCGCTCGACGAGAACGCGCACGGCCGAGTCCCTCAGGTGCGCTTCGATCGCCTCGCCGCGCGGATCCGAGCCGAACTGTGTGAGCAGCGACACCTCGACGCCGAGCCTCCCGAGGCCCAGCGCGACGTTCGCGGGGCTCCCGCCCACGTGCTCGACCGAGCCGCCCTCCTTCTCGACGATGTCGATGAGCGCCTCACCGATCACGAGCACCGTTCCCGATGTAGTCATTCGTATAACCCCTTCTGCTATCACGCGACTCGATGAGGATAACCGACGCGCACCCGCCGAGCCGAAACCGCGGAGATGAGCCCGGACTGCGGATCCGATCACGCGATCCTTCCGCAGGTGCGGCTCATCTCCGCGGTGAGGGCTACCCCACCGCCCGCAGGCGCACGGCGATGAACTGCCTCCCGGGCAGCTCGATGCGGAAGCGGCCGGAGTAGGTGCCCGGCAGCGTCTCGACCGTCATGTTCCAGGTATCGATGATGTCGATCTCCCACGACACCGCGGGATCCGTGAGAAAACGGCGGTAGCTCGGGCGGTTGAACCCGAAGTAGTACAGCAGGTACTCGCCCTCCTTGCCCGCGCGGGGCACGTCCCAGTCGACCTGAATCGGCTCGAGGATCCCGCCCGGTGCTTCGGCGATGATGCGGTCGAGGAATCCGAGCCGGGCAGCGCTCGATCCACGAAGCGTCCCGCCCTTTGCCCACCAGAGCACGTCGTCGGAGTCGACGTAGGTCTCGCCGTGACCCACATAGCCGCCGCGAACAGCGCCCTCCCACGCGCGGCGCGTCATCTCCTCGCCGGTGATGTTGCCCCATCCCTGGTCGATGTCCCCCTCGTACGCGCACTCGTCGATGACGACGGGCTTGCCCCAGGCCGCTCGCCACTCTCCGGTCATCTCGGCGGTCTTGTACACGTCCTGACGCTGGATGCTCGCGTGGGTGATCCACGGCCTCGAGTGATCGTAGAAGTCACGACAGTTGTGAATGGACAGGAGATGGCCGCTGGGATCACCATCGGTGATGATTCGCGCAAGACGCTCCCAGTCCTCTTCTTGCTTGTCGAAGAGGAGGTCGTATTCGTTCGCCAGCGACCACCACACGTTCGCGAAGGATGCCAGGCGCGCCGTCGCGTAGCGCACATAGCGGTCGTCCGCGATCGGATCCATCGTCGCGAACCCCCACCTGTCATATCCATGAAAGAGGATCACGTCCGCCTCGATGCCGAGCTCGCCGAGCTGGTCGATGCGCTTCTCCAGGTGCGCCCAGTACTGGGGCGAAAACCGCTGGACATCGAAGCCGCTCGCCAGGTCGCCGGGAAAGGGAAACAGAGAAGGTTCGTTCTCGTTGAACAGGTACGACTTCGGGAAGACGCACATGCGCATCTTCGTGAAGGACGACTCGGCGAGAGACCTCAGCGTCTCCTCTTCCCGTTCGTCGCCCTGATGCGTCCACGCGTACGACGTGGTGCCGACCGGTCGATACCGGGTGCCGTCCGCGTAGGCGAAATGGAACTCGTCGGCGACACGGACGGGGCCGTGCGAGCCCGGATCGGCGGGCCCGACCGCGAAGGATCCGGATACGCCGTCGAGCGAGGCCGCGTTGCTCTCGGTGGTGAAGCGGAACTCCCCCTCGACCTCCGGCATGTACCGCACGCGGTAGACGCCGTCGCCGTCGTAGAAGCCCGGGACGCGAATGGAGATGCCGGGTCCGTCGATCTGCGCGTCGAGCACGACATCGACGAAGGGGTTGCCGTGCGAGGGACCCTCGAGCGTGGCTTCGAAGCGCCCGTACCGTGCGACGCGCTGCGGCGCCGAGACTCGGGCGGATCCTCGCGGCAGCTCGTCGACGTCATCGCGCGGCTCAACGTATTCTTCCCTGGCCGCGCGGGGCGCGGCCGATCCGAGATCGATCGCGGTGAGCTCGTCCGCCAGGCGATCCTTCTCCTCGCGATCCAGCGCGTCCTCCGTGGCGATGACGAGTCCCACCGGATACCCGTGAAGGGTGTGCAGCGTCGCCGAGCCGACAACTCCCGGCAGTGCACGCGCGACGACGGCGTGCCCGCGGGGATGGGTGAGAACCTCATAGAGGGGGGTGTCGAGGGTGACCATTCCGGTGCCGGTCATGCACTGGGCTCCTTTACTCAGTACTGCATGGGTTAACGATAACTTCCAGCGCTCGACGGCACCGATGCGGCCCGCCCAGCCGGCTCAGATCTGCGCGGGGGCTCCGGTGGATTCGCGCAGGACGAGCTCCGGCTCGAGATCGACGTGCCCGACGGGTTCACCCGTGTCGATCATGTGGCGGAGCAGGCGGAACGCCTCGCGCCCCAGGCGGTGGAAATCGAGCTTCACCGTCGTCAAGGGAGGCCAGAAGTACGCCGCCTCCGGCATGTCGTCGACGCCGACGATCGAGTAATCCGTCGGCGCGAACCGGCCGGCGCGTGCGACGGCGGACATGAAGCCGAGTGCGATCTCGTCGTTGGCGGCGACGACGCCCGAGAACGAGGAGGGATCCAGCCGCGTGGCCGCCGCGCGCCCCGCCTCGGCATCCCAGTCGAGCGCACCATCGAGGACGCGAGGCTCTAGTCCAGCCTCAGTCATCGCGTCCCGGTACCCGCGTTCTCGTTCGACCGCCTCGTTGCGAGTGCGCGGGCCGGCGACGTGCACGATCCGGCGATGCCCTTGCTCGATGAGGTGCCGGGTCGCGATGACTCCCGCGACATAGGAATGCATACGGACCGACGCATACTCGGAGCCCGCGAGTTCCGATATGGCCAGCACGGGCGTAGCCGCATCGGGGGAGATCAGCTCCGCGACCCCGGGGATGACGGTCGAGACGATGATCCCGTCGACCTGGGCCGAGAGGAAGTGCTCGATCGCGCGCTCCGATTCGGTGCGCCAGTTCTTCGCCTCGAAGTCGAGTGCGACGTGCGAGATGGGAAGCATGACTCCCGCTTCCCGCGCAGCCTCACTGAGGCCCGACAGGCCGCCGACCGCACCATAGTTGAGAGTCCCGACGAGGAGCACACCGACCGAGTTGGATCTCCTCGAGCGCAGGTTCCTCGCGGCCTGGTTGGGCCGATAGCCCAATTCGTCGATCGCCGCGGCGATACGGTCACGGGTCGCATCGCGCACGTACCCGACGCCGGTGAAGTACCGGGACACGGTCTGCGACGAGACGCCGGCGAGGCGCGCGACGTCGGCCATGCTCGCGCGCTGCACTCGGCGTGCGTGGTCCATAGGGGCAACCTCTCGTGACGAAGACGTGATCAAAGCTATCAACATCGATAGGTTTACGATCACCTAGTTTTAGGTTATCGTCAACCTAATCGGTCAACCGGTTCCCACACCGAGGTGGGTTTGGAGTTCTCCCCCACAGCTCCCTTCACTGATTGGACACAAAGATGCGTTTCAAGAAGATCCTCACCGTCGCCGCCCTCGGCGCCGTATCGGCAGGCGCCCTCGCCGGGTGCTCCGGCGGTGCCGACGACGACAACACACTTGTCCTCTGGTCGGTGACACAGGAAACCACCCAGAGGAGCGCGATGGACGCCATCATCGCCGACTTCGAGGAGGCGAATCCGGGCACGAAGATCGAGCTCGAGGAGCGCTCCGTCGACGAAATGAAGACGGCGATGCGGCAGACCGCCGGTACCGATGCCGGCCCCGACGTCTACCGGTACTGGCAGGGCGCCGGTCTCGGCGGAGAGCTCGTCGCCGCGGACGTCAGTCTCGACCTCACGGAGTACTACGAGGAGTACGGCTGGGAGGACCGTTTCACACCCACCGCGATGGCGAGCATCACTCAATACGGCGGCTACCACGGCGTGCCCTTCATCCAAGCGACCGAGGCGCTGTACTACAACAAGACCCTCTTCGACGAGGCGGGGATTACGGAGCTGCCGAGCACCTACGACGAGCTCGTGGCCGCGGCCGACAAGCTCGTTGCGGCCGGAATCCCGCCCATCGAGTTCGGCGGCACCGTCAACTGGCACGTCATGCGCCTTCTCGACTCGATCATCGAGACGAAGTGCGGCGCCGAAACCGCCGATGCGCTCAACACCGGCGATGGCGATTGGAGTGCAGAGCCCTGCGTCACCGAGGCCTTCACCGAGCTGAAGAAGTGGGGCGACAACTACATCAACGAGGGCTTCATGGGTATCAGCAACGATGACTCGTCGCAGCTGTTCTTCTCCGGCCAGGCCGCCATGGCGCTCGAGGGCACGTGGCTGAACTCGCAGGTCGTCGACAACGGCATGGATCCGGCCGAGGTCGGCATTTTCCCGTTCCCCACCGGCACGGGGCGCCTCTACGGGTTCGGCGAGGGCTTGTACGTGTCCGCATCGACCGACAAGGCCGACCTCGCGGCGAAGTTCCTCGATTTCTTCACCTCCGACGAGAGCCAGACGGGCGCCCAGGGCGCGTGGAGCCCCATCTCCGCCAACAAGAACGTGACTCCGTCCGAGTCGGACACGCTCGCGCACTACTGGGTCGATATGCTCGCCGATTCCACCGGCCTGTACGTCAATAACGACCAGAACTTCTCGACCGCGACGACCGGCGAGTACTGGCGCATCCAGAATCTGGTTCTCACGGGTGACCTCGACCCGGCCGACGCCGGCGCCGAGTTCCAAAAGTTCCGTGACGCCAACAACTAACGACGGATCGCTGCGGGGCCGCGCGCCCCGCGGCGAGCGCCGCCGCGACGAGGCGGCTTCACGAAAGAGGCTTCGATGACTACCGTCACCATCATCACGCAGGGGCGCAGGAAACGTCGTCCCTTCGGCAGCCAGGGCATCGGCACCGCCGCCCCCTACATCATTCCCGCGCTGCTGCTCTACGGCTGGTTCCTGCTCTACCCGATGCTCGACTCGATCCGCCTGTCGTTCTACGAGTGGTCGGGTTTTCGCACCGAGACGCCGACATGGGTCGGGCTCGACAACTACAGGCGCCTCTTCACGGAGGACGCGGTCTTCCCGACGGCCCTGCTGAACTCCGTCGTCTGGGTGGTTCTCTCGCTGATCCTTCCGACCGTCATCGCCCTGCTGATGGCGCTCGGGCTGAACCAGAAGATCATCGGGCGCAACGTGATGCGGGCCATCTTCTACATTCCCGCCGTGTTCGCGTCGATCACGGTGGCTGCAATGTGGCGGTGGATCTACAACCCCACTCTCGGCTTCGTCAACCAGCTCCTCGAGGCGGTCGGTCTCGGTGATTGGACGCAGTCCTGGCTGGGAGACCCGCGCTTCGCCCTCGGGTCGATCTTCGTCGCGAACATCTGGCAGGCGGTCGGATTCAGCATGGTGCTGTTCCTCGCCGGCCTACAGACCGTGCCGGAGGAACTCATGGAGGCCGCCAAACTCGACGGCGCGAGTGCCTGGCACCGCTTCCGGGCCGTCACCATTCCGGCGCTGCGCCCCACGACCGTCGTCGTGATCATTCTCACCATCATCAACTCGCTGAAGGTGTTCGACCTCGTGGTCGGCATGACGGGCGGTGGGCCGGCCCAGTCCACGCAAGTCCTCGCCCTCTGGTCGTATACGCAGTCCTTCACGAACCACCAGTTCGGTATGGGCGGCGCCGTTGCCACCGTGCTGCTGGTCGTCACGCTCGCCATCGTCATTCCCTACATGGCGTGGTCGCTCAAGGGAGAAGACAAGTGACCGCCATCGCCTCGTCGCCTCAGCTCGCGACGCACACGAGGAAGCGCCCCGTCGACTGGACGCGCGTCGCACTCTGGATCGCCCTCGCCGTCACGGCCCTGTTGTGGTTCCTGCCGCTGTTCCTCATGTTCATGACGTCGGTCAAGTCCAAAGCCGACCTCAACAGCTCAGCGATGTGGGCTCTGCCCGGCTCGTGGGAGTGGTCCAACTACGCCACCGCCCTCGACGTCGGCAACTTCTGGATCACGGCGGGCAACAGCCTTCTGATCGCGGCGATCAAGGTACCGCTCGGCCTCGCCATCGCGGCAGCCTGCGCGTTCGCGCTCGCCAGGATTCGCTTCCGTGGCGCGCGCTCCCTCATGCTGATCATCGCGATCGGATCCATGGTGCCGATCCAGATCGGTCTCGGACCGCTGTTCAACACCATGCTGAACCTCGATCTGCTCGACTCGAGGTTCGGCCTGATCCTGCCGTATCTCGCGTTCGGCATTCCGTACCAGATCTTTGTGCTCTATGGATTCTTCCGCGGGATCCCGCACGAGCTCGAGGAGTCGGCGCGCATCGACGGATCCGGCACCTTCCGCATCTTCTGGCAGATCATCTTGCCGCTCGCCAAGCCTGCGCTCGCCGCGCTCTTCGTGCTCGACTTCGTCGCAACGTGGAACGAGTACGCAATGGCCACGACGCTGCTGCGCTCGCAGGACAACTGGACCGTGCCCCTGGCCGTGCAGGGCTTCTCGACCCAGCACGGGACCGACTACGGTCCCCTCAACGCCTTCATCTTCATGTCGGCGATCCCCGTTCTCATCGTGTATCTGCTCTTCCAGCGCTACTTTGTCCAGGGCGCCCTCGCGGGCGCCGTGAAGGGATAACCATGACCGCCGCGCCCCGCCGCATCATCATCAACACCGACGCCAAGAACGAGGCCGACGATCAGTTCGCGATCGTGCACGCCCTGCTCTCCCCAACCCTCGACGTCCGCGGCATCGTGCCCGCGCACTTCGGCACCCGCCGCACCGACGAGAGCCTGCGCGAGTCGCGCGAGGAGGTCGACCTTCTCCTGCGCCTCATGGGCCGCGAAGGCCAGTACGTCGTCGCCGACGGTGCGCCGCACAAGCTGCCGGACGAACAGACGCCTGTGCCGTCCGCCGGCTCCCGCCTGATCATCGAGGAGTCGAAGAAGGACGAGGGCACGCTCTACGTCGCCTTCCTCGGCCCGCTCACCGACATGGCATCGGCGATCCTCGAGGATCCCGAGATCCAGGATCGCGATGTCGTCGTCGTCTGGATCGGCGGCCCTCCGCACGGCGGCGTCATCGCGCCGTCGCACATCGAGTTCAACCTCTCGAACGACATCGAATCGGCGAACGTCGTGATGGACTCGCGGATCCCCGTCTGGCAGATCCCGAGCACGGTCTACTCGATGGTGTCGGTCACGCACCTCGAGCTGGAGAATCGCGTCGCCCCGCTCGGCGAACTCGGTGCCTACCTCACGCAGCAGGTCATCGACTTCAACGCGACGGTCGAGAACCTCGCCATGGACTTCCGCTCGCTCGGCGACAGCCCCGCCATCGGAGCGGTCATGAACCCGCGCGGCGGCGTGTGGCGGTCGTTCCCGGCACCACGCTACGACGGCGAGGGCCAGATGCTCTCCCCCAAGCCCGGCCGACGCGAGATTCCCGTCTGCGAATCGATCGACGTCCGCTGGCTCATCGAGGACATGTTCCACAAGCTGCGCGTCTTCCACGAAACCCGCTGACGCCGGGCCACACCGCCCGCGAGATCTCACCCTTTTCGCGAGATCGCACCGAACTCGATGCGACCTCGCGAAATCGGTGCGATCTCGCGGGCCAGGGCCGGGGCGGCGCGCCCGCCACCCCCCTACACTGACAGGGTGACGATGACGTTGTTCCAGCCCGAGTCCCTGCGCCGGCTCTGGACCGGTGCCGAGTGGACCGAAGGGCCGCTCTGGATCCCCTCGACCGGCCGGGTGCGCTTCAGCGACATCCCGAATCATCGGATCATCGACGTCGATCCCGCCTCCGGCGAGGCCGTGATCGTGACGTCCGACTCCGAGTACACCAACGCCCGCGCCTTCGACGCCCGCGGCGGAATCATCGAGTGCTCACACGGGCGGCGGCGCGTCGAACGGATCGTCGACGAGGCGACGTACGCCTCCGAGTCGGTCGTCGACTCCTGGAACGGGCGCCGCCTGAACTCGCCCAACGATGTCGTCGTCGATTCCTCCGGTGCGATCTGGTTCACGGATCCGCCCTACGGCATCGCCCCCGAGGGCCGCGAGGGCCACCCGGGCGAGCAGGAGTACGGCGGGTGCTTCGTCTTCCGATACACGCCCGCCACCCGCGAGCTGGCGGCCGCGATCACGACGATGCGGCACCCCAACGGCCTCGCCTTCTCCCCCGATGAGTCGCGCCTCTACGTCTCCGACACGGGTCACGCGTGGGACACCGACGCGCGCGGCGAGATCCTCGTGTTCGACATCGACGACGGCGAGCCGATCGGCGGCACGCGCTTCGCCTGCGTCGACGTGGGCGCCTCCGACGGCATCAAGGTCGACGGATCCGGTCGCCTCTGGAGTTCGGCCGGTGACGGCGTGTACGTCTTCTCCCCCGACGGCGGGCTCCTCGACAAACTGCCGCTGCCCGAACGCGTCTCGAATCTCTGCTTCGGCGGCGACGACGGCCGCGACCTCTTCATCACCGCGACCACCAGCCTGTACGCCGTGCGCGTGAACGTCTAGCCGATCGTCGTGGCGCCGGGGCTGATCTCGACCGGCACGACGACGCGCTCGTGCGCGTGGTCCGGCTGCGCCTCCGCTTCGAGCAGGCGCACTGCCTCGGCGCCCATCGCATAGCCGGGCAGCGTGATCGACGTCATCGACATCCAGTCGTTGCCGCTCGGACGATGGTCGCCGTCCATGCCGACGATCGCGACGTCGTCCGGGATCCGCAGATCGCTCGCCGCGCGCAGCGTCGGCATTGCGCCGATCGCGAGCTCGTCGGAGAGGAACAGCAGCGCGACGCGCTCGCCGCGGGCCTTCGCCGCCCGGAGGGCGTCGATGAGCTCGCCGATGATCGCCGCGCCCGCGTTCTGCATGAGACCCGGCGTGAGGACCTCGGTGAGGCGCACGCCGCGGCGGGCGGCCGCCTCGCGGGCCCCGCGGCGCCGCTCACCCACGGGCTGCACGATGTCGTCGATCGAGAGGAAGTAGGCGTGGCGGATCCCGAGGTCCGCGATGTGGTCGACGGCGGCGCGACCGACCTGCTCGTTGTCCATGAGCACGGTGCACCAATCGGCACCCGGCACGTCGTAGTTGACGAGCACGATCGGCCGGACGTGGTTGCGGATCCGGTCGATGCCCGCGCTCGGCTCGCGCATCGAACAGACGATCACGCCGCCGGCGCGCGCCTCGGCGAAGTATCCGAGCAGGTCGTCCTGGGCGTCGTGCTGTTCGATGCCGTTGGCGAGATCGTGGGCGTTGTACCCGCTGTTGGCCATGACAACCCGCTTGCCCGTGACCCCCGCGGTGAGCTGGGCGCCGCGGGCGACCTCGACGAAGAGCCGGTTGATGAGATCGGGAACGATCAGCCCCAGGTCCTCCGAGGCGTTCTGGATCAGCGTGCGACCGGCGGAGCTGCGAATGTATCCCAGCTCGGCGATGGCGCTGTGCACCCGCTCGAGGGTCTCGGGCGCGAGCCGCTCGGGGTTGTTGAGCGCGTTCGAGACGGTTCCGACCGACACCCCTGCCGCACGCGCCACGGCGCCGATGTTGGGGGTCCCCCGTCGCATCGTGTCTCCTTCGGCACGCATACGCGCCATGGTACTGGCACAGTAGAGGCATGCAGCGCATCGCATCTGTCATTGGTCTTGCAGCCGACAAGCGCGAGGAGTACGAGGCCTATCACGCCGCTGTGTGGCCCGAGGTGCTCGCCACGATCACCGAGTGCAATATTCGAAACTACTCGATCTTCCGTCACGGCGAGCTGTTGTTCTCCTACTTCGAGTACGTCGGCGACGACTACGCGGCCGATATGGCGCGAATGGCCGCCGACCCTGCCACGCAGAGGTGGTGGTCGGTGCAGGATCCGCTGCAGACCCGCCTGCCTGGCACGCCCGACGGCGAGCAGTGGCTGACGATCGCGGAGATCTTCCATCACGATTGAGCCGCCCGATATGCTTAGCTATGCTTATTAGATAAGCTAAGTTCATCGATACAGGGAGGTATCGCGGTGGCTGACGTTCCCCAATGGGAGGTCTTCGAGGTCTCGCTGACATCCGATCGGCAGTACGACAACCCGTTCCTGGACGTCGAGCTCCGTGCGACGTTCACCCAGGGAGAGGTACGCGAGAGCGTCGACGGCTTCTACGACGGCGACGGCACCTGGCGGGCGCGATTCGCGCCGATGACCAGGGGCGAGTGGCGCTACGCGACGAGCTCCTCGGATCCGGCGCTCGTCTCCGAGGGCACCTTCACGGTGGGCGCGCCGATCTCGTCCGGCGGCCTGCGCCTCAGCTCGCGCTTCGGCAATTACTTCGAGCGGGAGGACGGATCCCACACCCTCATCGCGAACGACGGCTGGTTCCCACACGTCGCCAACCGCGTCGGGGCGAAGAACGACTTCGACTTCGAAGACGTCGACTTCCCCCAGCCCAGCGAGGCCGACTGGTACCGCTACCTCGACCTCATCGCCGAACACCGCATCAACTTCGTCGTCGACATCGGCCAGCTGTACGCCCGCCAATCGACGATCACGGACTCGTCCTTCCGCTGGCCGTGGAAGGTCGTCGACGCCGAGCGGAACAGGATCGATCGCGACCGGTTCAACCTCGACTATTACCAGCGCATGGACCGGCAAATCGCCTACGCGAAGACCAAGGGGATCTTCTTCGCGATGGAGCTGCTGTACGACAACTCCGTCGTGCGGCCGCGCGAGTGGGACAACCACCCCTCGAATGTCCGCAACGGCGGCTGGCTCGAGGGCGACGGCAACGGCGTCGGGTGGCGCTCGTGGTTCGACCTCGACAACCCCGTGCACATGGAGTACGTGCGGCGATACGTGCGCTACACCTGGGCCCGCTACGGTGCGTTCTGGAACGTCGCCTGGTCGGTCGGATCCGAGAACGGGAACCTCGCGCGCATCAACGACGAGCGCCTGCCGCAGGCGTTCATCGCGCCGGAGATCCCCGCGGCGTGGTTCCAGTACTGGACCGACTTCCTCAACCGCAGGGATCCCTACGGTCGCATGAAGTCCTACGGCGACGCGGGCCGACAGGAGCTGATGGTCGCGAACGCCGGCAACAACTTCATCATCACGCAGGATCCGCGCAACTACCCGAAGGACGATGTGCGGCACGGCTGGCGGGCGATGAACGCCTTCGGCGAGATGATGTGGAAGTTCGGGCGCCCCGTGATCGTCGGGGAGATGACGGCGGGGAACAACGGCCAGTACGACGCGGAGCGGCGACTGTACTGGACCGCCTTCACGGGCGGCTACTCGATGGGTCGCGCGGATCGACACTTCCCGACGATCATCGACGGCAGGCTCGCGGAGTCGGTGAAGTTCGGCATCGACGGCGTCCCGCCGATCTACGCCGACATCCGGCGCCTCGTCGAGTTCGTCGAGGATCGCGGGATCCGATTCTGGCGCATGCGCCCGAATGACCGCCTCCTCGAGACTCCCGACGATCTCGTCTTCTGCCTCGCCGCCGAGGAGGAGGAATACGTGCTCTACTTCGCGGAGGGCGGCGTCGCCGCCCTCGATGCGCCCGCCGGCACCGCCGAGTGGTTCAACCCCCGCACCGGCGAGACCACGGGCGCCGTCGAGATCGATGCCGGGCGCCGGCGCTTCGCGGCGCCGGACGACGACGACTGGGTGCTGCACCTCAGGGCCGCCGGCGACCTCACTCGGTAGCGAAGCGCTCCATGAGTTGCGCGGCACGGGCGAGCACCTCGCGCTCGTCGTCGCCCAGCTCCCGCAAGCGGTCGGTGAGCCACGCATCGCGCCGCGCCATCGTCTCGCCCACCTCCTCGGCGCCCGCGGGAGTCACGGCGAGCAGCCGCTTGCGGCGGTCGCCCCCGTCGTACGCGCGGACGACGAGCCCGGCCTCCTCGAGCGCGTTCACGGTGCGGTTCATCGACGGCGCCGACACGCGCTCCCGTTGCGCCAGCTCCGAGAGCGTCAGCGGGCCGAAGCGGTTCACGACCGCGAGCGCTCCGAACTGTGCGTCCGTGAGCCGAGTCGCGGCATCCTGCGTCAGCTCGTTGCGCAGGCGCCGGGCCAGGCGGAAGGTCGCGAGGCGCAGGTCCGTGCTCTGCTCGGGGAGGGAACGTGGCATGGAGCGAGTATATCTTTTTAGCAAAGCTAATGATCACCCCAGGAAGGAGACACGATGTCTCACCCGAAGCGCTTTCTCTGGATCACCCGCGAGCACTCGACCCGCGGGCATCTCTCGCACACCCTCGCGGCGCTCGACGGTCAGTTCGCCGCGTCGACCGACGAGCTGCGGATCCTCACGGTCGCGCCCGATCGGCCCGCGGCGATCCCCGAGGGCTATCGCCTCATCACGGGCGAGCCGGTCGCGCCGGGCGCGATGAGCGACGCGGAACTGCCGAAGCAGGGCCTGCTCCTCGTCGCGGTCTGAGCCGCGGGCCCTCGCACCAGAATCGGAGAAATCACGAATCTCGGATCCCTCCCGCGAGGAGGTCCGAGATCCGTGAATTTTCCGAGATCGGTGACGCGCCTACGCCCCCGCGGTCGGCACGAGCCAGCG
>Ga0302349_1001373_pt1 | contig 19280 bp, 16 predicted proteins | sample PhyAR1_FD_202176 | JGI IMG/M metagenome (GOLD analysis project Ga0302349, IMG submission 202176) | Leaf surface microbial communities from alfalfa plants in UC Gill Tract Community Farm, Albany, California, United States - DLSL A.R1... | ecosystem: Host-associated > Plants > Phyllosphere >...
GAGGCGCGGGGGCGCCGGGCTTCGGGGCGCCGGATGCCTGCGGGGCCTCGGCGGGACCAGGCTTCGGGGCCGCGGCGCCGGGCTTGCGCGCCGGGCCGGGCTTGGGTGCGGCGGATCCGGGCGTCGCACCCGGACGGGGCGCGCCGGGGCGCCCGGCGCCGGGCTTCGGCGCGGACGACGCACCGCTCGAGGCGGGCTTGGCGTCCGGCTTGGCGGTGCCCTCGGACTCGAAAGCTGCGCGCAGCTTACGGACGACCGGCGGTTCGATCGTCGACGAGGGGCTCTTCACGAACTCGCCGAGCTCCTTGAGCTTGGCGAGAGCGGTCTTGCTGTCGACGCCGAGCTCGGCTGCGATTTCGTGTACGCGTGGTTTAGCCACAATTCTCCTGTCTGGGCAGATCTGCCCTGACAGGGCAGACCTCTAGAGGCGGACGGGTCTCATTTCGAGCCGTTCACTTGATTTCCATAGCTGATAGCCATTCTTCGAGTGTCTGCGTATCGAGGGATCCCGATACACGGAGTGCTCGCACGAATGCGCGTCGCTGGATGGCCAGCTCCACGCAGGTGCGGCTGGGGTGCACCCACGCGCCCCTCCCCCGTGCCGACGCGGCCTCGTCGATGACGAGCCGGGATTCGGCGACGACAACCCGCATGAGAGCGGATCGGGAGTCACGCGTGCGGCATCCAACGCACGTTCGGACGGATTCCATCCTACACGTCCTTCCTTAGCGCGACTCGCCGAGGGGGCCGCGAATGCCCTTCCTCGGCGTGGCCATCGCGCGGGCCGGCGCGGCCGGGTCAGTCCTCGTCGAGGATCGAGTCCGGCTGGATGTCGATCTTGGCACCCGTGAGCTTCGCGGCGAGGCGGGCGTTCTGGCCCTCCTTGCCGATCGCGAGCGACAGCTGGTAGTCGGGCACGAGGGCGCGCACGGCCTTGGTCTTCGCGTCGAGGACAAAGCTCGACGACACCTTGGCCGGCGAGAGGGCGTGTGCGACGAAGGTCGCCAGGTCGGCGTCGAAGTCGACGATGTCGATCTTCTCGGCGCCCAGCTCGTCCTGAACGGCGCGCACGCGGCGGCCCATCTCGCCGATGCAGGCGCCCTTGGCGTTGATCGACGGGTCGTGGGCGATGACGGCCATCTTGGTGCGGTGGCCGGCTTCTCGGGCCAGGGACACGATCTCGACGAGGCCGTTCGCGATCTCCGGAACCTCGAGCGCGAAGAGCTTGCGCACGAGTCCCGGGTGCGTGCGGGAGACCGTCACCGACGGCCCCTTGTTCCCCCGCGACACGCTCGTGACGTAGACGCGGATGCGGGTTCCGTGCGGGTACTCCTCGCCGGGAACCTGCTCCTCGGGCGGCAGGATGGCCTCGACGGTGCCGAGGTCGATGTGCACCATGCGCGGGTTCGGACCCTGCTGCACGATGCCCGACACGATGTCGCCTTCCTTCGCGCGGTACTCGCCGATGACTGCGTCGTCGGCGATGTCGCGCAGGCGCTGGCTGATGACCTGCTTGGCGGCGTAGGCGGCGATGCGACCGAAGTCCTCCGGGTGCTGCTCTTCCTCACCGATGATCGCGCCGTCTTCGTCCTTCACGGGCGTGAGGACGGCGACGTATCCGGTCTTGCGGTCGAGCAGGGCGCGCGCGCCTTCGGGAAGCTCGCCCGTCTGCGAGGTGTGCTTGGCGAAGGCCGTGAGCACCGCCTGCTCGATGATCGTCACGAGTTCGTCGAACGGAATCTCCTTCTCGCGCTCAATCGAACGCAACAGAGCGAGATCGATCTCCATGGCAGCCTCCCTATTCAGCTCTCGTCGGCGAACGTTCGTGCCGACACAAGCATGAGGCTACCCGAGTCTCCTGATGACCGTCATGGAAACAACGGGCACGCCGCCCCGTCGCGAGGAGCGACGAGGCGGCGTGCGGGTCGGATCAGCAGGATCCGAGCTTGGTCCATGCGCCGTGCGGCTTCTTCGGAACCTCGTTGCGGCTCCACCACTGCGCCTCGTAGACGTCGCCCTTGTACGCGACGAGCTCACCGCCGGTGTAGACCTGCGAAGCTGTCCACTCGGTCGCCTGCCCCGCCTCGCACGCGACGCTCGCGCCCTGCTCCATCCAGGATCCCCACGGCGAGGTGCCGGGCTTGTCGGTCGCCCACCACTGCGCGACGAAGGTCGCGCCGTGGTAGGTGACGACGTCGCCCTCGTCGTAGACCTCGCCCCGCTGCCACTCGACGGCAGGCTCGGGCTCGGGCTCGGTCGGGGTCTCGTCGCCGACGACGTCGAGGCCGACGACGATCGGGTTGTGGTCGCTGGCCCGGAAGACCGACTCGTCGTAGAGAAGGGTCGAGTTGTAGTTGTAGCGGCTGTACTCGAAGCCGACCTGCTCCTGTCCGTTGATCTGCCACACGTCCACACCCGTCACGAGCTCGAGCGCGTCGGCGTTCGCGAGGATGTGGTCGAGGGAGCCGTCGAGACCGTCGTAGTTGTAGGTCGGCTCGCCGCCGTTCAGTTCGACGTTGAGGTCGGCGTAGCCGGCGTCGGTCAGGACGCGGATCGGATCCTCCGCCGTGTATGCGTTGAAGTCGCCCGCGAGGAAGACGCTGTCGATCCCCGTCTCGGCCGATACCTCGTCGACGAAGCCGAGGAGGGCCTCCGACTGTGCGACGCGGTCGGGATTCGCGTTGCCCTGGCCGGTGCCGTCGTCGGTTCCGGACCCCTTCGACTTGAAGTGGTTTGTCGCGACGAGGAAGGTCTCGCCGCCTTCACCATCGGCGGGCGCGAAGGCCTGCACGAGCGGCTCGCGCGCGTTGCCGAACGCGGGGTCGTCGACGAGGATCCGCGACTCGCCGACCAGCGTCACGTCGGCCGGGCGGTAGATGAAGGCGTTGCGGATCACGTCCTCGTCGGACGGCACGCTCTCGGGGCTCGCCACGTACGCCCAGGCGCCGTCGCCCTCGGCTTCGTTGAGGGCATCGACGAGCGTCGCGACGGCGAAGTCGCGATCCTTCTCGAAGTGCACGGAGTTCTCGATCTCCTCGAGCGCGACGATCGAGGCGCCCGAGGTCGAGATCGCGTTCACGATCTTCACCTCCTGGCGTTCGAAGCTTTCGGCGGTCGCCGCGCCGCGCGGACCGGTCGATCCGCAGTCGTTCGCCGAGACCGGCTCGCCGCTGCGGTCGACGTAGACCGAGCAGGATCCGAGCCCCGCGGCCTCGTACTCCTCCGCCGTCGTCGGGAAGTAGTTGAGCACGTTGAAGGTCGCGATCGAGATGTCGCCGCCGACCTCCCGGGGCGCGGCGTTCTCCGCGCGGACGTCGCCGAAGCTGACGTGCTCGGCGCCCGCCCCAGAGATGGGCTGGGTCGGCTCGAGCTGCCAGGCGTTGTACCGGTAGTCGAGCACGAAGGGCTTGTTGAACGTCACGCTCGCACCGACCGAGACGGGGTTGTCCGGCGTGAGATACGAGAGCGGGACGTCCTTGTTGCTGTTGAAGTTTGTGCTGCGACCGTCGTCGAGCATGACGAAGGCCGCCGCATTGGCGTCCTTCACTGCCGCGATCGCCGCCGCGTCGTGCGGATCCGCGACCTCGGTCGGCTGTCGCAGCGTGCTCTCGCCGTGCGCGAGGCCGAAGGAACCGTAGAAGTTCGCGTCGTAGTTGTCGGTCACCGTGAACGGCTCGTCGAACTGCACGAGCTCGCTCTGGTGGGCGAGCTTGCCCTCGTGGGTCTCGAGCCCCGCCCACGAGGTGATCGGGGTGACCTCGCCGAGCGACTCGTCGAGCACCGTCACGAGGTCGGGCGTGATCTCGGTGATGCCCTGGTACTCGCTGACCGTGCCCGTGACCTCCACGCTCTGGCCGATCTCGGCGCGCGCCGAGTTGCCGTAGATGAAGATCGCGTCGCTCGCGCCGTCGTCGGGGTCGCCCGCCGGATCCTGCATCGTGAAGCCGTTGAACCCGCCCTCGCGGTAGTCGGCGGTCACGACGCCGCGCACGGTGACGACTTTGCCGTTCAGCGGCGACACGGATCCGGTGCCCTGCACCGCCGAGATCAAGACCGGCTCACCCGGTTCGACGGGCTCGGTCGGCTCCTCCGGCTCCTCCGGGGCGGATCCGCTCGTCTCGCCCTTCGAGTTCGTCGGCGTCGGCGCACCGGCGGCCAGGTCGGCCGAGTTGACGTCGGTGTCGGCGGCGTCGGTGCGGGCGGCGCTCGTCGAGTTGCTCAGCGCGGGGGCGGCGGATCCCTCGAAGCTCGCGGCGGACCCGAAGCCGACCATGTCAACGAGTCCCTCGGCACCGGCGATGTCGCCCTCCGTCGCGGGGAACTGCCCTGAGCCGTCGAAGAGGTACACGCGCCCGTTGCTCGCCGACATGTTGGCGGTGCCGACCTGATCGGCCGCGGGCAGCGGAACGCCCGCGCCGTTGCCCGCGGCCATCTGCACGAGGAAGTAGCCGCTCGGGGCGACCGAGCCGCTCAGGGCGAGCGATCCGCCGGATCCGCCCGCCGCCGACTTGTACTCGAGCGACAGGCCCGCGAGGTCGATCGGGGCGTCGGTCGGGTTGTACAGCTCGACGAAGTCGTTCTGGAACGGGGCACCGGAGTTGCCCCCGCCGCCGTACACCTCGCTGATGACGAGGCCGGATCCGTCCGGCGCGGCCTGGGCGGCCGCGGGGACGAGGACGAATGCGCCGGCGCCGAGGGCGACGACCGACATCGTCGCGGCCGTGCGACGAAGGTGTGGTGTCCGATAGGACATCGAGAGCTCCTGGATGTGGGGAACGAAAGGACATCCCACCGTCCCAATCGCGCATTGCGGCGCGCTGTCGCGCAGGTAACGCGCGGGCAAACGCGAGGAAGCGCCCGCAATAACCGCGCACCGTGCAGAAAAGCGGGGCCCGGTGCCATCGGCATCGGACCCCGCTCTGCTGCGGTTAGGCGGTCAGCGCCCTGCTGCGGTTACGCGGTCAGCCGCGCCAGCGCCTCCGCGAGCGGCAGGGTCTCGCGCTCACCGGAGCGACGGTCCCAGAGCTCGACCTCGCCGTCGGCGGCACCGCGGCCCGCGACGACCAGCTGCGGCACGCCCAGCAGCTCGGCGTCGCCGAACTTCACGCCCGGCGACACCTTCGGGCGGTCGTCGAAGAGCACGTCCTTGCCGGCCTTCTCCAGCCCCTCGATCAGCTCGGCGGCGAGATCGTAGGCCTCCTGGCCCTTGCCCGTCGCGACGACGTGCACGTCGAAGGGCGCGATCGCCTCCGGCCAGATGAGACCCTTATCGTCGCTCGACAGCTCGGCGATCGCGGCCATGACGCGCGTGACGCCGATGCCGTACGAACCCATCGTCACGGTCTGCAGCTTGCCGTTCTCGTCGAGCACCTTGAGGCCGAGCGCCTCGGCGTACTTGCGACCGAGCTGGAAGATGTGGCCGATCTCCATGCCGCGCTCGAGCGTGACGGGGCCGGATCCGTCGGGCGCGGGGTCACCCTCGCGCACGTTGGCGACCTCGACGGTGCCGTCCGCGATGAAGTCGCGGCCGGCGACGAGCCCGCGAACGTGCCGGTCGGCGGCGTTCGCGCCCGAGATCCACGTCGTTCCGTCGACGATGCGCGGGTCGACGAGGTACCGGATCCCGGTCGCGGACTCCTCACCGAGGAACTGGCCCTCCGCCGTCCACGGCCCGATGAAACCGGGCACGAGCGCGGGGATCTTCGCGAGGTCTTCCGCGGAGGCCGGCGTCACCTCGGCGGGGGCGAAGGCCACCTCGAGTCGCTTCTCCTCGATGTCGCGGTCGCCCGGGATCGCCACGACGACGATCTCGCGCTCGCCGTCCGGGTGCGTCACGGCGAGGACGACATTCTTCAGCATGTGCGCCGCGGTCCAGCCACCATCGGGCGCATCGTCCAGCGCCTCGTTCGCGTGGGCGACGAGCGTCTCGATCGTCTTCGTGCCCGGTGAGTCGTAGACGACGGGAGCGGGTGCGCCCGTGGCGTCGATCGGTTCGGGCGCGAGGGTCGTGAACGCCTCGACGTTCGCGGCATAACCTCCGGCGCTTCGGACGAAGGTGTCCTCGCCGACGGGCGTCGGGTGCAGGAACTCCTCGCTGCGCGATCCCCCCATCGCTCCCGCGTCGGCCTTCACGATGGCGTATTCCATGCCCAGCCGCGTGAAGATGCGCTCGTAGGCGTCGCGCTGCGCCTCGTAGCTCTTGTCGAGCCCCTCTTCGTTGACGTCGAAGGAGTAGGCGTCCTTCATCGTGAACTCGCGGCCGCGCAGGAGGCCGGCGCGCGGGCGCGCCTCGTCGCGGTACTTGTCCTGGATCTGGTAGATCGTCAGCGGCAGGTCCTTGTACGAGCTGTACAGGTCTTTCACGAGCAGCGTGAACGCCTCCTCGTGCGTCGGGGCCAGGAGGTAGTCGGCGCCGTGGCGGTCGTGCAGGCGGAAGAGGTTGTCGCCGTACTCCTCCCACCGTCCGGTCTGCTCGTACGGGTCGCGCGGCATGAGCGCCGGGAAGTGCACCTCCTGCGCGTCCGCGCGGTCCATCTCCTCGCGGATGATCTGCTCGAGGCGCGCCTTCACGCGCAGGCCGAGCGGCAACCAGGCGAACACGCCGGGGGCCTGGCGGCGGATGTACCCCGCGCGCACGAGGAGCTTGTGACTACGCACCTCCGCGTCGGAGGGATCCTCGCGGAGGGTGCGGACGAAGAGCTTGGAGAGACGAGTGACCACGGGTCGAGTCTATTGCGTCATGCCGATAGCGTGATCAGCATGAAGTTCTCCCTCTGGCTGCCGCCCGCCCTGCCCTGGAACGACCTCTCGACCGCCGCGCAGCACGCGGCCCGGGCCGGATGGCGCGGTCTGTGGCTCGAAGACCACTTCATGGACAACACGGCCGAGCCCAATGACGGCCCGCGTGGCGAGTGCCTCACGCAGCTGACGGCGCTCGCCGCGACGGTGCCGGGCGTACGGATCGGATCCATGGTGCTCGGCAACACCTACCGTCACCCCGCGATCGTCGCGAAGCAGGCCGCTGCGCTGAGCGACATCTCCGGCGGCCGATTCGTCCTCGGTGTGGGCGCCGGCTGGCAGGAGAACGAGCACCGCGCCTTCGGGATCGAGTTCGGCGACGTGCCGGACAGGATCCGGTGGTTCCGCGAGGCGCTAGAGGTCATCACCCGCCTCCGCGACGAGGAGTTCGTCGATCATGCGGGCGAGCGCTACACGCTCGAACGCGCCTCGCTGAACCCGAAGCCGCACGCGACGCTGCCGATTCTCGTCGGCGGATCCGGCGAGAAGGTCATGCCGAAGATCGTCTCGCGCTACGCCGACGAGTGGAACCACTGGTCGCTGCCCGAGCGCTTCGCGGCAAAGAAGGCGATCTTCGACGCCGCGCTCGAGCGCGCCGGCCGTTCGGAGAACTCGCTGTGGCGCTCGACGCAGGCGGTCGTGTTCTTCGACGACGCGGAGAAGGCCGCCGCCCTCGCGGCGAAGGGCCGCCCCGCGATCGGCGGATCCAGCCAGCAGATCGCCGATCACATGAACGCCTATGCCGCCGCCGGCGTCGACGAGTTCATCCTGCCGGTGACGACCCTCACGGATCCGGCAGCGATCGCCGACACCGGCGACCGCTTCCTCGCGGAGGTCGCCCCGCAGGTGGCGTGACCGCGCCGCTCAGTCGGCGGCGTCGACGGGCGGCTTGGGCTTCACGAGTTTCAGCCCGATGACGGCGCCGACGATGCCGACGATGAAGAGGATCCGCAGGAAGGTCACGGGCTCCGCGCCCGTGACCATGGCGTACGCCACCGTCAGGGCGGCGCCCGTTCCCGTCCACACCGCGTAGGCCGTGCCGATCGGGATCTCGCGCATCGCGTAGCCGAGGCCGAGCATGCTGAGCGTCACCCCAACGAGGAAGACGACGACCGGAACGGGGCGCGTGAAGCCGTCGCTCTCGCCGAGGGCCGTCGCCCATACGGCCTCGAGCACGGCGCTGATCATCAGCACGATCCAGTGCATCACGACACCGCCTTCAGGCCGATGACGCTTGCGATCAACAGCGCGAGGAGCGCGCCGCGCGCGAGGCTCAGGCGCTCCTGCTTCCGGAACACGGCGAGCAGCACCGTCAGCACGGCGCCGATGCCCACCCACACGGCGTAGGCGGTGCCCGTCGGGATGACACTCATCGCGTAGGCGAGGCCGATCATGCTGGCCGTCATCGAGACGAGAAACAGCACCGATGGCCAGAACTTCTTGAAGCCCTTCGACGCGCTCAGCGCCGTGGCCCACACCGCCTCGAGCATTCCCGAGGCGATCAATACGATCCACTCCATAGCGGATCCTCCCACCGGGGCCGTCCCCGAACATCAGGCTGTCGGCCGGGTCGTCCCGTCCGGCACGCAGGATCCACGTACACCCCCATCCTACCCGGGGCGTGTCCCAGTTAGTGCGGGAAAGACGACCCTATACCCGCGTCAAGTGGGACACGGGACGAGGCGTGTCCCAGTTAGTGCGAGAAAGGCGAGGCTATACCCGCATTAAGTGGGACACGGGGTTTAGCTGAGGCGGGCGCGGATCAGGGCCTGGATCGCCTCGCGCGGGAGCGTCGCGTCGATCACGAGGAAGCGCTCGGGCTCTGCGGCGGCCAGGGACTGGAAGGCCTCGCGCACGCGGGAGTGGAACTCCGCCTTCTCGGACTCGAGTCGGTCGAAAGGCTTGTCGTCGGCGTCGAGGCGACGGCGCGCGACCGCCGGGTCGAGATCGAGAAGCACCGTCACATCGGGCAGCGCTCCCCCGGTCGCCCACATCGACAGCTCCCGCACCTCGTCGGCGCCGAGCGCACGCGCGGCGCCCTGATAGGCGACCGACGAGTCGAGGTAACGATCCTGGATGACGACGTCGCCGCGCTCGAGGGCGGGGGCGACGAGGGTATCGATGTGATGCGCGCGATCGGCTGCGAAGAGCAGCGCCTCCGCGCGGGGCCCGAGCTCCCCGCGCGAGTGCAGCACGATCTCGCGGATCGTCCTGCCCACCTCGGTGCCGCCCGGCTCGCGGGTACGGACAACCCGGCGACCCTGCTGCTCGAACCAGTCGCGCAGCAGTTCCGCCTGGGTCGTCTTACCCGATCCGTCGCCGCCCTCGAAGGTGATCCACACGCCGCGCGTCACGCGCCCTGGGCCTTCTTCTTCGCGGCGTTGGCGGCACGCGTCGCCGCGGCCTTCTTGGCGGCCGCCGAACGCGCCGCGGCCTTCTCCTCGTCGGTCTTCGGAGCGGCCTTCGTCGCGGTCGTCTTCTTGGCCGTCGTCTTCTTGGCGGGCGCCTTCTTCGCGGTCGTGCGCTTCTTCGCCGGGCCCTTCGCGCGCTTGTCGGCGAGCAACTGCACGGCCGCGTCGAAGTCGACGTCCTCGACGTTTGTGCCGCGCGGGATCGTCGCGTTCGTCTCCCCGTCGGTGACGTAGGCGCCGAAACGGCCGTCGCGGATGCGCACGTTCTTGCCGCTCGTGGGGTCTTCCTTCTCGAAGTCCTTCAGGGCGCTCGCGGCACGGCGGGCGCCGTACTTCGGCTTCGAGTAGATCTCGAGGGCCTGCTCGAGCGTGATGTCGAAGATCTGCTGCTCGGATTCGAGCGAGCGCGAGTCGGTGCCCTTCTTCAGGTAGGGGCCGTATCGACCGTTCTGCGCGGTGATGGGCTCCTGCGACTCCGGGTCGACGCCGACGGTGCGCGGCAGGTCGAGCAGCTGGAGGCCGGTGGCCAGGTCGATCGTGTCGGGCGACATCGACTTGAAGAGCGAGGCGCGGCGCGGCTTGGCGGCCGCCGCCTTCTTCTTCGGCTTCTCGACGATCTCGCCCGTTTCCGGGTCGGCCTCGGGCTCCTCCGGATCCGTCTCCTCGAGGTACGGCCCGAATCGGCCGTCCTTGACGACGACCAGCTTGCCGTTCTCCGGGTTCTCGCCCAGCACGCGGTTGCCCGCGACGGGAGCGTCGATGAGTTCCTGCACCTTCTGCGGTGTCAGCTCGTCGGGCGCGAGCTCCTCAGGCACGTTGATGCGACGCGGTTCGGCGTCGGGCTTCTCCGGGTCGACGACCTCAATATAGGGACCGAACTTCCCGAACCGCAGCGTCGCCATCTCCGTCAGGGGCGTCGCGTTGAGTTCGCGGGCGTCGATCTCGCCGAGGTTCTCGACGATCGTGCGAAGGCCCGGGTACCCCTCGCCGCCGAAGTAGAAGTCGTGCAGCCACGCGGCGCGCTCCTTCTCGCCGCGCGCGATGCGGTCGAGGTCCTCTTCGAGCGTTGCCGTGAAGTCGTAATCGACGAGCGAACCGAAGTGGCGCTCGAGCAGCCGGATCACGCTGAACGCCAACCAGGTCGGGACGAGTGCCTGCCCGCGCTTGGTGACGTATCCGCGATCGAGGATCACGCCGATGATGCTCGCGAAGGTCGAGGGACGACCGATGCCGCGCTCCTCGAGCGCCTTGACGAGCGTCGCCTCGGTGTAGCGCGGCTTCGGCGAAGTCTCGTGGCTCTTGGCCTCGGAGTCGTGCAGGTCGAGCACGTCGCCCTGCGCCACCTGCGGGAGCTGCTGATCCGCCGTGTCGTCCTTATGACGCTTCTCGTCCGCGCCCTCCTCGTATGCCTCGAGGAAGCCCTTGAAGGTATAGACCGTTCCCGAGGCAGTGAACTCGAGCTTCTTCGCGTCGGCGACGGTCTCGAGGGTAATCGTGGTCGTCTCAAGCTTCGCGTCGCTCATCTGGCTCGCGACCGTGCGCTTCCAGATGAGGTCGTACATGCGGTGCTCGTCGCGGCCGAGGATGCCGGCGACGTCCTTCGGCGTGCGGAAGGTGTCGCCCGAGGGACGAATCGCCTCGTGCGCCTCCTGGGCGTTCTTCGACTTCGAGGCGTAGACGCGAGGCTTCGCCGGCACGGCCTTGTCGCCGTACAGCGCGACGGCCTGCGAGCGGGCCGCCTGAACCGCCTGCGCGCTGAGGTTCGTCGAGTCGGTACGCATATAGGTAATGAATCCGCGCTCGTACAGGCTCTGCGCCACGCTCATGGCGACCTTCGCCGTCATGCCCAGCTTGCGCCCCGCCTCCTGCTGCAGGGTCGAGGTCGTGAACGGCGCGTACGGCCGGCGGGTGCCGGGCTTGGCCTCGACCTTCTGCACGGTCGCGGAACCGACCGCGTCGACGGCCGCGGCGAGCGCCGAAGCGTCGGCCTCGTTCAGGACGACGACGGCTCGGGTGAGCTCACCCTGGTCGTTGAAGTCGCGACCGGTCGCGAGGTTCGCGCCGTCGATGCGCGCGAGGCGGATCGAGAAAGCGGATCCGCTGCGCTCGGCGACGGAGACGATGGAGCAGTAGTTGGCCGAGACGAACGCCATGCGCTCGCGTTCGCGGTCGACGACCATGCGCGTGGCGGCCGACTGCACGCGGCCGGCGCTGAGCGCCTGGCCGCTGGCGCCGGAGCCCACCTTGCGCCACAGCACGGGCGATACATCCCACCCGTAGAGGCGGTCGAGCACGCGACGGGTCTCCTGTGCGTCGACGAGCGAGAGGTCGAGCTCACGCGTGTCGTCGACGGCCTTCTGGATCGCGTCCTTCGTGATCTCGTGGAACACCATGCGCTTGACCGGCACCTTCGGCTTCAGCGTCTCGAGAAGGTGCCATGCGATGGCCTCGCCCTCGCGGTCGCCATCGGTCGCGAGCACGAGTTCGCTCGCTCCCTTCAGCGCCCGGCGCAGCTCCGTGACGGTCTTCGTCTTGCGGTCGCTGACGACGTAATAAGGAGTGAACCCGTGATCGACGTCGATCGAGTATTTGCCGAACGCGGCGCGGTCCTTCTCGGGGATGTCGCGCTTGTCGGCGAGGTCACGAATGTGACCGACCGAGCTGAGTACCTCGTAGCCGTCGCCCAGATAGCCCTGAATCGAGCGCATCTTCGTGGGCGACTCGACGATGACGAGCTTCTTTCCGTCTGCCAAAGCGGGTCCTTTCTTCGATGCACACCATACACACCGGATACTGTGCGTCGTATTCCGAGCTCGCTCGGAAGCCCGTGTTCGGAGAACTCTATAGCGGTGGCCCAGCCCGCGCGACGGCCGCGACCGGGATGCCCCCGAAGGACGTTCGGACCGCGACGGTCGCGACGAGCCCGTCGAGCACGCATTTCTCGACGGTCGCCGACTGCGCGGCGGCCACCTCGCCGGCGCGCTGGCACGGATCCCCCGCGGCGAAGCCGGCGAGGGTGTCCGCGGCGGCGAGCGCGGCGGCATCCGCGACCCCCGCGGCGCGTTGACTCTCCGCCGCGGCCGCGCCGACGCCGACGAGACCCGCCGCGGCGATGGCGGCGGCGCAGATCACGCCGGCCGTGGCAAGAGAAGCCCCCATCTCACAGCCCTCCCTCGAGCGCGCAGCTCTCGGCCCACACCGGCACGGTGAACACGGCGATGCGCACCTCGGTGCCGGCCGTCACGCAGACGAGGTCGCCGCTCGCACCGATCGCGGAATGCGCACCGGCGACGGCGGCGCCGACGACACCGGCCGCGCGCGACTGCTCGCCTCGCGCGGCGAGGCGCGCCGCATCGGCCGCGGCGTCCTGCAGCCGCACCTGAACGGATCCGGCACCCAGCGCGCCCACGGCGAGCGCGATGAGTACGGCGACGGCGGGTACCGCGACCGCGAACTCCGCCGAGACGGAGCCGCGGTCGCGGGTGTCGGTGCCGATCACGGCGCTTGCAGGGCCGATTCGATGAGGTTCTGGAGCAGCGACTGCACGGCCCCGGATCGCATCACCGCGACAAGTACGCCGGCGATGGCGACCGCCGCGAGGGTCACGATGGCGTATTCCGCCGTCGAGGCGCCCGACTCGTCGTTCCAGAGATCTGTCATGGTCTCGTCCTTTCTTTCGTGGTGTATTCATCTGGTTCACCGGCCTATCCGGCGAACGTCGGTAGCGGCGTCGTGACGATGATGCTGATGAGCATCGGTGCGACGCCGAGGAGGAGGAAGGCCGGAAGCGTGCACACTCCCATGGGGAGCAGCAGGCGCGTGCCGAGCCGAGCCCCGCGCATGCGACCGTCCGTGCGGGCCAGCGATCGGGCGCGCATCGCTGCCGCCCGCAGCAGTTCGACGGCCGGCACGCCCGCCGCGTGCGACAGTTCGAGCACGCGGTCGGCGTCAACGGATCCGCGGGTCGCGCTCGGCGTGTACTCGTCGCACATCGCGAGCACCTCGCGGGCGCGGCGCACCGACACGCCGCCGGACAGGGCCGCGGCCAGCAGTTCCTCGTGCATGCCGGGCGTTCCGGGATCCGGCTGCGCCGCGCGGACGAGGCGTCGCGTCCAGGCGCGTGCGAGAAGGATGAGCACGACGCCCGTCACGAGGCAGGCGGCACCATACGGGGTGCGGAACAGCACCCCGAGCGTGTCGAGGCCGAGGCCCGCGCCCACGAGCATCCCGAGGAGGGGTAGCCACATCATGAGGCGCGCGGAGGCCGTCGGCTCGGCGAGGGCGACGCGCACGTCAGCGCGCAGTTCGACATCGTCGCGCACCGAATCGGCCACGGTTCGGAGCGTGTCGGCGAGCGGCGCGCCGACCGTCTCGGCAACCGACCACGCGGCCGCGACATCGCCCCAGCTCTCATCTCCCGTGCGCGCGGCCTGCTCCGCGATCGCATCGGGCACCGCGTCGCCGCGATCGATCAGCCGCACGACATGGCGCGCGTGCTCGTCGCCGCTGTCGGCGAGGTGCCGCCACGAGGCGGTCGGCCCGGCGCCCGCCGCCAGCAGCACGGCGAGGGACAGGAGCGTACCTGACGGATCCGCCGCGTCCGCAACCGAACGCGCCGCGCGCCGCCGCGGGGTCCCGGGCCGTTCGGCGACCCGGCGGGGCACCGCTTCGCTCACCACGGCTGCACCTGTTCGATCTCGAGCCGCCCGCCCTCCTGACGGAACTCCCCCACCGCGACGAGTCGTCGATCGCCCGCCGCATCACGCGCGAGGTGCAGGACCACGTCGAAGGCGCTCGCGGCCTGGCGTGCGACGGCGTGGTCATCCCAGCCGGCGAGCGCGCCCAGGGCCTCGAGGCGCGCGGGGACGTCGGCGAGCCCGTTGGCGTGGAGCGTTCCCGCCCCGCCATCGTGCCCGGTGTTGAGCGCGGTCAGGAGGTCGCGGATCTCCTCACCACGGCATTCCCCGACCACGATGCGATCCGGTCTCATGCGCAGACTTTCGCGCACGAGTCTCGCCAGGCCGATCGCGCCGGCGCCCTCACGGTTCGCCTGTCGCGCCTCGAGGCTGATGTGGTGCGGGTGGTTCAGGCGAAGCTCGGCGACGTCTTCGATCGTGATGATGCGCTCGTGCCGCGGTGCTGCGCCGAGCAGGGCCGAAAGCAGTGTCGTCTTGCCGCAACCGGCCCCGCCCGTGACGAGGACGTTCGCGCGCCGGGCGACGAGGGATCCAAGCCATTCGCGAGCGGCGGGCGGGAACGCCCCGCCCGCGCCGAGGCCGTCGAGGTCGACGTCGGCGAGCCTCGGAACGCGGATGGAGATCGCCGTGCCACCGGTGGCGATCGGCGAGAGGGCCACGTGCACGCGCGCGCCACCTGGCATGCGCACGTCGACGAGGGGCGCCGAATCGTCGACGTGCCGCCCGCCGAAGCCGACGAGGTCGGTCGCGAGGTCGTGCACCTCCCTCTCCGAGGCACGCCAGTCGGCGACGCGTTCCGCTCCGGACCCGCGATCGACGAAGAGTCCGGAAGCGCCGTTGACGAAGATGTCGGTGACGCTGTCGTCGGCGACGTAGGGCGCGAGCGGACCGAACGCCTCCGCGTCGCGCAATCGGCGCGCCGCAGGCGCGACGACGGATCCGGGTGCGGCGGGATCGCCCGGCGCACCCGGCCCGCCTCGGCGGCTGACGATGAACGGATCGGACATGGCGGCGACGCTACGCGGCCGGGCGTGCCGCGCCGCGGGGCCGAGGAGCCGCCCTCAGATAACTTCACTCAATTCGGGCCTGTGGACACGTTGCCCTGGGTACCGACACGCCCACCCGTCCGGGTCCGCTCGACGTTTGTCGCAGAAACGGCGTAACGTCGTCCCCGGCAGCGTCGCCGCGCGATCGCTGCACGCACCACGTACGCCGCAAAGGAGCGCCCTATGTCTCAGCCGATCGACCACCTCGCAGCCGAAGAAGCCCGCCACTTCGCCCCGACGCCCGAGTTCGCCGCGAACGCTGTTGCCGGCCCCGACCTCTACGACGCAGCCGCGGCAGACCGCGAAGGTTTCTGGGCCGATCAGTCGCGCGAGCTGCTCACCTGGGCCACGCCCTTCACGAACGTGCTCGACTGGTCGAACCCGCCGTTCGCGAAGTGGTTCGATGACGGCGAGCTCAACGTCGCCTACAACTGCCTCGACCGTCACGTCGAGGCGGGACGCGGCGACCGCGTCGCCTTCCACTTCGAGGGCGAGCCGGGAGACACCCGCACGATTACATACGCCGACCTCACCGAGGAGGTCAAACGACTCGCGAACGTGCTCACCGAATGGGGTATCGAGCGCGGCGACTGCGTCGCCATCTACATGCCGATGATCCCCGAGGCCATCACCGCGATTCTCGCTGTCGCGCGCCTCGGCGCCGCGCACTCGGTCGTCTTCGGCGGCTTCAGCGCCGACAGCCTTCGCTCGCGCATCGACGACGCGGGCGCGAAGCTCGTCATCACCGCCGACGGCGGCTACCGTAAGGGCCGCGCGACCGCTCTCAAGCCGGCGGTCGACCAGGCTCTCGCCGATCGCGGATCCGGTGAGCAGGCGACCGTGGAGCGCGTGCTGGTCGTGCGCCGAACCGGCCAGGACGTCGAGTGGAACGACGAGCGCGATGTGTGGTGGGAGGACGTCGTCCCACAGGCGAGCGTGGAGCACACGGCGGAGGCCTTCCCCGCCGAGAACCCGCTGTTCATCCTCTACACCTCGGGGACGACGGGTAACCCCAAGGGCATCCTGCACACCTCGGGCGGCTATCTCACGCAGGCCGCGTTCACCCACAAGAACATCTTCGACCTGCACCCCGAGACCGATGTGTACTGGTGCACCGCCGACATCGGGTGGATCACCGGCCACAGCTACGCCGTGTACGGCCCCCTCGCGAACGGCGCCACGCAGGTGCTGTACGAGGGCACGCCGGAGCACCCGGAGCCGGGACGCTGGTGGGACATCATCGAGAAGTACCGCGTCAGCATCTTCTACACCGCCCCGACCGCCGTGCGCAGCTTCATGAAGCAGGGACGCGAGATCCCGCAGAAGCGCGACCTGTCGTCGCTGCGCCTGCTCGGATCCGTCGGCGAGCCGATCAACCCCGAGGCCTGGTTGTGGTTCCGCGAGGTCATCGGCGCGGGCCTGACCCCCATCGTCGACACGTGGTGGCAGACGGAGACCGGCGCGATCATGATCTCGGCGCTGCCCGGCATCACGACGCTGAAGCCCGGATCCGCCCAGGTGCCGCAGCCGGGCATCTCGATCGACGTCGTCGACGACAAGGGCGAGTCGGTCGGCAACGATGCGGGAGGTCTGCTCGTCGTCACGGAGCCGTGGCCGAGCATGCTGCGCGGGATCTGGGGCGACCCCGAGCGCTTCGTCGACACCTATTGGAAGATGTTCGCCGACAAGGGCTTCTACTTCGCGGGTGACGGCGCCCGCCGCGACGCGGACGGCGACATCTGGCTGCTCGGCCGCGTCGACGACGTCATGAACGTGTCGGGACACCGTCTGTCGACCGCCGAGATCGAGTCGGCGCTCGTCGCGCACGAGGCGACCGCCGAGGCGGCCGTGGTCGGCGCGTCCGACGAAATGACGGGCGAGGCCGTCGTCGCCTTCGTCATCCTGAAGGAGAGTTTCCTCAAGGCGCACGGCGCCGAGGGCCTCGCCGAGCAGCTCCGACTGTGGGTCGGCCAGCAGATCGGCCCGATCGCACGCCCGCGCGACGTGTTCATCGTCAGCGAGCTGCCGAAGACCCGCTCCGGCAAGATCATGCGGCGCCTGCTGCGCGACGTCGCCGAGGGCCGGGAGGTCGGCGACACCCAGACCCTCGCGGACACGATGGTTATGTCGACGATCGCGAAGCAGGTCAAGTAGGCGCCGCCCCGTTCGACGGAAATGAGCCGGTTCTGCGGATCCCCGAGAGGGATTCATCCGCAGAACCGGCTCATTTCCGTCGTTGCGGCGGGTGGCTCACGCGAAGGTGAAGGCGACCTCGACCTCGACGGGGCTGTCCAGGGGGAGCACCGGGACGCCGACGGCCGAGCGGCTGTGCGCGCCCGCCTCGCCGAAGAGCTCGCCGAGGAGATTGCTCGCGCCGTTGATCACGCCGGGCTGGCCGGTGAACGACGGGTCGGAGGCGACGAAGCCCGTCACCTTGAAGACGCCCGTGAGGCGGTCGACGCCGCCCACGGCGGCGGCCGCCGCCGCGATCGCGTTGAGCGCGCAGATGCGGGCGAGATCCTGAGCGGCCTCGGCGTCGACGTCCGTGCCCACTTTGCCGGACGCGGGCAGCTCGCCCGCGACAAACGGAAGCTGACCGGAGGTCCAGACCAGGTCTCCGTGGATCTTGGCGGGGATGTAGCTCGCGACGGGGGCCGCGACCTCGGGAAGCTCGAGCCCGAGTTCCGCGAGGCGCTGCGAGATGCTCACTGGGCGCCCTCGCCCTCGAACTGCTTCGCCGCCTGGGCCGCGTGCGCGAGGCCGACGTTCTGTTCGCCGCCACCCGCCGGGCGCTTCAGGTATGCGACGAGTCCGCCGTCGGCGTTCGGCACGACCTGCACGAGCTCCCACCCCTGCTTGCCCCAGTTGTTCAGAATGGCCGCCGTGTTGTGGATCATCAGCGGAGTGGTGAGGTATTCCCAGGTGGTCACGAGTTCTCCCGTCGGTACTGCGAAAAATGCGTGGTGAATCGGCGGATATGCCGAGCGCGCGAGTGGCGCACACAGGGTTTTCCCCTAGCATCAAGCCTATGCCTCATGCGAAAAGGACGTTCGGCGGCGTGCTCGGCGGGTTGTTGGGACTCGTCGGTCTCAGTGCGATCGCCGGAATTCTCGTGACCGCGACCGTCACCCCGGCCATTGCCGTCTCGGGGTATGCCGCCTCCAGCGCCATTTCGCTGTTCGACAGCCTGCCGGGCAACCTGCAGATCGACCGGCCGATGGAGCCGACGACGATCTACGCCCAGAAGGGCGACGGCAGCGGCGAGTACTACGAGCTCGCATCGTTCTACGACCAGAACCGCGAGCCCGTCGAGTACAACCAGGTCTCCCCCTACGTCTACGACGCGCTGCTCTCGACGGAGGATCCGCGCTTCTTCGAGCACGGCGGCGTGGACCTGATCGGAACCGGCCGCGCGCTGCTCAGCAACGCCGTGTCCGACAGCACTCAGGGTGGTTCGTCCATCAGCCAGCAGTACGTCAAGGGCGTGCAGCTGCAGGTGTGCGAGCGCACGGCGGCGAACGAGGAAGAGCTGGCGGATTGCGCCTATGAGGCATCCACGGCGGAAGGAACCGCCGGCTACCAGCGCAAGCTGCAGGAGATGCGGTACGCCATCACGATCGAGCAGGAGTACTCGAAGGAGCAGATCCTCATCGGGTACCTGAACCTCGTGAACTTCGGCGGATCGACCTACGGCATCGAGGCCGCCGCGCAGTACTACTTCAACACGACCGCGAAGGACCTGACGCTCAGCCAGGCGGCGACCCTCGTCGGTATCGTCAACAACCCCAACACCCTGCGCCTCGACTACCCCGACAGCGAGACGAACGGCAAGGAGAACGGCTACGCGGCCGCGAAGAACCGCCGCGACCAGGTGCTCGGCCGCATGCTCGACGAGGGCACCATCTCGCAGAAGCAGTACGACGACACCGTCGCGCAGGAGATCGTGCCGGACGTGACCGAGCGAGTGAAGGGCTGCAGCGCGGCCGGCGGCTCGGCATATTTCTGCCAGTACGTCACCAACACGGTGCTTAACGACCCGCGCTACGACGAGGCATTCGGCGCGATCGAAGGCAACAACAACACCGAGCGCCAGAACGTGCTGCGCCGCGGTGGTCTCGAGATCTACACGACCCTCGACAACGGCCTGCAGTACGAGGCGCAGCAGGCCATGGCGGCCAACGCGCCCCAGTACCTGAACAACCTCCGCTTCGGCGCGACGACGGTGCAGATCGACAACAAGACCGGCAACATCCTCACGCTCGCGCAGAATACGCGCTTCAGCGAGCTGGGCGACAAGACCAAGGGCGAGACGCCCGTCATCTTTGCCG
>Ga0302349_1001379_pt1 | contig 19216 bp, 16 predicted proteins | sample PhyAR1_FD_202176 | JGI IMG/M metagenome (GOLD analysis project Ga0302349, IMG submission 202176) | Leaf surface microbial communities from alfalfa plants in UC Gill Tract Community Farm, Albany, California, United States - DLSL A.R1... | ecosystem: Host-associated > Plants > Phyllosphere >...
TAGCAGTGATGCTAAGTTGCGCTATGTTTTGTGAGAGGTTTATCACTCTGTGAAATTTAGCGGCCCTTTTGTACCTACAAAGCGGTCGTTTTTTATTTCTCCTTGATAAGCAACTGCAATGCATGTATTCGACCACTCGTGTCAAGGCGCTTTGGTTATCAGCCAAAGAAGCTGAGCGAACGTTGGTCTTATCAGTATATGCCTGAAGGACCACGTACGTGAACAAACAAAAAGGAGAAGACAGATGAAAAAAAATTCAGTTACACTCACTCTAATTTTTACGTTTATTCTATCGATCTTTAGCTTGACCACTTTGGCTCATGCAGATGATAAAACCCCGAGCGATCAATTTCGTGTCGGAATGGAAGCTGGTTATGCGCCCTTTAACTGGTCTCAACAAACAGATGCAAACAATGCCTATCCAATTCAAGGCCAAAATAGCTTTGCTGGCGGATATGATGTACAAATTGCCAAAAAGGTAGCCGAAGGTTTAGGTAAAGAACTAGTCATTGTCCAAACAAAATGGGACGGTTTACCCCCTGCCCTTCAATCTGGAAAGATCGATGCCATCATTGCCGGCATGAGTCCGACGGCTGAACGCCAAAAAGAAATCGACTTTACTGATCCATACTATGAATCAGAACTTGTGATCGTCGTACAAAAAGATGGTAAGTTTGCGAATGCGACTAGCTTAGAAGATCTTTCTGGCGCAAAAATCACTGCACAATTGAATACATTCCACTATAACGTGATCGATCAGATCCCAGGAGTGGACAAGCAACAAGCAATGGATAACTTTTCAGCCATGCGAACAGCACTAGCTTCTGGCATGATCGACGGTTACGTCAGCGAACGTCCAGAAGGGGTAACAGCCACAAGCGTCAACCCAGCCTTGAAAATGCTCGAACTAGATGAAGCAAATGGCTTTCAAACAAATCCCGAAGATGTCCAAATCGCTGTAGGAATGCGCAAAGGTGATCCTGATCTCCAACAAGTCAACCAAATATTAAGCGGCATTTCTCATGATGATCGCATTGCCATCATGGACCAAGCCATTGAAGACCAACCTGCGTCAACGGATGGAGATGCAGAAGAAACTGGCTTGCTCCAAGATTTCAAGACGATTTGGGATCAATATGGCAACATGTTCTTACGCGGAGCTGGTTTGACACTATTTATCGCATTGATCGGTACAGTTGTAGGAACAACATTAGGTTTATTGATTGGCGTCTTTCGCTCAATTCCAGAATCTGATAATAAAGTGACACGCTTCTTCCAAAAAGTAGCTAATTTCTTGTTATCTGTTTATATCGAAGTCTTCCGTGGTACACCAATGATGGTTCAAGCAATGGTCATCTTCTATGGATTGGCTCTAGCCTTTGGTATTTCTCTGGATCGCACGATTGCTGCGTTGTTCATCGTTTCGATCAACACTGGTGCGTATATGACTGAGATCGTACGTGGTGGGATTTTTGCAGTAGATGGCGGACAATTTGAGGCCGCCCAAGCGATCGGCATGACCCACAGTCAAACGATGCGTAAAGTAGTGATTCCGCAAGTATTGAGAAATATTTTGCCGGCTACCGGAAATGAGTTTGTCATCAATATCAAAGACACCGCCGTATTAAGTGTCATTGGTGTGGCAGATTTATTCTTCCAAGGAAACTCCGCATCTGGTGCAAACTTCCAATTCTTCCAAACATTCACGATCGTTGGGATCATCTACTTGATCATGACCTTCACGATCACAAGAATCCTACGTGTGATTGAGAAGAAAATCGACGGACCTACTGCGTATACAAAAATTGAAGAAGTCAACAACGCGAACCTACAGGAATAAGGAGGCAGTCCTATGAGTGAGAATATCATCGAAATCAATCATTTAAGTAAAAAATTCGGCGACAATGAAGTGCTGAAAGATATTAGCATGACCGTCAATAAAGGGGAAGTCGTGACCATCATCGGTTCCTCTGGTTCAGGTAAATCAACATTCTTACGTTGTATCAATTTACTAGAAAAACCATCAGGCGGCGAGATCATTTACAACAACGAAAACGTCTTAGCACCAAAATATAATTTACCAAAATATCGGACAAATGTCGGTATGGTTTTCCAATCCTTCAATCTTTTCAATAATATGAATGTTTTAGAAAACTGTATTTCTGGACAAACCACTGTCTTAAAAAGAGAGAAAGAGCATGCCCGTAAAGTAGCAATCGAAAACTTAGAAAAAGTCGGTATGAGACAATACATCGAAGCTCGCCCTTCTCAACTATCTGGTGGTCAAAAACAACGGGTCGCTATCGCTCGTGCTCTATCAATGGACCCTGATGTGATGCTCTTCGATGAGCCAACTTCTGCCCTTGATCCTGAAATGGTCGGTGAAGTATTGAATACGATCAAAGATCTAGCCCATACTGGACTGACAATGATCATCGTAACCCATGAAATGGAATTTGCGAAAGAGGTATCTGACCGAGTGATCTTCATGGATAAAGGTGTGATCGCGGAAGAAGGAAGTCCTGAAGATATCTTCGTTCATCCAAAAGAAACACGTACGAAAGAGTTCTTGTCACGCATTTTGAATAACTAATAAAGTATCAAATCACCCTTAGTATTCAAACTACCGCAACTTGATTGAGCAAGGTCACCCTACTCAAAAAGTTGCGGTTCTTCTTTTTATTTATTGTTTTTGTTCCGATTGCTTTATCGGTTGAACTTTTGCACAACCTCACGTAACATGTGGTTGTGAGAAACCACTTCAATTAAGAAGATTTAGGTAATGGAGTAATCTTTTGACTAACATTTTTTCGAGGCAGAGAAAACACGCTACTTATTCCTCTCACAGGGTTAGCAGTCGTTTCGTCAATGTGTAGCATCATTCTAGAGAATTCGATAATTTTCAGAAAATTGTTGCAATTCATCACATAATTTGTTACTTTTAACAAAATACAAAAAAGTAAAGGAGTTTTCTATGTCAAAAAAATTATCATTCAAAGAAAATCTATTCATCGGTTCCATGCTATTTGGCCTATTTTTTGGAGCTGGTAATCTTATATTTCCTGTCCATATGGGGCAAGAAGCTGGTGCGGATATCTTCTGGGCAAATCTTGGCTTTTTAGTTACAGGGATCGGTTTACCATTCTTAGGTGTCATTGCGATCGGTGTTTCAAAGACCTCTGGTGTCTACGAATTAGCACAACGGATCAATAAAACTTATGCACTTATTTTTACTGTCTTACTTTATTTAGTCATTGGTCCATTTTTTGCCTTACCACGTTTGGCAACTACTTCTTTTGAAATTGGCTTAGCACCTTTTATTCCAGCAGAAAATCAAACATTATTTTTAGCTATTTTTAGTTTCTTATTCTTTTTAGCTGCTTGGTGGTTATCCAAACGTCCAACTAAAATATTGGATTATGTTGGTAAATTTTTGAATCCCGCATTTTTAGTATTACTAGGCATCTTGCTATTACTTGCTTTTATCAACCCACTTGGCTCAGTGGCGGATGCGCCTGTACAACCTCACTACCAAAACCAAGCATTCTTCACTGGTTTTACACAAGGATACAATACGTTGGATGCGTTAGCTGCCTTAGCTTTTGGGATCATTATCGTCACGACGATTCGTGGCATGGGTGTCACAAAGCCTTCTGATATTGCAAGAGATACGATCAAATCAGGCGCGATCAGCATCGTGTTGATGGGGATCATCTATACCCTACTTTCTTATGCAGGAACAATGAGTCTAGGAACATTTCCTATGAGTGCGAATGGTGGTATCGCCTTGGCTCAAATCGCTGATCACTATTTAGGAACTTACGGGAGTATCCTATTAGCCTTTATCGTGATTCTTGCTTGTTTAAAAACAGGTATCGGACTGATTACTGCATTCGCAGAAACATTCACTGAATTGTTTCCTAAAAGAAGCTATCTATTCTTTGTAACAGGAACAAGTTTATTGGCATGTTTAGTTGCAAACGTGGGCTTGACGAATATTATTCAGATCTCTTTACCGGTCTTGATGTTTATTTATCCGTTGGCAATGACCTTGATCTTACTTGTCTTGTTTGGCCCATTGTTTAAACAACGTACTTCTGTTTATCGAATGACCACTTATTTCACATTACTCGCTTCCATCGTAGATGGACTGAATGCTTGTCCTGATTCAATCAAGCAAACAAGTGTCGTCAAAGGCATTTTAACATTCGCTGATTCCTATCTCCCATTCTTCTCATTAGGAATGGGCTGGATCACACCAGCATTGATTGGCTTTATCATCGGATTACTCTGGAGTTTCTTCAAAAATGAAAAAAAACCTGACTTGATTGTTAGCTAACAAAAAAAAGAGATGTTTAACTTTTTGTATAAAAAAATTAACAACTTTGGTAAACTTTCGTCACAAAATATTCACAACTCACCTTTAATATATAAGTATACCAACAAACAACCCTAACAACACTTTTTCATTTTTAACTCCTTTCCTGCTAGCTCCCCGGCTAGCAGGTCCTTTTTTTATTTATACATATACCACACATCAAGTTCTTTGAGAATCTTTAGATCCTCTCTCTCTAGTAAGAAAAACATATAAAAAAGCTATGAAAAAGCAATCTACTTTTTCATAGCTTTTATTCTTATTTAGATAATCGCTCTTGGTCTCCCGTAGGTGAAAGACTAGTGATTTTTTCGATTTGTTCAATTGGGACGATTCGGATTTGTTGCTCTTGATTTTGCAAGCGAATCATCACTCGGTCATGTTCAACTGTTTTCGTTGCCACCCAACCGGAAAAGGTTTCGTACTTATTGCTTAGTGGATTCTCGCGCACTTGTAGAATCACTAAACTATTCTGAGCTGCAGCTTTTTGGAGTTCAAGAATGAACTCCCCTTGTAACCGTACATTCTCAGCTTTTTCTTCTGTGTCATTCACAAATGAATCAAAAAGTTGAAACGAAGTATTAGTCACTAACTTTGTCAGTTTCTTCATTGGTGATACTGTTTCTTCATCCATTGAATGTACCCCTCCCCTAGCCAAGAATATGTTACTTAATTACTCCTATTTTATCCAATTTTTCTTAAAAAAACAAGAATATAGTTTATTTTATACCAACTTTTACCTAAAACCACCAAACAATACATGCGTTATTTTAAGTCGTTTTTCATCCATAATTCAAGCCATTTTTCTAAGCCTTCATTGATCAATCGATAGGTTTCTTCAAAGTTATTCGTGTAATATGGATCAGGTACATTTTGTACTTTTTTGCCAATGACTGGACTCAAAAATAGTTGGATTTTCTCTTGCGCTTCAATCGGCGCAATTTGCTTTAAGTCAGCCACATTTGACTGATCCATACCGATGATCCAATCAAATTTTTGGAAGTCTTCTTGACGTATTTGGCGAGCAATCATTTCTCGCGTATCAACATGTTCTTTTGCCAAAATCGCTTGTGTCCCTGGATGAGGAGCACTACCTACCTCATAGGTACTTGTTGCAGCTGAATCAATGACGAAGGAATCCATCAAATCCTGTTCTGCTACTTTCTTTTTTAATAACCCTTCTGCCATAGGTGAACGACAAATGTTTCCTAAACAAACAAATAATACTTTCGTCATAGCATTCTCTCCTTTTGTATTCCTATTTTGGAATCAATGAAAAAAGATCATTCGTCTTTTATTTCCTGTTCTTCTTCCAATGCGTACAACCGATACGAATACAATTCAGTATCTTTGGCTAAACGAAAGAACTGCATTGCAACTTCTAAGGGTGTTTCTGTATAACCTTGTGTGATCCAATTGACTAAGACTCCACTACAGCCATAAGAGAAAAAACGAGCATAAAATAATTTATCTTTGGAAGTTAGTTGTTTTTCTTCATCCATTTGCTCAAAGATTTTAATAAATGAGGGTTGGATCAACGCAGAAAATTGCTTTTGCAGAATCTCCTGTTCTGAACTAACGGTACTTGAATAGAACTGTTTATTTTCGGCAATGGCTTTTAACATCAGCAAGGCTTGCTCTTCCCAATTGTCGAGAGAAAGTGATTCTGTTTTTAGGTAATGTAACGAATCTTCATAGTACACCCAACGCAATAAATCATACTTATCGGTGAAATGATAATAAAATGTTTGTCGGTTGATGCCTGCTTCTTGTGCGATCTGTTGCACACTGATTTTACGAAAAGGCTGTGTTTCGCAAAGCGACACTAAGACTTTTTTGATCATTTGTTTCGTATGTGACGCCTCTCCCACAATGATCCCTCCCATCTCTTCAATCAATATTCTACTATTTGCTCTTTCAATAGAAAAGAGTGTTCACACTTGGTAGTCATAGCCAAAGTGTTCATACGCATAGGCGGTAGCGATCCGACCACGAGGAGTCCGTTTCAAAAAGCCTTTTTGGATCAAAAAAGGTTCATACATATCTTCGACTGTTTCTCGCTCTTCTCCAATATTAACGGATAATGTGCTTAGACCTACTGGGCCCCCACCATACAGTTCGATCATCGTACGTAGCAATTTCTGATCGACATAATCCAATCCCGCTTGATCGACCTGTAAGAGTGTCAATGCGCGGTCAGCAATCAACTGATCGATCTTGCCATCTCCTTGTACTTGGGCAAAGTCACGCACTCGTTTCAATAGACGATTGGCGATCCGCGGAGTACCACGAGAACGTCGTGCGATTTCTAAAGCCCCATCGGTGATGATCTCCGTTTGAAAAATATCGGCAGATCGTAAAACGATTTCTCTTAAATCTTCTTCTTCATAGTATTCCATGTGCGCAATGATTCCAAAACGGTCACGTAAAGGTGCAGACAGCATCCCTGCTCGAGTCGTTGCACCGATCAACGTGAAAGGTGGTAACGGAAAATGAACGGGGTGAGCGGTCGGCCCTTGCCCTACCATGATATCTACATAGAAATCTTCCATCGCCGAATAAAGCATTTCTTCTGCCACGCGAGGTAAGCGATGGATCTCATCAATAAACAAGACATCCCCTGCTTCTAGTTCATTCAAAATTGCTACCAGATCTCCTGGTCGCTCGATGGCTGGTCCACTTGTCGTACGGATATTAACTTGCATCTCATTTGCAATGACCATAGCCATCGTTGTTTTCCCCAAACCTGGAGGACCGTATAACAAGACGTGATCTAGCGGTTCTTCACGATTACGTGCCGCTTCGATGTAGATACTCAATTCTTGTTTTACTTTATGTTGACCGATATATTGCGCAAGCAATTGAGGGCGTAAAGATTTTTCTAAACTCAATTCATTCTCACCGGGTTCTGGTGAGAGAAGATATTCATCTGTCATCAAGAATCCTCCTTACTTTTTCATCATCAATTTCAATGCTTGCCTTAGATACTCATCCGTTGTCTGATTGTCGATTTCTTTTAGTTGTTTCTCTACTCGTTTGATTTCACGCTCACTGTAGCCGAGAGCGGCTAAAGCTTCCATTGCCTCTGACAAGGCACTTGCATCTTGCACCGTTGCTTCATCAAATAAAGAAAATGGCGTATCGATACTCAACTCGCCAAACTTGCCTTTTAGATCCAAGATCATTTGTTGTGCTGTTTTTTTACCTACACCTGGGAACTTCGTCAAGTAAGTGACATCGCCAGTTTCCACCGCTTGGATCAAGCCGGAATGATCATCACTCGCCATGATCGCTAATGCACTTTTCGGTCCGATCCCTGAAACACTGACTAATCGTAAAAACAATTGTTTCTCTTCGAGTGAATCAAACCCATATAGTAAATGGGCATCTTCACGAATGACTTGATGAACATAGATTTTTACTTCTTTATCTAACTTACTACTATAGCGATAAGGGTTACCTAACGCAATTTGATAGCCCACCCCTTGCGTTTCTATAACGATATAATACGGACTGATAAAAGTCACCATGCCTCTTAGATATTCATACATTGAAATTTCCTCTTTCTTTCGCACACATACGTTCCCATATTTCTATCCATTGTAGCATACTTTGCGATTTAAAAAAAGTGTTCCCAAAAACAGAACTACGAGCTTAGGTCTTTGATAAAGACCCAAACTCGTAGCATATTTTCTCTGTGTATTAGCGATTGATAGAGGCTTGACCAATCATTTCTTCATGTTGTACTTGGCCTGATTTACTTAATGAGAAATCAGCCACTTTGTCCGTATTCGTTAGAACAACTAAGACATCTGTTTGTTTACCTGCTTGTTCAACGGCACTGAGATCCATCTCTGCGAGTTGCGTAGTTGGCGAGACCTGATCGCCCTCTTTCACAAGAACATTGAACGGTGCACCTTTTAATTCAACAGTATCAAGTCCCATATGAACAAGAACTTCCACACCGGCTTCACTCAGAATACCGATTGCATGTTTTGTTTCAAATACACTAGTTACTTTACCATTTACTGGCGAATAGATTTTTTGATTGTCAGGAATGATCGCATAGCCTTCACCCATCATTTTTTGTGAGAAAACTGGATCATTCACTTCTGTAATTGCTTTAATTTGTCCGTCTGCAACGGCGAATAAATCTTCATTGGCAGTGGCTACAGCAGTTGTTCCTGCGGCTTCAAAGTTTTGTGTAGGAATAGATACGCCTTCCGCAGTTTGTAAAACACTTACTTCTTCTGGATTGACTGGATCTAATTTGTTCAAGATCCCTTTACGTCTAAACACTACAGTTAAACCAAATGGTACGATGATTGCGATGATCATTGCAATCGTGAATGGTAACCACGTTTGTGCTTGGATCGCTAAGATTCCTGGCAAGCCACCTACACCAATCGCATTTGCTCGAACATCCATCAAGTTCGCAAACATCCCTGCCACACCAGAACCGATCATTGCAGCTACAAATGGATACACATATTTCAAGTTGATCCCAAACATAGCTGGTTCCGTTACTCCTAGATAACAAGAAATCATCGCTGGAATAGAAACTTGTTCTTCTTTTTTATTGCCGCGATGCAAGAAGATGATTGCAAGTACGGCAGATCCTTGCGCAATATTTGACAATGCGATCATTGGCCATAAATTGGTTGAACCAAAGTCAGCAATCAACTGCATATCGATTGCATTTGTCATATGATGTAATCCCGTAATAACCAGTGGGGCATACAAGAAACCAAATAACGCACTGAATAACCAACTGATTGATGAAGTCAATCCAGTATTCACGATTGATGAAATCCAGTTACCAATTGCCCAACCGACTGGACCTAACACTACATTAGCAGCGATAACTGTTGGTAATAGTGAGAACAGTGGGACAAAAATCATTGAGATCGATTGTGGGATATACTTACGGAAGAAAATCTCTAAATAAGCAAGTAAGAACCCGGCAAGCATCGCTGGAATGACTTGCGCTTGGTAACCAATCATTTGTACTTGTGCAAAGCCAAAGTCCCAAAATGGGATATCTGCAGCGGCAGTTGAGGCGACACTATAGGCATTTAATAATTGCGGTGAAACCAAAGTAATCCCTAAAACAATTCCTAAAATCTGTGTCGTTCCCATTTTCTTTGCAATACTCCAAGTGATCCCTACAGGTAGGAAATGGAAAATCGCTTCCCCAGGTAGCCATAAGAATGAATTAACTCCATTCCAGAATGTCGAACTTTCTGCAATCGTTCCACCTAAACTCTCGAACTGAATGCCTTCCAACACGTTACGGAACCCTAAAATCAATCCCCCAACAATGATTGCTGGAATCAATGGTGTGAAGATTTCAGCTAGAACTGCAATTGCTCGTTGCAATGGATTAAGATTCTGTTTCGCAGCAGCTTTACTTTGTTCTTTTGAAACGCCTTCAACTCCTGATACCGCAACAAAGTCGTTATAAAATGTTGAGACATCGTTCCCGATGATTACTTGGAATTGACCAGCATTGGTAAACATTCCTTTCACACTGTCAATCTCTTCGATCTCAGCTTCATTTGCTTTTGCAGGATCATTTAAAACAAAGCGCATTCGTGTCGCACAATGGCTAACCGCAGAGATATTTTCTTTCCCGCCGACTCCTTTTAACAGCTTCTCGGCATCTGCTTGATATTTCCCCATAACATAAACCCCTTTCATTTGACTTGTTTATACAAGTTACTTTGTACTCACACTATAATGTTTTTCTTAGCAGATTGCAAGCGTTTTATGCCAAAAAGATAAATAATTTGTAATCGTTATTATCCTTGTCGTAGAAACATCTATCTTCTATCCAAGTCCAGTTTGAAATCTACATATAGCTGTAGTATAGTTTATAAGCGAAGAACGAACGATTGCCCAAAGGAGAGGAACGATGAACAAATTCAATGAAATTTTTTTAGACTTAGAAAAGAAAATCTTAGACAAAGAGTATCCTCCTCATACTTTACTACCTAGTGAAAATCAATTGATCAAAATCTATGGTGTTTCACGGGAAACAATTCGTAAAGCACTTAATCTATTGACAACAGAAGGATATATCCAAAAGAAACAAGGAAAAGGATCGATCGTTTTAGACCGTAACCGCTTTGATTTTCCTATTGCTGGATTGACAAGCTATAAAGAGCTTCAAGAAAACCAACATATCCCTAGTGAAACGATCGTGCAAACACTTCAAGAAACAGTAGTCGACAACGAATTACACAAAGTAACTGGCTGGCCAGTCAATACACCTGTCTGGCATTTAGTCCGCCAACGGAAAATCAATGGCGAAGTCGTCATTTTAGATCGAGACTATTTGTTAAAAGAAACCATTCCTACTTTGACCAAGGAACAAGCAGCGAATTCGATTTATGAATACTTTGAAAATGAGCTAGATCTCTCCATTGCCTATGCCCAAAAAGAAATCACCGTCGAACCGATCGATGATAGTATTTCAGAATCAATGGACCTCCACGACGATCCTTACGTCGTAATTGTTCGCGGACTCGTCTATTTAGAGAATACCGAATGCTTCGAATACACCGAATCAATCCACCGCCTCGACAAATTCCGGTTCGTGGAATTTGCACGAAGAAGAAGGTTGTGAGAAAGCCGTTCAGCTCCGAATAGTAAGACGAAAATTGAGAAAATAGCTCTTCATATTTTTTCGATTTTTGACTTATTATTGAAGGAGTTGGCTTTCGAACACCGTTTATCTAGGTTGTGAAAGAAGCGGTTAGCACTAAGGCAGAAGACAGAAAAATCAAAAATGGCTGTTTCATTTTTGATTTTTTTGGCTTGTGACCGAAGTGTTGCTTCTTGAACACCGTTTATCAAGGTTGTAAGAAACCCCAGTAGCTCGACGTAATTAGGTAGCAAGTAAAACCTGTTCGTTAAATTTCCGCTAAATCGCTAGGCTATCCTCCCTACTTAAAGCAGATTGTTTGCTTCTATTTCAGATGGCAGTATGATTAGGAGACAAAGGGGGCAGTATCAATGAGTAAACCAACCGACACAAACAAAGAGGACTTAAAAGAAACATTATCTCCGATTTCTTATGCAGTGACACAAAAAAATGCGACAGAACGTCCATTTACTGGAGAATACGACGACTTTTATGAAAAAGGGATCTATGTCGATATCGTTAGCGGCGAACCGCTTTTCAGTTCTGCAGAGAAATATGATGCAGGCTGTGGCTGGCCAGCTTTCAGCCAACCCATCAGCAGAAAAGACGTCAAAGAAAAAGCGGATTTTTCTCATGGGATGCACCGAGTCGAAGTAAGAAGTAATGAAGCCGACTCCCATCTTGGACATGTTTTTAATGATGGACCCGCAGATAAAGGTGGCTTACGCTATTGCATCAACTCTGCTGCATTGAAGTTTATCCCTTATGAAGAAATGGATGCTGCTGGTTACAGTGAATATAAATCAATTGTCGAATAAGTCGAATGTGATCAAATCACATCGCTACGAAAAATAAGCCTGAACCTCCGAAAATTGTTTTAATTTCTGGAGGTTCAGGCTTATTTTTGAAGGTGCGACAGAACTTTTATATGATCAAGATTCTTAATACTCATGCCCTTGGAGATTGCCCACTTCTTCAAACCCAGCAGCCTTCCCCTTTTGATGAAAGATCTCTTGCTTGTTTTCTCGGACAATCAAGGTCATCTCTGTACTCGCTTTTTCACGGATGATCCGACTCATTTGACCTTGTTGTGGCGCCATCAACGCATGCCCTTCTTTTGCTAACACTTGTATTTCTAGTTCAATATTTTTTTGCTGTATTCGAATGATCAGATGGTCCTCTTCACGGAAAATCTCCGAAATTTTGGCTCCATCATAGGTGGATAAGCGATATTCTTCTTCACCGACTTGTAAAACCGAAATGATTCCTAAAAAACGGAAACCTAAAAACGGGATCTCAGCTGCGGAAAAGAAAAAACGAGCATCTGAACCAGTAAACTGGTTGCATTGGACCCATAAATAGGTTGCGGGAAATGAACTTCCCCAATCCTTTTCTAAATACCCTATTCCATTTGTAAAATCAATCAATTGACCGTTCCAACTCAACGATCCTTTTAACGAATGCTTCATGCTTAAAATTCCGTGGTAGCATTCCATAAAAGATAAATAAGAGAAAGGTCCCATGATACTCGGGGCATAGCGACTCCTTTTTAACGGAGTAAACTCTCCGTAAGAAATCGTTCCTTCGATCGTCAACGAGGGGCTACGTAAAGCTAGTGTGATTCCTTCCTCGCTAAATGTATTTTCACCGATTTTCACAAACAAACGATCTTCGCTTGCCATGAAGACTTCACGATCAAAATGAAAGACTTCCGAGGACTCATGATTGATCACTTGGATAAACGGGCACTTTTCGCCTTGTTCTCCAATGGAGTACCCCGGAATAAATGCGTAGACTTCATCGCCGATTTGATGCTTAAAATACCAACCTTCAAAGAACGGCGCTTTTTTCGTTTCACCATGATAAAACTTATCCGTTGTAATCACCTCGTCCACTCCCTTCAGATAAATTAAGTTTACCATGTTTTTTTATAGCTTCTAGCCGATACGCTTGAATCCAGGTCATGAACTAATATAATTAGAAAAAACACATGATCCGTTTCTTGCTACTCGGATCATGTGTTTTTGATTTTATTCACCTAGATACAGATGTCCGCGATTTTAGGACAAAAGATCTGGCCATTTTTTCAACGCCTGATTGACTGCGCCGATCGGAAAGCCGACAATACTATAGTAATCGCCAGAAATCGACTCTACGAAAGCCCCTGCGTAACTTTGAATGCCGTACGCCCCAGCTTTATCACGATGATCGCCAGTTGCTAGATAGCGCTCAATCTCTTCATCGGTCAATTCATAAAAAGTGACTGATGCATGGGAAAGGATGCACTCTTCTTGAGTCCCATCAGTTATTACGACGGCTGTGTAGACGTCGTGTGTCGTACCACTGAATTTGCGTAACATCCGTTTTGCCTCATCATCATCCTCTGGTTTGCCAAGGATTTCGTTTCCTAGAACTACGGTAGTATCACTAGCAATAACTAACGTTTCTTCGCTTTCTTTTTGCACAGCCTCCGCTTTTTCTGCTGCCATGCGTTGGACGTATGCAAGCGGGTCCTCATTTGGCTTAGGCGTTTCATCGATATCTGCCGGTTGGATCGAAAATGCTGGCACTAATCTTCCGAGCAATTCTTTTCTTCTAGGCGACTGTGAAGCCAATACTATTTTCATCAAAAACTTCCTTTCCGAATCTCGCGGATCAATGCGGATCTTGGATTCGTTTAAACATTCGTTCCATGTCTGAATTCGTAAAGTGGATCAATACCGGACGACCATGAGGACAGTTGAACGGATTCTCACATTTTGCTAAGTCTTTTAATAAGACCCTCGCTTGTGCTTCGTTCAAGTAGTGATTCGCTTTGATCGAGCGTTTACAGCTCATCATGATTGCTGTGGCTTCTCTGAATTTCTTCACACTCACTTCACCAGTTGTCAATAACATGTCGATCATCCCTTGAATGATCGATTCTTCTTCCCCACTTGGATACCATGTCGGATGCGCTCTTACGATAAAACTATTCTGACCAAATTCTTCCAGATAAATGCCTGCCTCTTCTAATAGTTCTTTCTTCTCTTTTAGCTTGATTGCATCACTATTAGGATAGTCTAAAACAAAAGGAACGAGTAATTCTTGCAAATCATCTGAAACATCGCCGATTTTTTCACGGAAATATTCATATTTGATCCGCTCTTGCGCAGCATGTTGATCAATGATGTATAAGCCTTCATTGCTTTGGGCAAATAGATAGGTCCCATGCATTTGTCCAAAATATTCAAGATGTGGGAAACGTTGTGTTGGTACTTCCTGCTCGACTTTACTGATTGCTTTCTCCAAAATTCGGCTATCGTGACTCATATCAAACTCGGGATGCAACTTGCTTTCTTCTTGCTCAAAGCTTGGTTCTTCCTCTATGCTTTTCTCTTCTACTGATGCTGTTCGTTCTTCTTGTACTGAGTAGTTATCAACAGTGGATAAATGATTTTGCTGAAAGTTATCCACTGGTTTTTCTACAAAGTTATCAACACTTTCACCAGAGTTATCCACCGTTTTTTCTTCTTTTTCTGGATAATTCAGTGTATCTTCAGAAAAAATAGAAGAGTTTTCAACATTTTCCACAGACTTATCAACAGGATAGGCTGATTTTTGTGGATTTTCTTCCACGTAAAATGTACCTGTCTGGCGATCAAAATTTAAACTTTGGGGTTTCTTTGGTGGTTCCTCAAACGCATAAGAAAGATCGATTTCGATTTGTTCCGTTTTAGGTTGATCGGCGATTTTTTTTTTGAAACGTAAATTGTCTGCTGCACTAGGAATCAGATTTTCTTGACTGAGTGCTTGTTGAATCGCTTGTGCAATCAATTCAGTCAATTCTTTTTCCTTCGATAGACGAACTTCTTGCTTCGTTGGATGGACATTCACATCGACAAGCAACGGGTCCATTTTGACTTCTAAAACAGCAATTGGAAAACGACCAACCATCAGTTTAGAACCATAACCTGCCACGATTGCTTTGTTCAAGGAAAAGTTCTTGATAAAACGACCGTTGATGATCGTTGAAAGATAATTACGACTTGCACGAGTGACTTCTGGTAAAGAAATGTAACCAGAAACTTCAAAATCTAGATCTTTTGCTTCAACCTTCAACATTTTTTTCGCTGTCGCCAAACCATAGATTCCGGCAATCGTTTGTTTCAAATCTCCGTTACCAGCTGTTGCTAACATCTTGTTGCCATCATGGACTAAGCGAAAGGCGATGTCGGGATGGCTCAACGCTAGTCGATTGACGATATCGCCTATATTCGCCAATTCCGTTTGTAATGTCTTGACGTATTTTAACCGTGCAGGCGTGTTGAAAAACAAATTGCTCACTGTGATTTTCGTTCCTTGTCTCAATGGAGCAGGACGATGTGTCAACACTTCCCCACCTTTTAATTCAAGATAGGTCCCTTGTGTTTCATCTTGATTGGCTGTCTCGATCGTCAATTCAGAGACAGAAGCAATACTAGGAAGAGCTTCCCCTCGGAACCCTAATGTCCGAATGCGGAACAAGTCATCACGGTTATGGATTTTACTCGTTGCGTGACGTTTGAACGCATTTTCAACGTCTTCTGCTAAGATTCCTTCACCGTTATCGATGATTTGGATTTTTCGTAAACCGGCTTCTTCTACGAGAATATCGATTTGAGAGCTATGGGCATCAATGGCATTTTCAACAAGTTCTTTCACCACAGAAGCGGGTCGTTCAACGACTTCTCCTGCGGCGATTTGATTGGCCAAGCGTTCGGATAATTCTTGGATCTTCGCCATCGATCAGCACCTTCTTCCTATAATTGTTTTTGCAGTTCGTACAATTTATTCAACGCATCCATTGGCGTCATTTCTAGTAGGTTCAACTGTTTCAATGCAGCAATGATTTGCGTTTCAGCTTCCGTTACTTCACCAAATAAAGATAGTTGTTGACTCTCTTCATTGACCTGATGGCTTGGTTGGTTGGTTTGTGACTTAGGATAGTCGCTTTTTTTCGTGACAGATGCTTCAAGTGCAGAGACATGGTGTGTCGTTTCTCCTGATTCTAAAAAGGCTAAGATCGCAGAGGCACGTGACAATAATTCATCTGGTAGACCCGCGATTTTAGCTACATGTATCCCGTAGCTTTTATCTGCCGGACCGTCCATCATCTTGTGTAAAAATACCACATCGCCATCTTTTTCGACTGCGCCAACATGAACATTTTTCAGTTGCGGCAATTCTGTATCAAGCACCGTCAACTCATGGTAGTGCGTAGAAAACAACGTCTTGGCTTTGACGTGTTGATGAATGTACTCGATGATGGCTTGTGCTAATGCCATTCCATCGTAAGTTGCTGTTCCTCGACCGAGTTCATCAAATAAAATCAAACTGTTCGGCGTCGCATGACGCAACGCTTGGTTGGCTTCCATCATTTCCACCATAAAGGTACTTTGCCCCGCAATCAAATCATCACTTGCACCGATTCGGGTAAAGATCCGATCAAAAATCGGCAGCACTGCTTTTTGCGCCGGAACAAAACAGCCCATCTGAGCCATCAATACCGTCAATGCTAACTGTCGCATATACGTACTTTTACCAGACATATTAGGACCAGTGATCAACAAGATCATTTCTTCTTCCGACATGATCACGCTATTTGGGATATATTCTTGATGCCCTAACACTTTTTCTACAACCGGATGACGTCCTTCTTCGATCACTAGTGTCTTTTGGTTCGTCAATTCTGGACGAACATATTGATAACGCTCACTGATCGTTGCAAAACTTTGTAAGACGTCTACAGTACTCAATGATTTTGCTAAAGTTTGCAATGGCTGGATTGCTTTTTTCACTTCTTCTCTAACAGCTAAAAAGAGTTGGTATTCTAGATCGACTGATTTTTCTTCCGCTTCTAGAATCTGTGTTTCTAATTCTTTTAATTCAGGAGTGATAAATCGTTCTGCATTGGCTAACGTTTGTTTACGTTCATATTTTTCCAGTTCGGCATTCATCAAATTCGCTTTCGTGATTTCAATATAGTAACCAAACACTCGATTAAACCCAACTTTTAAATTTTTGATCCCTGTACTTTGGCGTTCGCGCGCTTCTAATTCTGCTAACCACTGTTTGCCGTTTCTCATCGCAGAACGATAGGTGTCTAGCTGTTCATTGAAGCCGTCTTTGATGACGTTTCCTTCAGTGATTTGTAAAGGTGCATCTTCTTGGATCGCTTGTTCGATCAACTCAACTAATGAATCCATTGGCTGCATATCTGTTAATAACTCTGACCATTGTCCTTGATCGATGCCTTCAATCAGCCCGCGAATCATCGGTACTTGTTGCAATGATGTTTTTAACTGGATCAAATCTCGACCATTGACGTTACCAAATGCGACACGTCCAGCTAAACGTTCTAAATCATAGACTTTCGTCAACGCACTCTGTAAATCAAGACGTTCAAAATAACTATTGATCAGCGATGCCACCATTTCTTGCCGAGCATTGATCTGATGGGATTGGATCAGCGGACGATCAAGCCATTGTTTGAGCAAACGTCCTCCCATTGCTGTTTTGGTTTCATCTAATAACCATAGAAGTGTGCCGTGTTTTTTTCCAGTACGGATCGACTGGCTTAATTCTAAATTGAATTTAGAATAATAATCCATCTTCAAGAAATGATCTGGTTGGTATTCGACCGCTTTTTGGATATGTGCCAAACTTCTTTTTTGGGTGACTGCTAAATAAGTAAGTAACTTTCCAGTCGCTTCCTTCTCTAATTCATCCGTCAACTCACTCGTTAGAAAATTGAATTCTGCATTTTCTTCTACACTTTCTTGTTTTGAGAAGACTAAGCCAAGTCTTGTGCTTAGTTGTTCATATAACGTTTCACTGATCTCTGTACCTAGAATCAATTCTTTTGTTTGTAACGCAGAGGTTTCGTTCAAGACAGCTTCTTCGTCAAGTAAGCGGGCTGTTTTTAATTCGCCTGTACTCAAATCGGCATAAGCAAACCCAAAAGCGGAACCTTGATTGACCACCGCCGTCAGAAAGTTGTTGTCTTTGGCTGATAATCCTTTACTATCCATCACTGTTCCAGGAGTCACTAATTGCACGACTTCTCGTTTGACCATTCCTTTAGTCGTCTTTGGATCTTCGACTTGTTCACAAATCGCTACTTTGTAGCCTTTTTCGATCAGACTGTCGATATATCCTTGTGCAGAATGATGCGGTACCCCACACATCGGGATTGGATCATCCGCATTACGATTTCGACTAGTTAATGTCAGTTCTAAGATTTGTGCTGCTTTGACAGCATCTTCGTAAAATAATTCATAAAAATCTCCGAGACGATAGAACAAAAAAGCATCTTGGTATTGTGCCTTGATGCTTAGATATTGTTCCATCATTGGAGTGTTCTTAGTTTTTTGAGGCATTATGCTCCTCCTCTATATACTCATTGATTTCATTTTGGATCATTTGAGTCAAGTGTTGCAATAACTCATTTGCCTCCACCAGTTGACGGCGGTAAGCAATCACTAAAGGATAGTCGTCGATAGATTGTGTCAGGACTTCGATCCGTTTGATTGCTTCTTTTTCTGCTTCTTTTTGTCCATAATGCGCATATTGTACTGCATCTTTTTGCGCTTGCTTCAATGCTTCTGTTTGTTGATTCAAGTAACGACTATGTTTCACTTTATGTTCCAATTCTTGATAACGTGTGATCGTTTCATTCTTCTTTAAAAGAGTCGCCAATTGGTCGACTTCTAATTGGATCGTCGTTTTGTCCTGCACATTCCCTCTCGCTTTCTATTCTCTGTAAGGGCGGTCATCGTTGATTTGGATCAATTGGATATCTTTTGCTTGTCCTGTCTGGTCGTCGATGTCCAAGATACAACCACTTAAAAGCCCACGACCTTGTTCCACCACTTCAAAACGCTTTGGTAAAGCCGTTAAAAATTTTTCAATGACTGGTTCACGACGCATCCCTAAAATCCCATCATATGGACCCGTCATACCAACATCCGTCAAATATGCCGTTCCTTGTGGCAAGATTCGCGCATCGTTCGTTTGAACGTGCGTGTGTGTACCGACTACAGCAGACACTTTTCCATCTAAAAACCAGCCCATTGCTTGTTTTTCACTCGTCGTTTCTCCATGAAAATCAACAAAAATGATCGGTGTTCTTTTCCGAGCTTCTTCGACTAACTCGGTCATTTTACGAAATGGAT
>Ga0302349_1001380_pt1 | contig 19203 bp, 19 predicted proteins | sample PhyAR1_FD_202176 | JGI IMG/M metagenome (GOLD analysis project Ga0302349, IMG submission 202176) | Leaf surface microbial communities from alfalfa plants in UC Gill Tract Community Farm, Albany, California, United States - DLSL A.R1... | ecosystem: Host-associated > Plants > Phyllosphere >...
ATCCCGCCCCAGAGATCCAGCACCGTTTCACCGCCGACCTGGACGCACAGCGCCGCGCCGCGGGTTTGGCCGGCCGCGAGCAATTCGGCGAAGGCTTCGCGGACGGATTCGAATCTCAGGTCGTGATAGCCGTGGACGGTCATGGGGGCTCCTGGGGGTATTAGGTGTTTACCGATAGCGCTGACAGGGAGTTTGGATAGGATCGCGGCCATGGGCCGCTCCTACGGTTAGGGTTACCTGTAGGAGCGGCCGCATCGGCGTGCCGCCATGGCCACGAATTACTGGATCTCCCGCCGGAACGGCGGCAGCGCATTGAGGATGGCCTTGCCGTAGCGCTGGGTCACCAGGCGGCGATCCAGCAGCGAGATGGTGCCGCTGTCCTGCTCGGTGCGCAGCAGCCGGCCACAGGCCTGGATCAGTCGCAGCGAGGCATCGGGCACGGCGATCTCCATGAAGGGATTGCCGCCGCGCGCCTCGATCCACTCGGCCAGGGCGGCTTCCACCGGATCGTCCGGCACGGCGAAGGGAATCTTGGCGATGACCACGTGCTCGCAATAGGCGCCGGGCAGGTCGACCCCCTCGGCGAAGCTGGCAAGGCCGAACAGCACGCTGGCCTCGCCGTCGTCGACGCGCTTCCTGTGCTTGTTCAGGGTCTCCTGCTTGGACAGGTTGCCCTGGATCAGCACCCGCTTGCGCCAGTCGCGCTCCAGGCCATCAAAGACGTCCTGCATCTGCCGCCGCGAGGAAAACAGCACCAGGGCGCCACGCGCGCCGTCGAGCATGGCCGGCAATTCGCGAACGATGGCCGCGGTGTGCTCGGCGGCGTTGCGCGGATCGGCCTTGAGATCCGGCACCCGCAGCACCCCGGCCTCGGCATGGCGGAACGGGCTGGGCACCACAGCGGTGGCCGCCGAGCGCGGCAGCCCGGATCTCATGCGAAAACGGTCGAAGGTGCCCAGGGCGGTCAGGGTCGCCGAGGTCACCAGGGCGCCGTAGGCGACGTTCCACAGGTGGCGGCGCAGCATCTCGGCGGCGAGGATGGGGCTGGCGTTGACCTCGATGTCATACAGCGAACCCGTTTCGGCGAGGGTCATCCAGCGCGCCATGGGCGGGCTGTCTTCCGGGTCTTCACAGGTAAAGGCCGTCCACAATTCCCAGTTGCCCTGGGAACGCGCCAGCAGACTGCCGAACAGCGGATACCACTCCTCGGCCTGGTAGCTGGCCAGGCCGATGCTGGACTCACCGTCCATGGCCTGCTTGAGCATCTCCGTCAGGCGGGTGAAGAGGTCGGTGAGCTTGGCGAAGCCTTTCTTCAGCTCGATGCCCATCTCGCGCAGGTCTTCGGGGATCACCCCGCCGACGAATCTGTGCCGCGGCCGCTCGCGGCCTTCCATGTCCTCGCCCGCGCGAAAATCCGCCAGCGCCTCGCAGGCGGTAAACATGAATTGCTGCTGGGTGCGGATCTCCCGCGCCAGTTCCGGCACCTGCTCCACCAGCCGGCCGAGATCGCCCGGCAGGGGGTGCTGGGCAAGGAGCTTGGTGAGGTTCTTGGCGATCTGCTCCAGCCACTCGGCGGTGGATCTCAGCCGGGTGAAATGGGCGAAGTGGCCGATGGCCTTGTCCGGCAGGTGGTGGCCTTCGTCGAACACATAGAGGGTGTCGCGCGGATCGGGCAGGATGGCGCCGCCGCCCAGGGCCAGGTCGGCCAGCACCAGGTCGTGGTTGGTGACGATGACATCGACCTTGGTCATGCCTTCGCGGGCCCGGTAGAAGGCGCACTGCTGGAAATTCGGGCAATGGCGATTGGTGCACTGGCTGTGGTCGGTGGTGATGCGCGACCACTGGACGTCCTCGATGGCTTCCGGCCAGCTGTCACGATCGCCGTCCCAGCGATTGCCGGCCAGGCGCTCGATCATCTTGCCGAACAGTTCGTTGGACGCCTCGTCCACATCGATCTTGAAGCCATCCTCGGCGAACAGCTGGGCCGTAGCGTTCTGCGCCTGGCCTTCCTGCAGGAGCATGTCCAGCTTGGACAGGCACAGATAGCGCCCCCGCCCTTTGGCCAGGGCGAAGCTGAAGGACAGACCGCTGTTGCGCAGGATGTCCGGCAGATCCTTGTGCACGATCTGCTCCTGCAGCGCTACCGTCGCCGTGGCGATCACCAGGCGCTTGCCGGCCGCCTTGGCCGCGGGGATGGCAGCCAGGGCATAGGCCACGGTCTTGCCGGTACCGGTGCCCGCCTCCACCGCCACCACGGCGGGCTCGCCTTCGCGATGACCCTCCTCGTCCTGGGCGATGGCACCCAGGCCCTTGGCGGTCTCCGCGATCATCAGCCGCTGGCCATAGCGTGGCTTAAGCGACTTGGCTTCGAGGAAACGCGTGTAGGCGCCCTGGATCTGGGTCTTGAGTTCGGTGCTGAGCATGCCTGGTTCCGGGCGATGGCAAAGCAGCGCCACGTCCGGCGGACGAGCGCTGTATGCATCTACAGTAATGGATCTTGGGCGCTATGATAACGCGCCTGTCGTCAGGATGCGCCCGACGTTGAAGTCGCAGGCCGCTCAGGCCACTGGCAGCTGTGGGGGCAGCCGATGAAAGGCACCGAAGATCAGCAGGCTCAGACGATCGAGCCAGGGATGGCGACGCAGGCGCAGGGCACGACGGCTGGCGAAGACTTCACCCAGGTGCAGAAGCAGCAGGGCCAGGGCGACCAGGGCGAGCAATTGGGGGAAAGGACGAGCGAGAGGCAGAGCGAGGGCGGCGGCTGCGGCGAGCCAGAACAGCAGGAGAAGGACTTTGCCGGTGAGGGACAGGGTTTTCATGGATTCCAGCAGGAGGACGAGATGGATTGGACCATAACGCCTGTAGCCGGAAAAAGTAAAGGCGGCGGACCAGAGTCCGCCGCCGGTGCATCACTCGCGGTCGATCTGGATTTCGACGCGGCGGTTGGTGGCACGGCCTTCAGCGGTCTCGTTGGTGGCAATCGGCTGACGCTCGCCCATGCCCTTCACGGAGACGATGCTGGCCGCCGGCACGCCGGCCTGGACCAGATAGTTGCTGACCGACTTGGCGCGACGCTCGGACAGACGCTGGTTGTAGGCATCGGTGCCTTTGCTGTCGGTGTGGCCGGTGACGGACAGACGGGTGCTGGCGGCTTCGCCACGCAGACGACCGGCGATACCGTCGAGTTGAGCGCGATCTTGCAGGCTGACCTCAGCGGAATCGAAGGCGAAGTGCAGGTCACGGGCGGTGATCACTTCCTGCTTGGGCAGCGGTGCCGGCGCGGGAGCCGGTGCGGGCGCCGGGGCCGGAGCGGGCTCCATGCGAGCGACCTGCTCGTTGCCCTTGCCATGCACCCAGCAATAGGCACCAGCGGTGGTACCGATGCCCAGAGCCGCCATACCGGCGACGTTACCGCTCTGGGTAGCGCCGGCCGCACCGCCGACCAGCGCGCCGACCGCAGCGCATACCGGCCAATCGGATTTCTGTACGCCGCCCGCACAACCAGCCAGCACGGTGCTTGCCAGGATGAGGGGTAAAGCTGTCCTTGCGATGCTCTTGCTCATGAAGGGTCTCCTATAGACCGGGTGCCGCGAGTTAGGCTCGTCTTTCGTTTTATGGCGCTGTCAGACTAATGGTGGCGTACACATCTTGACAACGCTGGTTGCTTAGTCAATCGCGATTTGATTAGGGTTCCCTTAATGGCAAACATATTCTCGTCCCGCACCCCACAACAGGCTCTGGCAAGCCTGCTCGAGCACCACCAGCCCAAGCGGCTGCTTTGTGTAGCGCGCGAGCCGCTGCCGGCGCTTGAGGCCTATGCCGAGGCCCATCCGCACTGCCAGGTGGTGCAGGCAGCGGTGCCCCTAAGTGACCCCAGCCTACTGGCCGAACGCTACGATCTGGTGATCGTTGCCGACTGCCTGGAACACATGCCGCTGCGCCAGGGACGCGAACTGCTCGGCGGCCTGCGCAACTTCAACACCTCGCGCCTGGCGGTGCTGGTGGACCTGCCCGCAAGCGAATGGCAGGTGACGGATTTCTATGCCCTGGCCCTGCAGGCTAGCGAGCGCTTCGCCCGCGACGGCCAGGTGGTCACCCTGTTCAGCTATGATCTGCACGACTACAAGCAGGTCCCGGACTGGCTGAATGCCAAGTTCTGGGCCAATCCGCAGAATTTCGGCAAGTACTGGTGGTGAGATGCAACCCATGGCCCCCTGCCCCTGTGGCTCGGATCGTCCGCTCGGCGACTGTTGCGGCGTCTTTCATGCCGGCACGCCGGCGCCCGATGCCGAACGCCTGATGCGTTCGCGCTACAGCGCCTATGTGCTGGGGCTGATCGACTATCTGGTGGCCACCACGGCGCCTGCGCAGCAGGAGCAGCTGGACAAGGCAGCCCTGACGGCCTGGAGTCTGGGCAGTCGCTGGCAGGGGTTGCAGGTGCTGGAGCATCGCCCCGAGCCGGGCGATCCGGCCCATGCAAGGGTCAGCTTCGTGGCGCGCTGGGAAGATGGGCGCGGCGCCCATCGCCATGAAGAGCACTCGGGCTTCGTCCAGCGTGAGGGACGCTGGTACTTCCTCGATCCGACCGTACGCCCCCTGCCGGGTCGCAACGACGCCTGCCTGTGCGGCAGCGGCGCCAAGTTCAAGAAGTGCTGCGCCGGCTTCCTGTAACGCCGGCCGCGCTCATTCCCTGACCAGCGTCAGGTGATCGGTATCCGGGACCGCCACGGGTAGCGCCTCGGACGCCGGCCCCAGGTCGCTGCCCACCGGCGCCACACTCAGGTGCGACAGATCGACCCGCGGCGGCGCTACCGGTGCGGCCTCGTCCTGGAGATCGGCGCCCACCGGTGCCAGGCCGAAATCCGGTGCCTGGACATCGACGAAGGCCGCCATCACCGCGTCGCGCGGTGCGACCGATAGGGATCCGCGCTCGGCAGACTGTGGCGTGGCGGTCGCCGTGGTGGCCGGGGTCGGCTGCCGCGTCTCGACGGGCGCTGCAGCTGGTTCGACCGTCTCGGCCATGGGCGCCACCTCGACCCGCGCCCCGGCCTGGGCCAGGGTGGCGCGATAGCGCTCGGCGGTAGCGGCGTCGAGGCGATTCTTGATGATCATGCGGCGACCGGAAAAGAGCACGGCGATGCGCTGTTCATCCGCCTGAAAAAGACGCATCAGATTCTGTCGGGTCTGCTGCGCATCGGCGCCAGCGACCAGCTCGCCCTGGAAGGCGATTTCATAGAGCACGGCGGACATGACGACCTCCTCGGTCACGGCAAGAGCTGCAGGATGCAACGTCGCGCCGGAGTGGTCCAGTCCGCACGGTCGCCAGGCCCAGGCGTTTTTTTGTTAGCCTGTGCCGAAGCGGCCCCGACTTGTGCAGCAATCGGTGCTTGTTAAACTGCGCAGAAAACGGGAGTGCCGCATGCTTCGCCAGGCCTTGTTCATTACCCTGCTCGGCGTCTTGCTGAGCAGCCTTGGCGGTTGTACCTACATCGGGCGCAACTATGACGAGCCCCAGGTCGAACTGACCGGCGTGGAGCTGATCCGCGCCCGGCTGTGGAGCCAGGACTTCGTGCTGCACTTCCGGGTCCAGAATCCCAACGACAGCGCCCTGCCCGTGCGCAGCCTGGCCTATACCGTCTACCTGAACGATCTGTTGCTGTCCCAGGGGACCGCCAACCTGCACTCGTCGGTGCCGGCCAATGGTCAGCGCAGTTTCAGCGTACCGGTGCAGACCAATCTGTGGCGCTACGTGAAGGACGTGGGCCGCATGCTCGAAGACCCCGAGCAGCCGATCAATTACCGCCTGCGTGGCCGGGTGAAGACCGGTTGGCTGTTCGGACGCAGTGTCCATTTTTCTCGCCAGGGGCAATTCGTGCCTGGCGCCTACATCCCGGAGTTATGAGATGAATCAACACGTCCACGGTCCCGATTGCAATCACGACCATGATCATGACCACGGCCATGCCCACCATGTGCACGGCCCGCACTGCAACCATGGCCCGGCCCAGGAGCCGGTGCGCAATCCGCTGAAGGAAGTGGGTCGCAACGATCCCTGCCCGTGCGGCAGCGAGAAGAAATTCAAGAAGTGCCACGGCGCCTAATCGCGCTTTGAGCGACGGGTGAGGCCCTGCCCTCACCCGCTCCGCGACCCTGGCGCGTTACCAGGGCTGCCCGCCGCGTTGCGACTCCAGCCGCCGGATGAATTCCTCCAGCACCAGGGCGTAGAGATCGTCCTTGAGCACCAGGTCCTCCACCCCACAATCGATGTTGGGGTTGTCGTTGACCTCGATCACCGCCAGCTTGTCGCCCGCCTGTTTCAGATCCACGCCATAGAGGCCATCGCCGATCAGGTTGGCGGTGCGTACTGCCAGCTCGACCACCGCATGGGGCGCGTCCTGCACCGCCAGGGTGCGGAAATCGCCGCTGACCTCCGTCGCGCTGGCGCTGTGGTCATAGATTTGCCAGTGCCCCTTCGACATGAAGTACTGGCAGGCAAAGATCGGCTCCTGGTTGAGCACGCCGATGCGCCAATCGTATTCGGTGTAGAAGAACTCCTGGGCCAGCAGCAGCACCGAGCGCTCGAACAGCTCGGCGCTGGCCTTGCGCAGCTGCGCGGCGTCCTCGACCTTGATGACGCCGCGAGAAAAGGAGCCATCGGGGATCTTCAGCACCAGCGGGAAACCCAGGCGCTCGCCGAGGCCTTCGAGCTGGCCGGGATTGTCCTTGTAGAGGATCTCGGTCGCCGGCATGTCCAGCTTGTGAGCACGCAGCAGGTCGGCCAGATAGACCTTGTTGGTGCATCTCAGGATGGAGCGCGGGTCGTCCATCACCACTAGCCCCTCGCTTTCAGCCTTCTTGGCGAAGCGATAGGTGTGGTGGTCGATGGCGGTGGTCTCGCGGATGAACAGGGCATCGAATTCGCCCAGCCGCGCGTAATCCTTCTTTTCGATCAGCTCCACGTCCAGGCCCAGGTGCTTGCCGACGCGCACGAAGTTCTTCAGCGCCTTGGCATCGGACGGCGGAAAGGCTTCCTTGGGGTCGTGCAGGATGGCCAGGTCGAAACGGTACTTCTCGCGGCGCCCCGGCTTGAGCCAGACGCGGCGACTGAAGCCGTCGAGGGCATTGGCGAAGAGGTCTTCCTGCTGCTCGTGCAGCTTGTGGATGCTGCCCAGCTTGAGGCCGCCGATGTGCCAGCCGGCGCGATCGCGGCGGAACTCCACCAGCAGCAGCGGACAGGGAAAGGCTTCGAACACCTGGCGCGCCAGGTCCTGGAGGGGCGCGATGTCGGTGTTGCCGAAATAGAGCGTGAGGGTGAAGCCGTCGGCGCTGCCATAGGGATGGCCGGCCAGCGCCTTGGTCAGCAGCTTGTCCAGGTCCTCCAGTGCCAGGCCGTAGAGGGACTTGCGCGCCAGTTCGCTGATGGTGCGCACCGAGGGGATGACCTTGTGCCCCCGGGCTTCGGCGAGCAGCGAGCAGTAGTAGCCGTGGCCAAGGTATTTCTGGCTGCGGCACAGGTTGATCACCTGCACGCGTTTGCCATTGTCCTGTTCGTTGGATTGCTCCAGGTATTCCTGGGCGGTGATGACATCTTCGCTGGGATAGTAGGACGACCAGTCTTCCTTGCGTTCCACGACGATATACAGCTTGCTCACTGGACCTCCTGGTTGCGGGGCGTGGTCCCGGCGGAAACCCGGATGCCGCCGGACCACTCCAACTGTTGTAACGCGGGTGCTATTAACCGTTGCTTAACCATGCCAGGCTGCCCGCTCTGCTCCAGGAGAATCCTTCGCGATGAGTTTCATGCTCAGGCCCGCCGGGCTGGACGATCTGGCGGCGCTGGTCGATCTGGAAGCCCGCTGCTTCAGCTATGACCGCCTTTCCCGGCGCAATTTCCACTACATGCTCACCCGTGCGAACGCGGTCCTGATCCTGGCGGAAAATGACCGCCAGGTGGCCGGCTACGCCCTGGTGCTGTTCCATGAGAACACCTCGCTGGCGCGGCTCTATTCCATCGCCGTCGATCCCGAGGCGCGCGGCCATCGCCTGGGCCAGCGCCTGCTGGAGGCTGCCGAAGCCGAAGCGGTGGAGCGCGACTGCGCCTACCTGCGCCTGGAAGTCCGCCCGGACAACGCCGCCGCCATCGCCCTCTACGAGCGCAACGGCTACCTGCCCTTCGCCACGGTGGAGGACTACTACGAGGACCACAGCCAGGCGCTGCGCTTCGAGAAGCGCATCCGTCAGCCGCGCGAGGGCCAGGCCCGCCCGGTGCCCTTCTATCGCCAGACCACCGATTTCACCTGTGGCCCGGCCAGTCTGCTGATGGCCATGGGCGCCCTGCAGCCCGGTCGCCCGCTGGAACGCCGCGAGGAACTACGGCTGTGGCGCGAAGCCACCACCATCTACATGACCGCCGGCCACGGCGGCTGCGGTCCCCACGGCCTGGCCCTGGCCGCGCTGCGCCGGGGCTTCAAGGTCACGCTACAGGTCAATACCCGGGGCCCCCTGTTTCTCGACGGCGTGCGCAGCGAGGAAAAGAAGGAGGTCATGCGCCTGGTGCACGAGGACTTCAGCGCCGAGGTCAAGCAGTCGCCCATCGAGCGCCTCTACCGGACGCGCCTGGACATCGCCCACTGGGTCAACCAGGGCGCCTTTCCGCTGGTGTTGATCAGCTCCTTCCGCCTCACCAAGGCCAAGGGGCCGCACTGGGTGCTGGTCACCGACTGCGACGAGGACTTCATCTACCTGCACGATCCCGATGTCGACCACAGCCAGCACCGCCGCGAACTGGACTGCCAGCACATCCCGGTGTCCCACGCCGAGTTCGACAAGATGAGTCGTTTCGGCCGCGGCAAGCTGCGCGCAGCGGTGATCCTGCGCACGGGCTGAACCCAGGGTTGTACTGGACGTCGAACAGGGCCAGGATCAAGGCCAACAAGAACGACGGGGCGGTCCATGAGTCAGTCCTTGCGCAAGCGCAATCCCTCCTACGAATTGATGGAGGACCTGAGCGGTCACTCGGTGATCTATCGGGAACATGGTTTTCCCTGCCCGCTGGTGCGCTGGCATTTCCACAAGGAATACGAGCTGCACCTGATCGTGGCCAGTTCGGGGACCGCCTTCATCGGCGATTACATCGGCAACTTCTATCCCGGCAGCCTGTTCCTCACCGGTCCGCACCTGCCGCACAACTGGATCAGCCGCGTCGCCGAGGGCGAGGTGGTGGCCAAGCGCGACATGCTGGTCAACTTCACCAACGAGACGGTGGACAATGCCACGGCGGTGTTTCCCGAACTCAGCGGCCTGGCGCCACTGCTGGAGCGCGCCCGCTACGGCATCGAATTCCAGGATCCGCAACTGATCGCCCGCGCCGAGGTATTGCTGCAACAGATCTCCGAGAGCGGCGGAGCCACCCGCCTCGGTCATTTCCTGGTGCTGATGGAGGCACTGGCCACCTCGGAGCGCTATCAGCTGCTGTCAGGCAGCGTCGAACCGGCCACGGCCAGCGAGCAGGCCGTGGATCGCACCAACCGGGCGCTGAATTTCATCTTCGATCATTACCAGCGCGATTTCACCCAGGAGGAAGTGGCCGAGCATCTGGGCATGACGCCCACCTATTTCTCACGCTTCTTCCGCCAGGCCACCGGCCGCACCTTCGTTGAATTCGTCAACAGCCTGCGCATCAGCAAGGCCTGTGAGATGCTCTCCCACAGCAGCATGCCGGTCACCGACATCTGCTTTGAAGCCGGCTTCAACAACATCTCCAACTTCAATCGACGCTTCCACCAGCTCAAGGGCATGACCCCGCGCCAGTACCGCACCCTGACGGCGCAGCGGCTGACTGAACAGAACGCCTGAACGGCGTTCCTGGATCCGGTTTGTTGCCAGCGTGAGAGCCATTGAACAGACCTGGCGCAAAGTTCGGTTATGATCGAACTACCCATCCGTGCCGACCGAGGACAGAGCCACCATGACCGAACCCTATACCCCCCCACGCGTCTGGACCCCCACCACCTCCGGCGGCAACTTCGCCAGCATCAACCGTCCCATTGCCGGCCCGACCCACGACAAGGAACTGCCGGTCGGCGAGCATCCCTTCCAGCTGTATTCCCTGGGCACGCCCAACGGCATGAAGGTGACCATCCTGCTGGAGGAATTGCTGGCGGCCGGACATGCCGACGCCGAATACGACGCCTGGCTGATCCGCATCAGCGAGGGCGAGCAATTTTCCAGCGGCTTCGTCGAGATCAACCCCAACTCCAAGATCCCGGCCCTGGTGGATCGCCGCGGCGCCGAGCCGCTGCGCGTCTTCGAGTCCGGTGCCATCTTGCTCTATCTCGCCGACAGCTTTGGCGCCTTCATTCCCAAGGATCATGCCGGCCGCACCGAGACCTTGAACTGGCTGTTCTGGCAGATGGGCTCGGCGCCCTTCGTCGGTGGTGGCTTCGGCCATTTCTACGCCTATGCGCCAGAAAAGCTCGAATACCCCATCAACCGCTACGCCATGGAAGCCAAGCGCCAACTGGATGTGCTCGACCGCCTGCTGGCCGAGCGCAGCTATGTAGCCGGCGAGGACTACGGCATCGCCGACATCGCCATCTGGAGCTGGTACGGCAACCTGGTGCTGGGCCAGCTGTACAACGCTGCGGAATTCCTTTCCGTGCAGGACTACAGCCACGTGCAGCGCTGGGCCAAGGCCATCGCCGCCCGGCCGGCGGTGCAGCGCGGTCGACGGGTCAATCGCACCTGGGGTGAGCCGGGCGAGCAACTAGCCGAGCGGCATTCGGCCACCGATTTCGACTGATCCGGCAGAGCGGGCGGCGGCGGAATGCATCCGCCGCCGCTAGCGACTCCAATCCGCGGTCGCGGAGCCGAGTCGTGTCGCGGGGCGTTGCCACTGCAACTCGACCTCGCCGATCCTCAGCGGCGCCCGCAAGCGCAGCGCCGGCCCCCAGGCGGTCGGCTCTTGAGTCTCGCCATAGTCGCCCTCCTCCGGCCCTCCATACGCCGGACCACCACTCGCGCCCGGTCGCTCGGTCAGTAGCATAGCGGTACGGGCAAGGGACAGTCGCGCCGTCATAGCTCGCCCCTCCCGCCGACGCAGCGCCAGCCCGCGAAGGGCGGCGGCCGCCATGAGGTAGCCGGTAGCATGATCGAGCGCCTGCACCGGCAAGGGCACCGGCTGCTCACCGCCCTGCCACTCACGGCCCGCTGCGGCGATACCACAGGACATCTGCACCAGGCTGTCGTAGCCCCGACGGAGCGCCCAGGGACCGCTCCAACCATAGGCGCAGAGCGAAATATCGATCAGCCCAGGATTCAGCGCGCGACGTGCAGCGACGCCGTAGCCCAGTCGCTCCAGCGCATCGGCGCGATAGCCGTGGACCAGGATGTCCGCCTCGGCCAGCAGCGTCTCGAATCGCTGGCGATCGGCGGGCCGCCTGAGGTCCAGTCGCGCGCAGCGCTTGCCCAGGGTCACCTCGGGTGCCTGGGCCGGTTCGTCCCAGTCGGGCGGATCGATCCGCAGCACCTCGGCGCCCAGCCCGGCCAGCAGGCGGGTGGCGATCGGCCCGGCGAGGATGCGGGTCAGGTCGAGGACGCGGATGCCCTGCAACGGACGTTGTGGATCGGGCCGCCAACGGCTGGCGATATCCGCGGCTGTCCATTCCTGAGCGATCAGGGGTTCGGCGCCAACGGCCTGCCCCTGGGGATGCGCCTGCCACTCCGCCTGGGTGCGCAGCTTCGCCGCGCAGCCGCCCGCCGCGACGATGGCCGTCTCCAGGTCGTCGCCCGACCCGCCCGCCATGGCCTGAGCCACGGCGTCATGGCTATTGCCACAGCCCAGCACGGCCAGGGCGCGCTCCCGGTGATGAGGCGCATTGGCGTGCAACCGTAGCCAGCCGTCGCGGGTACGGTAGTCGCCGGTGATGGGGTCCCAGACGGCGGGCAATTCCCAGCCCAGGGGACGCAGGGAGGTCTTGAACCAGGCCGCGGCCAGGTGCCGGTCCACCTGCACCGGCAATCCGGGTGCCCCTTCGGCCAGCAGGTCGGCGGCGGCGAGGCCGGCAACCCCGATCGCCGCCGTGGCGAGGTCGCTGACCGGAAAGCAGGAGGCCAGGCTGTCGTTGCCCCGGACCTGCAGGGTTGCCGTCTGGCCGGCAGGCAGATCCAGGGCGGTAACGAGTTCGCCGAGCAGGGATTGAAAGACGGCAGGCGTACGGGACGGGTGGGTCAAGGCAAGGTCCTCCGCGGCAGCAGGCAGAGCTCTCACAGTAGCCCTGCTTGCGCGAGCAGGACACCGGCGTTCGTCCGTCTACCGTCCAGCCCGACCCGGGGACAAATCGCCCTCTGCCTGGGTCTCCCCTTCATCAGCCCAACCACGCTATCGGGAGACCCCATGACCGCACGACAACTCCTCATCGCCGGCGCCAGCGGCATCATCGGCCAGGCCGTGCTGGACGCCTTCGCCAAGGCCGGCTGGTCCATCACCACCGTCGGCCGCTCGCGACAGGCACCCAGTCGCTTTCCGCACCTGACCGCCGACTTGCTGGACCCGGCCAGCCTGGCCGCGGCCAAGACCGATCTCGCCGGCGTGACCCATCTCTTCTACAGCGCCCTCAAGCCCAACCCCGACCCGGGCGTAGAGGCGGACGAAAACGCCGCCATGCTGGAGAATCTGGTTGCCGCGGTGCGTAGCGCGGGAGCGCCTCTGGCCCGCATCACCTTCGTCCAGGGCGGCAAGATCTACGGCGCCCACCTAGGGGTGTACAAGACGCCAGCCCGCGAGGATGACAGCCGCCACTTCCCACCCAATCTCTATTTCCGCCATGAAGACTTCGTGCGCGGCCTGGAAGCCGACGGCATCCGCTGGACCGCCCTGCGCCCCGACATCGTCATCGGCCACTCACTGGGCTCGGCCATGAACCTGGGCAACCTGATCGGTCTCTACGGCGCGCTGTGCAAGGCGACCGGTACCGCCATGCAATTCCCCGGAACCGAGCAGGCCTATCGCGGCGCCCTGGTCAACGTCACCGCCGCGCCGCTGCTGGGTGAAGCCGCGGTCTGGGCCGTCGAAGCGGAGCGCGATGGCGCCTTCAATCTCACCAACGGCGATGTCTTTCGCTGGAGTCACGTCTGGCCGCAGCTGGCCGACTGGTTCGGGCTGGACGTGGGCGAGCCGCAACCCATCTCCCTGGCCCAGCGCCTGACCGCGCTGAAGCCGGTGTGGCAGGGGCTGGCGCAGCGCGAAGGACTGGCCGAGGCCGATCCCGAGCGGATCGCGCCCGGGGCCTTCGGCGACTTCATCTTCCATGTCGAGAAGGACGCCATCTTCGATGTGACCAAGGCGCGACAGGCCGGCTTCGGGCAGATGGTCCTGAGATCGGACGAGGTCCTGCTTGCGCACCTGGAGGACATGCGCCGGCGGCGGCTGATTCCCTGAGGCATCCCGCGCCGTCCCGACTGAGGCAAAACGCCCGGGACGGCGTGCGGTCTCAACCCCAACGTCTCGCCATTGGAGTCCTACCTTGTACGCCGACACCCTCACCTGGGGCCATGGCCCCCGCACCTTCGAAGTCTTTCTCGAGCCGACCTGCCCCTTTTCGGTCAAGGCCTTCAACAAGCTCGATGACCTGCTGGCCCAGGCCGGTCCGGACCGCATTACCCTGAAGATCCGCCTGCAATCCCAGCCCTGGCACCTCTTCTCCGGTGTGGTGGTGCGCTGCGTGCTGGCCGCGGCTACCCTCGAAGGCGGCAAGGAGAGCGCCAAGGCGGTGCTGGCCGCGGTGGCGGCCCATCGCGAGGAATTCGAGTTCAAGGATCACGCCACCGGGCCCAATCGCGACGCCACGCCCAACGACATCATCGCGCGCCTGGAAGGCTACAGCGGCCTGGCCCTGGCCGACGCCTTCGCCAATCCGGACCTGCAGCACGCCATCAAGTGGCACTGCAAGTACGCCCGGCAGAACGGCATCCACGTCTCGCCGACCTTCATGATCGATGGCCTGGTGCAGCCCGACATCAGCAGCGGGGATTCGGTCGCGGACTGGCTCGCCCGGCTGGAGTGAGCACCGGGGCTCAGGGTCGCGAGGAGGCATAGTCCAGTCCCTCGCGCTATCCTCCGCGGCTTCCCCTCGACCCGCGACAGACTCGTCATGGCCTGCCCTGCTGGAGCTCTATCCTGGAAGCCCTGAGCGTTTACCTGGGCCTGGCCGCCCTCGCCTTTGGCGCGGCCACCCTGCTGCCCCTGCAGTCGGAAGCGGCCCTCGCCGGGCTGCTGCTCACCGAGCGCTATGCCACGCCCCTCCTGCTGCTGGCCGCGACGCTGGGCAATGTCGCCGGCTCGACGCTGAATTGGTGGCTGGGTACCCACTTGGAACACTTTCGCCAACGCCGCTGGTTTCCGCTGTCGACGGAACGCCTTGCGCGCATCCAGGCGGCCTACCAGCGCTGGGGCTGGTGGTCGCTGCTGCTCAGCTGGACACCCGTGATCGGCGATCCCCTGACCCTGGTGGCCGGGGTGATGCGCGAACCGCTGTGGCGCTTTCTAGTGGTGGTGACCCTGGCCAAGGCAACGCGCTACGCCGTGGTCTGGGGTCTTACCCTCGGTTGGCGCTGAGCAGCTGGCCCGTCGTTCGTTAACCTGGCTCACGCCGGCGTCGCCATAACCAGCGGCTTTCCACGGCAGTGAGATCGGCAAGTGGAATCAGGTCGGCGGGAATACGACTGCACGTAGACAGATTGAAGACCTGGCGGCCCGCGGCACGCATTGCGGTTTGCATGACCTGCAGGCCTGGCAGGATGCGGCTGTGCAGGTGCTCGTCGAGGCCACAGGGCGACGTCGGCGAGCGGCCATCTTCGTAAAACCGTGGACGGTCGCTGTTAAGATCAACGCCAGCGAGATAGATCTCGGTGAATCCCAGGTGATAGGCCAGTTGCAAGGCGATAAAGGCCACGGTGCGGACATCGAAGATGCCGTAATCCAAGTTGCAGCTGAAGCCGATATCCCGGGCGCGGCGACTGAACAACGCAGGTAGCCGTTGCGCCTGCTCCTGTTCGGCGCCCAGGCGATGCTCCAGGCGCGTGGCCGGCGCACGATGTAGGGGATGCGCCTTGGCGGCCAGTTCCGGTGACAAAACCTGAATGGCTTCCGGCCAGAGCGCCAGCCGGGTGGCCAGTCCCAGTCCCTGCCGATAGAGGTCGGGTTGCTGGTGCGCGAAGCTGAGATCGCTGCACACATAAAACAAAGGGCTCAGGGGGCTTCCCATCAGCTTGGCGATGGCGCCATTCATGGTGATGACCGGAATATCCCGCCAGACCGGCAGATTGAGCCTGCCCGCCGAGGGCCCCGAGGCCAACAGCAGCACGGGGCCGCTGTAGGCATTACGCCAGGCAGCGAAGGCACCAACGGCCGAGCTCCTCGGATCGGCCGACCGGAACGAGATGGGCGAAAGGTACAAGGTGCGACTCCTCGGAGTGACGATGACCAGACCTGGCACGCCGATCTATCAAGATCGGACGCGCCCCGTGGCGGGACCCAGCTCTACATAACGCCGCCGTCCCGTCTCCCATTGTGCGTGAACCTACCTCTGCTTGATTTCTACCCCAGGTAAAGTCCATAGGCACCTTGTATCCAGTTCCCTACAAAGTCTGGCTTCTGGCAACTGCACCTTCTGCCTGATTGGCCTCAAACGCCGGCAGTCGAGGGCACTCAACTTCCAGCCATACCTATTGGCAAAATAAAGTAGATCTACCTGCTAACCCCAACGCCCCTGGCCCCTGCCATGTGCATATTTTCTGCACATTCCTCCCCTACCCTCTTTCATGGCTTGCACGCTGCTCCTGCCAAGACCTTATCCAGCCAAAACAGGAATTCATTGTCCTCGACCGCGCCAACCGAGCCGCCAGTACCTCTCCCTTTCTTGCTTTGGCCCAACATACCTAGTGCCAGGCATTGGGCCAGGCCCGTTGATAGACGGGCCTTTTTTACTCTGGCGGCCATGGCATCCCTGATCACCGGATTTTTTCGATGCCAAGAACCATGAGCAACCAGCCTCTCGTGCAGTCTCTCCAAGAGGCGCACCTTATGCTGCAACTGGCGAACCTGACCAGAATCGAACGGCGTACGCTATGCGAAGAACTCGCTGAGCTAATGGCGCGAGAGACAGTAGTGTGCAGTTCACGCGAGCAGCAGGAGTGGCTGGTCGCCAAGGCCTGGTCCTCTGCGAGTGGCAGAACGAAAAAGAAGACCCGCCACTCGGGACCACGCCAAAAGATCGATTGGGCTGACATTCGCGTCATCTTCGAAGACCTGGGAGCGGTCCTGCCACAGAAAAATCCCACCCGTTGAAACGAGCTGGGTGCTTTGCCGATATTGGAATCGGATAACGTCAAATTCCTTTCCATATTTCCTGCACATTTGCCTTGGAGCCTGATCGACATCGAAGTCAGGTCCGCCAAACATGAGCAGGAAATCTCGTACCTTCATCACTCTGACCATTATCACCCTCCTCGCGGTGCTCTGGGTCATCCATGGGCGTCAAACCCGGCAGCCGGCCAGCGCCGAGGCTCAAGGCCTTCCCGGTGGACCTGGCCAGGCGGGACCGGTCATGGTGGCGGTAGGTAGTGCCAGCCGTGCTGATGTGCCGGTCACCCTTACCGCGCTGGGTACCGTAGTAGCCAATGCCAGTGTCACCGTGACGACCCGCGTTGCCGGAGAGCTGCAACAAGTACTGTTTACCGAGGGCCAGCGGGTAGCGAAAGGTCAGATACTTGCGCAGATTGACCCACGCCCCTACCAGGCCACTTTGGCGCAGTATCAAGGCGAGCTGGCGGAGAACCAGGCTCAGCTCAAGAGCGCCCAACTGACTTTGGAGCGCTATCGGCGCCTGGTGGCCAAAGACTCGCTTGCCAAACAGGAACTGGATACCCAGATCGCCACTGTTGGCCAATACCAGGGCGCGGTAGCCGCGGATCAGGCGCAGATCGCCGCAGCCAAGTTGGATCTGCAATACGCCCGCATCGTTTCGCCGATCTCAGGCTACGCAGGCCTCCGCCTGGTCGATGCCGGCAACTACCTCGCAGCAGGAGATACGACTGGTATCGTCAGCATCACCCAGACCGATCCTATCGCGGTGACCTTCAGCCTGCCCCAGGCGACCCTGGCCACGCTGCTACCGCAGGTCCGCCAGGGACAGACCTTGGCCGTGACCGCGCTGGACCAGTTGGGCGACTCCACGCTGGCACAGGGCGACCTCAAGTTCATCAGTAACGAGATCGACACGGCCACGGGCAGCGTCAAACTCAAGGCTGTCTTCGCCAATCCCGACGAGAAGCTCTATCCGAACCAATTCGTCAATGTACGGCTGCAGACGGATCGACTGAGGGGCGCGGTGACCGTACCGGCTGCTGCCGTTCAGTTGAGTAGCGCAGGCAGCTTTGTCTATGTCTTGGGCGCAGACGATACGGTGCAGCGCCGCAGTGTCACTACCGGCCCCAGCCTTGCCGACCGGGTGGCCGTGACCCAGGGCTTGCAGGGCGATGAACGAGTCGTCATCCGCGGCATTGATCACCTGCGTGACGGCGCCAAGGTGCAGGTCGAAGGCGCGACCGTCGCGGATACCGGCCAATGAATCCCTCGCGCCTCTTCATCCAGCGGCCGGTGGCCACGGTGCTGCTGATGCTGGCGGTGCTGTTCGCCGGCATTCTTGCCTATCGCCAACTGGCTACCTCCGCGCTGCCCGAGGTGGACTATCCAACCATCCAGGTCACCACGCTCTATCCGGGAGCCAGTGCCAAGGTCCTGGCTACCGCCGTGACCGCGCCGCTGGAACGCCAGCTCGGACAAATGGCGGGCCTTGCCCAGATGTACTCGACCAGTTCAGCGGGCGCCTCGGTCATCACGCTGAAGTTTGCCCTGAATCTATCCCTGGACGTGGCGGAGCAGGAGGTGCAGGCCGCTATTACCGCCGCAGACAGCCTGCTGCCAGACGACCTACCTAATCCGCCTACCTATAAGAAGGTCAATCCGGCTGACACCGCCGTGTTGACCCTGGCCGCGACATCCAACAGCCTGCCGCTGACCCAGGTGCAGGATCTGGTCAATACCCGCATCGCCCTGAAGCTTGCACAGATCTCCGGGGTGGGTCTGGTGAGTCTGGCCGGCGGTCAGCAGCCGGCCGTGCGCATTGACGTCAACCCCACTGTGCTGGCCGCCCACGGTCTGACCCTGGAAGACGTGTACACCGTGGTCAATGCGGCCAACGTCAACGGCTCCAAAGGTGGCTTCGATGGGCCCCACCACTCCATCACCATAGATGCCAACGATCAGTTGCGCAGTGCCGAGGAATACGGCGAACTGGTGCTCACCTATGAGAAGGGTGCGGCCCTGCTATTGAAGGACGTAGCCACCACCCGCGAGGCTGCCGAGAACGTCTATCTGCAGGCCAGCGCCAATGGGGAGCCGGCCATTGTCATCAACGTGCAGCGGCAGCCGGGCGCCAACGTGATAGGCGTGGTGGACGCTATCCAGGCGCAATTGCCCGAGCTGCAGGCGGCATTGCCCGATAGCGTCAAACTAGCGGTACTTACTGACCGCACCCAGACCATCCGCGCCTCCATCCACGACGTCCAGTTCGAACTGGTCTTGTCGATCGCCCTAGTGGTGATGGTCACGTTTCTATTCTTGCGCAACGCCACCGCCACGCTTATCCCAAGTCTGGCGGTGCCGCTGTCGCTGGTGGGTACCTTCGGTGTGATGTATCTGGCCGGCTTTTCGCTCAACAACCTGACGCTGATGGCCCTGACGATTGCCACCGGCTTCGTCATTGATGATGCCATCGTGGTGGTCGAGAACATCACCCGGCACCTGGAGGAAGGCGAGGCGCCCCTGGCCGCCGCCTTCAAGGGCTCCCGGGAGATCGGCTTCACTATCATCTCCCTGACCTTCTCGCTGATCGCCGTGCTGATTCCGCTCCTGTTCATGGGCGATGTGGTTGGCCGCCTGTTCCGCGAATTCGCTATCACCCTGGCGGTCGCCATCCTGGTATCCATGGTGGTGTCCCTGACCCTTACGCCGATGCTCTGCGGCCAGTTGCTGCGGTACGTGCCACCGGAACGGCAAAGCCGCTTCGCGCGCTATGGCGAGCGGCAATTCGAGCGGCTGGTCGCGGCCTATGATCGAGCCTTGGACGTCGTGCTCAATCACCA